>Ga0209808_1000822_pt1 | contig 15555 bp, 6 predicted proteins | sample GraSoiAngelo_157_FD_186171 | JGI IMG/M metagenome (GOLD analysis project Ga0209808, IMG submission 186171) | Grasslands soil microbial communities from the Angelo Coastal Reserve, California, USA - 14_1009_16_20cm (SPAdes) (version 2) | ecosystem: Environmental > Terrestrial > Soil > Grasslands ... | reverse complement strand
GGAGTAGGTGTAGGTGTAGCAGTTGGAGTCGGAGTTGGTGTTGGAGTCGGAGTCGGAGTCGGAGTTGGAGTTGGAGTTGGAGCGGAAGAAACCATGATGGTCACCTCCGCGGTGTTCGTGCTCGTTGCGCCGCGCGAATCGGTGACCCTGAGTGTTGCCGCATAATTACCGGCCGCATTGTAAGTGTGCGAAATGGTCGGCGTAGATTGCGTTACCGCGGCTGAGCCATCGCCGAAATTAAAGGTGTAGGAGGCGATGGTGTCTGGCGGCGGCGCAGTGTCCGGGTCGTATGAGCCTGAGCCGTCGAAGTTGACCGTCAGCGGAGTAGTACCCGAAGTTGGGGTTGCCGTTAGAACCGCTGTAGGTGGGGTGTTGGGCCGGCAGAACTGATTATCATTAACGGTGTAACTGCCGGTGAATGCCAGACTATCTGGCATCTGATCATACAGGCCAGTTATAACACCGCCCGCAGTCTGAGATACGCCCGAGACGAACCCAGCGATCGTATCGCCTGGGTTCAAACCGAGATCGCTGGCCTTGACCACAATGACGACCTTATTGAATGGGCGCGCATAACCGCTGCTTGGGTCGGCGGGTATCTGACTGCCAGCTTTCACAAAGCGGCCGTCAACGCCACCAGAACCGTTGGGACTTGGAGTATAGGATTCGAAGGTCGGCGTCGTGCCGTTCCATGTCATGTGCACACCACGATAATGGAAGGTCGTCGCTGGAGCTGGGTCAGGAATCTTCATTGCAACATACCAGGACGAGCCTATTGGCTGCGGCGATTCGCCGTTATCCGTGTTGATAGTGAAGGCTAATCTGATAACCCCATCTCCGGCATACGGCTGCGCGATCTGGAAGGAAAGCAGATCGGATCCAGGCGGAGCCGGAGTCGGTACAATCCCGAGGATCGCACTAGTGTCCCCGGATGGGTCAGTGAGTTTGGTGAGGCCGGGCAGCGCGCAGACATTTTCTGGCGGCTGCGGCACGACAACGGCTAAGTCAATCTCGTTGCTCTGAGGTCCGGTGCCGATCGCATTGATAGCCTTCACCACATAGAAGTAGTGCGGGACAGAAGGATCGGCAGTGGTGTCGTCGAACGTGGTCTTGGCATTGCCGGTGTTGGCGACGATCACCGATTCAGTGCCGAACGTGGTTCCGCGTAAGATTTGGTAACCAACTATGTCGGATCCGCCGTTGTCCGGTGCCTTCCAAGTCAGATGCGAAGCAGCGGGATCGCGTGTTCCAGACAGGCAGGGAACTTTGGGAACTAACGCTGTGGCGGTGTCCGTATTTGCGTCGTTGCTAGCGAACAGAGTCTTACCGCCAGACTGACGTGCTACGCGCATGAACGCGACAAAGTCATTGGCTGCCGTGCCGGCAATGCAGCCTTCGGTCACGCAACCGTCACTGTAGCCAAAGAGCACGCGGCCTTTGTCGTCCACAGTGATTTCGTTGAAGTCGAGAAGGTTGCGGTCCTGATGGCTGCCACCTTGCTGCCAGATGCCAGTCATGCTCTGAACTGGGTCATTAGGTGTGGAATTCACTGTCGTCCAGGTCGCGCCGCCATCGTAGGTGGTGGCGATGAATGCGTACCATTTGCCGGGGAAACTTATCGCCTGGTAGTCGCCTGCGATGTCAGTGCCGGGGAAGCCCACTGCCGCTCGCCCGGAGCTGCCACCTACCGCTTCAATTTCGGCTGCGTTCTTGATGCCATGGGACGTCCCGATATCAAAGTCGTTAGTCCAGGTGACAGTGTTATTCGGATTGCGGTGACCGACCGCCACGCGCGCATGTCCTTCGGGCGGATTGCCCGCGGCTACAGGCTCATTGTTGACGTAGGCGTAGTAAACGGTGCTATCGCTATCGATCGCAATAGAAGGATCCGCGCCTTGTATCTGCGAAATGGCATTCGGCACGATGAATTCCTTCCAGGTTACGCCGCCGTCCGTACTCATCGCGCCACCTTGGTGGCCACCACAGTGACTTACCGGCAACCAGACGGTGCCATCCGGAGCCACATGAACGTGGCCGTGCAAACCATGGCATTGAGTAATACCGTTGCCTTCATATGCTAGAACACCGGGTCCGTAGCTCGCGCCGAGATCATCGCTGCGTTGGCATGTCGCCGGCCCTAAAGGCCACGTTTGAGAACAATAGTAGACCGCCTGACCTTGATTTACCGGGGTTCCCAGCAAACTAAGGGAAGCAGGATAAGGTCCCGTGCCGATAGTTTCATGATCTGTTCCGCCACTGGCCGGAGACGCAGCAAGCGGCACCCATAGGTCGCCGTCATTATCGCTGTAGCCGTAAACAGCATTGGCGCCGGCGGTAGAGTTAGAGACAAAGGTCCGACCTGTCTTCTGGTCTGTCCAAAGAATTGGATCGAGACCTGTGTTAGTAGTAGGATTACTGACATCTTCCCAAAGACCTTCGCAACACTCGGGCTTGGCCGGCGAGAGAAGCTCGGGCGGAGTGATGCGCCAGACCGGGCCAAGGTTCATAGTCATAATCCGGCCGCTGTGCGGATTGAAACCGATATTAAATTCACCTGCGCTGCTTTGGGCAGACGTGCCCGCCGGCGCGTAAAAATTCTGATAACGCGGGACGCCCGGCTGAGTCGGATCCGGGCCGCCGAATCCAGGAGTGCCGCCGCCACTACCGGAGCCCGGCGCCAATTCGATACTCACATTCACGCTTTCGCCACCCGGCGTGTAAGGCACGACTACCAGCGTATATTTCTGAGTACCGTCACTGAGGGGACTGATAGTAGCGATCTCAGGGTTGCTGCTGCTGGCGGATTGATAATTAGCCGCCTGTGAACCGTCTGTGCTGGTGCAATCGTTAGGGTTGCAATCACTGCGCGGAATCTTGTAGATGTAAAGGTCGTAGTCGGAGGCGCCGCTGCCGTTATCGGTCCAGCTCATCGCGACTTTAATGGAAGCGTTTGGATGCGCGGCGGCGTAACCGGACGGCAGAGTCACAGTCAGCGCATAATCATCGCAGGGCTGTTCTGAGCCGAAGCATTCGGGGCCCGTATCCAGAAAAAGTATCGGGGTCGGATTCGCGACAAAAAACGGTCCTGCTGTGTATGTCAGAGGGCCAGAGGTGTCGGTCAGGGTTCCACTGGAAGGGGTTGCCGCAAAGCTGAGCATGGCGAGCATGGCTGCGGCCGAACAAAGGAGGAAAGCTGCGAACACACGTGGGTTGAAAACGCCTGATTCAAAGCCGAGATTCTTTTTCATAGCTATTTAAGAATCGCGCCTCGACAGAAAATGGCCGCATGCAGGAAGACGTTTTGCCCGGCGTTTCCGGTAAGTGAGAGTCTGAGAGTTGTATCGGAAGAAGCCTCAGATAGTTCGACCGGCCCTAAAATAACTCGGCGTCCAACGCGCCTCGCGTTGAACGCCGAATGAAATTGCGAACTACTAGCTGTGTGGCGAGCGGGGCGGGTTGGGCTTTGGAGTAGGTCTTTGCGTTAGAGTAATCATTTTTTGCCATGAGGCTTTGGCGTCGGGGTTGGTGTAGGTGCCGCGCAAGCAACATTGCCGACCAACATGTACGTGGCAGCCGGATGGCCATTGTCCCTCTGCGCCTTCACGAATGAGTGATCCACCAGCAAAGTGGAGCGCTCTAAGTTTTGCGTCTCGCTCGTGTCACCGGTGAATGTTCTTCCATTCACGGCTCCTAGCAAATCACCCGGCTGTGGATTTCCGACGGCGCCTTTCGGTACGATTAGTGTAATCGTTCCGTCAGCGTTAAAGCTGCTTCCAGGCAGGGCGCCGATTGGAGTCTCCGTCGGGACGCCAATAACCAAGCCAACGACTGCGGTAGCAACAGTCCCATACTCAAAGGTAACAGCTCCGTTCTGGTCAGTCCTCATGCCGGCATAAAATTGCTCGGCTGCTTGATTGTACGTTTGTGCCGAATAGGAGTTCCACACGATCCTCCATCGGCTGTTGGTTGGCAGGGAACTCAGACTGGTTACTTTCATCGTGAACAACAGGTTGTTCGTGCCAGGAGGCTCGCCAGCTGCAATGTAGTCGATGGCAAGCGAGGCCGGCGCTAGTCCTTGCGAGCTCTGTTCCGGATGGCCTGGCGGTGTCCGTTGCAGAATCAAGCCGGTGCACGTGTCACCGACATAAGGCGCGGCAATTTCATTGTTTCGGCACGACGTCCCGACGCCATTCACGGCCACCACTTTGTAATAATATGTCTTGCTGGTGTCGGTGGCCGACAGGTCGTCGTATTTTGTCTGCGTTCCCGAAACGGTTGTCAGTAGAGTCTCAGCGTTACTGGCGGTGCCTCGCAATATCTGGTAACTCTTGATTGTAGAATTGCCGGTATCGGCCTCGGACCATGCGAGATGCACCACTGGACCGACTCGTCGCTGGGTGACTGATGGCATGCCAGGCGCCGACTTAGCATGGAGCGGGTTCGGCGGATCGAACTTCGCGATAAGCCGGCGTCCGCTTGACTGCCGCGCGATTACACCTCTGGCCGTGTAGGCATTGCCCCTTGCGGTGAGCGCTGCCTGAGCGCAGGTGCCATCGGTGCACCCGTCAACATATCCAACTTCGACCCGGCCCTGCTTGTCCACCGTCATGTCGAAGAAGTCGAGCAGGTTGCGGCAGATATCGGCGCCACCGTGCGCCCATATGCAACCGCGTTGCATCGGATCGTTTGGAGTTACATCGGTTGTTGTCCATGTCTGTCCTCCATCAAACGTATTTGCAACGTAGAGATGCCAGACGCCATTGAAACTGTTTGCCGACCCGTCTCCACCCGTCGTCGAGCCGTAGAAGGCGACCGCGGCACGGCCTCCGTCGGCTGCCACTGCCGCAGGATAAAACACGTTCTGCAATTTATAAGCCGCGCCCACGTCATAGACGTTGTGCCAAGTCGCGCCGTGGTCGTCCGATGTCGCGACAACTGCTTGGGAGCCAGTGCCAGTAGCACTGGACATTACAAAATAGACCCGCCCGTTATTATCAATGCCAACCTGCGGGTCTTGCAGCGCAGGGTTAGAGGTAGTGCCGGGGACCGTGCGTATGTTCCACGTGATCCCGTTATCTTCCGATACCAACACAGCGCCCTCGCCACTACAGCTATTGTTTGGAATGAAAACCGTTCCGTCCGGCGCAACCTTGATGTGACCATGCAGGCCGCCGCAAGCCGACGTTGTCAAAACGGATGGCCCAAACGTCAGTCCACCATCATCGCTCCTGGACGCTTGCGGGACATTGAGCACGACCAGCGACTGAGACGCATAGTAGACGGCGTTGGGATAGATCGTGCCTGGCGGACGTGCAGGAATCGGCGCATGATACGGACCGCCGCCGATCGTTTCGTGGTCGACGCTTGACGGGATGCCGCTTCCCTCGCTCGGCGTCCAACCGGCGTAGTCCGGTTGCCCCAATGCATCGAGGCCGTCTGTGTCTGTAAATGACACTTTGCACGTTGGTGATAACAAAGTCAGCTCTCCCGCAAATACTCGACCGGTTTGACGATCGGTGAAGCCGATCGGATCGGAATCGATGAGCTGCGATGTTGGGGCAGGACTATTGTACCAGATTGCGCTCTGGCCGTTCGATGGGCAGGAATCATCGAACTTGATGAACAATGTTTGAAGGTCGGACTGAAAATTCGTCACACCCGTGTTCCAGTTATTTCCGACGGAAGGTTCGCCGGAATCATGTCCCATGTACTCTACCGTGTGTAGCGTTGGGCCCTGACTGCTATCAGTAACTGGGACCAAAATGCCCGGAGCCTCGAAGTTCTGGAACCCGATCTTCGGGCCTGTGTCCTGGGGCGCCGTAGGAACTAATGCGGGCGCGGTCGATGAAGATATTGCGCTGGCGCTGCCAGAATATTGAAACGCGGCACTGGCACTAAAATAAACCACGTGCACAGAAAACTGGCCGGTGCCGGTATTTGGATCGTTTGGGTCAAGATCGACAACTTCCGGGGGCGTTCCGCTGTTCGCCGAGGTTCCATTAGGCACGATCGGGCCGGAGTTGTCGCCTTTGTGAACATAGAGGTCATAGTCGGTCTCGCCGGTAGGATCGGGAGAGCTAATAACAATACGCGCCTTCAGACCGGTCCAATCAGTCGGAGTACCGGACAAGGTGAGAATGTATGTATCGCAGTTTACGCCTTCCACGCAGGTGCTCTCGTCCAACGAACCGCCACCGACCGCTGTCCCCGCCCAGGTCACAGTCGGGCCGGTTGGGTTAAGCGTCCCGGCAGTAGGCGTCGCCGATCGCAAGCCGGTCGCGGAAAGCGCGAGCACAACCAAGGCGACGCCGATTATTAGAAAGAGCGCGCCGATGGTGACGCGAGCTGTTAGCGAAGCGGGGTTTGTTTTCATAAAAATTTGGTTTGTTATTTCTAATCGGAACTGAATCGAAAATGGTCGTATCCGAAGGCCATTAAAATGTGGTGGGCTTCAAATCGGTTGGTTTTTCGATTTCGGACGCCTCCGCGCAGAAAAAACCAGGCATGAGATCTCGTTTCCGGCGATTACTTTGACATCAAAGACCGTGCGACGAACATCGAAGAGCCGATGAGAATTTTGATGATCAGCGCGGAAGGTCCACCATTGCTGCATGCCGGCGCGCTCATCGACGTGATGGACGCGCTGCCGCACGAATTACGCTCGCGCGGTCACGAAGTTGCGGTGGCGCTGCCGTACTATCGCGAGATCCGTGACAATCCTGCCTTCAAGGAGGAGGACACCGGGGTCACGGTCGATGTTCGCGTCGGCGATAAAATTTACATCGCTGAATACCTGCAAGGCCACACCCCGAGTGGCGTGCAATTGTTCTTCGTCCGTTGTGACGAGTTTTTCGATCGCGACGGAATTTACGGTGAGCACGGCACCGCTTATGAAGATAACGCCGCGCGCTTTATTTTTTTCAGCAAAGCGGCGGTGGAATTGGCGCGCCGTCTGACACCGACGCCGCAGATTCTGCACGTTCATGATTGGCCGGCTGCACTGGTGCCGGTTTACGTGCGAGCGCATCATTTGCCGTTCGCAACCGTGCTCACTGTCCATCACATCGCCGAGCAGGGAAGTTTCTGGGGACTCGATTTTCGCCTAACCAATCTGCACGAGCGGTTCTTCACCCTGCGCGGCGTCGAATTTTTTGGGAAACTGAACTTCCTCAAAGGTGGAATTCTGTTTGCCGACAAAGTGACGACCGTGAGTGAGCGGCACAAACGGGAGGTCCAAACCCCGGAGTTCGGTTGCGGTCTCGACGCAGTCTTGCGGGAAAATGCGCACAAACTTCGTGCCATCCTCCACGGCGCCGATTACGCTCGCTGGAATCCCGAGACGGACAAATTACTTCCGGCTAATTACACACCCAGCGAGTTGTGGGGCAAACGGCTTTGTCGCGATGCGCTTCTAAATGGTTTGCGACTGGAACCCAAACCTCGTGGAGCAGTGTTTGGAATGGTGACGCGGGTCGTGGGCGAAAAGGGTTTCGACATTCTCGTGCCACTGCTCGACCGGCTCCTTGCGGACGACGTCCGTTTCATCATTCTCGGCGAGGGCGATCCGACCTATGAAACGGCGCTCGCGGTCGCAACGCGAAAGTTTCCTAGAAAATTTGCTTATCGAAAGGTCTATGATGAAAAAAGCGCGCACGTGATCGAGGCCGGAATCGATATCAGTTTGATTCCTTCGCGTTTTGAATCGGCTGGTTTGAGTGCGATGTACAGTTTGAAATACGGCGCACTTCCCGTCGCCCGCGCCACCGGCGGAATTCAGGAAATCATCGAGGACTACGATCCCACGACAGACAGCGGTTACGGATTTCTTTGCTACGAATATTCGACCGAAGCCTTTTGGGACGCGATTAAGCGCGCGCGAGAGATTTTTCGCGACCGTCTATTATGGGGAAAACTGATGGATCGCGCGATGGCGCGAAATTTCTCCTGGGCGGTGGCCGCGCAACGTTACGAACAGCTTTACCGCGAACTTGCCGATCAAAACGAAGAGGCAGCAGCGTAGATGTCGATCTAACGGATTGCTTGCCACGGCAAATTCGCCGTCCATCCGCAAAAGCACCTGCGAATAAATGTCGAACGCCACCGTCAAATGTCTGCCTTGTCACGCCGGCGCCTTGGCGAAGGCGGACGCAAGGCGGCCAAATCACTCTACTTATGCCACTTCAGAACGCGCTTGCCGGAGAGGCGACTAGTTCTTGCAATCCTGGAACCTTTGGTTTTTCCTCGGCCCTCCCAGGTTCTGATGTTGTGACGCGCACATTTTCGCTACTTCGGCCGTGGTCAATGGGGCTCTTGTTGACCCTCGTCCAATTAGTCGTCGCTGTGTTTTTGTTAGCCCCCGAAGGTCCGCTTTCCTATCGCTACACAAGTTTGGTCCAGCACGACGGTTACTGGTTCGCTAACATCATCGACCGCGGCTATCAGACGATCGTTCCGCCCATCAATCACAAGGTGATGGAAGTTTCCAACGTCGCGTTTTTCCCGGCTTATCCCGCACTGGCCACTTTGTTCCGTTCCATTTTTCGCGTTGATACTGAAACCGCGCTCCTCTTCACCGCGCAGCTCGCTGCCTGGGGTTTTTGGACTTACTTTTTTCTCTTCTGCGAGCGTTGGAAACTTTCCTCAACGCTGCGTTTTTTTGGCGCCTTGGCGATCGCCGCGCATCCGGCCGCGTTTTTCTTGATCGCGGGCTATTCCGAATCGCTCTTTTTAATGGCGCTGATTGGTTTTATCTACTGGAGCAGCGCCGAAGGCCGCACCGCGAAAATTTTGGCTGCCTTCCACGGAATCGCGATGTCGGCGACGCGAATCGTCGGAATTCCGTGCGCTGCGTTTCCAGTCGTGCGCGATTTGTTTAGCAAAGGTTGGAGCGCGCTGCGCGATCCCCGGGGTTGGGTTCGAAACTATGGCAGCGCGGCTGCGGTGATGAGCGGCGCGATTTTCGGCGCCATTTTCTTCTTCCTTTATTGTCAATGGCGCTGGGGCCGTTGGGACATGTACATGCTCACCCAATCGGCTGGTTGGAACATTGAGCCGGATTACTTGGCGGTTTTTCGTCCGTCCAATTATCGCTGGCTTCTGCCCCAGCTGAATGATCCAACGCAAATGAGTCAGATGTCGATGACCGTCGGCGCGTTGCTCTTGATCGCGATCGCGGTCGTCGAATTACTCCCGGCAATTCGGCGGAGCACGGAACTGAGCACGCGGATCGGGATCTATTTTTGCGCCGCAGTCATCTATTACATCTCGGTCAGCGGCGTCGCCTCGCTCGATATGGAGAGCATGCTTCGTTACGAGTTCTGCGTGCACGCGCTGATCGTGCTCGCTTTTTTGCATTTTTTGCGTCAATTTCGCGTCCCACCGCCGTTGTTGCGTGTCTTCGGGATGGCTACCGCGGTGTTGGTCAGCGCCCTCGGGCTGAGTGTGCAGGGTTGGTATGTTTGGAACTTTACCCGCGGGAACTGGGTGGCCTAACGAAAATGAAATCAACTGTCGCAATTATCGGAGCTGGACCGGCGGGATTAACCGCCGCGTATTTGCTTTCGAAAAACGGGGTCGATGTGACCGTGCTTGAAGCGGACCCGATTTACGTCGGAGGAATTTCGCGTACCAGCACCTACAAAGGTTTTCACTTCGATATCGGCGGCCATCGCTTTTTCTCGAAATCGAAAGCGGTCGAAGATCTCTGGACCGAGATTTTGCCTAACGACATGCTGCAGCGTCCGCGTTCGTCCAAGATTTATTACGACGGCAAATTTTTCACCTATCCGCTCAAGCCATTCGAAGCGTTGATCAAACTCGGCATCGTAAGATCGACAATCTGCGTTCTATCGTGGCTCAAGGCGCGACTATTCCCAGTGCGCCATCCTCGAAACTTCGAGGAGTGGGTCAGCAATCAATTCGGCAAACGTCTCTTCAACATTTTCTTTAAGAGCTACACCGAAAAAGTGTGGGGGATGAGCTGCAAAGAAATTTCGGCCGATTGGGCGGCACAGCGAATTCGCGGTCTGTCACTTGGCAGCGCGATCAAAAACGCGCTCTTGCCGCAACGTTCGCCGAACGGCGACCGCACCAACGTCATCAAGACGTTGATCAATTCTTTCCGGTATCCGCGCAAAGGCCCGGGGATGATGTGGGAAGCGTGCGCGGAAAAAGTGAAGGCAATGGGCGGCAAAGTCGAAATGGCCGCGAGAGTGAACGGCTGCGCTTATGACGAAGCAAGATCGACATGGACCGTCCAATTCAAGGACCGCGACGGAAATCTCCAGTCGATCGAAGCCGACCACGTCATTTCTTCCGCGCCGATGCGCGAATTGGTTTGTGGGATTCGTCCGGAGGTTTCTGACCGCACCCGGCGCGCGGCGGAAAGTCTCAAGTACCGCGATTTTTTAACAGTCATGCTCATTTTGAAGGAACGGAACAAGTTCGCCGACAACTGGATCTACATTCACGATCCGCGGGTCAAAGTTGGCCGCGTCCAAAATTTCAAATCCTGGTCGCCCGAGATGGTTCCGGATCCGGATAAAGCGTGTTACGGTTTGGAATACTTTTGTTTCGAAGGCGACGGTCTTTGGGAATCCAAAGACGAAGATTTGATCGAGCTGGCGAAGCGCGAATTAATCCAGATCGGTCTTTCTCAGGAAGGCGACTTGGTCGATGGAACGGTCGTGCGCCAGAAAAAAGCATATCCAGTTTACGACGACGACTACGCGCTGCATGTCGCGGCGATTCGGCAGGAGTTGGACGCGCGTTATCCGAATTTGCACCTCGTTGGTCGCAATGGAATGCACAAATACAACAACCAGGATCACGCCATGATGACGGCGATGTTGTGCGTCGAAAATATTCTGGCCGACGCCAAGCTTTACGATCTCTGGCAGGTCAACGCCGACGCCGAGTATCACGAACAAGGCGATGAAGTGTCCGATGGAAAAAATGGTTCGGGGTTGCGCCTTGTTCCAACTCGGGTGGACCGCGAACCCGAGCTCGCATCGGAAACTTAAATCGCGCCGAATTCTTCGATCGGCGGACAGGAGCAGAACAGGTTCCGGTCGCCGTAAACGTTGTCGATCCTCGCGACCGACGGCCAGAATTTGTGTTCGCGCGTCCAGGGCGCCGGAAACGCGGCTTGCTCGCGCGAGTAGGGGCGATCCCATTTTTCAGAAGCAATCTGCTGCGCGGTGTGGGGCGCATTTTTTAGCAAATTGTTTTGCCGGTCAGTTTTTCCGTTTACGATCGCGTCGATTTCCGTGCGAATTGAGATCATCGCGTCGCAAAAACGGTCAAGCTCTTCTTTCGATTCGCTTTCGGTCGGCTCGATCATCATCGTGCCGGCGACCGGCCAGGAAACAGTCGGCGCGTGAAATCCGTAATCCATCAACCGTTTGGCGACGTCTTCGACTTCAATGCCCGCGGCCTTCCATTGGCGAAGATCGACAATGCACTCGTGCGCAACGAGACCATGTTTGCCTTTGAACAAAACGGGAAAATGCGGGTCGAGACGCTTGGCCATGTAGTTCGCATTTAGAATCGCGATCTCGCTCGCGCGTTTCAAACCGTCCGCGCCCATCATCCGGATGTACATCCAGGAAATCGTTAAAATGCTTGCGCTTCCGTAAGGGGCTTGCGCCACCGGACCGACCCGCTTGTGAAGGTCGGCATCCGGATTCAACGATGCAGCCGCCGGCAAAAATTGGACCAGATGTTTGGCCACGCCAATCGGTCCGACGCCGGGGCCGCCGCCGCCGTGCGGAATGCAAAACGTTTTGTGTAAATTCAAATGGCAAACGTCGGCACCGTAATCGCCCGGACGGCAAAGGCCGCATTGTGCGTTCATGTTCGCACCGTCCATGTAAACCTGCCCGCCATGGTTATGTACGATCTCGCAAATTTCGCGGATGGTCGGCTCGAACACGCCATGCGTGCTCGGGTACGTCACCATCAGCGCGGCGAGATCACTTGCGTGCGCGTCCGCTTTCGCGCGGAGATCGGCCAGATCGATATCGCCATCTTTTAACGTCGCGACCGCAACGACTTTGAGACCGGCCATGACCGCGCTCGCCGGATTGGTTCCGTGCGCCGAAGTTGGAATCAGACAAACATTGCGATGCGCTTCGCCGCGCGAGGCATGATATTCCCTGATTGCGAGCAAGCCGGCGTACTCGCCTTGCGATCCGGCATTGGGTTGCAACGAAACCGCAGCGAAGCCGGTGATTTCCGCCAGCCAGTCTTCCAATTGCTGGCACATCTCGACGTAGCCGGTCGTTTGATCGTCAGGCGCGAACGGATGGAGCTTGGCGAATTCCGGCCACGAAATCGGAAACATTTCCGCGCTCGCATTCAATTTCATCGTGCACGAGCCGAGCGGGATCATCGAGTGACAGAGAGAGAGGTCGCGCGACTCGAGTTTTTTCAGATAGCGCAGCATCTCGGTCTCGGTGTCGTGCGTGTTGAAGATCGGATGGGTTAGGAATTTTGAATCGCGGGTCGCGAATTTCGGGATGCGCAGCGGCGGTTGACCGAGATCATCATCGGCCAAATCACGGACATGCGTGCCGCGAAAGATCGACATCAACAATTCGATGTCGCGATTCGTGGTGGTTTCGTCTAACGAAACGCCGACCGCGCGCGTTCCCAGAACACGAAGATTACATCCGGCTTTTTGCGCATGCTCAATCAACACGCTACTCGATTCGACTTCCACCCGGATGGTGTCGAGAAAGTTTTCATGCGTAATTTTCAGTCCGAGCGCGCGAAGACCGTCAGCCAGTTGACTCGCTAGGCCATGAACTCGCTCGGCGATTGTGCGCAAACCGCGCGGGCCATGATAAACCGCGTACATCGACGCGATCACGGCGAGAAGAACCTGCGCCGTGCAAATGTTGCTTGTTGCTTTGTCGCGGCGGATGTGTTGTTCGCGCGTTTGCAGCGCGAGTCGATAGGCGGGCCGACCGTCGGCATCGTGGGAAACTCCGACAAGTCTGCCTGGCATGTGCCGTTTGTATTTGTCGCGGGTCGCGAAGTAAGCCGCGTGGGGTCCGCCGAAACCAAGCGGAACGCCAAAGCGCTGCGTATTGCCAACGACGACATCGGCGCCGAATTCGCCGGGCGGTTTTAGTAAAGTGAGCGCGAGAATGTCGGCAGCGACAACGACGAGCGCGCCCGCATCGTGCGCGTGCCGGGCGAACTCGGCGTAATCGTAAATCGCTCCATCAGTCGCCGGATACTGCGTGAGCGTGCCGAAAACAGACTCGTCGAACTTGAAGCGAGTGTAATTGTCGACTTTAACGTCAATTCCAAGCGGCTTGGCGCGCGTGCGGATAACTTCAATTGTTTGCGGGTGACAATTGTCAGCAACGAGAAAAGTTTTTCGGTCTGGAACGGACGCGTGGCAAAGCGTCATCGCTTCGGCCGCGGCGGTGGCCTCATCGAGCATCGACGCGTTGGCAATATCGAGCTTGGTGAGATCGACAATCGTTGTTTGGAAATTGAGAAGCGCTTCGAGACGACCTTGCGCAAGCTCGGCTTGGTACGGTGTGTAAGCGGTATACCACCCCGGGTTTTCAAGGACGTTCCGCTGAATCACCGGTGGCGTGATGCAATCCGAATAACCCGCGCCAATAAAAGATTTCGCGGTTTTGTTTCTCTTCGAGATCGCGCGCAGCTCGGCGAGCGCTTCGTCTTCCAACTTCGCTTCCGGCAAATTTAATTCTCGATCGAGCCGAATATTTTTTGGAATGGTCGCATCGATCAGCGCATCAAGATTTTCAAAGCCGAGGGAACCCAACATCTCCGCGGCCTCGTTTTCGTTCGGACCGATATGCCGGCGCGCAAAGTCGGGACCGGATTGGTGATGGTCGATCTTTTGCTCCAGCGAATGCATGATTGACGGTATGGAACGCGAACGTGCATTCAAGCAGGTAGGGGCGATTGACCTCAGTCGCCGCAAACGCCAATCCAGCTCGGATCGGTTCGGTGAATGGAGCCGGCGGGGAGCCGAGCGACATGGACGGGAAAGCCCGAGAGGGTGAGTGAGCGGGAAGCGAGCGAATCAACCCCCTTCCACCTATTTTGTGTCGTAAGTTTCGACGCCGTGGGCTTTCAAGTGAGCGCGAAGTTGCGCGAAATGCTCGTGGTTCCGCGTTTCAACGGTGCAGAGCACATTCACGGTTGAAACATCCGAGCTCGCGAACGCGCGGTCGTGCACGACTTCTTTAATACTCGCGCCGGTCGCCGCGATTTGTTTGGCGAGATCGGCCAGTCCGCCGGGACGATCGCTGATCACGGCTGTAAATCGCGATAATCGCCCGTCCGCGACCAGACCGCGCTCGATCACGCGGCTGAGAATGTTCGGATCGATGTTCCCGCCGCATAACAGGAGAACGACCCGTTTCTGGGCGAGCTCGGGCAATTTTCCGGAAAGCGCCCCTGCCAGAGGCGTCGCCGCCGCGCCTTCCACGACTGTTTTTTCCAGCTCGACCAATCGCAAAATCGCGATCGCGACTTGTTCCTCAGTAACCGTGATTGTTTGATCGACATGTTCGCGCGCGATCGCGAAGGCGTTCGGGCCAACTTGCGGGATAGCGAGTCCATCGGCGAGCGTTGGATGCAATGCGATCCTGGTTGGTTTGCCCGCTTCGAGCGCCGCGGAAAAACTGGCGACGGTCTCTGCTTCCACCGCAATGATTTTTGTTTGCGGCCGCAAAATTTTGACCGCCAGTGAAACCCCGGCGATCAAGCCGGCGCCGCCAACGGGAACAATGACCGCATCGAGATCTTCCACCTGATCGACAATCTCAATGCCGATCGTGCCCTGGCCAGCGATGATGGCGGGATCGTCGTAGCCGTCGATGTAAGCGAGGCCTTTTTCAGCCCCGATTTCACGCGCGTGCGCTTTTGCCTCCGCGAAATCCTTGCCATGCAAAACAACATTCGCGCCCAGTTTCTGGCAATTGCTTACTTTGATCAGCGGCGCGTATTGGGGCATGACCACTGTCGCCGGAATGCCGAGCAGTTTTCCTTGATACGCGAGCGCCTGAGCGTGGTTGCCGGCGGAAGCAGCGATCACGCCCCGTTTTTTTTGATCGAGTGAAAGCTGGGCGAGCGCGTTCCGGGCGCCGCGTTCTTTAAAACTCCCGGTGCGCTGCAAGTTGTCGAGCTTGCAGAAAATTTGCATGCCCGTGATTTCGCTGAGCGGAATCGATGCAAGACAAGGCGAATAAAAAACTGCGCCGGCAATACGATCGCGCGCCGCCTGGATCTCTTTAAACGTGATCACGCGCTTACAGCTTCGGGCAAGATTCTGCCTTCGCCAAGCTATGGCGGCCAAGCGACCACGGACAACTTGGTAGGGACATCGCGCTGCGATGTCCGGACGGCGCACCGCGACGCGACGTCCCTAACCGTCCAGCGCTTCTCGAACTTTGGTGGCGAGTTGCTCTGAATCGAATGGCTTTGGCAGGAAAAACATTTCCGGCTCGCATCGATCGCTCGGTTGAAGCGATTCTTCAAGATATCCGGAGATGAAAAGAACTTTGA
>Ga0209808_1000821_pt1 | contig 15557 bp, 15 predicted proteins | sample GraSoiAngelo_157_FD_186171 | JGI IMG/M metagenome (GOLD analysis project Ga0209808, IMG submission 186171) | Grasslands soil microbial communities from the Angelo Coastal Reserve, California, USA - 14_1009_16_20cm (SPAdes) (version 2) | ecosystem: Environmental > Terrestrial > Soil > Grasslands ... | reverse complement strand
GGACAACCAACCGCTGATCAGATCCAGCCCACAATGACTGAAGATCGATTGAGCCAGCGCGAAATCGAATGAGACTTTCGCCTTCGCAATTGTCCGCGGTGAATCGGAAAATAAGAACGTCGGGCGCTTGATTTGCACAATTGCTTCGCCGAGCTCGCACTTGATTCCTGCCTCGACCAGCCACTCGTGGGGCTCCACACCAAAGTATTTTCCCCGATTCAGGTAGGGAATTAGCAAGCGCCCAATCCGAAGAGAGCCGCAGCCGACATCGAGCAATGAATGGCGCTGGCGCAGACCGAGCGTGGTCAAAAGATTAAACGTCATTGCCGCGATCAGATCATAATCTTCCGGAGGTCCGACGTACGCGCGATAATGCGGATCGCCGGGCTTCAATCCGAGGCCAAGATCCTCTGAAGGGCTCTCCATATCACTTCAATCGTTTCAAGGTCGTGCGGTCGAAATCCTTCAACGCGTCCTGTGGTTTATCCGGGAATCCGACCACACCGTGCGACCGGTCGAATTGATAGATGCGCTTCGGTGCTCGTTTGCGGAAAGGAAATCCGCGAAGCTTGTCGCCATCGAGGGCGTCGGTTGCGCCCTGGACCCGGCATGCTTTCAGAGCCAGAGCATATAGCTCGTTCCTGACTGCGGAGTGCGAACTGACGCAGTTCAGCAGCTCGTTGGGATCCTCTCTGCGATTGAAGAGTTGTTCCCGCCCGCCATTGGCCATGAAGATGTATTTCCAGTGATCAGTCATAACCATGATTTTGAAATCGTGTGAGCCGGGAATTTCAACCATCCCGACAAGATGTTTACGCGGCGCGCATTTGCCCTGCAGCATTTTGAGAACATTAATTCCCTCCCGCAGTTCACATGCGCCTGCGGCCTCGGTGGCAATTCCGAAAAGGTCTGCCAGGCTGATCAAATCAGTCCGTATAGTTCCGGCGGGCAATGTTGCCGGCCAGCTTAGTAGGAAAGGAACGCGGCAGGCGGCTTCAAAGAAGTTTTGTTTTTGCCAGCCGTCATGGTCGCCCAAAAGATCACCGTGGTCCGAAAAAAAACAGATTACAACGTTGTCCGAGTTCGGCCGCGCTTCAATTGCATCAAGGATTCGGCCAACACAATGATCGAGGTAAGTGATCTCGCCATAATATCGGGCCTTCACGATTTTCGCCAGCTCTGGGTTAATAGCGTCAGCCCAAACGGCGTATTGCATGTAGGGGATCTCCTCATCCAGGTGATCTTCCTCGACGTTGCCGAGAACGAGGTCGGGCATTCGCTCGGGATCATACATCCGATTGAAAGGAATTGGCGGGGCCAGCGGAGGATGCGGCCCCATGAACGACACAAATCCAAAAAACGGGGGCTCATCGTCTGATTTTGCAATCTCCTCTACCGCGCGATCGGAGGCCCACCACTCCGCGCCCAACTCCGCTGGAAGCGGACTGCGCTGTGGAAGGTAATACATTTCGCTGCGTTCTCCCATTGGTTGCTCCAGGAAATCGAGTTCCGGATACTCGCGAGCAAGCCATGAACCGTAATCATCACCTTCGCGGGCCGGCGGATGATACGTCTCGTCACTTCGCCACAGCGTTTCGTAACCTACGTCTTCATCCCATGGATAGGTATGGAACTTTCCGATTCCAAACGTCCGGTACCCGAGGCGCGACATCACGCGAGCGAGATACGGTCCGCAACGCGCTTCCATTTCTTTGGCCTGACCGGCCACAGGATCTGCCTTTGCATTGCTGAAGACGCGCGTCGTCGGCGGCTCGCACCCTGTGCGGATCGTATAGCGAGCGGCGACGCAAACTGGACAAGTGGCGTATGCATTTGAAAAGGTGATTCCCCTTCGCACGAGACGATCGAGATTCGGAGTATAGATATGCGAGTTTCCGAGCGCAGCGATCGTGTCAAACCGCTGCTGATCGGTCATGATGAACAATATGTCGGGCCGGGTCATAATGTCATTCTGATCCCGCAGTCGCGGGAGAAGAATCTCGGATCAATCTACGTCATTCCGAGCGGAGTCGAGAAATCCCGTGGCGCGAGCGATTGGTAAAATAACGGGATGTCTCAACTTCGCTCGACATGACAAAGCAGTGACTAGAGATGTGATGAGTTCTAGGCGTTCGCGATTTCGCTGCCCGTCAGTCGGCGAAATGCTTCGAGATATTTCGCTGAGGTTTTTTCGATAACAGCCTTCGGCAGGCGCGGCGCGGGCGGAGTTTTGTCCCAATCGAGTGTCTCCAGATAATCACGCACGAATTGTTTGTCGAAACTGGGCGGGCTCTGTCCGACAGCGTATTGATCCTTTGGCCAGAAACGCGAAGAATCCGGCGTGAGGCATTCGTCGATTAAGAGCAAATCTCCATCGACCGCGCCGAATTCAAATTTCGTATCTGCCACGATTATTCCCTGCTGCACAGCGTGATCGCGACCGCGCGAATAAATTTCCAGACTTAGCGCTTTCACGCGATTGGCGAGCTCTTCGCCGAGAATCTGAGTGCATCGTTTCATGTCGATGTTCTCATCATGACCTTCTTCCGCTTTTGTCGCCGGCGTAAAGATTGGCTCCGGCAACTGCGACGCCTGCTTCAGTCCGGCTGGAAGTTTGATTCCGCAGACGCTCCGCGACTCCTGATATTCTCTCCAGCCGGAGCCAGCGAGATAACCGCGCACGACACATTCCACTGGCAACGGTTTCGTTTTCTTTACAATCATCGAACGTCCGGCCAGCTGCTCGCGGAACGGCTCCAATTCTTTCGGGAACTGCTCGAGATCGGCCGTGACAAGGTGACTCTTGATCTCGTCGAACCGCTTGAACCAGAATGCGGAAATTTGGTTGAGCACTGCGCCCTTGTGCGGAATGGGGTCGGACAGGATTACGTCAAAAGCCGAGATGCGATCGGTCGCTACGAAGAGGAGCGTTTCGCCGAGGTCGAAGACTTCGCGTACCTTCCCGCTGCGCAGTTTTTGGATTCCAGCTAGCTCGATCGAGGATTGTGTCGCGATTCGCATTGGCAAACGCTGAACGCTTAACGCCCAACTTTCAACCTCGAATGATTGTCATTCCGAGCAGAGTCGAGGAAATCTCTGGAGGAATGACTAAGCGGCTAGAGATGTCTCGACTTCGCTCGACATGACAACGGTGCTTATTGAGCGTTGGACGTTGGACGTTGAGCGTTGGACGTTGAAGTCTCCATGGCTGGAATCGTTGTCAAACCGCGCGCGCGAATTTTGCATGGACACGATTGGGTCTTTTCCAGTGAAGTCCTGAAGGTTTTTGGAAATCCTGCGGACGGCGATGTGATCTCGCTCAAGGACGGCAAGGACCGCCTGATCGGCAGCGGCATTTACAATTCGAAATCACAAATTGTAGCGCGCCGTTTCTCGAGGCGCCGGCAAGATCTCGACATTGATTTCTTCCGACGTCGCATCGCGCAAGCTTCCGAGTACCGGGACCGACGAGACGTCGATCCAAAACTGCGTCGCGTCTTCTGGAGCGAAAGCGACGGACTTCCCGGCGTGATCACCGATCGCTATGGCGATCATTTCGTTTTGCAAACCCTCACGCGCGCGATGGACATGCGAAAGGATTTGATTACCGCTGCCATCGTCGATGTCTTCGGCGACGTCACCATCGTCGAACGAAACGATGTGTCAGTCCGCAGAGCGGAGGGATTGGAATTACGTAAAGGCATTTTGCGCGGCACAGCTTCGCAAATCACAATCGAAATCGAAGGCGTAAAGCTTGAACTCGATCTTTTGCATGGCCAAAAGACAGGCTTCTATCTCGACCAACGACATAATAATGGAATCGTCGCGGAATACGCCCGCGATCGGCGCGTACTCGATTGCTTCACAAACCAGGGAGCCTTTGCGCTCACGTGTGCGCGTGCCGGCGCGGCGGAAGTGACCGGCGTTGAAGAAAGTGCCGAGAACATCGCCGCCGCGAACCGAAATGCAGTCCGCAATGAAGTGAAAGCGCGATGGATCGAGCAAGATGTCTTTCAATTCCTGCGCGGGGCTGAAAAAGCGGGGGCACAGTACGATCTGATCGTTCTCGATCCGCCGTCGTTTACAAAGACAAGGAGCGGACTGCGCGACGCGTTGCGCGGTTATCGGGAATTGCACATGCGCGCGTTCAAGCTGTTATCCAAAGATGGGTTGCTGGCGACTTTTTCATGTTCGCATCACGTGAGCGATGCAGCATTCTCCGAAACAATCACGGATGCGCTAGTGGATGCCCGGCGTTCCGCACGACGGCTGCGCCGGTTCGAGCAGGCACCGGATCATCCAGTTCTGCCTGCAATTCCCGAAACGGAATACTTAAGGGGTTTTCTTCTGGAGATGATGCCAGGGCGCTGAAGTGCTGAAGAATTTTTCGCGCGTTGTTGATCGAAATCTCTGGAAATCTCAAACGAGCCACTTAATATCCGCTACGGCGAGCCCGCACGGCGTCGCGATTTGTCATGCCAGAAAAAGATCGACCGTTTGAACAAATGCTCGAGTTGAACGACGACGAAGCACTCTCTGCCGAGCATCTGGACTCGCAGGTGCAAAAAGCACAGGACCAACTGCTGCAGCTCAAGCGCCAGCAGGAGCAGATCGAAAAGCAAAAACGCGAGCTGGAAGAATTAAGTCGTCGCCAGGAGGAATTGGAACATGGCCGGGCGGAAATGAGCGATAAACTGACGCGCGCACTAGTTGTGCTGGAACGCGAAGCGTACAGTGCGCAAAATCGGCTGGAGCAAGTTCGCGGAGCTCGGGAAAGTTTTGCGCAACATTTGGAATTGATCGAAGCGATCGATCCCAGAAGCTGGAATCCGTCAGATTTGCACAAGGAACTGAGTAGGGCTTTGAGCACGGTGGACGACGCGCGCACCGAGTACAGCGACCAACGCAGCCGATTGCAAGCAGCCGAAGCGGCCACTGGCGAAGCATCGTTGCCGGACGCCACGACTGATGCGTATCAAAGCAGCAATGGGCGCTCATTTCTTCACTGGTTGCAGATCGGTCTCGCACTCACCCTGCCGCTGATTATTTTCGGCGCGATCGCCCTTCTCTTTTTCTTTTGGATGGCGAGCAAGTGATGGCGATGTTTCGGCGTCCGCGCAAATCGAGCCCGCCGCTTCGCCGCAAGCAACAAGAGATAGCACGACAGGAGGCGGAGTTGCATGACAAGCTCGACAAGCTCGAACGCATGGTTACAAAAGGACGGCCGATCCCGCAGAGCAGATCACGGGCGCAGGCATCGGAAGAAGGCAGAAGAGGCAACAAAACCGAAAAACGATTTCAGGTCTCGCTCGCGCTGGACGGTGGACAGTCTATCGAGGCGGGCCGACCCGCCCGGCGACCTCGTTCGATGCGCAAAGAACGGCGCGAAGGTCGGTTCATGTTTCTCGTTCTTTTGGCTGCTCTTGCCGCCGCGGTCATTTGGCTCATCAGCCATCTGCATTCTTGAACGCTGATTATGGCTAAAACTTCGACTCTCGATGTCGCATACGTTGCCAAGCTGGCGCGCATAAACCTGACTGAAGCGGAGGCGAAAGTTTTTCAGCAGCAGTTGGATGATGTGCTGCATTACGTGGAAAAACTTCGTCAGGCAGACATAAGTGATGTGGAGCCGGCTGCGCATGCCCTCCCAGTTTTTAACGTTTTCCGCGAGGACGCGCCGCGTGAATGGTTCACTGCGGAGCAAGCACTGAGCAACGCGCCTCGAAAGGCGAACGGTCTTTTTATAGTTCCGAGAGTGGTGGAATGACGGAGCAAGATCTTCCGGCGCTGAGCATCGCCGATCTGCAAGCACTCTTGCGTCGTCGCGAAGTCTCCCCACGCGAAGTGATCGATGTTTTGCGAGCGCGCATTGAAGGGGTTGATGAAGAAATCGGCGCTTATCTCTCGCTCGACATGGAAGCGGCCAAGAAAGAGGCCGAGCAAGCGAATGTTAATCTTCCGCTGGGTGGCGTCCCGGTCGCAATCAAAGACATCATCAACGTGATGGGTCAGCCATGCACCTGTGGCTCGAAGATTTTGCAGGGTTATCGCGCCACCTATAACGCCACTGTGATTCGGAAATTGCGCGCAGCGGGCGCGATTCCATTTGGCAAAACTAACCTGGACGAGTTTGCCATGGGTTCGTCCACCGAAAACTCTGCCATGACAACGACTCGAAATCCGTGGGACTTGTCACGCGTGCCGGGTGGGTCCAGTGGCGGTTCGGCAGCAGCAGTTGCCGCGGACGAGGCGTTCGCTGCATTAGGCAGCGATACTGGCGGCTCGATTCGGCAACCGGCTGCGCTTTCGGGTATCGTCGGTTTCAAACCAACCTATGGCCGGGTTTCGCGCTTCGGCCTCGTCGCGTTTGCGTCGTCGCTCGATCAAGTCGGGCCATTAACGAAAACCGTCCGCGACGTTGCCTTGATCATGAACGCGATCGCGGGTCATGATCCGCAAGACACGACTGCTCTCAACGAGCCGGTGCCTGACTATGCCGCAAAGCTCGGAAACGATTTGCGCGGCGTCCGGTTGGGTTTGCCGAAGGAATATCTGATCGAAGGCATTGATGCGCAGGTGAAAGCTGCGATCAATGCCGCGGTGAAACAGATGAGTTCGTTAGGCGCTGAAATTGTTGAGGTCTCATTGCCTGCTACTGAATACGCAATCGCCGTCTATTACATTCTGGCTACGGCCGAAGCCTCGGCCAATCTCGCTCGCTTCGATGGGGTTCGTTATGGATATCGAGCCGAAAATCCCAGAGACATGCTCGATCTTTATGGCCGCACTCGCGAGGAAGGTTTCGGGCCGGAAGTGAAAAGGCGCATTATTCTCGGCACGTATGTTTTGAGCTCCGGCTATTACGATGCCTATTATTTGCGCGCGCAAAAAGTGCGCGAGCTGATCCGCCAGGATTTCGCAAAGGCCTTTGGAGAAGTCGATGCATTAATCTCGCCAACCTCACCGGTGCCGGCATTCAAGTTGGGCGAACGCGTAGCTGATCCATTGCAAATGTATCTTGCCGACATTTTCACCATTGCAGCTAACCTGGCCGGGATTTGCGGAATCAGCATACCGTGCGGTTTTGTTGAAGTGGACGGGCATCGCCTGCCGATCGGATTGCAGTTGTTAGGCAAAGCGCTCGATGAAGCGCGCATTTTGCAGATCGCGCACGCATACGAGCAGAGCACCGACTGGCACAAGGCGCGTCCGCCGATCGCTACTGCAGTGTCCAAGGCGTGAACAAGTCAATCGCAGCTCCGAATACTTTCGGGACGCTTGACAAGCGCCTCAATAGCCCGCCCAGGCTCCGTGTCTTGTTGCTCATCTTTATTGCGGCGGCGACGGTGTTTTCCGCATTACCGCTGTTGCATTACTTTCGCGGTGGCCACCTCTTTGATTACAAGCTCTGGTACGATACCGGCCAACAGGTGCTCGCTGGCCAGGAAATTTTTGTCTTTCGTTCCGGGAAGTACGATTTCATGTATCCGCTGCCATGCGCGCTTTTTTTTGGAGGCGCGAGCTTGCTTGGCCAGGGAGGATTGATTTTTCTTCTGGTTGCGATTAACTCGGTCGCCTGGTTTTGCAGCGCGAAGTTTAGCGCCACTCTCGCTACAGGCGACCGACGTGTCACAAATCCGTGGGTATATGTCGTCCCGAGCCTGCTGGTAATCGTTTATATCTGGTCAACTTACCACCTGGGTCAGCCGAACCTCGTTTTGCTTGCGCTGATGCTTTGCGCTTTTGTCGCGCTGCGCGCAGAACGCGAGATCATCGCCGGCAGCCTGATTGCAGTGGCTGCCGCCATCAAGGCTTTTCCGGTAATTGCAATCATTTATCTGCTTTACCGGCGTTACTGGACAGCAGCAGCCAGCCTCGTGGTGGCGCTGATACTTTTACTGCTCATTCTACCTGCGCCGTTTCGAGGATTTGAGCGAGCGTGGCGCGATCTCGAGAAGTGGAGCGCCGGAATGTTGAAATACAGCGAAGCCGGTGTGGGACAGCGCCCGAAGCGCAGTTACACATGGAAAAATCAATCGCTCGTTGGCGTCAGCAATCGCTTGCTTCGCCGCGTCGATGCGGACGCTGGTTCCGCTCCGCATCAGCCCGTTTATGTCAACTTCGCGGATCTCAAATTTTCCGCCGTTAACGCGATTATCATCGGCATCGCGCTGGCGCTGGGCATCGCGTTTATCGCAGTGATGCCTCAGCGCGGTATGCGGATGGCGGAGAGCGATGCGATCGAGTTCACGCTGCTTCTTTTGCTGATGTTGATGATCACGCCGCTTTCATTCGGCTACTTCTTTTGCTGGCTGATGCTGCCATTTGCGATCGCAACGCAACGTGTGCTCGCTGGAAAAGGCTCTGCCATTTTGTGGTGGGGCTTGCCGGCGCTCGCCTTGCTCGCTCTCGGCTTAATCTTCCCACGCGGCGCGCAACTCTACGGCAACACATTTTTTGCCACGCTCTTGCTCTTTATCGGATTTGCTTTCGAGCTTTTGCGCTGCAAGAAAGAAAGGCGCCAGCCGCAGCTTGTTGGCAACTTCGGTTCGGCGGGTTGAATTCGTATGGCGAGGAAAAGTTGAGCTACCACCAGCGATAGCGAGCTTTGCTTCAATTTCACACTTCATAATTCATCCTTCAGCCTTTCAGTAGGCCGGGTGGGGGTTCGCTCCATTGGTCATACCTATTTTACCGGAATCGGCTGAACGACTTCGCCGTTAAGGAGAATAACAATATCTCTTGGCGGTTCAACGTTGGCCACGCCTTTAGCAGGGTCCCGGTCCACATTAATGACTGGCGAGACCGAGAAGTCCCAAAACCAAGTTACAACTCTGCCGCCAGGCTAATCAGAGGCGTTCTTCAAGAGCTAGATGTCTCCGAACGATACGCCCGTCGCTTTGGGAGACTGTCGCAATGCTGCCTCGTATGCGATCTTTGTGGCCGCTTCAATAGAGAGTTGTGGGCCTTCTCCGCCAGGCGCCCATTGTGGCTCGTCCCACAACGCTCGCGCGTCGTAGCGGAACTGCCCCCGCTGGCCATTGGCGTCCTTGGCGTCAAGAAGCACGCACCAAAACGGCGCGTCCGCAGCGACTGTTTGAACCAGCGACATGACTGCAAGCGCAACGAAGATAATGCGCATAGGGCTAACGAGAATTATGCGAAGGTTCGCGTTTAAAGGCGACTATATTTTTTCGTCTCATACGCCAAGCTGAAAGATTTACCCGATGGAATGGCCTGACGAATCGCGACTAAGTCCGCCGAGTCCGTTGTCTGTGGTCTGCTTGTCGTGCCGTCTCTGATGCCGTCAGCCGTGGAAACCAAATATACTGGATTAGTTTCCGCACCGTGATAAGACTACCGCGGATATGAAACCGGCACACAAACCGTGGCCACGAAGCCGAAGGCACGGTCCGACGTGGCAGCGAATTGTCGATGCTGCGCGGGTCCACTTTTTTAGCCATGGATTCCGCAGCGTGACCATGGATGATCTGGCGCAGGAGCTGGGCATTAGCAAGAAAACGCTCTACGCGCATTTTCCGGGCAAGTTCGATCTGCTGGAGGCCGTGCTGGCCGATAAATTCGCAGGCGTGGAAGCGATGTTGAAGCAAATTACGCGCGCGCGGCCGCACGATTTCCCGACGACTTTGCGCGAGTTGTTAGCCGGTACGCAACGCGAATTGGATGAGATCAAGCCGCCGTTCGTGCGCGATATGCGCCAGAAAGCACCAGAGGTCTTCAAAGTCGTCGAACGCCGTCGGGCCGCGCTGCTCCAACGCCACTTCGGAAAATTTTTTGTCGCGGGACAACGGGCGGGAATGGTACGCAAAGATGTTCCGGCCAAACTGATCATCGAAATTTTACTGGCGATGGTTCAATCGATCATGAATCCACCGAAGATGGAGGAGCTTGGGATGACGCCGAGAGAAGGTTTCACCGGGATTCTTAAAATTATTCTCGAAGGCGCGCTGACATCAAAAGGACGGAAAGCGTGAATGCGTCATTCGTTGGGGAAGGTCGACAAAATGGTAGGGACGCCGCGCTGTCCCGAAAGCTTTCGGGAGTCGGCGCAGCGCGCCGACCTTACTTCTGCGCAGCGGGGACTTTGACGTTACTTCTCTTGCTCGTCGGCTGCAGCCATCGCGGAAACGCGGTTTCAGGAACAATCGAAGTGGACGAAGCGCATGTGGGGCCGCGCTCTGGCGGACGCGTGGAGAAAATTTTGGCATGGGAAGGCGATCGTTTGCACGAAGGGCAAGTGATAGTGCAACTCGATGCGTCAGAACTCCGAGCGCGTCGCGACCTTGCCGCCGCGCAAATCGATACGGCAATTCACGACGCCGACGCGCAGGAAGCGCAAGTACAGTTCTTGCGTGACGACGCACGTCGCCAGCAGGATCTGCTGAAACGTAAAGTTGTATCTCCAAGTGATGCCGAGCGTGCCGACAGCGCGGCGAAGTCACAGGAGAAAAACGTCGCTGCGGCGAAGATGCGTGTGGCGCAGGCGCGTGCGCAACTGGCCGATATCGATGCGCAATTAGCGGAGATGCAGGTCATTGCCCCGTCCGATTCCGTTCTCGAGGTGCTCAGCGTGAAAGTGGGCGATGTGCTGCCTGCCAATCGCGAAGCCGCCACACTGCTCCTGACGGGACATCTTTGGGTGCGCGTCTATGTTCCCGAATCCTGGCTGGGTTTGATCAAATTGGGCGAGCACATGCGCGTCCGTGTCGATTCGTTTCCGGGCAAAGATTTCGATGGCGTCGTCGAGCAGATAAATCGGCAGGCCGAGTTTACGCCGCGCAACGTGCAAACCGTCGCGGACCGGATCAAACAGGTGTTCGGGGTGAAGATTCGTTTGCCGGCTGACGATGATCGTTTGCGCGCGGGAATGGCTGCGGACGTTTATTTTCCAAATGTGAAGTGAGCTGAGCAACCACGAATAGACACGAATGGACACGAATAGTCGCCAAAGGCGAAACGTCTTTGTCATTCCGAGCGGAGTCGAGGAATCTCTAATTTCAAAAGTAATGAGCAAGATCGAGAGATCTTTCGACTGCGCTGCACTTCGTTTCGCTGCGCTCAAGATGACAAGCTATGGCTGAGCCGATGATCGAAGTTGAAGGGCTGACGAAGCGCTTCGGCACGTTCACGGCTGTGGATCACGTTTCGTTTTCCGTCGGCAAGGGATCGATTTTCGGCTTTCTCGGTCCCAACGGCTCCGGCAAATCGACTGTGATTCGGATGTTGTGCGGAATTCTCGAACCGAGCGGTGGAACCGCGCGCATCGGCGGGCACGACATCGTGCGAGATGCCGAGCCGATCAAAGAAATGATCGGCTATATGTCGCAACAATTTTCACTCTATGACGAGTTGACGGTGAACGAGAACCTCATCTTTGCAGGAAAACTTTATGGCCTGAGCGGCCGCGAATTAAATCAGCGGCGGGAGGAAATGATCGCCACGACGCATCTTGAGCCGTACAGAGACAGGCGCGCAGCGAAGCTTTCCGGCGGCTGGCGGCAACGTCTGGCCATGGCTTGCTCGCTCATGCATAAACCGACGGTGCTCTTTCTCGATGAGCCAACTGCAGGCATCGATCCGGTCGCGCGACGCGAACTCTGGGATTTGCTGTTCGATTTCGCCGGTAAAGGCATGACCCTTTTTGTGACGACTCATTACATGGATGAAGCGGAGCGCTGCGATCATGTGGGCTACATCTACATGTCGAAATTGATCGTGTGCGGCGAGCCGGATGAACTAAAAAAAATGCCGGAGGTAAATCCGTCCGGAACGCGCCGGCTCGATGTGACCTGCGATCACGTCACCACGGCGCTACATGCCATGCACGAAATGCGCGGAGTGCGGAGCGCGACGGTCTTCGGCCAATCGATGCATCTGCTCGTCGATGAAAGCGTCAAGCGCGCCCAGATCGACGAACAACTACATAAAGTCGGCGTCGGGCACGCCGAGATTCATGAAATAGGTCCTTCGCTCGAAGACGTGTTTGTCGAGCTTTCGGCCAAGCACGCCGCTGAACAACAAAAGGCCGCGTGAGTCTAGCCACGGATGAACACAGATGAAACACAGATAAAAAGCAGAGCGCGCACACTCCTGCTCTATCTCAAATCTGTGAAAATCTGTGTCTATCTGTGGCCAATTTTTTTCGGGGCAAAGACATGAAACACAAATTGTTTCGCGGCCTCGGCGCAATACTCTTCAAGGAGTTCATTGTCGTCTGGCGCGATCCGCTGACTCTCTTTTTCTTCTTTTTCCCGCCGCTGATCGAGATGATCGCGTTCGGCTACGCGCTCGATAACGACGTGAAACACATGGCGATGCTCGTTCTCAACGAAGATCGCACCGTCGAGAGCCGCCAGTTAATCGACCGTTTCGTGAACACGGAGTCGTTTCACGTAGTCGGCGAAGTGCAAAGTTTGGAGGAGCTCAAGAGCGAAATGCGCAAAGGCCGCGCCTACGCCGCGCTCGACATCCCGCCGAACTTTACTCGCGAACTGCTCGCCGGCCACTCTGCGCAGGTGCAACTGCTCGTGGACGGGTCCAATTCCACTACGGCATTGCAAGCGCTTCAGACTGGACTCGGCGTCGCGCTGACGCAATCACTGGAATCGCTTTTGCGTGAAACCGGCCGGCAGGGAATGCCGATCGATGTTCGGCCCCAAATGCTTTACAACCCGGCCATGCGCGCGCCGAACTTTTTCGTGCCGGGCGTGATTGGCGTTGTTTTGCAGATTGGGACCACAGTTGCTGCCGCCATGGCCCTGGTGCGCGAACGGGAGCGCGGCACGCTCGAGCAATTGCTGGTAAGCCCATTGAGCCGCGCGGGCCTCATGCTCGGAAAGCTGGTTCCGTATTTGTGCATCGGCATGGCAATGGCGCTGGTCTTGTTCACGATTATGCGGTTTGTGTTTTTTGTTCCAATCGTGGGCAATGTCTTCGCGATGATATTTTCCACACTGGTATATGTGTTTGCGCTGCTGAGCCTGGGTTTGCTTGTGGGGACCATGGCTACGAATCAAATGCAGGCGCTCCAAATGTCGATGGTGTTTCTGTTACCGAGCGTTTTCTTTTCCGGATTCATTTTCCCGCGGGAGACCATGCCGTGGATTTTCTACGCGCTCGGCGCGCTTTTCCCCACCACCTATTTCATCGCACTCATGCGCGCGATCATTTTGCGCGGCGCAAATTTTTTCGAATACTGGCGCAACCTTGTCGTTCTCATTTTGATGTCGAACCTGCTCTTCATTCTCTGCGCACTGCGGTTCCGGAGAAAAATTGCGTAAGAAGCGGCTTGGGTAGCGCACGCGTCTCGCGTGCTGGTTGCGGTGTCCCGCCGCAACAATCTTTTCTTGAAACTTCGAGACGCGATCCGGGTGTGTGTAGCCGCTTAGGAAAGTTCGCGATGGTGAGAACGCCATCGCCAACACGCGAGACGCGTGTGCTTCCCCAGAACGTATGTGAACACGCTTTCGGTTATCAGGCTGTCTCGGTAATTTGATGGTGACGTGCTCAAACGAATTCTTTTCAGCGCTCTGCGCATTACCATCGCTGTCGCCGCGGTTTTGGCGTTACTTTGGTGGTTTGGAATGAGAATGCCGGGCAAAAGTATTCCGAACGCAGCACCGCTATCGCCCGACGAAGTTGGATTGCGCGAAGAGCTTCGCGCCAATGTGCAAAAGCTGGCTGGAGAAATCGGCGAACGAAACATGTGGCATTACGCGCAGCTCAATGCCGCCGCCGATTTTATCGAAGATTCTTTTTCACACGCCGGTCTGCGAATGCGTCGCGACAGTTACGACGTGCACGGGCAAGCCTGTCACAATATCGAAGCGGAAATTTCCGGCGCTCGTCCCGAGATTCTTTTAATCGGCGCGCATTACGACTCGGTATTTGGCTCGCCCGGCGCAAACGACAACGGCACCGGCGTGGCTGCAACGCTCGCCTTAGCGAAACGCTTTGCCGGCAGAAAGCTAGAACACACATTGCGGTTTGTCGCATTTGTGAATGAGGAGCCGCCTTATTTTTTATCGGATGAAATGGGCAGCTTTATTTACGCCGGCAGATGCAAGGCGCGCGGCGACAAAATCTCCGCCATGATCAGTCTCGAAACGATCGGTTACTTTTCCGATGCGCCGCATTCGCAAACTTACCCGTCGCCGGGACTGGGTCTTTTTTACCCCAAAGTCGGCAACTTCATCGGGTTCGTCAGCAACGTTCCTTCGCGCGCTCTGCTTCGTAGCGTAGTCGCGCTCTTCCGTAAACATGCAAAGCTTCCATCCGAAGGCGCAGCACTTCCCGGATTCATTCCAGGTGTCAGTTGGTCGGATCAATGGTCATTCTGGCGTCAGGGTTACCCCGGTATCATGGTCACCGACACCGCGCCGTTTCGCTATCCGTATTATCACTCATCGAGCGACACACCCGACAAGCTCGATTACGATCGGTTCACCCTCGTGGTCAGCGCCATGGAGAAAGTAATCGAAGGTTTAGATAAATTGTAGGGCGCGCCCGGCCATTCACGCGCGCGACGACTGGGTGGCGATTAAGAAATAGCTCGCCGGAGAAAGTTGTTTTCCTGTAACGTTGTTCGGTAGGTGCTTAGCCGTTAACCCTGTCTGACTAGAGCCCTGAACGGACGACCCCTCACACAGAGCAACGAAGGCCTCGTCTTCCTGATTGGCAACGAGCCTCAATTGGGAAGCTTATATTCAGCGGTTTTGTTGCAGTGGCAGGCGCTGCGACCATAGGTGCACTATTCCAGCGGCTCACGCACAACACGGCCGACTCAGGCGTACCACTTTTTGCAGCTTGGCTTGTTGTTTTCATCCCATTAGTTCCTGCTGCGTATCGACGAGGAGTTCGCGATGCGAAGATGCATCCTGACGACCCCACTAACCATCTAGTTAGGTAACTAGGGAACCCTCGTAATACGCGAAAGTCACAGCGCTGCGGCCGCGCGTGCGAGCGCGTAACCAATCAGTCCGCTCGCCGGCAGAGTAAAAAGCCACGCCCAGATGATTCGCTCGACCACGGTCCATCGCATTCCGCTGAAACGCTTCACAGCGCCTACACCCATGATGGAAGTGGTGATCACGTGCGTCGTGGAAAGGGGAATGCCGTAATAGCTCGCGCCTTGAATGATCAATGCGGCCGTTGTTTCTGCCGCGAATCCGTGCACCGGCTGCAATTTCACCATTCGATGGCCGAGCGTGCGAATGATGCGCCAGCCACCGGCAGCGGTTCCTACCGCCATCGTCACGGCGCACAAAACGATTACCCATTTTGGCAAAGCAAAAACTGGCGTCTTAAGAAAATCCAGCCAGCCAGGCAAATGATCGAAGCTGCCAGCTTTGGTCCCGGTGAACAGCGCGAGCGTAATTATGCCCATCGTTTTCTGCGCGTCATTCGTGCCATGGCTGTGCGCCATCCAAGCTGCGCTGAAGATTTGCAGTTTGCCAAAAAGCGATTGCACAAAATGTGGCGTAAAGCGGTGCAAGGCGACAAAAAGCAAAAACATCAGCAGCCCCCCGAAAATGAAA
>Ga0209808_1000817_pt1 | contig 15591 bp, 8 predicted proteins | sample GraSoiAngelo_157_FD_186171 | JGI IMG/M metagenome (GOLD analysis project Ga0209808, IMG submission 186171) | Grasslands soil microbial communities from the Angelo Coastal Reserve, California, USA - 14_1009_16_20cm (SPAdes) (version 2) | ecosystem: Environmental > Terrestrial > Soil > Grasslands ... | reverse complement strand
GCGAGGGCTTTTGGGTGTTGCCTTCGATCCCCATTTTACTTTGAACCATTATATTTACCTCTATTATACAGTTCCCGGGACTCCCGCACACAATCGTGTGATTCGGTTCACTGCCAACCGCGATGTGGTTGTGCCAGGCAGTGGCAGAGTCATCCTTGAGTTGAACTCCCTGTCCACAGCCACCAATCATAACGGCGGCGCCCTTCACTTTGGACCCGAGGACAACCTGTATGTTGCCGTGGGAGACAATGCCAAGGGAAGTAACTCTCAGAATTTAAGTAATCTGTTTGGAAAAATTCTTCGCATAACTTCTGACGGGACAATTCCTTCTGACAATCCATTTGTACAATCGACCACGGCCCGCCATGAGATTTGGGCATTGGGTCTTAGGAATCCGTTTACGTTTGCATTCCGAGGGACGACAAATTTTATTTACATCAATGATGTCGGCCAATCGACTTGGGAAGAAATCGATCTAGGGCAAGCCGGTGCAAATTATGGCTGGCCCGCGACCGAAGGACCAACGACCAATCCAGCATATAAAAGTCCGATTTATTATTACGGCCATAGTGACGGGTGCGCGATCACTGGCGGAGCATTTTATTCGCCCAGTACACCCAATTTCCCGTCGTCCTATGTCGGTAAATATTTTTTCGGCGATTACTGCTCAGGCTTTATTCGAATACTGAATCCCTCAACAGCTCAGGCCACTGAGTTTGTCACCGGCGCATCACAACCAGTGGACATTCAAGTGGGAGCCGACGGTAGTCTTTATTACCTCGCTCGGGGTACAAGCCGTTATGAAAGTTCGTTATACGACAAACTCCTCGCCGGTAATTACCACTCAACCGACTTCACAACTGGTTTCAGTGGGTTATCCAGTTACGTTTTCAGTCGTTGCCAGTGGCCCTCTTCCCTACAGTTATCAATGGCTGAGAAATGGCGTAAATATCAGTGGCGCTAATGCTCGAACGTACAGGATCGTTTCGACGACTTTGTCAGACAATGGCGCGCGATTTCGGGTTCGAGTGAGCAATGCTTATGGCAATACTTTGAGTAATGTAGCCACGCTCTCTGTTACTTCCGATAAACCACCGCTTGGACAAATACTTACACCGGCTCAAGGCACGACTTACTTCGGCGGTATGGTGGTTAACTATTCGGGCTCTGCTTCTGATTTTGAAGATGGAGAATTGCCGCCCTCAGCGTTTACTTGGCAAGTGGACTTCCATCACGACACCCACCTTCATCCATTTATTGCCGCAACAACAGGAAGTAAAACGGGCACCTTTACCATTCCAACTCGCGGCGAGACATCTTCCAATGTGTATTATCGTATAATTCTCACGGTGAAGGATTCGGCCGGCTTAACCCGGACCGTCACTCGCGACATCTTACCACGGAAAGCAGATATGACGTTTGCTACCACTCCAGCGGGCCTGCGAATCACTTTGGATGGTGAACAGCGCGTGACACCATTTACAGTAACTGGAGTTGTAGGAATTATAAGAGCAATTGCAGCACCTAGCCCACAAACTTTGAATGGATTGAGTTACGTTTTTCAATCTTGGTCGGATGGGGGGGCGAGAAGTCACGAGATTAGGACACCGTCTGTGAGTACCACATACAAGGCTAACTTTATTAGACCTTAATAGCGCGTTGTCAGAAGTATCGCAGGGCGTGGGGCGTTCGAGGAATTAGGTTTTCGTCATTTCCGTTCCGCTCTACGCGAGTCGTTGACATTGTGTTGACGATACGACCGTCTGAAATGCTTGCGTAGTGTCGCAACTGCCCGCGCTCCGTCGAAGGGACGATCTGCGTCAGCGGGCAAGACACTAGATAACGAGTCCCCTACTCTAACCGCTGAGCTACAGGCCCGCAGCGATCCCGGAATTACATCATGCGAATCGTTTGCGACCAACTCTGAAAACAACTGCCGGCTATGCAATATTCGGAATGGCAGCATCGTGCAGCCTTTCGACCGAAATTCCAATTAGCTCTGCGCCGCCTTGCGATTCACGTGCGTTAGAGGTCGTGCTGGCACAATGCAGCGCATTTATCGAGTCCAATCGTAACTGCTTGTCAGCGACGATTTCCCAATACTTTCATTGGCGGCATGACGCCCACAGTCGACTAATCCTATGCAACAGCGACAAACGATCATCGAAATTCGGCCTTTACGGGCGGCTGGCAGTGTTACGACGGTCCCGCTTTCCAACAGTACTGGACCGGCGACACAGCCAAAGAGGACACACTCGATTACGCCACTGCGCCCGCAAAATTCGAAGGCCGCGAATTTTGCGGGCTCATTTTCCGTCTCCCTGAGAGATAATAGCAAATCGGGTTGCTCACTATTTTCGGAATCGCTTGCCGAAAAATCGTTTCGCCATGATAATCGTTGCTCTTCTTTGGGGGTATAGCTCAGTTGGTAGAGCGTCTCGTTCGCAATGAGAAGGTCAGGGGTTCGAATCCCCTTACCTCCAGTCTTCGCCCTCCCCAGGGGAGATCGAAGACTACCGCGCCGGCGTTTGCAAAGGCGGACACTCAGCACCGCATTCAATCTTTTCCAAAAAAGTTAACGTAGGATGCGAAAATCCGCGGGCAGTGTAACTTTGGCAGCAGGTTCATCGTGATCGATTTGCCCACCCACACTGCCACCGCCGGAAAAATTGGCGGCGGCGGCGTTAACCGCGACCTTCTCTGGTGGTGGCGAGATGGTCGATTGTTCTTTGGCTTTGAGGGCGTCGTTTAGCGCCGGCAAATCCTTTGCAACCAGCCCTGCAAACTCTTTCGAAACATCAGCGAGTTCGAGTTTCAAAGCCTCGAAGTAGGCGAGCTGATAGTCGCCCGGTTTGCCTTCGTAGCTCAGGAGCGCGCCATAAAGCTGATCGGTGTGCTCGCGCAAGCGCTCTTCACCTGTAATCGCGCCACCTTCTTTAGTGGCGACGATTTGTTTGCGAACGGCGTCCACTTTGCCATCGAAATCGCTCACGCGTTTCTTTAATGGATCGGACTCCGGCAAGGCACCGCTCGTTTTTGCCAGGGCGTCGCGCAGAAACAATATACGATCCATTAACGCGCTCTCATCTTCGAACAACGCCCGAACCTTCATTGCGGCATCGAACTGCGCTTTACGGTCGGCCTCGCTAAATTTCGCCCGCCGATCGAGCCCAATCGTAAGCTTTGTTTCGGTCGCTTTCCCATTTTTCGTTAGGCGCACGGTGTAAACACCAGGCACAAGACGCGGGCCGCGGATACCATTGAAAGCAACTTGGGCTGCCGGTGGAACGCGGGGCGGTTTCGCCCGCATGCTCCAGGTGACGCGATTCAAGCCTGGTCGTTTACTGGCCGGTAGTTCGTCAACTACTTGCCCGGAAGAATCGAGCACTTCCAACTTCAGCTTACCAAAAAGATGTCGTGCCTTCTGGTAGTAAGTAATGACAGCGGCGTCTGGCGGATTATCGCCAATAAATACGGCGTCGCCGTTGGCCCAGCCACCACCGCCTTCAATGCGCTGCTGCTGCACTGGTCGCGCCGAAACAAAGGCTGCCTCCTGCGGAAGAAGCTCAGGGGTGAGAGAGCGCCACGGCGTAATATCATCAACAATCCAGATCCCGCGGCCATGCGTGGCCAAAACAAGATCGTTTTCACGGGGCTGAATCGCGAGATCGCGCACCGCCACCGCCGGAAACCGACCACCTTTGAATTGCGCCCATCCCTTTCCGCCATCAATCGAAACGTACAGGCCAAACTCAGTTCCAAGAAAAAGCAGGCTCGGTTTCACGACATCTTCCTTGATGACGTGCGCGTAACCTCGAACACCCTTCGCATCCTGCGCGGTCACGAGCGGAGTCCAGGTTTTCCCAAAGTCAGTGGTGCGAAAAGCGTACGGTGCCATGTCACCAAAAGTATGGCGATCGAAGGCGACGTAGGCAGTGCCGGCGTCGTAGTTACTGGCCTGGACCCAACTTACCCAGGAGTTTGGCGGAAGGCCGGGAACGTTTCCGACCACATTGTTCCAGCTCTTAGCTCCATCGCGGGTCAGTTGCAGGTTGCCATCGTCGGTTCCCACCCAAATCACGTTCTTGTCCTTGAGCGATTCGCTGATGGAATAAATAGTCGTATGCATCTCCGCGGCGGAGTTATCGACCGTGATTCCGCCCGACTGTTCCTGTTTTTGTTTCTCCGGATCATTCGTCGTCAGATCAGGCGAAATGCGTTCCCAGGTCTGACCATGGTCGCGGGAGCGAAAGAGAAATTGCGCGCCGATATAAAGCGTCCCTTTCTCGTTAGGCGAAAGCGCCATCGGGGTATTCCAATTCCAGCGCAGTTTTTCCTTGTAGTTCGGCTTGGGTTGGATGTCGCGCTGTTCGTGGGTACGCCGATTTACCCGGCCGACATAACCGCCCTGATACTCCGCATAAATGTAATCAGGATCGCTCGGATCGGGAAAAGTAAAGAAACCATCTCCATTGTACAGGTTTTCCCAGCGGCTGTTGGTGATCCCGCCGGGATACTGTGAGTCGCCCATCCAGCAGCTGTTGTCCTGCAATCCGCCATAGACGCGATACGGATCCTGGTCGTCAACGCTGACATGGTAGAACTGCGAGACGGGAAGGTTGTCGCCTTTCCACCATTTGCTCCCGCTGTTGTAGGAATACCACATCCCGCCGTCATCCCCGGAAAAGACAGTTTGCGGATTGGTTGGATCGATCCAGACGCAGTGAACGTCCCCATGCATTCCACCAAACCCGCCAACCGCGGCGAAGCTTTTCCCTGCGTCCTCACTCACAATCATTGATCCGTCGGTCTTAAAAAGGCGGTCGGGATTTTTCGGATCAACTATCAAATTGGCGAAGTAAAAGGGCCGCCAGACCATCCACTGACTCTTATCGCGCTTGTCCCAGGTGCTGCCTCCGTCATCGGAGACGAAGAGCGCGCTATCGGTTGATTCAACAAAAGCGTAAACCCGCTTCGAATTCGATGGTGCGATCGCAATCGCAATTCGGCCATAGGGTTTTTTTGGAAAACCCTTGCTGTTCTCTGCGGTGATCTCGTTCCAAGTATTGCCGCCGTCGCTGGAGCGAAACAGTCCGCTCCCCGATGGCGCGTTCGGACCATCGCCGCCGGAACGAAACGTCCAACCTTTGCGGCGAAAATCCCAGAGCGCCGCGAACATGACATTCGAATCATTGGGATCGATGGCGACGTCGGAACATCCGGTCGAAAGATTACTGCCTTTAAAGGCGAGCTCCCAGTGTTTGCCGCCGTCGGTGGTACGATAGAGCCCGCGATCGGGCGAGTCGCTCCAAAGGGCGCCGGGCACACTGGCGAAAACAGTGTCGCCGTTTTTCGGGCTAACGACAATTCGGGCGATGCGTTCCGACTTCGGTAATCCGGCATTGGTCCAGGTCTCGCCGCCGTCGGTTGATTTGTAGATGCCGTCCCCAATTGAGACACTGTTACGTGTCCACGATTCGCCGCTGCCGACCCAAATATTTCTGGAATTCTTCGGATCAATTGCGATCGCGCCGATCGATTGCACTGCCTGTTCGTCGAATACCGGACGAAAGCGCGTGCCGCCGTCATCCGATTTCCAAATGCCGCCGCTGGCTGCGCCGACGAAAAGGGTAATCTTGCCCGAAGGCTCTTTCACACCCGCGATTGCGGAAATACGTCCGCTCATCGCGGCCGATCCGATATTGCGCGCGCCCAGACCGGAAATGGTGGCGGAGTTGTAAGGCGTTTCGTTCGCACCGAAAGCTGGTGAACTAACGGTACTTAGACAAACAAAAACAGGAATGAGAAAACGCATATATTATTTCGCGGTTGGAAATTTAAAGATTGTGTCATCAACCGGAATGTTGGGCTCGGCCTTGTCGATGACGATTTTTTGTTTGTCTGGCCCGCCTTTTCGGCCGGACTCAATGGAAAAAGGCAGAAAGACGCCGGCAATTTTTTCGTAGTCGCCAATATCGGTCTCTACTTCCACCTGTGCGCCTTGCTCGACCCGCTGCGTCGTCTGGCGAATTTCCAGGAAAGCATCCGGATCGAGATAAACGAAAGTTACGTCGCCATTCTTGCGAACCACTTTGAGCTTGTGCGCCGACGTCCCGTCGACGTCTTCAGTACCGAGATACTCCAACGTGCTCCCCTTTGCCTTCCAATCAACTAACGGCCCGTCGATTTCAGCCTCTTCGATCAACGACTTTGTGTCGTCGGCCGACATTTTTTCCGGATCCTTGCGGCCTTGGAACGGGTAAACTTTCCAGCCTTGTTCGCCGTCGTAGGCCTGGATGGCGGTCATGCCCTGCAAAGTGGCTTCGGACCGCACTTCCCCAGGGCGCTTTTTGGTCTCGACATAGGCGAGTTGGAACTGCCCTTCGTTCACCAGCATCTTGCCGGTGAAACGAACCGATTGCAGAGCGCGCAGGGCGTCAGCGCCACCCTTGGCGGCCACATTTTTTGCGACTAACTCGTCAACGGTCAGTTGCGGTTTGTCCTGAGCGCAGACCGCGCAAACAGCCAATGCGCTGGCGATGGAAACAATGGTGAGTCGAGAGTACATAAATTGGGCGAGTGAACGACAGTGTTCGACGGAAGCCTTATGCAACGGACGTGCCAAAGACAAGTTTTAGTCCCAAGCTACTCTGGTTGCATAGCTTAGCAGTCACCGTTCAGCCTGATGCCTCGCAATTGCGTCCCGCGATCGGGATTTTCTCGACCCGGATTCGGGATCGTAAAAGAGCGCAAAATGGACTTGTCATCCCGAGCGCAAGCGAGGGACCTCACCCAAGGTGGTGGATCACAAATGGTAGTCTGCGCAACCATCTCCCGCTCGCGGGGTCCCTTACTCCGAAAGCATTCGCGGTTCGGAATGACACGTGGCGTTATGATTGAATGCGGTTCATAAAATTGACTCGCAATCTCTGCGGTTCAAACCAGCAAAAAAAAGTGAATCCATCTCGCGTTCGACGAGCATCTCATTGGAAATCATGATCCAGGATTTTCGGTTCGCCTGCCGGCAGCTAATGAAAGCGCCCGGGTTTGCCATTGCTGCTGTTTTCGTGCTCGCCCTCGGCATTGGCGCAAACACCGCGGTGTTCAGTCTGGTGAACACAATGTTGTTTGCGCCGGCCGGTTACGCGCGAGCACATGAGCTCGTCCAGCTCTTCTCGCAGGACAAAAAGAATCCAAAAAGTTTTCGCGCCTTCTCTTATCCAACCTTAACCGACATTCGCGCGCGGAATCCGGTTTTCTCCGGGGTGGCGGCGCACACTGTAGCGATGGTCGGGGTAGGCGAAAAAGGGAACACACGTCGCGTCTTTGCCGATATTGTATCGGCAGATTATTTCGCTGTCCTCGGAGTCGCGCCACTGCAGGGGCGCGTTTTCTTACCGGAAGAAGAAACGCCCGGACGCGACGCACCGGTCGCGCTGGTCAGCTATTCTTACTGGACGAGACATAATCGTGCGCCCTCGACTCTCGGGTCTCAAATTCAAATCAACGGTCGCTCCTTCACTGTGATCGGAATTTTGCCGCAGACTTTTACCGGCACGATGACGGTGTTTTCCCCGGAAGTTTGGGTGCCGCTCAGCGCCTACGAATCGATCGCGAACAATTTTGCTACCGAAAAAAACAAACCGCTGGCCAGCCGCGAGGGCGAGCACTTGATGTTAATCGCGCGTTTCAAACCTGGCATGAACGCGATCGCAGCGGAACCGGCGCTAAAAACATTGGCCGCAAATCTGGAGCAAGCGTTTCCGGTCGAACAAAAAGATCAGACGTTTACGACACGGCCGGTCTCGCGCTTTTCAATTAGCGACGACCCACCTGATGATAGTGACGTGGCAGCAATTGCACCATTGCTGATGGGAATGGCGGCCATCCTTTTGTTGGTCGCGTGTCTTAATCTTGCCAATATGTTACTCGCGCGGGGAACGGCGCGTCGGAAAGAAATCGCGCTCCGCCTCGCGCTGGGCGGAAGCCGATGGCGGATCGTGCGACAGTTGCTCACGGAAGGATTGCTGCTCGCTTTACTCGGAGGTGTCGGCGGATTGATGCTGGGCATTTGGTGCTCCGGCCTGCTCGCCCGTTCGATCAGCGTCCTGATGCCGCTCGACGTCGTCTGGAATGGCGGACCAAGCTTGCCCGTTCTTGCGGTGACATTCGGTTTCTGCCTGATCGGCACAATCTGCTTCGCGCTTGGCCCGGCCCTGAAACTTTCACGAAGTTCCGTCATCGGAGATTTGAAAGAACAGGCCGGCGAAGATGTAGTCTGGCGTCGCTGGCGTTTTTTGCCGCGCAATCCGCTTGTGGTTGCGCAAATCGCGTTTTCGCTGGCGCTGCTAACAGCGGCGGCGCTCTTCATTCGCGGCGCGAATAAGGCAGCAAAGTTCGAAACCGGTTTGCATGCGCAAAACAATTTGTTGCTTGAAGTAGACGCTGGCTTGTCTGGCACGCCGCAAGCACAGGTTCAGCAAACTTATCGTAGCTTGAGCGATCGCTTGGCTGCCCTTCCCGGCGTCCAGCATGTCAGTATCTCGGCAACGGCGCCGTTTGGAATGTTGTCACTGGGCAAGGCACTTCAGCGCGCGGGAGCACACGTTGCGCCCGATCAAAAACCTGCAACTGCGGCGGAAGGTCTCGCCTTCAAGGCGCGTTTCAACAGCGTCGGTGCAGATTATTTCGCAACCGTCGGTCTGCCGATCCTCCGTGGCCGCGTTTTCTCAGCCGGCGAGGCAACGCAGAGTGAGGGGATAGCCGTCGCCGTCATCGATGAAACGTTGGCAAAAAACCTTTGGCCGGACGGAGATGCCCTCGGTCAGCATCTTCAATATGCCGATGACAACGCACCACGCGCGAAAGGCGACGGCGGCGATAACATGGGCATTAGTCAGGGGGGCAAGGGCAACATCAAAACGGGCGAAGCGATTGAAGTGATAGGGATCGTGCCGTCGACACGCGGTGCACTTTTCGAGCGCCAACCACGCGGGTCGATCTATGTGCCATTCGCGCGCGGCTTTCAAACCGCAGCGTACTTTTTTGTGCAATGCCCATCACTTAGAAAAGAGAATGCGGCCGAGATGGCAGACGCTGTTCGGCGCGCTGTTCGCGAAATTGATCCGACATTGCCGGTCATTTCGTTAAAGACATTCTCGCAGCATGTCGATTCCAACTTGCAACTCTGGACCGTGCGCGCCGGCGCAACATTGTTTACTGTTTTTGGCGCGCTCGCCTTGTTGCTTGCAATCGTAGGCGTTTATGGCGTCAAGGCGTATTCGGTTGCGCGTCGAACGCGCGAGATTGGGATTCGCATGGCGCTCGGCGCGCGACCGAAGACCGTGCAATGGATGATCCTGCGCGAAGGTTCGTTCATGTTAGCCGGCGGAATCGTAATCGGACTTTTACTCGCGATCGCGACCGGGAAAATCCTTAGCGGCATTCTCTATCAGGTGGGCGCGCTGGATCCGATTGCATTTTCCATTGCACCGCTGCTACTCGCGGCTGCGACTTTGCTTGCGACCTGGCTGCCCGCCCGTCGGGCGACACGCATTAGTCCGATGATGGCGTTACGGACGGAGTAAACTCCGGGTCACAAGGACAGATTTGAACTGCCGCGCGCCTAACCTGAAAGGCGATTTCCAAGTCGCCCATTAAGCCAAAATACCATCACACGGCGGCTCCGAAGGCCAGGCCAAGGCCGTAGGTCACGACCGCTTCGATCACGCCGACGAGAGTCATCTCAAAACCGGATGCCCACCACGAGCGAATAGTTATCAGCGATTTGATCGCGCCGACAGCAAAGTGCGCAACTATGCTGACGACGAAAGCCACGATAACAGCAGGCAATCCAGTCATGAAGAAAAAAGGAATAATGGGAATGAACGCCCCCACGGCGGTGGAGACTGATGCTGAAGCTGCCGATTTCCATGGGTTGGGGAAGCGATGCTCGGAAAGCCCGAGCTCGCTTTGCGCCATCGCCTGCACGAGTTGATCGGGGTTTTCCGCCAGGCGCTCGGCCATTTTTTGAGATTCCTCCGCGCTGAAGCCCTGAAGCTGGTAGAACAGCGCCATCTCCTCGATTTCTTCCTCGGGATTTTCTTCCACCTCAGCTTTTTCGCGGGCGATTTCCGCTTCATAAACTTCGCCCTCGCTTTTGACCGCGAGATACGCGCCGGCGCCCATCGACAAAGCGGAGGCGAGCATTCCGGCGAGACCGGAAATCAAAACATAATGCTGTTGATTATTGGTTGCACCGGCGACACCGGAAACAATTCCGAAAACAGCGCCGAGCCCATCATTCACCCCGTAGATGGCGTCAGCAACCCAACTGCCGCCACGCCCATGCCAGCGTTCGCGCTTTAGAATTGTATCTAGCGCAGTCTTAGGATTCGGCGGTCCGGCCATTGCATTCAACGCGCGAGCGTGCGCTTTTTCTTCCAACGCGCTGGTGCGCAAAAATTCCTGCACGTCCTCCTCGCCCGCGAGCGCGCGCTCGCGCTGGGCGGAAAATTCGCGCTCATGTTTTTCCTCCGCCGCTTCCATTCGACGAATCGCGATGTCGGTCCCAAGTGAACGCGTGAATCGTCGTTTGAACCGAGTCCAGATATTTTCGGTCAACACTGGCACCGGCTCATCCATCTCGCGCAACTTTTGCTCCCACCGTCTGGCGTGACGCTCTTCCGCCTCCGCCATGCGGATAAGAATGCCTTTGCGTTTTTCGTCACTCTCACGGGCGGCTAGATCGCGGTAGACCTGCGCGGTTTCTACTTCCGCGCGCCAATTCTTAAGGACGACTTCAACTGTTTCTTTCCTCGGCGTTTCTGCCATCGCCAGATATTAGAGAGGAGATCTAATGAATGCCAAGCGTTGCGGCATTGTCGCTGCCGCTGTCACTGGCGGCAGAACAAGAGCGACCTGCCGCTGGAGACAGCGGCAGCTACAACAACGCTCGGAGTGACTAATCTGCTTCCGCCAATGCGGCCGAAACCGGTGGCATGGATTTCGGTCTTAGTTGTTGGGTGGTGATGACAATTGCGACCGATCCGACGATTAAGGCCGCTGCCACGATCGTTCGCGAAGCAAGATGCTCGCCCGCGAAAAGCGCTCCCAGTATCACTGCTACGATCGGATTGACATAGGCGTAGGTCGCGACCTTGGCGGGATCGCAATGCCGCAGCAGGTAAATGTAGGCGGTGAATCCGATGATGGCGCCAATCAGGACAAGATAAATCCAGGCCCAAATTGAATGCGCGCTGATGGCCGCTGGCTGAAATTTCTCGCGCGTAATCAATCCCGCGAGCAGGAGGAGCACGCCGCCGCAAATCATTTGCTGTCCCGCCGCGAGAAAAGGCAAGTCGGCGTTTTTCGCGGACCGCGAATAAAGGGAACCGATCGACCAAAGGAGAGATGCGACGAGCAAGATGAGCATTCCAATTCCTGGATGACGCGATTCGTTAGCTGAAAAATGCATCGATGGTTCCATTAAAATTCCTACGCCGATGAATCCGCCCGCGAGTCCGAGCCAAACCGGCAGTCTCGGGCGCGGGGTTGCGCCTGTCGCCCACGAGAGCAGCACGATAAAAATCGGGACCGTGGCGACAATCACCGCCGCCAGCCCAGTTTCGACATATTGTTCCGCAATGGTGACGCCCCCATTACCGCCGAGCAGCAAAAATCCACCGACGATAAGAGAGCTGCGCCACGTGATGGCGGGCGGTCGTGTTGCACCTCGCGCCCGTGCCATACCGTAGAGAATCAATCCGGCGGTGAAATAGCGGGAACCGGCCATGAGAAATGGCGGGATGGAATCGATGGCCAGGCGAATGCCTAAATAAGTCGAGCCCCAGACCAGATAAAGCGCCGCAAAGGCGAGCAAGATCGCCAATCGCGTCGGTTGTTGCATTGTTTACCAGCGCATCGGGCACGAAACTGCGCAACCGAATTGCGCCGATTCACTCGCTACGATCGCCGTCCCCTGATCAACCGGTATGCGAGCAAAAGTAACATGGCCCCAATAATAGAAGCGATAAAGCCGGCGGGTTGTCCCGGCTCGTACCAACCGATGGTACGACCGAGAAATCCGGCCACGAACGCGCCTGCGATGCCGAGCAGAATCGTGATCAAACAACCGCCCGGATCGCGGCCCGGCATCAGCAACTTTGCGATCGCGCCGACGACTAAGCCGATAACGAGTGTGCCTAGAATCGTTCCCATAAATGCAATCTGTTTGGTGCAAGATTGATTCGCCCGCGAAAGGGCGCAACCGCCTTCCCGATTACAGCTGGATTACCTGCGCGCTTCGGATGTCGTCACTGTTCCCAATTTCCTTGAGCAGTTCTTCGCCGGGGGCGCTATCGAGATTCAAGACGGTGAGCGCGGTGCCGCCGGCCTGATTTCGGCTAAGTGACATGGTGGCGATGTTCACGCCATGTTGGCCCAGTAAGGTCCCAATTCGACCGACCATGCCGGGGCGATCGGTATTTTCGAGCACGAGAATCACACCTTGGGGCCGCGCTTCCACCGGGCGGGCATTGATGCTAACGATTCGTGGCGTAATTCCGAAAAATGCGCCGCCGACAGATATGTCTTTTCCTTCCGCGCTGGCCGAAAGCTCCAGCATGTCGGAATAATCGCCGGGCGCGCTCAACCGCGTTTCGGTAATTTTCAGTCCCAAGCTTTCGGCGAAGGCGGGTGCGTTTACTTCATTTACTTCGTTTCCACCAGCGCTCTGCAAAAAACCTTTGAGCACGGCGCGAGTGATCGCAGTGGTATCGACGTCATTTACTTTTCCGCTGTAATTGATGTTGAGCAAATCGACTCGTCGAGGCGCAAGCTGAGAGAGGAAGCGGCCAAGTTTCTCCCCAAAACGCAAATGCGGCCCAATAAGAGCGAGCGTTTTTGCGTCGAGGGTCGGCATATTGACGGCATTGCGGATTGTCCCCTCGAGCAAGGCCGCCCGAATGGACTGCGCGATTTCGATTCCAACGCTTTCCTGCGCTTCTGCGGTCGAAGCACCGAGATGCGGCGTCAAAACGAGATTGGGGATTTTTCGCAGCGGCGAATCGGCGGGCAACGGTTCCGTTTCGAAAACGTCGAGGGCGGCGCCGGCGACGTGACCACTCGATATAGCATCGGCCAATGCCTGTTCGTCAATCAGTCCACCACGAGCGCAATTGATGATGCGTACGCCGCGTTTTGTTTTCGCGAGACGTGCCGCATTCAAAATATGGCGCGTCTCCGCGGTAAGCGGCGTGTGCAGCGAAATAAAGTCCGCGGCGGCTAGCAATTCATCGATCTCTTCCACCAGCTCGACTTGTAAACTGCGCGCGCGCGAGGCGGAAAGGTATGGATCGAACGCCAACACGCGCATTCCAAAGGCAATGGCGCGCCGGCTGAGCTCGCTCCCAATGCGACCCATCCCGATGATGCCAAGCGTCTTGTTGTAAAGTTCAACTCCTTCCAGATTTTTCCGATTCCAACTTCCTCCGTGAATCATTGCGTCCGCCGCTGGAATTTTTCGCGCGACGCAGAGCAGCAACGAGAACGCATGCTCGGCCGTGGAAATTGTGTTGCCGCCGGGCGCATTCATGACAATGACACCACGCCGAGTCGCCGTATCGACATCCACATTATCGACTCCAACGCCGGCACGGCCAATCACACGCAACCGCGTCGCCGCATTCAAAATTGCGCCTGTTACTTTTGTCTGACTGCGAACGATAATCGCACTGAAATCAGGAATGATTTTGACGAGATCAGCTTCGCTTAAACCAGTCTTCGCAGAAACTTCGAGCGCATTATCACGGGAAAGTTCATCGACGCCTCGCTGCGAAATCGAATCAGCAATCAATACTTTGGGCGGATTCATCGATCTAACCGTAGATGACGAGCTGGATGGAGTCTGGCAACTGTTGCGCGACGTTGGTGGCCACGCTTCCTCGGAGAAGATTGGCAAGGGCGTGCCTCTGGGTCGCGCCGATCATGAGAAAGTCAACGCCCATCGTTGCAGAAAGATCGAGAATGGTTGCGGCCGCGTCTTCACTCACGGCATAAACTGGCAAGACGCAAATGTCGCGTTCGGCCCCGAGCTTCAGCATAAGTGACATAATTGCCTGTGCTTCCGGGTCATCCTGCCACCTGGCACGACCGCGGACCGTTGGTCCGCCGGCGTAGTAGACCGCGATTTCTTTGACGTAAAGAACGCACAGCGTTGCTTTGCGCAGTTGCGCCTCGTCCAATGCAAAACTCAGAACTGGCGTGATGCCGCGAGCTGCGACCATAATTTTTTGGCCTTCTTCCATGCGCGGTTGCATGGTCGCGGCGAGATTTGGTGAAACCATTGCAGCGACTTGATGGGTAACTGTCAGCGTGGTGAAACCGGCACGCTTTTGTGTCCAGGCGCGCAATGCGAGACCGATTCCAAGGACGCACACCACGAAGAAAAGCGCGTCGGGTTTCGTCCGTGCCAGCGTGATTTCGACGCAAAACAGAATAGTAAACGTGATGCCGAAGAGAACACGGTCATACCAAGTGAAGCCGATCGCGCGGTTGAACGTGCACGAACCGAGATTGACCGTGATCGCGCCGACTACACCGATTGCATACAAGCCGGCCAGCGATTGGAAATTTGTTGCGGTCATCAGCACGATAACAGGAAGACCGACCGCGATGAGCAGCGGGTAGAGCGGGACTCCGTGTCGATTTAGACGTTTGAAGTGCGGCGGCATTTCCCCGTCGCGCGCCGTCATGTAAAGAAGACCAATCATCGCGACAATGGCGGTGTTGGCCGCGCTCAACAACAACAGCAAAAACACAATGCCGACGACCCAGCCGAAGGCCTGCCCAATCCATACTCCGAATGAGGCGGCGGCAAATTGTTCGCCCATGAAGCGAAGCATGTCCTCGTGTCGCTTCAAAAGGATGGCCGCGACTTCACTCTTGGTTGATAGGCCCAGAGTCCTTTCCAAAACCGCTGGCAGCGAAAGCATCGCCCAACCAAGAACAGCAGTGGCGCAGACAACTTCGATAGCCACAGGAGTGATTGCCTTGAGAGACTCGCGCGCGACGCTCGGCCGCTCGGGAGTTGAGCCGGGATCGAGTTTCATGACGCCGGTGAGGTTTGCGATCGCCTCCACTCCCGAGAGCGCCAGAATTACGCCGACAAACTGGACCCACAGCATGCTGAGGCTTTCGTGCCGTGGCTCGAGAAAATGAGTCGTCAGATACGGGATGCTGATGGCGATCAACGCGACAACGACGATCACGGTGGGCAGGGCAAGTGCGACGGCCAGACTTCCGGAATGTTTTGGCCCGAACCAATTAATGAAACCAAGGACGAGCAGGACGCCGATGGTGGCAAAGGCGATGTGGTCTTTGAGAAATTTCAGCCAGAAAATGTCTTCCGTGCCTGCAATAACATAGGTCAACCCAGACCAGCCGCTCAGCGCGGCCGTCACCGTGAGGTCAGCAATGAGAAGCAGCGCACCAACAACGGCGAGCAATCGTCCCTGCGATCGCGCGGCGGAATAAACTCCTCCGCCATCGGGAAAATACCGACAGATGACCGCGTAGTTGATTCCGACCAGG
>Ga0209808_1000815_pt1 | contig 15606 bp, 14 predicted proteins | sample GraSoiAngelo_157_FD_186171 | JGI IMG/M metagenome (GOLD analysis project Ga0209808, IMG submission 186171) | Grasslands soil microbial communities from the Angelo Coastal Reserve, California, USA - 14_1009_16_20cm (SPAdes) (version 2) | ecosystem: Environmental > Terrestrial > Soil > Grasslands ... | reverse complement strand
GCGGCAGCAGGGTCGAAGTTTCGATGACCAGTCTGATGCACAGCTGGACAGCGCTACCCCGGGCGGCGCTGAAAGCTGGCGTTGCTGGCTTGCCGCTCACGGGCGAACTGCCCTGCTACCACGTCTACCCGGTTCGAGATGGCCACCTCACGGTGGCGGCGCTCGAGCCCGACTTCTGGCAGGCGTTCTGCCGGGCGATCGGTCGCGACGACCTGGCGTCTCGACAGTTCGATCGCTCTGCGGTCGATGAGGTCCAGTCGGTCCTGGCGCCCGCCAGGCTCGACGAGTGGATGGCGCGTTTTGGAGATGGCGACGTGTGCGTTGAGCCGGTGGTGGGACTGGCCGACGCGAGCGAGGACTGAGGCGACCGCTGCCGCCTCAGTCCTCGTGGTTTCAGCTCTGAGCGTTGGCGATTTTGCCGAAGAGGCCGTCAGCCTCGTCGTTGATGCCGGCGGTGAAGTACACGGCGTTGGGGTCGGCGGCAGCGTTGCCCACTCGGAGCGCCCACAGTCCATCGATGGTGATCGGGGATCCGCTTGTTCGGGTCAGCACGCCGCGGAAGTTCCCCTTATCGACCGTGTAGGCGTTGATGCGGCCATCGCCGAAGTTTCCAACCAGTAGGTCGCCGGCGAAATCCCCGAAGCTGGCGGGTGCGATCGCGAGTCCCCAGGGAGAGTCCAGCCGCCCGTGCGAGACCAGCCGGCGAATCAGGTTGCCGTTGACGTCGAAGGCGTCGACGAAACCATGCCCTTGGCCGGCCACGTCGTCGTGGCCGGTGGCGTCCCGCATGGCGAAGGTGACATAGAGGACGCCGCCGAGGTTCTGGACGTTGAAGGGCGCGTAGTTCGCCGGGATCTTTGGATCGGTGAAGGAGCCGGCCGGGTTGTAGCTGCTATCGAAGACGTCGATCGCGCCGCCCCGGAAGTTGGCGGCGTACAGCCGGTCGCCGGTCGTGGTCGAGCCGAGCGCGAGACCCTTGTAGACGGCGCCCGGCGCCGGGAGCGAATTGTCGACCTCGGTCCTGGCGACGCCACCGAAGGCCGGCTGCCAGCCGGCCAGTGTGCCATCCTCCGTCGCGAAGAGGAAGCGGTCACCTCGGAACTCGGCCATGTTCCCGTTGAAGACGGTGCCGGTCGGGGTTCCCTGCGCCTCGCCGGAGCCCGCGCCGGGCGGAATGACGACCGTCAACGGCACTTTTGAACCGTCGCCGCGATAGAGGGTGGTGACGCCGGCGCCGTTGTCCGACACCCACATCGGGCTGGTGCTGCTGGCGGAGATCCCCCAGGGGTTCTGCAAGCTGGGGTCAATGACGCCGGCGCCCTGGTCCGCCCGATTCGATACCAGATTGGTTTGGGTGAACGCCGTCTTGCCGGCGCCCGCACCGGCGCCAATGGCTGAAAGGCTGACGAGCCCCGTCGCCAGAGCGGTTGTTAGGGTTAACCGTCTGAGTCGCATGCCTTGCCTCCTTGCGTCCGTTGGAGGGCCAGAAAAAGCCCCTTTGAGACTTGTACCGGGCGACGTTACGCCCGGCCCGACGATCTCTTACCGCTTTCTAAGCCGGCTCTCAGCGGCGCTTCATCGAGATCGGCGAGCATAGTAGGGTCAAAATCCCGGGAAGGAGATGTCACAGATGAAGGGAAAGCGCTGGGTGGTGCTACCGGTGGCCGGGCTGGCGGCGGTCATCATCGGGATCGTTGCGGTCGAGGCCGCCCCCTCGCCATCACCATCCGCGAGCGGAGCGAAGAATTATGCCCAGGTTTTCGTCGACAAGCTGGCCGCCATCCTGCATCTGAACGCCACCCAGACGAAGGATGCGTTGAAGCAGGCGGAGTTGCAGACCGTCGATCAGATGCTGAAGGACGGCAAGATCACCCAGCAGCAGGCGGACGCCATGAAGGCGAGGATCAATGCCGGCCAGGGCCTTGGCCCGATGGGCGGTTTCGGCCTTCGTCCCGGAGGCTTCAAAGGGGATCGGGCCCTGATGCAGGAGCTGGCCACCGCCGAAGCGAATGCCGTCGCCAGTGCCCTCCATATGAGCCCGGCGGATTTGAAGAGTGCCCTGAGGTCGGGGAAGTCGCTCAGTGATCTCGAGGCCCAGCAAAAGGTGAGCGATGGCGCCGTCAAGGCCGCCGTGAAGAGCGCCGCCAAGGGTGTGCTCGACAAGGCTGTCAAGGCCGGGACGATCACGCAGGCCCAGGAAGATGCGATCTTGTCCCGCGTTGGATCCGGTCTCAAGTTCCCCTTCGGCCACAAGGGACCGCGCCCCGGGGCACCAGGTGCAACTCCAGGCCAATCGCCGGCGCCGACTCCGGCCGCCTTCTACTCCACCATCTAGGCCACCTCCGCGACGATTTCGACACGAAGCGGGAACATCCCGGCGACGAACGCCCGCACGCTTCAGTGCCGTAGCGTTTGATGCCTAAGCTGAGAACCGGGAGGAGTCTTGAAGCTTCTGCAATGGCTCGTGACCGGGCTGCAGTTCACGCTCGTCGCGCTGGAGTTGCCGCCCGACCCGCGGGAGCGGCATTTCTGGAGCCGACTGGCGATGCTGCAGCTCATCTACTCACTCGCCGGGCTCGTGCTGGGGTTGGCCTGCGTCATCGGGGGCACCCTGCTCTTCTTCCATGGTGTGGTTGGTTCGAGTAGCTGGGTTGGCGAGGTCATCGGTGTCAAAAGCAAGCTGTCCGACGCCGCGCCTGGCACCGTGCTCTTCGTCGTCGGCCTTGCCGTCGTCTTTTTGACCCGCTTCACGGTGCGGGTGCGGCAACCGATCGAGATCGACCTCTCAGATCGGCGGGACATGCCGGATCGCCGTCGCAAGGCGGGTTAAACGGTCGGCTGGCGTCACCCCGGGCGGTTACCGCGCCGCCGCATATTGCCGGAAGATGGCCTCGACCTGGCGACGCGTTGCCTCGCGGCTGCCGGTGTTGTCGATGACGTAGTCTGCCCGGGCGCGCTTGTCATCGAGCGGCATCTGGGCCGCGATCCGCTGGCGGGCATCCTGGACGCTGAGCCCGTCGCGCTCCGTGAGGCGCTGGAGCTGCGTTGCAGGGTCGACCCAGACCACGATGACCTTCTCAACGATGCCGGCCCGACCGTTCTCGTAGAGGAGCGGGATGTCCAGGATCAGCACGCCCGAACGCTGCGTCCGAGCTGCCACCTCGGTATCCATCCGTGCCCGGATCCGCGGATGGGTGATGGCGTTGAGCCGTTGGCGGGCCGCGGGGTCCGCGAAGATGGCGGCGGCCAACCTGCTCCGGTTGAGACGGCCATCCGGTAGCAGAATGTCCCGGCCGAAAGCCTCGACGATCTCGTCGAGAGCCGGTTGACCGGGTTCCACGACGTCGCGGGCGAGCTGGTCGGCATCGATCACCTCAGCTCCGAGCTCGCGGAACATCTTCGCCACCAGGGACTTGCCCGTGCCGATCCCGCCGGTAAGACCTAATACCCGCATCGTCAGTTAGACCGTACGATTACCAGAGATGACGCTGGTCAAGTCGATCGCCGTGCTGGCGGTGCTGCTGGCCGCGATCACCTACTTTGGCTTCAGGGCGCGCCGGCTTTACCGCATGTTGCGGCTCGGCCCTCACGAGAACCGGTTCGACCGCATTCCCGAGCGCATCCGCGGAGTTCTCAGCTACGTCGGCCTGCACACCCGTATGTTCCGCAACCTCTACTCGGGCATTCTCCACTTCTTCATCTTCTGGGGATTCGTCGTCCTGTTGACCGCGATCATTCAGGCGTTCGGGGAAGGCATGATTCCCGGCTTCAGCCTGGCGGTGATCGGCGGGAACAGCTGGATCGCCTTCCTTCAAGACCTGTTTGGCGTCCTGGTCCTGGTCGGCGTCGTGATGGCGCTCGTAAACCGGCTCATCATCCGGCCGCGCCAGTTCCAGGAGAGCAATGAAGTCGACGCCCTCATCATCCTCGGCCTGATCGCCACCATCATGGTCGGGATGCTCGGGCAGAACGCGGCCCGGATCGCACTGGGCGGCGACCCCTCGGCAAGCTGGCGGCCGGTCGCCTCGGCCATCGCCCGTCTCTTTGAATCCCTTGGCTGGCTGGGGACGGCGGCCATCGCGGCGCACGAGGCTTTTTACTGGATTCACATCCTGGCGGTGCTGGCTTTCCTGGTCTATATCCCGAGCTCGAAGCACCTGCACATCATCGTCGCCATTCCCAACGTCTTCTTCCGCAAACTGGGACCGAGGGCCGGCGCGGCACTCGCGCCGATCGATCTCGAGCACGCCGAACACTATGGCGTGAACACCGTGACCCAGTGGTCCTGGAAGAACCTGCTCGACCTGTACTCCTGCACCGAATGCGGCCGCTGCCAGGAGCAGTGTCCGGCCTTTCTGACGGGAAAGCCGCTCAACCCCAAGATGATCATCGTTGACGCGCGCGAGAACCTCTACAAGACCGTCCGCGACGCGCCCGCCGAGCAGCGACGCGACGCTCCACGGCCGCAGAAGCTGATCGGGGACGCCATCAAGGAAGATGAGATCTGGGCCTGCGTCGCCTGCGGCGCTTGCCAGCAGGAATGTCCGGTGCTGATCGAGCACGTCCCAAAGATCATGGACATGCGCCGCAGCCTGGTCCTGGAGGAGAGCAAATTTCCCAAGGAGGCCCAGGGCGCGCTGCGGAGCATCGAGACGCAGGGCAATCCCTATGGTCTGCCGCGCGCCCAGCGCACCGACTGGGCGCAGGGACTCGGGGTCAAGACGGTTGAGGAGCACCCGGGCGCGGAGTACCTCTATTTCGTCGGCTGCGCGGCCTCCTACGACGAGGCCAACCGGGCGGTGGCGCGTGCGTTCGTCAGGTTGCTGCAGAAGGCTGGCGTCGATTTCGCGATCCTCGGCTCCCATGAGACCTGCAACGGCGACCCCGCCCGCCGCATCGGCAACGAGTACCTCTACCAAACGCAGGCGCAGCAGAACATCGAGGCCATGACCGCCGCGAAGGTCAGAAAGGTGATCGCCAGCTGCCCGCACTGCTTCAACACCATCAAGAACGAGTTCCCCCAGTTCGGCGGCAACTACGAGGTCGTCCACCACACCCAGCTGCTGGCCAGCCTGGTCAAAGAGGGCCGCCTCAGGCCGAGCAAGGCGATCGACGGCAGGTTCACCTACCACGACTCGTGCTATCTCGGTCGCTGGAACGACATCTATGACCCCCCGCGCGAGGTCATCGAAGCGATCCCGGGCGCGAAGCTGGTCGAGATCGAGCGCCACCGCAAGCGCGGCTTCTGCTGCGGCGCCGGCGGCGGGCGGATGTGGATGGAGGAGAAGATCGGCAAGCGAATCAACCACGAGCGAGTCGAGCAAACGCTGCGCACCGAGGCGCCGCGGGTGGCGACCGCCTGTCCCTTCTGCCTGACCATGTTCCGCGACGGGATCGCGGCGAAAGGGGCCGAGGCCCGTTTGCAGGTGAAAGACCTTGCGCAGTACCTGGCCGAGTCGATCGACGGCGAGGCGCCACGCTTAAGCACCACCTCTGGTTGACTTTCAGTCCGCCGAGGGGGTACTGTACGGAAGCTATGAGGCGGTGGATCCGTTCAGCAGGCATCCCGACCTTCCGGGGCGGAGCCTGCCTTTTCCGGGTCTCACAGCATTGAAAGCCAAGTAACCTAAACCCCTTTCCGAGCGCTTTCGACCGTGTGGCCCGCCGGCCCACGGTTTTTTGTTGTTCAGTCCAATTGATCGAGGAGTTGACATCATGGCGATCCGAGTAAGCGAACTGAATACGGCGGCGGTCGAGGTCGACTCGATTTCGAAGCGCTTCGGTGAGCTCAGGCGCGCCCATCGCCTGACGCCGTGGCGGAAGGCGAAAACCCCGAAGCTGGCGCTCGATCACGTTTCTTTGCGCGTCGATACCGGACGGATCACCGGCATCCTGGGTGCCAACGGCAGTGGCAAGTCGACGCTGATCCGCATTCTGGCGACATTGCTCACGCCAGATGCCGGTACGGCGTTGGTCTTTGGCCATGACGTGGTGACGGGCGCGGCCGAGGTGCGCCGTCACATCAACCGAGTGTCGGTCGAGGCGTCGTTCTTCAAGGAGATGAGTCCCTGGGAGAACATGCTCTATGCCGCGCGTCTGTACGGGAGCGGCGGAGCGGGGACGCGGGGCAGGGTGGAGGCGATGCTGGAGCGGTTGGGGCTGCCACTCGACACCCTGGACAAGCCGATGAAGCAATTGTCGCGGGGCCAGCAGCAGAAGGTGGCGATCGCGCGCAGCTTCCTCACCTCGCCGTCCCTTTTGCTGATGGACGAGCCGACCACCGGGCTCGATCCTCGATCGAAACGGGAGGTCCAGGACCTGGTGACGTCAATCCGCCGCGAGCGCGCCGCGACCGTGCTGCTATGCACGCACGACCTGCAGGAGGCCGAGGTTCTCTGCGACCGGGTACTGGTCATCGACCACGGTCGCGTTCTGGCGGAGGGAACGCCTGTCGAGCTGATCCGAGCTCACGCCGGGCCCGACGGCGGCAGCCTGGAAGACGCTTTCATGCGCCTGACCGGCAAGCGGCTCGAGGAAGACGAGGAGGAGAAGGAGGAATGATAGGGAATTCGCTTCGCTGGGAGCTGAACGCCTTTGCCGGTTTTATCGAGCGGCAGAAGAACCTTTACCGCCGGTACTGGGCGTGGGAAGCCGTCTGGCTGCTCTACAACCTCGTCAGCGTGCTAAGCATCGGTTACCTCGCCTCGGGATTGTCAAGCCTCGGCCTGGAGCCGGGCCAGACCAACCTCCAGCAGGCGCAGCTGTACTTGCTGGTGGGGGCACTGCTGTGGACGTATCTCTCGATGGTGTTCTTCGAGATCGCGTTCGCCATCACCTGGGAGCGGTGGGAAGGCACGATCGAGTACACGTTTATGGCGCCGATCAGGCGGTTGACGCACCTGCTGGGGATGTGCGCCGCCTCGCTGATCTACGGGATCGCCCGGGCCGCGCTCATCGGGCTGGCGCTCGTCTTCCTGTTCAAGCTCGACCTCTCCCATGCCAACTACTGGGCGGCGCTGGCGATCTTCGCCGCCGCCACCCTCCCGCTGCTGGGGCTGGGCATCTTTACTTCGATCCTTCCGCTTCTTTCGCCGGAGAAGGGTGAGCAGATGGCTTTCGCGGTGCAGGGTGTGCTGCTGCTGATCTCCGGCGTCTACTATCCCATCACCGTCCTGCCCGGCCCATTGCACATTGCCGGCATTCTTTCGCCGTTGACCTACACGCTCGACGGCGTCAGGGAGGCGCTGCTGCACGGGCTGTCGGTCGGCGGTGCCCTGCCGGATGTCGGCATCCTGCTCGCGATGGGCATCGTCCTGGTGCCCGCGTCGGTCTGGTGCTTCGGCCGGGCCGAGGTTCGCGCCAAACGCCTGGGCTTGCTGAAGAGGAGCGGCTAAATTTCTGGTCCAACCGCTATCAATAGATGAAGCCCAGGATGCCGCGCATGGAGCTCACCGTCCGGTAGTCCACCCGGCCCCAGCCTCCGCCCGGCGCGCCCCACCAGTTCATTTCGGACACCAGGAACGAGCCGTTCCCATTGACGGACTCGACATAGCCGACGTGGCCCTGAGGCGACGTGGCGCTGATACCCATCACCATGATGGCGCCGGCCCGAGGGACGGATCCCTCGCCGAAGCCGAACGCCCGCGCGTTCCACCACCACTGGGCGGCATTGCCGCGCCAGGGAACGTAGCGCTTGTGCGCGACCCACCAGGTGCAGTAGCCGTATGCGAAGCCATTGGCGGCTCCCGATACCGGCCGGGCGGCCGAGGTTGTGCCCAAACGAACCGGCGTTCGGGGCTTTGGCCGTAACGGCGCCGCTCCTGGCGCGGAAGATCTGACGACTGCGGGAGGTGTCGGAGCCGCCAGGACGTAGATTTGAACGGCGGCCGAAGCTTCGAAAGGTAGTGGACGATCGTCATCCTGGATGGAACCGCCCGCGATGGAACCGGTGAGTGGCAGCACCGCGCTCGCAGCGGCGAGCGACACGAGTTGATGAGGTGCCGAGGTCAATGCGCCAAGGCCGAGTGCGACGATGACACCTCCGCCCACGGTGCGGCGCAGCATTACGCCAACGGTGCGGATCACGGTCCAACCTCCTTCCCTCAGTTGGATCAGACGCGCCGTCTACTGCCGGCCGTTCAGAACACTGAGTAAAGAGAGGGAGTCCGCCGGTGATGTAACTGGCCGTGTTAAACCCTACTACAAAGGGTGCACAGCTCGTCGGACCGGGCAACTCGGTCCGATTGGGGAGGCATCGAGAGCGGCTTTAGAATCAACCAATGCTGAGCCGGATCGATCACGTGGGAATCGCGGTTCGCGATCTCGATGAGGCGATCCAGGTCTATGAGCGGCGGCTTGGGCTTCGGGCCAGTGGCCGGGAACGGCTCGAGAACGAGGGGATCGAGATCGCCATGATCCCGATTGGAGAAAGTCGGATCGAGCTGATTACGCCCTTGAACGCCGAGTCGAAGGTCGAGAAGTTCCTGCAAGACCGGGGCGAGGCCGTCCATCACGTTGCCTTTGCGACCAATGACGTCGGCGCCTCGCTCGCCCAGGCGGCCGCCGCGGGTGGGCAGCTGCTGGATGAGGTTGCCCGTCCCGGAGCGCATGGGACGCTGATCGGGTTCGTCCATCCCAAGAGCGTCTGCGGCGTTCTGACGGAGTTCGTGGAAGCGGATGGCCACTCCGGCACCTAAGCCCACGCCCGATCAGCCAGCCGAGTCGACCACCGACAGCGGTCTTCCGCTCAAGCCGGTCTATCGGGCGCACGACGCCGGTCCCGAAGCCCCCGAGCCAGGGCAGTATCCGTTCACCCGCGGTATCTACCCCCAGATGTACCGCCGGCGGCCCTGGACCATCCGGCAGTACGCCGGCTTCGGGAGCGCTGCTGAGACGAATCGTCGTTTCCGCTACCTCCTCGGGCAGGGCCAGACGGGCCTATCGGTTGCTTTCGACCTGCCTACCCAGATGGGTCACGACGCCGACGCCGTGATGGCTCGCGGTGAGGTGGGCAAGGTGGGCGTGTCCATCTCCTCGTTGAAGGACATGGAGACGCTGCTCGCCGGCATCCCGCTGGACCAGGTCAGCACCTCGATGACGATCAATGCCCCCGCCGCGCTCCTGCTCCTCTTATATGAGCTCGTTGCCGAACAGCAAGGCGTCGCCGGGAACCGGCTCAACGGCACAGTCCAGAACGACATCCTGAAGGAGTACGCAGCGAGGGGCACCTACATTTTTCCGCCCCGGCCATCCATGCGACTGACTACCGATCTGTTCGCCTACTGCAGCCAGCGGCTGCCGAGCTGGAACACGATCTCGATTTCGGGCTATCACCTGCGGGAGGCCGGCGCGACGGCCGTCCAGGAGCTGGGGTTCACGATGGCGCATGCTGTCGCCTACGTCGACGCGGCCCGCGCGGCCGGCCTGGAGGTGGCCGAGTTTGCGCCCCGACTGTCCTTCTTCTTTGCCGTCTTCTCCGACTTCTTCGAGGAGGTGGCCAAGTTCCGGGCCGCCCGCACGCTGTGGGCCCGCTTGATGAAGGATCGCTATGGCGTCGACGACGCCCGCGCACAGGCGCTTCGCTTCCACACCCAGACCGGTGGCAGCACGCTGACCGCGCAGCAGCCCTACAACAACATCGTCCGGGTGGCACTGCAGGCGATGAGCGCGATCCTTGGCGGCACCCAGAGCCTGCATGCCAACTCCTTCGACGAGGCACTCGGGCTGCCGTCGGAGACAGCGGCCACACTCTCGGTACGGACGCAGCAGATCATCGCCCACGAGACCAATGCGGCCAGCGTCGCCGATCCCCTGGGCGGCAGTTACCTGGTTGAGGCCTTGACCGCCGAGCTGGAGTTGGGCGCCAGGACGCTGATCGAAGACGTTGACCGGCGGGGCGGCGCGATCGAGGCGATCGAGACCGGGTTCACCCAGGATTCCATCCAGGAGAGCGCTTATCGGTTTCAGCAGGCGGTCGAGGAGGGCCGGCGGGTGGTGGTTGGTGTCAACCGGTTCACCGGCGACGACGAGACCGTCGAGATTGTCAAGATCAGTCCCCACCATGAGCGCGAGCAGGTCGAGGCGCTCCAGCGGCTTCGGGCGGAACGCGACCCGGTCCGAGTCGAGGCTGCCCTGGCGGAGGTGGGCAAGGCGGCTGAGGGGACCGAGAACCTGCTTCCACCGATGCGTGAGGCATTGCGGGCCTATGCCACCATAGGAGAGGTGTGCGGCCTGCTGCGCAACGTGTTCGGCGAGTACCGGCCGGGGACTCGCAGCTAACTCCATGGCGACCCGCGCCGCGAAAGACGCCACCCCGTCGCCCTCCGAGCGTCAGATCAACCTTCTTCGCAAGCGGAAGTACGACGCGATGCACCGGGGCGGCGATCCCGATGAGAAGCAGCACCCGAAAGGGAAGCTCACGGCGCGAGAGCGCATCGAGCTCCTGGTCGACCCTGGATCCTTCACCGAACTCGATGCCTTTGCGGTCCACCGGACGGAGGCGTTTGGGATGGGCGAGAAAAAGATCCCGGGCGACGGCGTCGTTACCGGCTACGGGACGGTCGACGGCCGCGATATCTTCATCTTTTCGCATGACGCCAGCGTGTTTGGCGGCTCGCTGGGCGAAGTGTTTGCCGAGAAAGTCTGCAAGGTGATGGACCTGGCCGTCCGGGCCGGCCGTCCCTGCGTTGGGATCAACGATTCGGGCGGTGCCCGTATCCAGGAAGGGGTGGTCAGCCTGGCAGGGTATGCCGAGATCTTCTACCGCAACGTCCAGTCGTCTGGCGTCGTGCCCCAGATCTCGGTGATTGCCGGACCTTGCACCGGTGGTGCCGTGTACTCGCCCGCGATTACGGACTTCATCTTCATGGTCGAGCATCTCGGCTACATGTTCATCACCGGGCCGGAGGTGATCCGGGTCACGACCGGCGAAAAGGTCGGATTCGACGAGTTGGGCGGCGCCGAGGTCCACAACATCAAGAGCGGGGTGGCGCACTTTCTCCACGACTCGGAGGCGGAGGCGTTTTCCGGCGTGCGCCGGCTGCTGTCCTACCTGCCGGGAAGCAACCGGGAGCGGCCTCCCAGCTCGAGGCCGAGCGACGATCCGCAGCGGCGCGACGGATCCCTGCAGGCGCTGATTCCGGAGAACCCACACCAGCCCTACGACATGAAGGCGGCGATCTCGGCCATCGTCGATCAGGGGACCTTCACCGAGGTCCAGGAGCATTTCGCCCCAAACCTCGTGATTGGGTTTGCCCGGCTGGACGGCGAGGTGGTCGGCATCGTGGGAAACCAGCCGCGGATCCTGGCCGGCGCCCTGGACATCAACGCCTCGGTCAAAGGCGCCCGCTTCGTTCGGTTCTGTGACGCCTTCAACATCCCATTGGTCACATTCGTCGATGTGCCCGGCTTCTTACCGGGGACGGCGCAGGAGTACAACGGCATCATCCGGCACGGCGCGAAGCTGCTGTACGCCTACGCCGAGGCGACGGTGCCGAAGCTCACAGTGATCACCCGCAAGGCGTACGGCGGCGCCTATGACGTCATGTCGTCGAAGCACATTGGCGGCGATTTCAACTACGCGTGGCCGACGGCCGAGATCGCCGTTATGGGTCCCCAGGCCGCAGTCAGCGTGATCTTCAAGCGGGAGATCGCGGCCGCCAAGGAGCCGGCCAAGAAGGCCGAGCAGCTGGTCGACGACTACAAGGAGAAGTTCGCCAATCCCTACGTGGCCGCGGAACGAGGGTTCCTCGACGACGTCATCGAGCCACAGGAGACCCGGCCCACCTTGATCCGGTCCCTGCACCTGCTCAAGGACAAGCAGGTGGAGCGCCCTACCCGCCGCCACGGAAACATCCCGCTTTGAAATTTCTCGAATACCAGGTGAAGGAGCGGTTCCGGGCCGCTGGCATCCCGGTTCCGGATGGCCGGCTGGCAAAGAATCCGGACGAGGCGGCGCTCGCGGCCGGGGCCCTGGGCTCGGTGGTGGTGAAGGCGCAGGTTCCGGCCGGCGGCCGCGGGAAGGCGGGTGGAATCAAGCTGGCGAGGACGCCGTTGGATGCCAAGCGCGCGGCTGCTGAAATCCTGGGAATGACGATCAAGGGTTATCCCGTCAGGGAGGTTTGGTGCGAGACGGCGCAGGAGATCCTGCGCGAGCTCTACCTCGGTCTAACACTCGACCGCGACGCCCGCAAGCCCGTCCTGATCCTGAGCGCCCAGGGCGGGATGGACATCGAAGAGGTTGCGCAGACGCATCCCGCAACGATCGCGAAGCTCCACCCGGACCCATGGCGCGGCCCGCTCGCCTTCGAGGTCCGTGACCTGATCTTCCGGGCCGGGCTTGGCCCGCTGCAGGCGCAGCTGACACCGCTGATCACCAAGCTCTATGCCCTGGGCCGGACGTTCGATGCACTGACCATCGAGATCAATCCGCTCGCGCTCACCCGCGACGGCGGGCTGGTGGCGGCGGACGGCAAGCTCGAGATCGATGAGAACGCCATGTTTCGCCATAAGGACCTCCACGGCGCCGACGAGTCAGACGAAGATCCGCTCGAAGCCGAGGCCAAGCGTCGCAAGCTGACCTACGTCCGGCTCGACGGGTCGATCGGTGTGATCGGCAACGGCGCCGGGCTGGTGATGAACACGCTTGACCTGGTGGAGCGCGAAGGGGGTCATGCGGCCGATTTTCTCGATATCGGCGGCGGGGCGAAGGCGGAGGTCGTGCACAGTGCGTTGGAGTTGCTGGCCAGCGACCCGCGGGTGAAGGGGATCCTGATCAACATCTTTGGCGGCATCACCCGGGGCGACGAAGTCGCCCACGGAATCATCGAGGCTTCGCGTGATTTGAACCTCAAACTCCCGCTGGTGGTCCGAATGACGGGCACCCGTGAAGAGGAAGGGCGGCGCCTGCTCAAGGAAGCGGGGATCCCGCCTGAGGCCAGCGCCAGCGCGGCGGCGCGGAAAATCGTGGAGCTCGCCGCTTCGGGCGGCGACAGGCCCGCCGCGGCCTCATGAGTATCCTGCTCTCCAGCCAGAGCCGGGTGCTCGTCCAGGGACTGACCGGCCGTGAAGGGACGTTCCATGCCGAGCAGATGAAGGCCTATGGGACCAACCTGGTGGCCGGCGTCAGCCCGGGAAAGGGTGGCACGACCCATCTCGGCGTCCCCATCTTTGACATGGTGGCCGACGCCAGGCGTGAGACTGGCGCCGACGTCAGCGGCATTTTCGTCCCCGCCCCATTTGCCGCCGACGCCATCATGGAAGCGGCTGCCGGCGGCATCGGGCTGATCGTCTGCATCACCGAAGGGATTCCCCTTTACGACATGGTGCGGGCGCGGGCGTTCGTCGAGGCTGCCGGTGTCAGGCTGATCGGACCGAACTGCCCGGGATTGGTCACGGCCGGCCAGGGGAAGGTCGGCATCATCCCGAATCACATCAATCACGAGGGCTCCGTCGGCATCGTCTCGCGAAGCGGCACCCTGACCTACGAGGTGATCCAGGGGCTGAGTCAGGCCGGCTTGGGGCAGACCACCTCGGTCGGCATCGGTGGCGATCCGATCCTCGGGCTGTCGTTCAGCGAAGTGCTGCGCCTGTTCAAAGAGGACGCGGCGACCCGCGCAGTGGTCATGATTGGCGAGATCGGGGGCAGCGACGAGGAGGCCGCCGCGGAGAGCGTGATCGGCCGTGATTTCGGTAAGCCGGTGATCGGGTTCATCAGCGGCCGCACCGCCCCGCCCGGGAAGCGCATGGGCCATGCCGGCGCCATTATCTCGGGCAACACCGGCACGGCATCCTCGAAAGTGCAAGCGCTGAAGCGGGCCGGCGCCGAGATCTGCGACACCATTGAGGAGGTGGTGGCGGCCGCCGCGGCCGCCGTGGACCAACCGTCAAGCGCCGCGCACCGCTGAGCCGACGGCGAGCAGCGCAACCCGCGCTTCAGCCGTCGCGCCGTGCTCCAGGACGTCGCTGGCAGCGATGGCGCCGCGTCGCGCTGGGCCTGCTGGCCGTGATAATCCTGGTCACGATCGTGGCGTACCTTCCGGCTGGCAGCCTGACCGCCTCGGTTTCGCCCGCCCATTATGGCCCCGATGACGCAGGGCTCTCCTGGCTGCGGACGGAGCGCGGCCAAATCGTCGACGAGGAGGGCCGCAAGGTGCTCCTGCGAGGCTTCAACACCGACGCGCTCGTGGCATACCCGAAAAGTCCGCCGGCTCCGCTCGACGAGACCGACGCCACGCTGATGCAGCGCGCCGGCTTCGACGTCGTCCGTCTGGGCATTGATTGGTCCCAGCTCGAGCCGGTGCGCGGCCGCATCGACCGGGGGTATCTCGACCGGGTCGCCGGCACGGTGGCGATGCTGAACCGCCATGGGCTCTACGTCGTCCTCGACATGCACTTCCGGCTGGGATGGAGCCCTCGCTTTGGCTACTCGGGCGCGCCGGGATGGGCCACGGTTGGCGTCCCGAACTGGAATCCACTGCCTCAATACTCCTGGAGCCCGTCGCTGTCCCCCGCCTCCTTCACCTCGGACACGTACTTCTGGCTGTCATCGGACTGGAAGACGGACTTCTATAAAACCTGGCAGGCGGTGGCCGCGCGCTTCAAAGACCACTCTGGGATCGCTGGCTACGACATCTTCAACGAGGCCCATCCGCTGCCGATCCCACCCCGCATCTTTGACAAGTACTACCTCTGGCCGATGTTCAAGGACGCGATCGAGGCGATTGGCGCCGTCGACCCGAATCACCTATTCCTTGTCGAAGGCATCCTGCTGCTCACCATGAACACCGTCGTCGTACACCTCAAGGCTCCGAATCTGGTGTACGGCACGCACCTCTACGAAGGCTCGCTGATTCCGCCCTTCTGGACGGGTGATCCAGCCTTCCTGCGCCAGCGTGTTCAGCAGCGGGTCAAGGAGGCGGCTGAAGTCCCCGCGCCGCTATGGATCGGCGAGCTCGGTTACGACCTGACCCAGGAGGGAGCCCTGTCCTACGCTGACGCGGCTCTCGACGAGGCCGATCGCCTGGGGATCGGCTGGGCCTGGTGGCAATGGCGGGAAAACCGCTGGTGGGGGATCCGCGACGCCACTGGGCGGACGGTCAATCGAGAGGCGCTGCGGCATCTCGCGAGGCCATACGTGGTCGCGGCGCCCGCTGGTGTGCACCCCGGACGCGGCGACGGTGTGCAGGGGTCACTGGCGATCCGGGTCGACGCATCGCACGCCGATCAGCCAATCGTGATCGGGTGGCCGGCGGTCACCCTTCCCCCGCCGGTTGGCCGCGGAACGTGCCTTGCCAGCTCGCAATGGGACGCCAACACCGGGCGGCTCACGTTACAGCTCGATCGAGGCACCGGTTGCCAGCTCACAATACGGACCTCCTGACGAGCCACCAGGAACGACGTAACTAGGAACGGTACGCACTCGTAACGGGGCGACGCGCGCGCCCAGCTCGTTCAATCAACGACCACGGCGGCGCCGGCGCGGACCAACCTGTTCATCGCTCATCTCGTGGGGGATCAGGAAGCCCCGCCCAAGGACAGCCTCGCACAGGGCGAGGTCATTTGCATCTCAACGCCGACGGCACGATCAGCTACAAGCTGATCGTTGCC
>Ga0209808_1000814_pt1 | contig 15620 bp, 9 predicted proteins | sample GraSoiAngelo_157_FD_186171 | JGI IMG/M metagenome (GOLD analysis project Ga0209808, IMG submission 186171) | Grasslands soil microbial communities from the Angelo Coastal Reserve, California, USA - 14_1009_16_20cm (SPAdes) (version 2) | ecosystem: Environmental > Terrestrial > Soil > Grasslands ... | reverse complement strand
AGGCTAAGAATAAAGTCTTTCCGATTGGATTCTCACCCGGGAAAACTTGTTTCGCACCGGCCTGACTGATCAGACAAACTTTCTGTCCGTCGGCGGTGTCGTGTTCATTGAAGTCACGGCCAGCCAGGAGTGGCACTCCCCAGGTCTTGAAATATCCGGGAGTAATCTCGTGACCAGGCACGATCTCACGCTTCTCGACTGGCGGAACATCACGATCGCCCCGCGCATAAAGATAACGACTGAAGCCAACCAACGGAATATCGCCGCTAATAGTCGCACTCTCGAGCCCGGGAACACTACGCAACTCACGCAATGTTTGTTCGACAAAACGTTGACGCGACGGGCGGTCGGGGTACTGGGAGGTCGGCAGTGTAATCACACCCGTCCAAAGATTCTGGGGTTGGAAGCCAAGGTTCTGCTGACTCAAGCGGATGAAACTCGTGATGAGCAGCGCCGCGCCGGCCAACAAAGTAACCGAGAGGGCGACTTGGGCGCCGACCAAAATTTTGCGGAAGCGCTGTTGGCGCACACTGCCGCTCGTGCCGCGGCCGCCTTCTTTCAACGCATCAACCAAATCGGTGTGCGAACCCTGAAGCGCCGGATAAATTCCCATCAAGAGACCGGTCAAGATCGACAACCCAATCGCGAATAGTAGAACTGGAATCGACAAACTGGTCGCGGTTCCGGTTTCCAACGGAAGAAAATTGGACGCCATCCTCGGGACCAACGGCACCAAATGCCATGCCACGAACGCGCCGCTCGCTCCCGCAATTACACTCACCAGCAAACTTTCGGCCACGAACAAACGGATGACGCTCGTGCGCGAAGCGCCAACTGCGATTCGCAACGCGATCTCGCGGCGGCGTCCACTGAAACGAACGAGCAATAGGTTGGCGACGTTGCTGCACGCGATCAGCAAAACGAAACTTACCGCGGTGAAAAGCGTAGCGAAGCCCGCGCGGAAATTCCGGGTCACGTCTTCAGGCAAAGCCCGCAGCGTCGTGGCAAATGCGCTGTCGATGTTGTTCGGATATTGGGCACGATAACTTTCTTCCAACGATGGCAATGCGGCGCGCGCTTGTTGAACGGTTACCCCTGGTTTCAATCGTCCGACAACTCGCAGAAAGAAGGTACCGCGCATCAACTGCTCATGACTGAAGCCGGGAAGCTGAAACGGTTTCGTCATCCAAACTTCCGCGACCGGGTTTGCACCAAACCAGGCTGCGGGCATGTCTGGCAGAACGCCAACGATGGTGTGCAGCGTCCCATCGAGGGTGATGCTTCGACCGATCACGTTTGGATCGCCGCCCATTCGTTCTTGCCAGAAATTTTTCGTGATCAATGCGACGTCGGCGCTTTCCTCTTCTTCCGGCAGAAAATTGCGGCCAAGAATTGGGCGAACGCCCAGCAAATCGAAATAGTTGGAGGTCAATCGGCCGCCAAAAATTTGGACAGGGTCGCCAAGTCCGGTCAGCGTGAACGGAGAAGAATTCTGGGTGGAGGAATTCTCGGCGGCGAGGCCGTCGAAAAGCGTCTGAGCGTTGCGATAAAGTTGGTAACGCGGCGCCGATATTCCGACATCCGCCAAATCGCGCGCCTTGTCGCCGTTGTCGAGGTGAACAATGCGCGATGGTTCCTTGAACGGCAGCCGGCGCAGAAACAGATCGTTGATTAGACTAAAGATCGTCGTGTTCAGTCCAATGCCGAGCGCAAGCGTCAGCACCGCGACAATCGTAAATCCCGGCGATTTACGAAGCTGGCGTAGAGCGAACTTTAGATCAGCGATCATTGTTCTCCTTTCACGATCCAGCCGTCGCGCAGTTGAATGACACGTTTGCCGTAGGAGGCATTCTTCTCGGAGTGCGTGACCTGAATGATGGTCATGCCTTCGTTATTTAACTTGCGAAACAGCTCCATGATCTTTTCGCCTTGACTGGAGTGGAGATTTCCCGTCGGCTCGTCTGCGAGTAGAAGTCTCGGTCCGGCGATAATCGCCCTCGCAACGCCGACCAGTTGTTGCTGTCCGCCGGAAAGCTGGCGCGGATACAAATCCTTTTTTGCGACAATTTGGAAACGATCGAGCATGCCCGCGACGAGGGCCGCGCGCTCGCTCTTGCTGTAGCGGCGATAGGACAGCGGAATATCAAGGTTCTCATAAACCGTGAGGTCATCCAGCAAATGATACTGCTGAAATACGAAGCCGATCTGCTCGTTCCGCAGCGTGGCACGTTCTTTCGGTTTCAAATGATGCACTGCGGTTTCGCCGAAGAAATATTCACCGCTCCAGGCGTGATCGTGCATGCCCAGAATATGCAGCAGCGTCGATTTGCCTGCGCCCGACGGACCCATGATCGAAACAAAATCTCCCTCCGCAATCTCGAGAATGATGTCGCGCAGAACGTAAAAAAACTGGCTGCGCCCAACTGAATAAGAGCGCTCGACGCAGCGAAGGCGGATCAATAGCCCATCCACCGTGCAAGGACGACTATCGGATGAGCGTGTAGCATCGAGCGTGGAATCTCGTGATTTCTTCAGCATATTCATCACTGGTCACGTAAGGCCTGGGCTGGATCGATCCGCGTTGCGCGCCATGCGGGCAAAAAGCATGCGGCCAGCGCGACGACACTCATAATCACAAATGCCGACGCGAATGCGAGAGGGTCGCGCGGGCTTACTTTGTAAAGCAGATTGCCCATCAAGCGAGTAAGTGTGAGCGCTGCGACGGCGCCGATAACGATTCCGGCCGCCGTGAGGCGGATACCGCGTGAGATAACTAATCGTAGTACGTCGTCGGCGCGAGCGCCGAGCGCCATGCGCATGCCGAGTTCGCGCGTGCCTTGCGAAACCGAATAGGACATCACCGCGTAAAGTCCGATCGCAGCGAGAAAGAGCGCCATTCCACCAAAAATCGCCAGCAACGCTGCCGCCAGGCGTTGCGTGTAACTCATGACATCGACTTGCTGCTGCAAACTGATTGCGTCCAGCAGCGCGAGATTCGGATCGAGCGCGTGGATTTCGCGAGCAAGCGCGTTCATCATCGCGGCCGCGCTCTGGTCCGTCCGAATGAGGAAGCCGTTTTGGACGAAAAAATTCTGGCGAACCGGCACATAAAAGAATGGCGTCGGCTGCTCAAGCTTGGTCCGGTAATTCGCATTTTTTGCCACGCCGACGATCTCCATCCATTTGTCTTTCACCTTGAGACGGTGACCAAGCGCGTCTTTTCCCGGCCAATATTTTGCCGCCATCGTTTCATTGACGATCGCGACCGGTGGTGCGTTTTCGTCATCGTTGCGCGTGAATTCGCGGCCGGCCACGATTGGAATTCCGATCGTGGCCAAGTATCCTTCGCTAACTTGATTGTAATCCGCCGCAATCTGCTCATTGCGCGGCGGCTGATAACCTTCGATCTCCAGCGGTGCTGACGAGTAAACCGTATAGCTGAAAGGCCTAACCCGCGCCAATGCTGCCGATTGAACGCCGGGCAATGCCCGGACGCGCTCGAGCAATTGTTCGTAAAAAATTTTGGCCCGATCAGCTTTGTAGCCGGCAGAAAAAAGATCTGCCGCCGACACGACGACGTTTCGTGTCGAAAATCCCGGATCGGAATTTTGCATTTGCACGAGGCTTCGGAGCAGTAATCCAGTTCCAGCCATGAGTACAAAACTCAGCGCCACTTGAACGAACACAAGCACCGAGCGCACTCGCGATCTGCCACTTCCCGCAACCAGGCCACCGCCTTCGCTCTTCAGCGCGCCAGAAAGATTGACATGGCTCGCTTGAATCGCAGGGATCAACGCGAACAGCATTGTCGATCCGATGCAAACCGCCACGCTTAGAGCCAGAACACGCCAGTCGAGCTGTCCGGGATAATCAATTGTAACGCCTGGAGTGCGGGATGGAGACACCAGCACGAGAGCGTTACGACACCAGTACGCCACCATGATTCCACCGGCGGCTGCGATTAAAGAAAGAAGCAGGCCTTCAGTGAAAAGTTGTTTAATCAAACGCCGGCGCCCAGCACCGAGCGCGAGACGCATGGTCATTTCATGACGCCGAAGGAGTGACCGCGCGAGCAGAAGATTACTGACGTTCGCGCAGGCGATTAAAAGAACGAAAAATGCGACCCCAGTTGTGATTGCCAGCGCAGGCGACAGATTACCGGCGGCGTTAAACGGTGTTTTCCAAAGCGGCAGAAGTTCAAAACCCTGTCCCCGGTTTGTCTCCGGAAAATCATTCTCGAGCCGTTGCGCGATCGATGAAAGCTCGGCTTGCGCCTGTCGACGGGTAACCCCCGGTTTCAAAAACGCGTAACTTTCAATCCAGCGCGCTCCGCGGTCTTCGAGTTTGTAGCCGGTCGAATCAAATGTCTCCTGCATCGACGTCGGCACCCAGAAGTTAAACGAGTAGCCGATGAAGGTGCCGTGAAATTTTTCCGGCGCGACGCCAATGATCGTGTGTTGAACGCCGTTCAGATATTGCGTTTTGCCGATGATTGCCGGGTCGCCCTTGTAACGGTCCTGCCACGTTAGATAACTAATTACGGTGACCGGATGCGCATTGCGCCCCGTGCCTTCTTCCGGCCTGAAGCCGCGGCCAAGCATCGGGAGAACACCGAGCGCATCGAAATAATTCGCCGAAACGATTCCGCCCGTGGCGCGCTCCGCCCGATCGCCCACGCTCAACGTCGTCCCCACTATCCGATCAATTATGAACGATTCGAAAAGCGTCGAGTTCTTTTCCAAATCGACAAAGTCAGGATACGACAGGCCGTGACCTTCCGTTGCCCCGCGTGTTGTCCCGCCCAGGGCGAACATTCGGTCCTGGTGCGCAACCAGAGGGTAGGGGCGAATCAGAATTCCTTCGATCCAGCTAAAGACGGCGGCATTCGTTCCGATGCCGAGTGTTAGACAGAGGATTGCGAGAATGGAGAAACCCGGACTCCGCCGGAGCATTCGCAGACCGAAGCGAAGATCTTGGAGAAGCGCTTGCATTTATCGCTTCATCAGGCCGCGACCCTGTCTTCAACCACTCGACCGTCGAATAAGTGCACTGTGCGGTCGGCGTGCTGCGCGAAACGTTCGTCGTGTGTGACCATGCAGATGGTCGCGCCGCTTTCGTGCAATTCCCTGAGCAGGACCATGACTGCTTCGCCGTTGCGCGAATCAAGGTTCCCCGTCGGCTCGTCCGCGAGCAGAATAGCCGGTCTCCCGGCGAGTGCGCGGGCAACTGCTACGCGCTGCTGTTGGCCACCCGAGAGCTGGCTTGGCAAATGTTTAGCGCGATGTCCCATTCCGACGCGCTCGAGCGCTTCGGTGACGAATTGTTTACGCTCGTGCGCGCCCATCCCGCGATACGTCAGCGGCAATTCCACGTTTTCGTAAACAGTGAGGTCGCCGATCAGGTTGAAGCTTTGGAAAATGAATCCGATCTCACGGTTGCGAATCCGCGCACGGTCGGCAAAAGAAAGATTAGCAACTTCGTTCGCTTTCAACGAATAGCTGCCCCCGGAAGGAGTATCGAGCAGGCCGAGAATCGACAACAACGTGGTCTTGCCGCAACCTGACGGCCCCGCAATCGAAATATACTCACCGACGCGAATGTCCAGGTGAATCCCGGAAAGCGCATGCGTTTCCACTTCATCGGTGAGAAAGACTTTCGTTACCCCACTCAATCGTATCAAAGGACTCGAGCCGTTTGTCATAGGAGTTTGCATTGATTCGGTAGCAGTTGATGTTGAATTCATTGATATTGGTTCTGTTCTAGTTAAGGCGAATGCGTTCGTGCGCATCCCATGCGCTGGTATCGGAAAGAATCACCTGATCCCCGGGTTGAAGGCCGTTTAAAATCTCAATCGTGTTAACCGAGCTCTTACCAAGTTTCACCGGCGTCCGGAAAGCGTCCGAGGTGCCATTGATGAGTTTGAACATTCCTACGGTATTGTTCTCCTGGCCAAACGCTGGGCGGCCGACATAAACCACATTGTCGAGACGTTCGAGCTCGATTGTTCCATCGACACTAAGATCGGGGCGCGCGCCTTTCGGCAGCGCCTGATCGAACGCAACATCGACAGTGACTGTTCCCTGTTCGACTGCGGGATCGACCCGCGTGACGTGCCCATTGACGGTGCCGTTGCGAGTATCGATCGCGGCTTTCTGTTTGATCTGAATATCTTTCGCCTGCGTTTCGGCAATTTTCACCTGTGCCTTGAGCTTCGATGGATCGGCCACGCGGGCAAGATTGTCACCTACCTTGAGTCGCTGGCCGATTTGCACCGGCAATTGCTGCAACACGCCCGACATCCCGGCTTTCACATGCAACGCTTCGACCTGGTCGAGTTTCAATTTCGCCAATTGGTTGGCTTGATCGACTGCGGCTTGTTTCGAGGCCAGCTGCGGCTCGATGGAATCGCGCGCGAATGCCAAACGCTTTTGCTCGATTTCATCGCTCTTCGCAAGTTCCCCTTCCTTGATCTTCGAGGTCTTGTAAATGAGCTCCGCCACGAGGCCGTTCTTTGCCAATTGGTCGTTCGTCTCGCGCTCCATTTTCGCCTGCTCGTACTGGGAGTGCGCTGCGGTTGTCTTCGACTCCTGGTCGAGCAATTCGCGCTGCAAAGTCGCGCGCATGGTTGCCAGTTCCGCCTCCGCCGCTTTCGCCTGCAGTTCGGCGTCATGCGCGCTTTGTTCTAGTTCCGGACTGGTCAACTCTAATATAACGTCACCGGGCTCGACTTTTGTTCCCGGCCAGATCAAAATTTTCTCGACGCTGCCTTCCGTGTTTGCCGGAATCCAGCGGATGTCTTCGGGAACGAGCGTCCCAAGGCCACGCACCTGACGCACCATCGGTCCGCGTTTGACAGTGTCGATCCAGACGGTCGAGCGATCGACGCTCGGCACCGCCGGTTTCAAACGCGAGATGCCAATCGTGATTAGAATCAATCCAAGCGCAGACGCAGCAATGATAATGACGCGCCGCTTGCGTTTTTTTGCTGCAACCCCCGCGCGCGGCACATCCATCGACGAGAGAGTCGGTGTGAATCCGGCCGGCCGCACGATTGTTCCTTCTTTTGATTGTCGCTGTGGAATCACGGTTGAATCAAAGCCGACTGAAAGCCCGACAAAGGTCGATTACGGCATATGCGCCGCTCACCAATGGCACAGCCGCGGCGATCACTAGCATCGCGAACAAAACCGCTTCGCCGACGAAATCATGCCGCGCTTCGTGTTGAAAGTACTGACGACTGATGTTGCGGAAAGATGGCGCCAGCGGTTTTGCGCACTGGCCACGATAACCGGTAATGGTGACCGAATTGTAATTGTAGTCGGTCAGTGGGAAGCTCGCATGACTGCGAACTATTAAGGAGGTTGGTTTCATACTTTTTTTAGGATGTGTTTCGGGAGTTTGTTGGATTCAAAAGTTTTTCTGGTCGGCAACACCTATTGCAATGTTCGTGCCAACGGCGATAACGAAGTCACATTGCCTGTCCGACCAGGCGCTTACGTTTGGTGGCTGAAAAAAGGCGGACATCTAATTACTCCGCTTGTGGGACTGCGCCGTCCCGATTGCGGGACGCACTTCGTCAGCCTTTTCGTTAGCGCGGGAGTCGCAGCAAAGCTTCCGCGCCCTTGCCGCTGCGCCGATTCATTAGCACCAACGATCCACCGTGGGCTTCGGCAATCTGGCGGCTCAACGGCAGACCAATCCCAGAGCCCTCGGGCTTTGTCGTGAAAAACGGCACGAACAGATTCGCCGTGTTGAGAATGCCCGGACCCTCGTCCTGAACAACGATCTCAACCGAATCTTCTTTCTCCCGCCAGCCGATCGCGACGTTTCCGCGCGTCTCAAGCGCGGCATCAGCGGCATTGTGCACTAAGTTAATCAGCAACTGTTCGATCTGCGCCGCGTCGACATGAATCTTTCTCTTTGGGCCAGCCATGATCTTGACGTTTAGCCTTGGTTCCAAATCCACGACACGCTGCACAAGTTCAGCAAGATCGACATCTTGTTTTTGAGGCGGCGGAAGCTTCGTCAGACGCGTGTAAGCCTGCAGGAAACGACTGAGCGAATCGGCACGCGATGCAATGGAGTGTAATCCGCTGCGCGCGTCGTCCTGCCAGTCCGGCGGAGGTGGATCGCGGCGCAGCAGCGATTCCAAGCTGGCGGCAAGCGACTTAATTGGGGCAAGCGAATTATTCATCTCGTGACCAAGCACGCGCACCAATCGCTGCCAGGCACGGCGTTCTTCTTCGCGCAGCGTGCGACTGAGATCCGTCAGTACAAGCAACTCATGCGGCAATCCTTGCTCCCGAAACGTGCTGCGACGAACGCCCCATCGACCGGATCCCCCAGGAAAGCTGAGCGTAAGCGGTTCGTCCTCGTCGGCATCGTAACAGGCATCGAGCCCAAGTTCCTTTGCCGTTTTGCCAAGTAATTTGTCCATTGGCTGACCGAGCAACGCTTCCCCGGCGCGATTGACGAGACGCAAACGCCGTTCTGGGTCGAAGGTGAAAACCGCAACATCGATTTCCCCCATGATCGTGCGCAAAAGCGCCGTCGCTTCAAAAGCACCGAGACGTTGCAGGCGCAACGTTTCGCCAAGCGAATTGATCTCCAGCAGAACCTCCCCTAGTGCATTGTCTCCACTGGCGCCGCGCGCCCGAATCGAGTAATCGCCTTCCCGTAATGCAGCGAGCAGATTGGACATGGTCTGCAACGGATGAACGATGTGTTCGCGCGCGCTGGAGATGAACCCAACGAAGCATGCAATAATCAGAATCGTTAGCGTCCACTGCACTTTCGCGCTGTAATCGCCGAACCAAAGAAGGGCGAGCGCAACAACCATGGCAGGAGCGGCCGCGCTCAGCGTAAGCCAGGTCAGTTTCCCTTCATGCGAAAGCCGGTAGCGACTTTTCGGGGCCTGCTTCATTTGCGCGCTGTAGCGGCAGGCGTGCCGCCTGCAAAATCGAAAAATCCGCAGCCGACACGGCTGCCTCTACAGTTCATAATCCATATTGCTGTAACCGCCGGTAAAATGCACTTCTGCTCAAGCCCAAAGCTTCCGCTGCTTTACGCGCATTACCGTCATTTCGCGCCAGCGCCTTCTTGATGAGAAACGCCTCCACTTCGTCAAGACTCATCTGCTCAAGGTTCCGTGAATCGCCGACGCCGCTCGTTAGGCCTAGATCGCCCGCCCTTATCTGTCGATCCTGCGCCATGAGCACGGCCCGTTCGACGACGTGATCCAGTTCGCGAACATTTCCAGGAAACCGATGCTGCAATAAGCGCTCCCGCGCGGCGTCATCGAAACCGCTAATCTGTTTCCGATATCGTTGCGCGTGCTGGCGTAGAAAACTGTTGGCCAGCGGCATAATATCCTCTCGTCGGTCACGCAACGAGGGTAACGAGATTTGAATTGTGTTTAGGCGAAAGAGGAGATCCTGCCGAAAACGCCCGGCCGCGATTTCATCCTGCAGATTTGCGTTTGTGGCGGAAATGATGCGCACATTTGCGTGCATTGTTTTCGAGGACCCAACACGTTCAAAATTGCCGGTCTCGATTACGCGCAGAAGCTTTGCCTGTTGGGCAAGCGGAATGTTTGCGATCTCGTCCATAAAAAGCGTTCCCTCATCCGCGAGTTCAAATCGTCCCGCGCGATCTGTCTTTGCATCAGTGAACGCACCTTTTACATGTCCAAACAATTCGCTCTCAAAAAGCGTTTCCGACAAACCGCCCATGTTGACTGTAATCATCGTTCGCGATGCGCGTGGCGAAAGCGTGTGAAGCGCTTGTGCAATCAAACCTTTGCCTGTTCCGTTTTCTCCGGTGATCAGCACGTTCGCGTCAGATGGCCCGACGCGTGAAATCATTTCCATCACCGGCCTCATCGCGGGCGATTCGGCGATCAGATTTGGCATGTTGCCACGTAGCAACTGATTCTCGGCTTCGAGCTTGCGGCCGTGGCGGAGGGCGGTCGCCAGTTCGATTTGTGTGCGCACAATCGTCAGCAGTCGCTCGTTGTCCCATGGTTTCGGCACAAAATCCCGCGCGCCACGTTTCATCGCTTCCACTGCCAGATCGATGGTCGCCCACGCCGTCATGATGACAATCGGCAATGTGTTGTCGATCTCCTGGATTTTTGGAATGGCCGCCAAACCTTCCTGTCCCGACGTGGTATCGCGCATGTAATTAAGATCCATTACCAAAAGCGCGTAATCTTTCTTTTCCAGCGCATTAAAGACCGCGGCGAGCGATGTAACCGCTTCCGTCTGATAACCTTCACCTTTGAGCAATATGCGAAGCGCTTCCAGCACGTCGCGCTGATCATCCGCGAGAAGAATTCGGGTCACGACTTAACTCTCCTTTAACCCAGTGCGCCAAAGGCGAGACCGAGGCCGTAAGTAACGACGGCGACAATAATGCCGATCCACGTCATTTCCAGACCCGAAGCCCACCAGGAACGGATCGTGATCAACGATTTCAATGCGCCTACAAGAAAGTGCGCCACTAAACTGATGCTGAAGGAAAGAATTACCGCCGTAATTCCGCCCGAGAAAAAGAATGGAATAATTGGAACGAAAGCGCCAATCGCGGTGGAAATCCCAGCCGAGAACGCGGCAGTCCACTGATTCGGGAAACGATGCTCGGACAAGCCCAGCTCGTTTTGCGCCATCGCCTGTACGAATTGTTCGGGCTGTTGCGCGAGGCGCTCCGCCATTCTCTGCGATTCTTCGGGGGTGAAGCCTTGCAATTGATAGAAGAGCGACATCTCTTCGATTTCTTCCTCCGGATTTTCCTCCACTTCTGCGCGCTCGCGCGAGATTTCGGCTTCGTAAACTTCCGCCTCGCTCTTGGCCGCAAGATAAGCGCCGGCGCCCATCGATAATGTCGAAGCAATCATTCCCGCGAGGCCAGATACGAGAATGTAATGCTGCTGATTGTTCGTCGCGCCGGCAACGCCCGAAACAATTCCGAACACGGCGCCTAGTCCATCGTTCGCGCCGTAGATGGCATCGGCCACCCAACTGCCCCCTCGCCCGTGCCATCGTTCGCGTTTCAGGATCTTGTCGAGTGCGGTACGCGGGCCGGGCGGTGGAGCCATCGCGTTTAATGCTCGCGCATGCGCTTTTTCCTCCAGCGCGCTCTTCCGCAAGAATTCCTGCACATCCTGTTCGCCAGCCAGGGCGCGCTGGGCTTGATCATGAAATTCCGCCTCCTGCCGTTCTTCGGTCGCTTCCATCCGGTGAATAGCAATCTCCGCTCCGACAATTTTGTTCCACCAACGGTTGAGCCTGCGCCCAAGCGTATCCTTCAAAACAGGCGGTTCTGCGCCGAGGTCTTTGAGTTTTTTCTCCCAGCGCTCGGCATGTCGCTCCTCCGCTTCCGCCATACGCAAGAGAACCCCTTTGCGCTTCTCGTCTCGCTCGCGTCCCGCCAGGTCGCGATATACCTGCGCCGTCTCGACTTCCGCGCGCCAATTTCGCTCGACTACTTCGATCGTTTGTTGTCGATCTTTTCCGTGATCCGATGGATTTTTGTTTTTCATCGTACTTAATCGGCTGGCGCCACCGTGGCGCTAAACGCGGGCTCTAATCGCGCTCTTAGCTGCTGCGCGGTAATCACCATCGCCACTGAGCCGATGATAAGGCTGGCGGCGACTAAAGTGCGCATACTCAACGTTTCCCCTGCGAAAGCCGCGCCGAGCAATACCGCCACGATCGGATTTACGTACGCATAGGTGGCGACTTTTGCCGGATCGCAATGGCGCAACAGCCAAATATAGGCTGTGTATCCAACCACAGCTCCGATGATCACTAAATAGACAAACGAAGCCATCGACAAGATCGACATCGAAGCTGGATGAAGCTGTCGCCTCTCGCCAGTCACGATGCCAGCAAGCAACAGCAGTAGTCCTCCGCAAATCATCTGCTGGGCCGCGGTCAAAAATGGAGAAGCGGCATGTTTCGCCGTACGCGAATAGAGTGATCCCGCGGACCAGAGGAAGCATGAAACAAGCAAGATTGAAATTCCGACGGCGGGACGATGCACATCGTTCGGAGAAAACTGCAACGCCGGGCTGAGTAGAATACCAACGCCAGCAAAGCCTCCCAACAGGCCGAGCCAAACAACTGCTGTTGGTCTTGACGCCGTTCCTGTCGCCCACCCCAAGACCACGATGTAAATCGGAACGATCGTTACGATTATTGCGGCCAATCCCGAGTCGATATACTTTTCTGAGGTCGTCACGCCGCCGTTTCCGCCGAGAAGCAAACAGGCGCCGATAATCAAAGACGTGCGCCAGTTCGCCCAGCTCGATTTCCCGATACCTTGCGACCACGCGATCGCATACATGATCAGACCGGCGATCAGAAACCGGGTGCCCGCCATTAAAAACGGAGGGATGGTCTCAATCGCAAAGCGAATGCCAAGGTAAGTCGAACCCCAAATCAAATAGAGGGCGGCGAAGGCGATGACGATCCGAATTTTTCTCGGCGCGGGCATGAAGCAATGACAATCTGCCATTCGCGCGGCAGAGCAAGGCTGCTCCTTACGACAGTCGCCTGCGCGCTACTGTCCATGGCTGACGCAGTCGTCGGCTACACCCGAGCTGTTGCGTCAGCCGCCTAGAGCCGTATGAGACGCTTCGAGGTCAATATTTAGGATGCTGGAACGATAGCTCCACAACGTACACACTGGAGCACTCGCTTCCGCATGACGAGGAGCCAGCCAAGCAGACCCCCGAGGAATGACATGACGATAACGAACAACGAGAAACCTCCCGCGACAACTGTGGCTGCGCCTGCACCGACTTTCTGAGCGGACGCGGATAACTGAGCATCGTGTACGGCGGATCGCTGTTGGGAAGTCAAAGATACCAGCTCAGCGTTTTCGACAGGTTTGCTCGCGACCACTTCGGCAATAACAGACTCGGGTACCTCTTGCGCTCCTAAGCGGGCTCTGATATCGCGCTCGCTTGAGGCTGAAGTCTGAGTGCCGCAGCGCTAGTGAGAACGAGCATAAGAATGCCAAAGAGCATGCCGAGAACAGAGGGAATGAGAAGAATGAATCCGATCGCAACGACAGGACCGCTCATTCGGAATCTTTTGCGCTTGATCATCGCGCCTTGGCCACAGACCCGACAGAGCGGGTTTTGTAATGGCAGCGGCGGTGACGTGTTCATTTCGCTAACCTCGTCGCCGAAAAATCAATCGGTAGAGCAAGAGCAAAATCATCGCGCCCACGATCGACATGATCCAACCGGCGACGTAATTCTCGCCCGCGAAAGGACGACCGATCCAAGTGCCGACAAAGGCGCCGGCGATGCCGAGCAGCATGGTGATGATACAACCGCCGGGATCTTTTCCTGGCATCAACAGTTTGGCGATGGCGCCGATGACAAGACCGATAACCAAAACCCAGAGAATAGAATGAGCGCTGAAGTCCATATAGGGAACGAGTCTGATTAGCCGAGTAACGCTGGTCAACCTCGGAGTTCGGTCGACCACGGTTGGCGGCTTGACTGCTTGATCTCCCGGACAGAAAGTTGCGTAGTTCTTTGTTTCGCTTAATGGATCGGCAGGGTTGTCGATCCAGCGGGGGAACCAAATTCCGTCCGAGAATGCTGGATGGATCGGGGCGAACGATGCGCGGCATCGAGAGCATTTAATGGCTCTAGCCCGACAGCTAACCTCGTCAGTATCATTAAAGGGCAAAGGAAGTCGTTAGGGAAGCGACTCCGCAGGAAAGGGGCCTCGTCGCGCGAGGCCAGCCTCGTTTGAGTCGAATTAATTGATAGCAACCAACGTTAAGCGTCCGCGCAACGTCGATGTTCCGCGCGGGGCCGCAATCCTTTACGGCGACTGGGGCACGAGCAAAGCCTATGTCATTGGCCTCGCCTTCGCCGTCGCCGGCTACGCGTCATTTTGGCTGATCGCTGCCATGTGCGTGCTCACCGCGCTGGTCGGCCTCAACTACATGGTCATCTGCCGCCTTTATCCGGACGGCGGCGGCGTTTATGCGAGCGTGCGCCATCGCTCCGAAGTCATCTCCATCGTCGGCGCCTTTCTCCTCGTCGCTGATTATCTGGTAACGGCGGCCATCAGCGCGCTTTCCGGGTTTCAATACCTCGGTGTTCCGCATCCGGAGAAATTCGCTGCCGCGGCCATCCTCATTATTGGGTTGCTCAATCTGCTTGGACCGAAACACACCGGCGGTCTCGCTTTTTTGATTTCTGTACCAACCGCTATCGTCGTCGTTGTTCTCGGGCTTTTCAGTCTGCCACACATGGGGGAAGCGATTGGACATTTACAACCATTGCACGGCGGCTTCTGGCAAAACTGGGCCGGCTTTGTCGGAATCGTGCTCGCGCTTTCCGGTGTCGAAGCCATTGCCAACGCCACTGGCGTGATGAAGCTCGATCCGGGCAGCACCGATGCGCACCCATCTGTGCGCAAAACTTCCACTCCCGCCATTCTGTGGGTGATGATCGAAGTCTGTCTCTTCACCGCGCTGCTCGGTCTCGCTATGCACGCGCTCGGCGGACTGCAAACCGTCAACGGCGATGTCAATGCGCCCGGCGCGCAAGGTGTGCGCGATTACATGTTGCGCTACATGGGAGAAATCTTCGTCGGCGGCGCGCTTGGGCCGGCGCTCGGACATGCTTTCGGCATCATTGTTAGCATCGTATTCGCCCTGCTGCTGCTCTCGGCGACGAACACCGCGATTGTCGATCTAATCATGATCCAATTCCTCATGGCGCGCGACCAAGAGTTGCCGAAGATTTTCCAGCGCCTGAACAAGTGGGGCGTGCCGAGCGCGGGCATGTTGCTCGCCACCATTGTTCCGATGCTGCTCGTCGTTCTCGTTAAAGACATGGCCGGCTTGGCTGATCTTTACGCCGTCGGGGTCGTCGGCGCGATCGCCACCAATCTTGGCGCAACCGCGACCGACCGGAAATTGACTATCAAAATCTGGGAGCGAACACTTATGTTCGCGACGTTCATCGTCATGGCCGCGATCGAAATGTCGTTGCTCATCGACAAACCGAACGCGCGCTATTTCGCGGTCACGATCCTCGCTGTCGGATTAATTCTGCGCGGGCTCGTTCAGGAACGCCGCGCTAAGAAAAAGGCCAAGCCTACGATTGCCCCGGAAGAATTAGCGATCGACATCGCAGTGCCACCTCCATCCGCTAAAATGGAAGCCCCACCAATTTCGGCAATGACCAGGCCTCCATCGGTCCCCGGCGCAGAATCAATTCTGTGCGCAATCCGGGGCACCGGGCGCACGCTTGACTTCGCCTTGCGCGAAGCGCGCGAAACCGGACGCCGTCTTTATTTGCTCTTTGTGCGCGAACAACCGTTTATGACTGAGCAGGACGTCAGACGCAAATGGCAGGAAGACCCCGAAGCCAGCACGATCTTCGGCGCAGCCAAACAACAAGCCGCCGATTATCAGCCGCTTTTTTGTTACGCCGTTAGCCCGTCTGCGGCAGAAACGATTGTCGATGTTGCCGCAACGGTGGGCGCCTCGCGTCTCATCCTCGGCGCACCGAAGCGCAGCGCGCTCATCAATCTTCTTCGCGGCAACGTCATTCGCGAGGTTTCAGACTCGCTTCCAGAAGAAAT
>Ga0209808_1000811_pt1 | contig 15657 bp, 14 predicted proteins | sample GraSoiAngelo_157_FD_186171 | JGI IMG/M metagenome (GOLD analysis project Ga0209808, IMG submission 186171) | Grasslands soil microbial communities from the Angelo Coastal Reserve, California, USA - 14_1009_16_20cm (SPAdes) (version 2) | ecosystem: Environmental > Terrestrial > Soil > Grasslands ... | reverse complement strand
GGCGACGTCGAGTTCAGCGCCGAGGAAGGCGAGCATCCGTACCGCGGCCCGGCCGACGCGCCGCTCGTCCGTGCCGTCGCCGCCGTGGCGGAAGAGGCATTCGGAACGCCGACGGTGCTCGTCCCGTCGAGCGGCGGTACATCCCCGATGTGGGTCGTCTGCAACCCGCGGCGGATGGCGAACGTGACCCTCGGCATGGGTCACCCCGGCGCCGGCGCTCATGCTCCGAACGAGCACATCCTCTTGGAGAACTACTGGCGCGCCTTGCGCGCGACGGCGCGTCTCTATTCGGAGTTCGCGACGGCGCGATGACCCCGCACATCAGGGCGCTGGTGTTCGACTTCGACGGGCTGATCCTCGAGACGGAGATGCCGGCGTACCGTTCGTGGGCCGAGATATACCGCGAGCATGGCCATGAGCTGCCGCGCGATCGGTGGCTCGACTACATCGGGCGCGAGGCGGGATGGTTCGATGCCCTTGCCCACCTCGAGTCGCTCGTCACCGCACCCTTCGACCGTGAGGTCGTCCGTCGACGACGCGAGGAGCGAAGGACAAAGCTCCTCGCTGAGCTCGATGTCATGGCAGGAATCCGCGACTACGTTGCTGAGGGCCGGCGCTTGGGCCTCCGCCTTGGGATCGCGTCCAGCTCGCCGACCCGCTACGTGCGCACTCATCTTGGACGCATCGCCCTTAACGACGTCTGGGACGCCGTCATCTGCCGCGAGGATGCGCCGCGCGCGAAGCCGGCGCCCGACCTATACCTCCGCGCCGTGGAGGTTCTCGGCGTCGCGCCGGAGGAGGCCCTCGCGCTCGAAGACTCCCCAAATGGGATCGCGGCGGCGAAGGATGCCGGCCTCTGGGTGGTCGCGGTGCCGAACGCGCTCACGGCGGAGGGCGACCTTTCTCGCGCGGATTGCCGAGTGTCGACCTGCGCCGAACTCCCGCTCCGCGAGCTCCTTCGGCGGCTCGGCTAGGTCACTCGCCCGGGGGGTAGTCTCTCGTCATGGCGACCATTACCCCGGCGCAGGGTGAGCTGCAGATCCGGACTTTCCAACGCTCCCCGCTGTCGCGGGCCCGAGGTCATCTCGGCGGGTTGTGGGGCAGGCCGATCACGCAGGCGATCCTCAAGGCGCTGCTCACGGTCTACGTGACGAGCACGATCACCTTCGGGCTCATCCGGCTCATGCCCGGAAGCCCGGTCGAGATCAAGATCGACGAGCTCATGCAGCAGAGTCAGATGTCGTACGCGGACGCCGCGGCGTCCGCCTCCGGACTCTTCGACATCAACCTCAATGCCCCGATCCACGAGCAGTACTTTGAGTACCTCGGCAATCTCGTGCACGGCAACCTTGGGAACTCGTTTCTTTCCAAGGGAACGTCGGTGATGTCGATCATCCTCTCGGTTCTGCCGTGGACCCTGTTCGCGGTTGGGACGGGACTCCTGCTCTCGTTCGTGATCGGCATCGGGCTCGGGCTGATCGCCGCGTACCGGCGCAATAGCCTCCTCGACCATGCGGTTTCGACCGGCGGCTCGATCATCAGCTCGGTCCCCGGCTATCTCATCGCGCTGCTGATCGTCCTGATCTTCGGCATCCAGCTCCGCTGGATACCGATCACCCAAATGCGCGGCGCGTTCTCGCCCGGCATCACTCCGGGGTTCACACCAGAGTTCGTCGGCGACATCCTGTTCCACGCGTCGTTGCCTATAACGGTGTTCTTCCTCACGCACATCGGCCTGTGGATCCTGTCGATGCGCTCAGCCACGCTCGCCGCGCTTGAGGAGGATCACGTCACGGTGGCGCGGGCGCGCGGCCTCAGCGACGGCCGGATCACTACCGCGTACGTGGGGCGCAACGCGGTTCTGCCCCTCGTCTCGCAGTTCGCGATCGCCGCCGGGGCCGTCGTGGGCGGCGCGGTGATCATCGAGCAGATCTTCGTCTATCAAGGGGTCGGCCTGCGGCTCGTGGCGTCGGTGAATCAGCGCGACTACCCCCTCATGCAAGGGATCATCCTGATGACGACGGTCTGCGTGATCATCGCCAACCTCGTCGCCGATCTCCTCTACAGCAGGCTCGACCCGCGCATCGGCCGCGCCGGCGGAGCCACGGGAAAATGACCGCGGCCGCGACCACGGTCGACCGACGCGATGTGACTCGGCTCCCGGGTCCCGTTGCCGCCGTTGTCGAGTTCCTCAGGACCATGTCCCGCAAGCCCGTCGGTCTCATCGGGCTCATCGGCGTCGCGTTCTTCATCTTTCTTGCCTACATCGCGCCGTTCATCGTGCCGCTCCAGGATCAGGTCGACGTGACGTCTATCTACGCGAAGCCATCGTTCCTCCACCCGCTTGGGACGGACTTCCAAGGACGGGACGTCGTGAATCAGATCGTGTACGGCGGCGGCGACATCATCACCACCGCGATCCTCGCTGCGCTCTTCTCGACGCTCATCGCGATCACGTTCGGATCGATCGCCGCCACGGTCGGCGGCCGAATTGATTCGGTCATCCTCGCGATAACCGACGTCGCGCTCACCATCCCGCAGCTCATCCTGCTGATCGTGATCGCAGCGATCTTCAGGCCGACGTCGTTCTTCGCGCTCGCGGTGATCCTCGCGCTCTTGCAATGGCCGGCGCTCCTCCGCCAGATCCGCGCTCAGGTGCTCTCGTTGAAGGAGCGCGATTTCGTCGAGGCGGCACGATCGCTCGATCTCGGCCTCATGCACATCATCTTCCGCGAGATGCTGCCGAATATGCGCAGCTACATCGTGATCCACTTCATCATCGCGATGACCCTCGCGATCTATGCGCAGGCCGCGATCATGTTCCTCGGCCTGGTGCCGCTCTCCGGGAGAAACTGGGCGATCATGCTGTACTTCGCCTACAACCAGGGCGCGCTCTTCTTCAAGGACAGCTTCTTCTACCTGATGGGCCCGATCATGGCCATCGCCCTCTTCCAGCTCTCGCTCGTCTGGCTCGCCTCGGGCCTCGAGGACGTCTTCAACCCGCGCCTCAGAAGTTGACCGTGCCGGTCCTCTCAGTGCGCGACTTATCCATCGACTACCGGACCCGCCGTGGACCGGTGCAGGCGGTGCGCGACGTGACGTTCGACCTCGAACAGGGCGAGACGCTGGCCATCATCGGCGAATCCGGTTCGGGCAAGACGACGCTCGCCGTCGGGCTCATCCGGCTCTCGCCACGGAGCGCGCGCGTGACGAAAGGCGAGATCCGGTACGACGACGGCAAGCGCGCGTTCGATGTTCTGTCCCTCGACACAGAGAGGCTGCGCCGGTTTCGTTGGGCGGACTGCGCCATGGTCTTTCAGGCCGCACTCTCGGCGTTCAACCCCGTCATCACGATCTGGGAACAGTTCCTCGACACGGGACGCGCCCACGGCATGGGCGACAAGCACAGGGTCCACGACCGGACCCGCGAGCTGCTGGACCTCGTGCATCTCGATCCGGATCGGATCCTTCGCGCCTACCCCCATGAGCTCTCGGGTGGCATGCGCCAGCGCGTGCTGATCGCGATGGCCCTGTTGCTCGACCCGCGGATCGTCATTCTCGACGAGCCGACGACGGCGCTCGACATCCTCACTCAGCGCGCGATCATCGATCTGCTGCGCGATCTGCGCGCGAAGCTCGGCTTCGCCACGATCTTCATCTCGCATGACCTCTCGATCGCGGCCGAGCTCGCGGACCGGATGCTCACGATGTACGCCGGCCGGATCGTCGAGCGCGCCAGCGTGGACGACCTCTTCTATCGGCCGCGACATCCCTACTCAGTCGGCCTGATGCGCGCGGTGCCACGGGTTTCGGGCGCGCTCGGCAGCGTGGCTTCCATTCCCGGATCGCCGCCCGACCTTATCCGCCTCCCGCGCGGCTGTTCCTATTACCCGCGTTGTCCGTTCCACGTCCAGCAGTGCCTCGAAGAGGACCCGCCGCTGCTTGCGGTCGACACTCCGGATCACGAAGCGGCGTGCATTCGCTGGGAGGCCGTCGCCGCGGCGCTTGGCTCCGACGCGGAAGCTCCGGTCGCCGAGAAGCTCGCGTGAGCGCACCGCTCATCGAGCTCGACCGCGTTTCGCGCACCTACACCACGCCGGCTGGAACGATCAAGGCGGTCGACGATGTCTCGCTGTCGCTCGGGGAGAGCGAGACGATCTGTTTGGTCGGCGAGAGCGGCTGCGGAAAGACGACGACGGGACGGATGCTCGCAGGTCTCCTTCGCCCGTCGAGCGGCCGGCTCCTCTTCGAAGGCGCCGACGTCTGGGAGAAGAAGGGCAAGGATCTCGCGCGCTTTCGGCGCTCGGTCCAGCTCGTCCACCAGGATCCGTACGCCTCGCTGAATCCGACGCGCACGATCGCGCAGACGCTCGCGCCGCCGCTCGCCAAACATAAGAAAGCCCACGGCAGAGCCGCCCGCGCGGCGATGATCTCGCTGCTCGAGCGTGTCGGGCTCACGCCCCCCGCGGATTTCCTGCTCAAATACCCGCACCAGCTGTCCGGTGGACAGCGTCAGCGCGTGTCGATCGCGCGCGCACTCACCGTGGATCCACGGGTGATCGTGGCTGACGAGGCGGTCTCGATGGTCGACGTCTCGATCCGGATCAGCCTTCTCGACCTGCTCCACAACCTCGCAACCGAGTTCCACGTGACGACCGTGCTGATCACACACGACCTCGCCGTCGCGCGGTACTTCGCGCGAAAAGGCCGCATCGCAGTGATGTATCTCGGCCGGGTAGTCGAGCTTGCGGACACCGAGCCGCTCGTGAGCGACCCCGCGCATCCGTACTCGACGGCGCTCATCGCCGCCATACCCGAAGCGGATCCCACCATCACCCGAACGAAGAAGCGCGTCTCTCTGAAAGGCGCTGAGGTGCCAAGCCTCCTCAGCCTGCCGCCGGGATGCGCCTTTCATCCGCGTTGTCCGCTCGCCGAGCCGGGACTCTGCGATGTAGTGGTGCCGGTACTTGGCAACCTACCGGGCGGACGGTCGGTCGCGTGCCACGTCGCGTTACGCGAGCGTCAGCCCGCGGCCGAGCTGCTGGGCGTGCGCTAGATGGATCCGATGGGGCTCCAGGCGGCCCTTCGCGTCGCGTTGCTGATCCTGATCGTCGCTCTCGCGATGCTCCCGTTTCAGCCAACAAACTCGGCGGAATTCGTCGTCACCGTCATGGCCGCGGTGGTCGGGCTCATCTTCGTCGGGCTGGTCGTGGTCCTCGCGCGGCTGTCCGGTTCGCGCCCACCGAACCCACGACCGGTCGACAGGGTAAGCGGTATGAGTTCCAATGTGCCCAGCGAGGGACCAGGGAGGGACAAATGAAGAAGAGCGCGATCAGTTACTCCGTTACACGTAGGCGTTTCCTGCGCGATGCAACGCTCACCAGTCTCGGCATCGTGGCCGCCGCTTGCACGCCCGGAGGCACGTCGCCGAGCCCATCGGGAAGCGGCGCGGCATCGCTAAAGGGCGGCGAGTTCCACGGCGCGTGGCCCTACGACCTTCCACCGAAGGGTCACTACAACTACTTCGCGTCGGCCGGAATCATCCTGCAGGGCGCGATCTACATCGACCTTTTCCAGCCACCGCTCGCGACGTGGATGTGGAACGACGCAAAGTGGAACTACATGCTTGCCGAGTCGAGCTCGCTCAGCGGCAACGTCTTCTCGGTCAAGCTTCGGCCGAACATCAAGTGGTCCGACGGGTCGGCGTTCACATCGAAAGACGTTGTGACGACTTTCACCATCGGACGCATGGAGAGCTTTACGATCTGGAACTACATCAATAAGGTCGAGGCGGACGGCGACCTGGGCGTGAAATTCACCTACAAGACGCCCTCAAGCCTCGGCGAGCGCAACATCCTCCGAGTTTCGATCCGGCCCGACTCCGTCTACGGGGCGATCGCCAAGAAGGCAGCTGATCTGTACACCGCGGGTAAGGACAACACCTCCGACGAGATCAAGGCGCTCCGGACAGAGAAGGACAACCTGCGCCCCGACCCAATCTCGGTCGGTCCGTACAAGATCGACAAGAACTCGGTGACCGAGGCACAGCTCACGATGGTGCGCAACGACACCGGGCTCTTCGGCAGCCAGGTCAACTTCGACAAGGTCATCGTCTACCAGGGCGAGACCGCCCAGGTCACACCGCTCGTTCTCGCCGGCGACGTCGACTACGCGACGCACGGCTTTCCGCTGGCGACCGACAAGGCCTTCGTCGACGCGGGCATCCGTGTGGTACGCGGTCCCGGCTACACCGGCCCGGCGATCTACTTTCACTGGGAAAAGGCCGCCGCATTTCAGGACAAACGGCTCCGTCAGGCGGTCGCGTACGCGATCAATAAGGACGAAAGCGCGAAGGTCACGTACGGGGATTCGGCGAAGACGCAGAAATACATGGCGGGGTTCTCGGACAACCTGGTCCCGCAGTGGCTTTCCTCGGCCGACCTCGGCAAGCTGACTTCTTACGCGTATGACCTCTCGAAAGCGAACGCGCTCATGACCGCAGCCGGCTATGCCAAGGTGGACGGCGTCTACGCGAAGGACGGCAAGAAGCTCGAGTTCGAGATGTACTCCCCAAGCGACTTCGCCGACTGGTCGAGCGCCGCGGATCATGCCCAGAAGGCGCTCAATAACTTCGGCATCAAGATCGTCCCGCGCAGCGCCATCCGCAGCCAGCAGCTCCCCGATGTCAACGCCGGCAACTTCCAGATCGCCATCATGGCCTGGGGCATCGGCAACCCGCACCCGCAGGGCTCGTTCATTCAGGCCCTCCGCACCCACAACACAATCCCAGCGGGCGGCGGCATGAAGTACCCGCTGAAGCAGGGCAACACCGACTTCGACGCGCTCATCGTCAAGATGGGTGACGGCTTCGACACGAACGCGCAAAAGGCGCCGGTCACAGAGGCGTCACTCGCCTTCAACGACCTACTGCCGGTCATCCCTCTGTGGGAGCGCTACGGCAACAATCCGGTCAACGACAAGAAACGGGTCACCGGTTGGAAGCCCGACAGCGATCCGGTCTACAAGAACCCGTGGAGCACCGACGCGTTCACGACGCTGATGATCATGGACGGCACGCTCCATAAGATCTGATCCTCGCAGGACGAACGACGACGACGGCGACCTCGCGGGATTCCCCGAGGTCGCCGTCGTGCTAGGTGGGGGCTTCTCGGCGAGCGGCGAGCCATCGGCCTCCACCGCCGCGCGCGCCCGCACGGCGGCGCACCTCGCGCAAAAAAGGCCGAGCCTCGCGATCATTGCGTCGGGTAGTCACGGCGACGGCCCGGCACCCGCCAAGAGCGAAGCGGCGATCATGGCTGATCTCATCGCCGCGGCGGGCGTGCCGCGCGAGCGTCTCTTTCTTGAGGAGCGCTCCCGGGACACGATCGGCAATGCCGTGGAAGTGGCGGCGCGCTACCTCGGGCGCATCGAGGCGCGGCCGATCTACCTCGTCACCTCGCCCTTTCACCTCGAACGTGCCCTGGTCGTCTTTCGCCACGTCCTCGGATTCGAGTGGCAGGTCCAGGCAGTTGCGGCCGAGGACACCGACGACGATCGAAAGAGGGCGAACTCGGAGACGACGTTCCTCCAGGAGACGTTCGCCTTCTTTGAGGGCATCCGCCCCGGGGACATGGCCGCGATCGACAAGAAGTACCGCGCAAGGCAGGTCCGCTAGTAGGAGGACCACGCTTCGAGGAGGAAGCCATGTCCTCTGCCCTCGTCCTCGCGACCACCGCCGAAAACGCCGAAGCGCTCCTTTCAGGCGAGCGCGACCGCGATCATCGCCGGTTCCCGCCGAAAAAGCTGCCGGCGCGCGCTTACCTCGCGGTGGTGGGCACCGGGTCGATCATCGGCGAATGCCAGCTCGGCGCCGCCGAGCGTCATACATCTAAAGGCTGGGTACTCCCTGTCAGCAAGCCGCGGCGCTATCGCAAACCACGACCGGTGGCCGACTTCGGTCTCGCCAAAATCCCACGATCCTTCAGGTACGTGGAGGTCTGACAAGCGCCCGCGAGGTCTTGTCGCGGCTTCGGAGGTGAGCGGCGCCGGAGTCCTCTTCGCTCGGCCCCTCGTGGCATCGCGATGTACCGCCGACCAGGGGCCGCTCGCTCAGAAGACTCCGACGCCGCTCACCGGCTCCCTACTGCCACCCGTGGGCGCCGATGTCGTACCCGCCGCACCGTGACTCGCTTGGATTGATTCAGCTCGCCGGTCGCCAGGCGAAGGCGGTATTCGATTTGAATGAAGCGCGGGGCGAAGCGGAGGTACTGGCGCTGTCGCTCGGCTGGAAGCGAGAAGAAGTCGCCGGTGACCTTCCCAGGGCACGACGCAGTACCGCACGAGCACTTCCACCCCTGGGACCCGAAAGCGTTAAGGCGATAGTCAATCGTGATCTCCTCGCCTCGCCGAATTCGGCGCCACGCAAAGACCTTAACGCCGCTGCGCATGGCGTTCGGCTCGCACGAGTGGTTCAGGTAGCAACCCGGCGAAAGGAGAACCGCGCTCCGATCGTAGTCGAGCTCGCAGAGGTGCCGGCGATCCTCACGTGACAGTGAACCGAGCTTGGCATTCGTAACAATCCGTCCGTGTCGCCGGCGAAAGATGAACTCGCCCCTCCGGAATGGGCGCACCGCGAACACTCCTAGTCCTTTGACTCCCGCGTCTCCGACCGCGATATCGGTGATCACTCCACACCCCGCCGGGGACCTCGTTAGTTCGCCGGTCGCCAGGCGAAGGTGACGTGGGTGATGAGGTCACCGTCAGTCTCGAACGTCCAGGTTGTGTAGTTGGCGAAGTGGCCGGGCGAGCGCGTCAGGCCGCGGAGAATCACCGTCGTACCGAGGACCGACTCCTCGCGGACGACACGCACGAACGGCGGAGCCATCCGAATGAGCTGCTTGGCACCTTCGCGACCTTCGAGCTGGCGATCACCACCCGGAAGCTCGATGGCGATGTCCTCGGCACATACCGCGGCGGCCTTCTCGGCGTCGTTCGCTTCAAGGGCCGCCATAAACGTCTTCGCGGCCGAGAGAGGATCCGCCATCCATCGATTATTGAGGACTGGTGGCAGGTCCGGTTGCCCAGTACAGGGCAGACTCAGGACCGCTCTTCGACCGGGGTCGAGTCTTCATCCTCGCGAGGCTCGTCACCGGAAATGGCGGTGCGGTCCACGAGACCCAAGTCCTCATCGGCCCGAGTTCGAGCCTCGTGCCATCGATCCTCCTCGGGCGTGTCGTCGACGCGAACCGCGGGTTCGCCATCGGCGTCGGCAGAACGCGTGTCGTACCGATCCTCGTGCGGAGCGGGCTCAATCCCACCGAGAGCGGCTTCGGCATGTTGCTCCGCGGCGTGATGACTCTCGACGCCCGGATCGGTCACTGGGATCGGCCCTGGGGGCGCGATGCGGTCTGCGACCAGGGAAGCCGCGAGCGCGAGACCGAACACGTCGAACGGTATGCGAAAGCGCGGATCTCCGAAGTACACGATTGCGGTGACAAGCGTAAGGGCGAGCTGACCAACGAGCATGAGCTCGCCGCGCCCGCCACCTTGCCGCCACGATCCACGGATCTTGCGGATAGCCCCGAATACGATGAACGGCAGGACGCAGGTGTACGCGACGTTCGCCAGATTCGCGATGTCCCTCACGCCGTCGTCGTTCACCAGGGGCCAGGGCACCGTCGACAGACCCATATCGAATACGTCGCGGATAAGCACGCGGGCGTGTCCAACCCCGTCGCTCGCGATACAGCTGAGACCCTGCGCGTAGAAGAATCCTTGGTCCCAGATCTGATGATCAGGAAAGTTGACGTCATGCCCACGGGAGAGCTGTGTCGCGACGGGGGTGCCAAAAAGAAAATTGATCCCGTCGGGCCGTCCGGTGCGAACGATGTGGACATCGCAGTGGCCGAGATAGAAGGTGAGTCCGCTGTTCTCGCTCACGCTGGTCAGGGCTCCGACGGCCGTACTGTTATGCATCACGACGAGCGCGAGGACTAGCGCGGCCCCGGAGGCCATCGCAGCGACGGGAGTGGCCTGCGCCCGGATGCGACGAACGTGAGGCAGGGCCACCGCGATCACGTTCAACATGAACGCCGGCCGCATCGCCGCGGCGGTCGCGCCCGCGAGGCCGGCAAAGAGACCATCGCGCTCGGATCCCCAGTGAAAAGCGCGTTCCGCCATCCATAGCGCGAGGACGAGAAAAGCGAGGCCTGGCGTCTCCGACAGGAAGTAGCCCGCGTAGAGGATGTGAAGAGGCCAGAGCGCGCAGAAAAGCGCGGTGAGGGCGGCCGCTGGCTGCGGAAGCAGGAGCCGGGCGTAGCGCCACATGAAATACGGCGTCAGCGCCGACAGCGCCATCCAAAGGACAGCTCCGGCGAAGAGTCCGTCGCGATCCGGTCCCACGAGCGAGAGAGGTATCGCAAGTAGCACATGCGTGCCCGGGGGGTAGAAGGCATCGAAGCGTTCAAGGGGATTCAGCTTTGCGAGGCCGATCGCGGAGTCGACGTAAAACTTCATGTCTGAGTACACGTGATCCGCCGGCGGATGCAGCACCAGAACCCAGAGCGCTCGAAGGATTGCGCCGAAGACGAGAGCGGCGCGCGCCACTCCGTCCCAACCAGCCTCCCTTAGATACCGCACGTTCGGCTGGTGTGCAATCGGTCTGCCACCTGTCTAGAAGACCGGCGCGGCCTCTCGGAAACGCCGCATCGCGGCGATGTGCGCGTCCAAATCCGGGAATTGCGATCCCGCGGTGCGGAGCTCGAGATGCGTCATCCCCATCTCGCGGAAGGCCTCCGCCTTTCGCACCCAGTCGTCCGGCGAGCCGGTCGCAGCCACGCGGCCTTCGACGCCGACCCGGGCTGGGTCGCGGCCGGCCTCGCGTACGTATCCGCGAAAGCGTTCGAGGGCGGCGCGGCCTTCGTCGTTCGGCGCGAGATGTGAGAACCAGCCGTTGGCGAGCCGTGCAACACGCTTCACCGCGACCTCTTCGTCCGCGCCCATCCAAATCGGGATCGGGCGCTGGACCGGCAACGGCTTGATGCCGGCGCGATCGATGCGGTGCCACCGGCCGGTGTAATCGACGAGCTCCTCCGTCCAAAGAAGTCGAAGGACCTCGATCTGCTCCTCGATCCGCCTGGCGCGGTCGCGCCACTCCATTCCGAGGGCTTCGTATTCGACGTGATTCCAGCCGATGGCCGCGCCGAAGCGCACGCGCCCGCGAGAGAGAACGTCGAGCGTCGCGGCCTGCTTCGCAACGAGAGCCGTCTGCCGCTGCGGCAGGATGACGATCCCGAAGGCGAGCTCGAGCGTCTTCGTGACGGCAGCGAGATAGCCGAACAGGACGAATGGCTCGTGGAAGGCATCGCGGTGTGTGTAGGCGCCCTTCCACGAGGCGGGCCGCCGGGCTGGATCCGCGCCGAGAACGTGGTCGTACGCGACGATGTGCGCGTATCCGAGGTCCTCAGCGGCTTGAGCGAAAGCGGTGATGCGTGCCGGATCGTCGCCGATCTCCTGATGTGGATACACCACGCCGACGCGCACGGCCGCATCATGGCATCGATGGCGATCGACCACCGCCGGTATGAGGGAGCCGCCGCGCCCGACCCGGTCGCCATCGAAGCGAGGCTCCGCGGCGAAGCCCGCGAGGTGTACGGCTGGTCAAACCATCCCGGCGACCGTTACGCCGAGCACGAGCACGGCTACACCAAGCTTCTCTACTGCACGCTCGGCTCGATCGACTTTGTCCTCGCCGATGGGAGTCGCATCGCGATGACGCCCGGCGATCGTCTTGTTCTGCCGCCGCGAACTCGTCACTCCGCCTTCGTCGGGCGCGAAGGCTGCGCCTGCGTCGAGGGAAAGCTCCCGCCCTAGACTCATCTGGCTTCCATGCGACCGCTCGCATCACGCATGTCGCGACTCGGAACGGAGACCGCTTTCGAGGTCCTCGCGAAGGCGCGGGCGCTCGAGGCGAAGGGACGGGACATCGTCCACCTTGAGATCGGCGAACCCGACTTCGACACGCCCCCGGCGATCGTCGCGGCCGGTGTTGCGGCCTTGGAGCGCGGCGAGACTCATTACACGCCGTCAGCGGGAGTGGTCGAGTTGCGCGAGGCGATCGCGCTTTACCTCAAAGAGCGGCGCGGCGTCCGCGCGGATCCGGGACAGGTGATCGTCACGCCGGGCGCGAAGCCGATCATGTTTTACGCCCTGCTCGCGCTGCTCGATGACGGCGACGAGGCGATCTATCCGGATCCCGGATTCCCGATCTACGCATCGATGATCGACTTCGCCGGCGCGCGCGGAGTGCCGCTCGCGCTCCGCGAGGAAAATGCGTTCCAACCCGATCTGGACGAGCTCCGCCGGCTCGTGACTTCTCGGACCAAGGTGCTCGTCCTCAACAGCCCCAACAATCCAACAGGCGGCATCCTGTCGCGCGAGGCGGTCCGCGACATCGCGGCGATCGCTCGCGAGCGGGATCTGTGGGTCCTGACCGACGAGATCTACGGCGAGCTTGTGTATGACGGCGAGCATCGTTCGATCGCCGTCGAAGAAGGTATGGCCGAGCGCACCATCCTGCTGGACGGTTTCAGTAAGACCTTCGCCATGACCGGGTGGCGTCTTGGGTACGGCGTCTTTCCACGATCCCTCGTCGAACCGATCGCGAAGCTCGTCACCAATTCGGTCTCCTGCACGGCGACGTTCGTCCAACGCGCGGGCGCCGCAGCTCTCAGCTCCCGTCCGCCCGAGGTCGATCGAATGATCGCGGAGTTCCGCCGACGGCGTGATGCCGTCGTGAAGGGACTCAACGCGGTGCCAGGCATAACGTGCCGCGCACCGCAGGGTGCGTTCTATGTGTTCCCGAACGTGCGCGGCCTGGGACTGCGGTCGAGCGCTGAGGTCGCCGATCGTCTACTGAACGAGGCCGGTGTCGCCACCCTCGCCGGCACATGCTTTGGCACGGCGGGCGAGGGATATCTGCGGCTGTCATATGCGAACTCGCTCGCGAACCTCGACAAGGCCGTGTCTCGAATCGCGGAATGGTCCTCGCGGGTCGCGCCGATTCCGACCACTCTCTAATTCCGGTGCGCACCTAACGACAATCGGGTCCGCCATTTAAGCCAACACGCAATCGCCGCTCGCTGAGGTAAACGCGTGATCAACAAGCCGACCTCCGATGATGCGGCTTTGTTGTTTTCATCAGGCTCCGCGTGAAGCGTCGCGGGTTCGTTACCGGATTGACGGCGGATTCGTTACGGGCATTCAAAACGGTGGAGCGACCCCTGCTTTTGCTGCGGCTGAGGGCTTCGTGCCCATCTCGCAAGAAAGGCAGTGCGGAGGAGCTATGCGCAAGGCAGCGGGCTATCTCTCCATCTTCATGAGTGTCGCCCTGCTCTTCCTCGCGACCGCCGGCTCAAGCCAGGTATGGGCCTGGAGCAATGCGACAGCTGGCATCGTGAAGGACACCGGGAACGGCACCGCGATCTGCACCTTCCATGTCCAGGGCACCGCTTGGGACTCCCGAGCGACCGGGGTCTGGGACATCAAGTTGGCGACAACCAACACGATCAAAGCGAGCGGATCTTGGACCGCCAACAGCAGCGGCGCGTGGACCACAGCGACGATCACGACGCTCGCGAATGGCAACTACACGCTGCATGTTCGACAGAGCACACCCCAGGCTGGCGGCGATAAGTACGTCAACTTCGCGGTCGACTGCGGGACGAGCGGCGGCGGCAGCACCGGAGGCACGTCCGGAGCGACGACCGGTGCCACCACCGGCGCGACGACGGGAGTTTCGTCCGGCGGTACGAGCAGCGGAACCAACGGTGGAACGACCGGTGCCACAAATGGGGGGACAACCAACGGCCGGGGAACGACCGGCGGTGACAACGGGAACAACGGAACCGTCAAGGTCATCAGCGGGACGGACAACGAGGAAGACAACGATGAGGACAGCCATGTCTGCACCTTCCACATAGCCGGCTTCAAGTTCGATGCGAATTCGAGCGGCTGGTGGGAAATCCGGCAGTGGGCGCCGGGGAATCAAAAGGGAGCCCTGGTTACCAGCGGAACGTGGAAGGCCGACGCGAAGGGTCACTGGGACTCTCAAGAAATGACCCTCACTGAGGGCCACTACAAGGTCTGGGCGAAGCAAACCAAGCCCATGACCGAAGGCGGCGAGAAGCACAAAGCCTTCTGGGTCGAGTGCGAGCATGCCACTACCGGAAGCACGACCTCCGCAAGCACCGGCGGGACAACAGGTGCGACGACCGGGGCGACTACAGGTGCGACCACCGGCGCGACGACAGGAGTTACGACCGGCGCCACGACTGGTGTAACTACTGGAGCAACAACAGGTGTAAGTACTGGCGCAACAACAGGTGTAACCACCGGCGCTACGACCGGTGCGACGACTGGCGCAACAACAGGTGTAACCACCGGCGCTACGACCGGTGCGACGACTGGCGCGACGACAGGCGCCACAACTGGTGAGACCACGGGCGGCGAGGAAGACAATCGCGGCACCGTCAAGATCGTGAGCGGCACGGACAACGAGGACGATCAAGACGAAGACAGTCACGTCTGCACGTTCCACATCTATGGGTTCGGATTCCACGCGGGAGCGCGCGGAACGTGGTGGATCGTGGCTTGGAAGCCGACGGGCGACAATGAGACCGTCGTCGCCAATGGCACCTGGACCGCGAACGCCCAGGGCAAATGGGACTCGAGAGAAATGACTCTCGCAGAGGGTCACTACAAGCTCTTCGTTGAAAACGCGGCCGCGAAGGGTGGCGAGAAGCAGAAGCACAAAGTCTTCTGGGTCGAGTGCGAGCATGCCACTACCGGAAGCACGACCGGCTCTACCACGGGAACCGCGACGAGCGGAACCACCGGCGCGACAACAGGAGCCACGACCGGTGCAACAACAGGAGCCACGACTGGCGCGACAACCGGGGCGACGACTGGTATGACGACTGGTGGAACCACAGGCTCAACTACGGGTGGCACAACCGGTGAGACGACCGGTGCTACGACCGGAGCCACAACCGGTGGGACAACCGGAGCGACCACTGGTGCGACGACGGGCGCAACTACCGGAGCCACCACCGGTGCAACGACCGGTGAGACGACCGGTGCAACAACCGGCGCGACAACCGGCGAGACGACCGGTGCAACGACTGGTGGAACCACGGGCACCACAACCGGAGCGACGACCGGCGCGACGACCGGCGCGACAACCGGCGAGACGACCGGTGCTACTACCGGCGGCACGACGGGCACAACGACTGGTGGAACCACGGGCACCACAACCGGTGCGACTACTGGCGAAACGACCGGTGCTACCACTGGCGGCACGACGGGCGCGACAACCGGCGCTACCAATGGCGGCACCACGGGCGCTACGACAGGAGCCACAACCGGTGAGACCACCGGGGCAACTACCGGAGCGACGACAGGCGAGACCACCGGCGCAACGACTGGTGGAACCACGGGCGCCACAACCGGCGAGACGACCGGTGCAACGACTGGTGGAACGACGGGCGCCACAACCGGAGCGACGACTGGTGAGACGACCGGCGCGACAACCGGCGCCACAACCGGTGCGACTACTGGCGAAACGACCGGTGCGACTACCGGCGGCACGACGGGCACAAC
>Ga0209808_1000810_pt1 | contig 15664 bp, 13 predicted proteins | sample GraSoiAngelo_157_FD_186171 | JGI IMG/M metagenome (GOLD analysis project Ga0209808, IMG submission 186171) | Grasslands soil microbial communities from the Angelo Coastal Reserve, California, USA - 14_1009_16_20cm (SPAdes) (version 2) | ecosystem: Environmental > Terrestrial > Soil > Grasslands ... | reverse complement strand
ACGGAGGCCTTCACGCCCGACTTCTATCTCCCGGAGCAGGACCTCTACGTCGAGGTGACGGTGATGAAGCAGGCGCTCGTGACACGAAAGAACCGCAAGTTGCGAAAACTTCGCGAGCGCTACCCGGACGTTCGGATCAAGCTCTTCTACCGGCGCGACATCGAGCGCCTGGCCCAGCGATTCAGCCTCGACTTCGCCCGCTAGCCGACGACCTGCGCGTCGGCGAGACATACCTCTCCGCCGAGGAGATCCAGCGGCGTGTCGGCGAGCTCGGTGCTCAGATCGCCGCCGATTACGGCGGCCTCGATTTCGTTCTCGTCGCGCCGCTCAAGGGCTCGCTCTTCTTTGCCGCCGACCTCTCACGGGCGATCCCGTTACTCCACGACCTCGACTTCGTCGAGCTGGCCGGCTACGGGGGCGCCGCGCCGGGCGGCCACGAGCGGGTCCGGCTGCTGAAGGACCTGAACGGACCGGTCGAGGATCGGCACGTCCTCGTCGTCGAGGACGTCGTCGATACCGGCTTGACCTTGAACTACCTGCGCAAGCTGCTCGCGCTCCGGCGGCCGGCCTCGCTCGCAATCGCAACGCTGCTCGACCGCCCCTACCGAAGGCTCGTCGACGACCTGCCGGTCCGGTACGTCGGCTTCGTCGTTCCGGACGAGTACTTCGTCGGCTACGGCTTCGACCTGGACGAGCGGCACCGCAACCTGCCCGAGCTTCGCGTCGCTAAGTTTAGGCGTACCTAACTTTCGTTACACTCAGCTCGATGAACGCCACCGCGCGCACGGCGCACGATGCCGGCCTCGTGCTGCGGGGCGAACGGCGTGGCAGCTTCCGGATTCTGCCGTTCCTCGGACCTGCCTTCGTCGCCTGTGTCGCCTACATCGACCCGGGGAACTTCGCCACCAACATCGCCGGCGGCTCGAAGTTCGGCTACACGCTGGTTTGGGTCATCGTCGCCGCGAACCTGATGGCGATGCTGATTCAGACACTCTCGGCCAAGCTCGGGATCGCCACCGGGCAGAACCTGCCCGAGGTCTGCCGCGCGCAATTCTCACGGCGAACGTCCTTCGCTCTCTGGATTCAGGCCGAGCTGATCGCGATGGCGACCGACCTCGCGGAGTTCCTCGGCGCCGCGCTCGGCTTCCATCTCCTGCTCGGGATCGCACTCTTCCCGGCGGCGCTGCTCACCGCCGTCACGGCCTTCCTGATCCTCGGCCTGCAGCGCTTCGGCTTCCGGCCGTTCGAGGCGGTGATCGCGGCGATCGTGGGAATGATCGGCTTCTGCTACCTCGGCGAGCTCTTCTACGCGAAGCCGCCGCTTGGCACCGTTGCCGAGCACGCCTTCGTGCCGCAGTTCGCGGGCAGCGAGTCGGTCCTGCTCGCGGTCGGGATCCTCGGCGCGACGGTGATGCCGCACGTGATCTATCTCCATTCGGCGCTCCTGCAGGGGCGGGTGCTGCCGAAATCCGAGGACCAGGCTCGGCGTCTCTACCGGTTCACGCGCATCGACGTCGTGATCGCGATGACGATCGCCGGGCTGATCAACGTCGCCATGCTTGTCGTTGCGGCAAGCACCTTCTACAAAAGTGGCCTCACGAACGTCGAGTCGCTGGAGACGGCGCACAAGACGCTCTCGGGGCTTCTCGGCGGCCACTCGAGCACCCTCTTCGCCCTGGCGCTCCTCGGCTCCGGCCTGTCGAGCTCCACGGTCGGCACGCTTGCGGGACAGGTCGTGATGCAAGGCTTCATCCGCCGCCGGATCCCGGTATGGGTGCGCAGGCTCGTGACGATGCTGCCGGCGCTGATCGTCATCGGCATCGGCGCCGACCCGTCGCGAACGCTCGTGCTCAGCCAGGTGGTGCTCTCGTTCGGGATCCCCTTCGCCCTGATCCCGCTGGTGATCTTCACAGGCAAGCGAGAGGTCATGGGCCCCCTCGTCAATCACCGGGCGACGACGATCGCTGCCACCGTAATAGCGACCCTCATCTCGGGTCTGAACATCTTCTTGCTCTACCAGACACTGCTGTAGGCACAGCGCGATTCCCGCGGACCGGAGCGAGTTTGGGTGGCGGCTACGTGGCGGCGTGTGTTCGCCCGTGCTAAAACCCGGCCGCCCCGGGGAGGCGGCCGGTGTTCGTCGGGAGACGTGTGCGTGAAAGCGGGGCGACATCCCCCCGGCCCCGGCTTACACGTTCTAAACCATAAACGTATGACGTGAGAACTTGGTTACGGCTGCGAGGATCTAGAGGTAGCCGAGCGGGTCGACCGGCGTCCCGTTGACGCGCACCTCGAAATGCAGGTGGGGCCCGAAGCAGTGTCCGGTGCAGCCGACGTAGCCGATCACCTGCCCCTGAGTGACAGCTTCGCCGTTGGAGACGGCAATGCTGGACTGGTGGGCGTACCCGGTTGAAAGACCGCGGCCGTGGTCGACGAAGACGAGGTTGCCGTAGCCGTCCATCCAGCCGGCGTAGATGACCTGGCCCGAGGCCGCGGCGCGGATCGGCGTGCCATAGGGAACCCCGATATCGACACCGGTATGCATCCGCCCCCAGCGCGTCCCGAAAGGGCTCGTCACAGGCCCGTTCACCGGCCAGATGAAGCCGCTCGCCGAAGGCGTTGCGGCAGGCGCTCGATAAGACGAAGCCGCCTGCGCGGCCTGGATCTGTGCGCCGAGGGCGACGCTCACCTGCTCCAGGGCTTGAGCCTCGCCCACCCGCTCGCGTTCGCTCGCCTTGACGCTCTGGAGGCTGACGCGCTTCGTCGACCGGGACGCGACGAGCTCACTGCGACTGGCGACGAGCTCGTCGCGGACGGCCCGGACCTGTTCGGTCCGCGCCTGGACGGCCCGTGTCTCCGCGGCGACGACACCGCGTAGCGTTCGCGTCCGCTCGCGAGCATGGCGCGCCGCGTCCTTGGCGTGCCCGACGCTCGTCGCGATTCGGTCGTCGGCCGCTCCGACCTGGTTCACGTAGTCGAGCCCGTCGATCAGATCGGAGAGGCTCCTCGCGTCGAGGACCACGTCGACGGTGTCGACGTCGCCCTGCTGGTAGACCTCGACGAGCCTGGCGTTCAGACGCGCGAGCGCAAGGCCGTACTCGTGGCGGAAGAAGAGATACCGCTTCGTCTCGAGCCGGAAGAGAGCTGTGAGGCGCTCGAGCTTGCGCTGGTGCAACGCCAGGTCGCTCTCGAGCGTCGCGAGGCGCGCGGAGACATCTCCGACCCGGCCCTCGAGGCTGTGGATCCGCGAGTGCAGCGTCGCAATCCGGGCGTCGACGGAATGCTTACGGCTGTAGACGTCGCCGGCCGCCGGCGCGGCGGCGATGGCCGCGACGACAAGCGCTGCAAGGGCTGGGCGAATCACCTGCGGCGAAGCTTCGTGAAGAGGCCGGGCGTCCCTGCCCTGCTCTCGCAAGCGGCGCCTTCGCCCGCTCCGCTACGAAGGCTGCTCCGGCTGTGGCGGGGACGGCTCCGGCGTTGGATCAGGCGCGGGCACCGGCATCGGCGGCTCGGAGGGGACCGGCGACGGCTCCGGCACGGTCACCGGCTGCGGCGGCTCCGACGGAGCCGGCATCGGCTCGGGAACCTGGGGCGGCTCCACGATCGCCGTCGGCTGGACCTGAAGCTGGGCGCGCTGGATTCGCTCGTTCGCTGCTGCGGTCACTCTCGTCATCTCCTTCTCTTTGTCGGCGAGCGCCTGGTCGAGCTCGCTCATCCGGTTGCGGGCGACTTCCACCTCGTCTTCGGCGCCACCGTACACCGCTTCGCCGAGCACCCGCGCGGCCTCGCCGCGCTGCGCCACGAGCTCGGAGAGCTCGCGGCGCAGCCGAAAGAGCTCCATCCGGGCAGTCGAATGGACGCTGACTGCCTCGACAGCGAAGCCGGTTCGGTCGCGAACCCTCTCGAGGGCGGTGCGTCCCAGCCGCGCGACCACGTTCTCCGGCAGACGCCTCGATGCGGCGACGAAGAGCACCGAGAAGAGGACGGCCGCGGCCAGCAGCACTGCGCCCGCGATCGTTTTGCCCGCCGCAAAGAGGACGACCGCGATCACTAGCGAGGCGACCGCGAGCGCGAACAGCGCGAGCGGGGGCGCGATCCCGAAATACCGCGGCGCGACGGCGACCCTGTGCACGGGGACTCGCCCGGTTTCCTCGGGCGGGACCTCTTCGACCGCGGTGACGTCGTTGGCGGCGGAGACGCGGACGCCGCACTCCGGGCAGAAGCGGCTGTCCCTCGGCAGGCGCGCGCCGCAGTTGCCGCAGTTAGCCGGCATGGACCTTTGTTTCGGCTTCCGCTTCGGCATCGCGCGCACGGGGTTCGAGAGCGCGCAGCGCCTCCGCGGCGCGCCTGCGCAGCGGGCCAACGAGCTCACGGTAGTCCTCGTCCGAGACCTTGCCGGTCCGATGATCGAACTCGAGCTCCTTCAGGGCCGAGAGAGCGCGATCGCGTTCCTCCGCGAGTTCGAGCCTCCGGCGCTCCAGCGCATCGGGCTCGCCGAGCCGGTCTTCCGCCGCCGACAGCCCCGGTCGCCGCAGGAACGGCAACGCGACGACGACCACGCACGCGACGGCAAGTAGGACGCCGAGCGAAAGCCAGACGCTCACACGCCGAATGCTAGTGGCCTGACCGGCAACGTCGGCCATGCTCCCTGGCCCGCGATCACGCTCCGCCAGAGTCCACGCTCGCCGTTGTCAAGGCTGCAAGCCTTGCCCGCGGACGATCGCTGCCTCTGGCTTGGTGCTCGCGACCCAGGAAGCGGGCAACGTCACCGGCCAGGCCACTGACCGCGATTCAGGCTTCAGGTGTCGCGGTGGCCCGCCGCGCCGGCACCCGGTAGCCGTGCTCCTCGCAGAGGCTCCCGGGCAAATCTTCGGTCAACGCGTCGCAGTAGCCCTTCCCGTAGGCGGCCCGCATGAAGGCCGCGACGACGTCGAGGTTCCAGTCCTCGATCTCGCTGGCCTCGCGCCAGAGATCGGCGAGGCGAAGGTCGATATCGAGCTCCAGCAGGTCGATGCGGCTCGGGCGCTTCGGCATGGGAAAAGCCTAGAAAGGACGTCGGACGACATCGGCGCTCCGCTAGCGTTGGCCGCATGGGACCGCTCCATTTCGGGCCGGCCCGAGTGCCCTCCCGCGAGAGCCCCGAAGCGGCGATCGAGCTGCTACAGGAGCGCGGCCATACCGCCTGCGAGATCGACTTCGAGGGCGGCTTCTGGATGGACTATCCGTGGGCGGAGCGCTTCGGCGGCCTCGCTCGCGAGGCCGGGTTCGTGCTCTCCGTCCACGCGCCGATCGCAGGCTTCATGGGGCATGTCGAGCGGGACAAGAAGCAGCGAATGGCGGTCGGGATGCTCGACCACTCGGCCGGCATCGCCAGGACGGCCGGCGCCGAGCTCGTCGTCTTCCATCCGGGCTTCCTGCTCGGCCGCGAGCGCGACGTCGCGATCGCCTCGGTCTGCGAGCAGCTCGCAGAGCTGCGCGAGCGGCTCGAGGGCAAGGACCGGGCCGTGCCGTTCGGAGTCGAGATCATGGGCCGTGTCCGCGAGCTTGGGACCGCCGAGGACGTCTTCGCGATCGCGGGCCGCTGCGGTTGGGTCAGGCCCGTGCTCGACTTCGCCCACCTGCACGCGACGAGTGACGGTGCATTCACCGAGGTCGAGCCCTTCGCCGAGGTGCTCGAGGGCGCCGATGCCCTACTCGAGCCGGGCGCGCCCTTCCACATCCACTTCAGCGACATCCAGTACGCCAACCGCAACGAGACGAAGCACCTGCCTTACGGCGAGGGAACGTTGCGTGCCGAGCCGCTGGGCGAGGCGCTGGCGCGCTTCGATCGTCCGGCGACGGTGATCAGCGAGTCGCCGGACGAGAAGTCACATCAGGCGATCCGTGCGGCGCTCGAGTCGGCGGTCGCACCCTCGAGGCGGCGCTCGACTGCCTCCGCCTCGTCCTCTCGGCCGCGGTCACGCAGCAGCTGAGCGAGGGTGCGGAGCGTGTCCGAGCCGAAGGCGCAGTACTCCGTCTGGTCGATGATGTCCTCCGCCTCGCGCAACAGCTTCTCGGCGTCGTCGAACCGCCCCTGCGCGATGCGGACACGCGCGAGAGTCGAGCGCGTCGAAGCCCGCGAGCTCATGTCCTGCGGCCCGACCGTCTCGAGAGCCGCCTCCGCGTAACGCTCGGCTTCGTCGAGCTTCCCCTTCTCGAGCAGGACCTCGGCGAGCCGCCGCTGCGCCTCGCACAGGGTGCCGCGGTCCTCGAGCGGAGCGAGCGTCCGGATCGATTCCCGGCTGAGGCGTTCGGCGCCGTCGAGGTCTCCCTGGTGCCAGGCCACGACCCCGAGCCGGTAGAGCACGCGGCCGAGCGACGAGGCGACTCCCGCCTCCTCGTAGAGAGCTCGGGCCTCTTCGAGCTGACGCTGAGCCTCGTCGTAGTCCTCGCGGTAGATCGCGAAATCGCCCGCGGACGCCAGCGCGTGGCCTCGCGCGACGATCGAGCCGCTCTGATCGGCAAGCTCGAGGGCGCGCGCGAAGAGCGGCGCGGCCAGGTCGTACTCCGTGCGTGCGTTGTGGACGCCGGCGAGATCGATGGCAGCGCGGCTCTCGAGATCCTCGCGCCCGGCCTCCTGGGCGAGCGCGAGCTGATCGCGGGCGTAGCGCTCGGAATCGGTCAGCCTGCCGCGCCACCAGGCGCCGGTGTTGAGGACGTGCAGGGCGTCGAAGCGCGGCTCGTAGTCGTTGCCGTCCGCCACGTCGAGCGCAAGCGCGGCCAGGCGGTTGGCCTCGTCGACGTCGGCGTCGCGGTTGAGCGCAACCTCCGCCAGCGCCGCCAGCGCGCGCGCCTGGCACCAGCGGTCGCCTTCATCGGCTGCGTCTGCGCGGACACGCTCCATCTCCTTCGAGACCGCCGGCAGGTCGCCGAGCCGCCATGCAGCCCGAGCCGCCTGGAAACGGCGCTCGAGCGTCGGCTCGAGCTCGAGAGCCCGCAGGAGCTGCTTGCGCCCGGAGCGATTCGCCTCGCGCGCGAGCGACCGCCGTCCGGCCGTCTCGAGCGCCGCGGCGGCCTCGCGGGCGAGCTCAGGCGGCGGCCCGCCGTCGAGCTCGGTGATCAATGCCGCGGCCTGGTCGAGGTGGTAGGCGCGGATCTCCAGCAGCTCCTCGCCGGCTCGCGCGTGGAGCCAGCGGGCGAAGCGCTCGTGCAGATCGGCGCGGGCCGACTTAGAGAGGCCGGAGTAGGCGACCTCGCGAATGAGCACGTGCTTGAAGCGATAGGCCGTCTCGCCCGAGATCGACGAACGGAGCTCGGGGAGAAGGAACTCGCGCAGGAGCAGCGTCTCGAGCACGGGCTGGAGCTCGTCGATCTCCGCCGCCAGCTCCTTGATCGCTCCGCCCCAGAACGTCCGACCGATCACGGAGGCTCGCTGGAGCACCGTCTTCTCCTCCGGCGGCAGCCGGTCGATGCGGGCTGCGATCAGCGCCTGCAGCGTGTCGGGTATCCGCTCCGCGAAGTCGCTGAGCGGCCGGCCCTCGCATTCGGCAAGCATCCGCACGGTCTCCTCGACGAACAGCGGATTGCCCTCGGTCTTCTCGAGCAGCGCCTCGCGGGCGTCGCCTTCCAGCGCTCCGTTCGTGGCAAGGGCATCGATCAGCTCCTCGCTCTCCTCCCGGCCGAGCGGCTCGAGCTCGATCGCGGTCGCGCGCACCCTGCCGCCGCCCCAACCCGGACGAATATCGAGCAGCTCGGCGCGGGCCAGGCCGACGATCAGCAGCGGCGCGTCGCGCACCCACTCGGCCAGGTGCTCGATCAGGTCGAGCAGCGCCTCCTCGGCCCAATGGATGTCCTCGAAGACGAGCACGAGCGGCTGGTCGTGGGCCATCCGCTCGACCCACTCGCGGGCCGCCCAGGCGATCTCCTGCTGGCTCCGCTCGCCCTTGACCGCCTCCAGCACGCCGGAGGCGAGCCCGAGCAGGTCGGCGATCGCCTCGTTCTCGCACGACTCGCGCAGCTTCTCGACGGCGACCTCGAGCGGATCGTCGTCGGTGATCCCGGCCGCCGACTTGACCATCTCCGCGAGCGGCCAGTAGGTGACGCTCTCGCCGTACGGCAACGAACGTCCGGCCAGCACAGTCGCTCCTTCCAGCCCCTCGACGAACTCGCGCGCGAGCCGGCTCTTGCCGACGCCGGGGTCGCCGTAGATCGTGAACAGGTGCGCGCGGCGGTTTCGAACTGCGCGTTCGTAGGTGTTCTGGAGGAGTTCGAGCTCAGCCTCGCGCCCGACGAGCGGCGCGGCGACACCGCTCCTTCTCGGCGCCCCGTCGAGGACGGCGCGGACGCGCCAGGTCCAAATTCGCTCGCCGAAGCCCTTGACGTCGAGCGCGCCGACGTCTTCGGCCTGCAGGCGGTCGCTCGTCAGCCGGTAGGCGTAGGGGCCGATCAGCACCTCGCCCGCTCCCGCGGCCTGCTGCAAGCGCGCGGCCAGGGTGACCGCCTCGCCCGTCGCGAAAGTCGAGTCGCTCTCGTCGACGACGACCTCGCCCGACTCGACGCCGACCCGGGCCTCGAGCCCGAGCTCGCGGACCGACTCGAGCATCGCGAGCGCGGCGCGGACCGCGCGCTCGGCGTCGTCCTCATGGGCCTGCGGAACGCCGAAGGCGGCGAGGACCGCGTCGCCGGCGAACTTCTCGACGATGCCGCCGTGGGTCGTCACGCAATGCGAGACCCGGTCGAAGAACTGCGTCACCCGCCGCCGCGCGACCTCCGGGTCGGCACCGGCGACCAGCGATGTCGAGTCGACGAGGTCGACGAACAGAACGGTTGCCAGCTTTCGCTCCACCATGGCCTAAGTCTATGAACGACCGCGGCGGCGGCGAAAGTCCCGCAAAATCTCGGTTTCAAGCCGAAAAACGCGGTGAGAGCGGCGCCGTTAGCATCCTGGCGGTGCTCGACCCGAAGGTCTTCAAGGCATACGACGTCCGCGGCATCTACCAGGCCGAGCTCGACGAGGAGGGCGCGTATGCGATCGGCCGCGCCTATGTCGAGCAGTTCGAGCCGCGCCGGATCGCGGTCGGCCACGACATGCGTCTCTCGAGTCCGGCGATGGCCGAGGCGCTGACCAACGGCGCCGCGGACGCCGGCTCCGACGTGCTCCAGCTCGGCCTCGTCGGCACCGAGATGGTGTATTTCGCGGTCGGCGACCTGGAGCTCGACGGCGGCGTCGCCGTCACCGCCTCGCACAATCCGAAGGAGTACACGGGCATGAAGATCGTCCGCCGGGGCGCCCTGCCGGTCGGCGGAGAGTCGGGGTTGCTCGAGATCCGCGAGCGGGCGCTGAAGCTCTCCGGCCGCTCGCAGGCCGCTGCTCGCGGCCGCATCGAGCCGCACGACGTCTGGCCGGCGTATCTCGAGCGCGTGCTCTCGTTCGTCGAGCTCGAGGCGATCAAGCCTCTCAGAGTCGTGATCGACGCAGCGAATGGGATGGCGGGCGCGATGCTGCCGCCCGTCTTGGAGCGGCTGCCGATCGACGCCGTCCGCTGCTACTTCGAGCCCGACGGAACGTTCCCGAACCACGAGCCGAATCCGCTGTTGCCGGAGAACCGTGAGTTCATCGTCGCCAAGACGCTCGAGGAGCACGCCGACTTCGGCGTCGCCTTCGACGGCGACGCGGACCGCTGCTTCTTCGTCGACGATGCGGGCGAGTTCGTGCCCGGCGATTTCGTCACCGCGCTGCTCGCCGCGTCCGTGCTGGAGAAGGAGCCCGGCGCGAAGATCATCTACGACCTCCGCGCCAGCTGGGCCGTGCCGGAGACGGTCGAGCACGCCGGCGGCGTCCCTTTGGTCAATCGCGTCGGCCACGCCTTCATCAAGCACCGGATGCGCGAGGAAGGCGCAGCGTTCGGCGGCGAGGTGTCGGGGCACTACTACTTTCGCGGCTTCTCACAGGCCGACTCGGGCGTCGTCCCGTTCCTGCTGATGCTCGAGCTGGTCTCGAAGCAAGGCCGGCGGCTGTCGGACATTCTCGCCGCCTACCGCGGCCGGTATTTCCTCACCGGCGAGCTGAACACACCGGTTGACGACGTGGCGGGGAAGCTGCGGGAGCTGCAGGAGCGCTTCGGAGACGAGGGCGAGGTGAGCCACCTCGACGGCGTCTCGATCGACGCGGGCGACTGGCACATGAACGTGCGGCCGTCGAACACGGAGCCACTGCTGCGCCTGAACCTCGAGGCGCGGACGCCCGAGCTGATGGAGCGGAAGCGAGACGAAGTGCTCGCGGCAATTCGCTCGTGAGCATCGAGCTCGGCCACGCGACCGACCGCAAGGCGCCGTTCAAGTACGCGGCCTTCACCCGCGTGGGTTTTTCGGACACCGACGCGCAGGGGATCGTCTACTACGGCCGCTACCTGCCCTATTTCGACCAGGCCCGGGTCGAATACCACCGCCACCTCGACCTGCTCAACGAGGCGATGGGCGAGGAACAGTTCGTGATGCGTGCCTCGTCGGTCGAGTACTTTGCCCCGGCCCAGTTCGACGATCTGATCGAGATCTTCATCCGGATGCGCAAGATCGGCCGGACGAGCGCGACCTACGAGTGCGCCGCCTATCGGGTCGAGGACGACGTGCTGATGGTGACGGCGGCGCAGACCCTCGTGCTGATCGACCTGGCTGAGCGCCGCGCGCGGCCGATCCCGAACTGGTACCGGGAAGCGATCCGGAACTTCGAGAAGGGCGACTGCGAGATCGCGGCCGTGTGACCGAAGCCGGCTCGATCGACTACCGTGGGGCGCTCGAGGCAGTCGAGCGCATTCTCAACCGCGGCGGCGGGCCCGACGAGGTTCTGCGGGCGGTCCTGGAGGCGCTCCACGTTCGCGGCGTCGCGTCCGCGAGGGTGAACATGCTCGAGAACCGCCGGCTTGTCGAGCGTCTCGCTGTCGGGGAAGAGGCCGACCGGATCGCCGCGCTGGTCGGCTACGAAGGTTCAGAGCTCGGGTCGCTCGAGCTGGCCGCCGAAGATCGCGCGTTCGTCGAGCGCGTCGCCACGTTGATCTCGCCGTACGTGGCTCGCCTGCAGTCGGCAGCAGACCGGTGAACCTTTCACCAGGCGAAGCGATGGGCCGAAGCGACCACGCGGAAGTGCACGGCGATTTCCGCGCTGAAGCGCGCCGGGCGCCCGCTCGCCGTCCTCGAAGCGGCGGGCGCCGCGGGTTGATGCGCTAACCCTCTCCCCGCTCTCGTTGTAGTCGGATCGGCTGCAGACGGCTATCCCTCGACCGAGGTACCCCCTTGTTCGAGGGACGATCCCTCATCCGAGGGATTCGCGGTCGGCGGCCCTAAATCGACACACTTTCGCTGCAAATAAGGCATATTTTCCTCGATAGGATCGCAGGTGGGTGGTGGGTTAGGGGTGCCCCAAGGGGGTGCCGGTCGCGGCCATGTCCCTCGTTCGGTGCTCGAAAAAGGCCGTGCAGCGTCGCGGCGAAGTTACGACGGTGTGACGCGATAGGCGTCGAACACGGCGTCGATATTGCGGAGCGCAGTCAGGAGGCCGCGGAGGGCCTTGACGTCGCCGACCTCGACGACGTACCAGTTCTTGGCCAGCTGATCCTCGACGTGCCCGCCGTATTCGACGATGTTCGCGCCGTGCTCGGCGAAGGTGCGCGCGACGTCCTCGAGCAACCGCGGGCGGTCCCACGAGTCGACCGCGAGCTGGACGCGGAAGCTGTGGGTGGCGCCGCCGTCCCAGTCCACCGGCGTGAAGCGCTCGGGGTTGCGACGCAGCGCCTTCACGTTCGAGCAGTCGGCCCGGTGGATGGTGATTCCCTTGCCCATCGAGATGTAGCCGACGATCTCGTCGCCCGGGACGGGCGTGCAGCACTTCGCCAGCCGGACGAGCACGTCTTCGACCCCCTTGACCCGGATCCCGAGATCGTCGCCGGCGATCGCGCGGCCGGCCTTCGGCGCCTTGAGCGGGACCGCCTCTTCGTGGGCGACTTCCTCCGTCTTCAGCCGGTTGAGGACCTTGTTGACGATCTGCCCCACCGGCACCTTGCCCGAGCCGAGCGCCACGTAGAAGTCTTCGGCCTTCTTGAAGCCGGTCTCCCGGATCACCTGCGCCAGGACGGCCGACCCGACCAGCTTCTTGTACGGAAGGCTCTGCTTCTTGAGGCCCTGCTCGAGTGCGTCGCGTCCCTTCCGCTCCGTCTCTTCGCGTGTCTCGCGCGAGAACCACTGGCGGATCTTGTTCCGCGCGCGTGACGAAGCCGCCAGCGACAGCCAGTCGCGCGACGGTCCGCGCCCGGTTTTCGTGCTCAGGATCTCGACCACGTCGCCGCTCTTCAACCGGTAGTGGAGCGGCACGATCCGCCCGTTGATCTTCGCTCCGACCGTGCGGTGGCCGAGATCTGTATGCACCGCGTAGGCGAAGTCGATCGGCGTCGCCTCAGCCGGCAGGCTCTTCACCTCGCCCTGCGGCGTGAAGACGTACACCTCCTCGTCGAAGAGATCCGTCCGGAAGGTCTTCATGAACTCGCGCGGATCGGCCTCGTCGACCTGCGACTCCATGAGCTGCTTCGCCCACGCCGTCCACTGCGGGTCGCGCTTGCCACGCTTGTAGAGCCAGTGCGCCGCGACGCCGAGCTCGGCGATCTCGTGCATGTCGCGCGTTCGCACCTGAATCTCGAGCGGCCGGCCCTCCGGCCCGATCACCGTCGTGTGCAGCGACCGGTACGCGTTGAACTTGGGCATCGCGATGTAGTCCTTGAACCGGCCCGGCATCGGCTTCCAGAGCGAATGGATCAGCCCGAGCGCGCCGTAGCAGTCCCGAGTGCCCTCGTCCCCCGACCGCTCGACGATCACGCGCATCGCAGTCAGGTCGTAAATCTCGTTGAACTCGCGGCCCTTCTTGGCCATCTTGTCGTAGATCGAAAAGAAGTGCTTCGCGCGGCCCGAGATCTCGGCGGGGATGTCGACCTTGTCGAGCTCGAGCTGGAGGACTCGCGCCGCCTCGGACACATGCTCCTCGCGATCGGTCCGGCGCTCGGCGACCATCGTCTTGATCTCCTCGTACTTGCGGGGATGCAAGGTCTCGAACGACAGGTCCTCGAGCTCCCACTTGAGCTTGTGGATACCGAGCCGGTGGGCCAGCGGCGCGTACACCTCGAGCGTCTCCCGGGCCTTCTGCAGCTGCTTCTGCTTGCCGAGGTACTCGATCGTGCGCATGTTGTGGAGGCGGTCGGCGAGCTTGATCAGGATCACGCGTTCGTCTCCGACCATCGCCGCGATCATCTTGCGGTAGTTCTCGGCCTCGGCCTGCTCGCGGCTCTGGAAGTGAATGCGCGTCAGCTTGGTGACGCCCTCGACCAGCTGCGTGACCTCGTCGCCGAACTCGGAACGCACCTCGTCGATCTCGGTCTCGGTGTCCTCGACGACGTCGTGGAGCAGCGCTGCGGCGATCGTCTGCTCGTCCTGCCTCAGCTCGGCAAGGATCTTCGCGGCACCCCAGGGGTGGCGGATGAAGGCCTCGCCGGAGCGCCGCTGCTGCCCTTCGTGCGCTGCGGCCGCGAAGCGGAAGGCGCGCGCGAGCAAGTCGCGGTCGAGTTCCGAGTTGTAGGCCTCGACGTCCGAGAGCAGCTCGTCGAGCAGCTCTTGATGCTTTTCGCCCGCTTCGAGGACCGTCATGGAAAAAGTGTACTCCCGGGGTTCGGCGTCACCTCCTTTTGCTTTTACGCAGCTTCAGCGAGCCCGGACGGCATCTCGAGCAGGCGGCAGAAGGTCGCCGATTCCAGGAGGTGGCGGCGCCGGGGCTCGTTCGCGCCGAGCTCCAGCTCCCCGAAGATGGCCGCAGCCTCGGGGGGCCAGGCGTCCGCCTGCTCGCGCCAAAGGCCCGCCAGCCAGTCACGCAGCTCGCGGTAGCGCGGCTTGCCGTCGAAGACGCGCCTGACCACGAGCTGCGGCGCGACCGTGCCGTTCCAATGGTTCTCCTCGAGCCGGAAGGCGATGTCGAACCGCAGTTCCCGCCGGAAGCGATCGAGCTGGCGGCCGAACCCGAAAGCGATCGCGCTCCCCGCGTCGCGCGAGCCGTCCTTGACCCGGAAGCGGAGATGCTTGCCGTCGCCGACCGCGGCGACGTCGCTGAGCTCGCAGCCGGCCGCGAGCAGTGTGACCCCGGGATTGCCGAGCCCGAAAGGAGTGAGGCGCGCCAGCTCCGCGCAGAGGTCGAGGGTCAGCTCCGACCCGTGGACGAGGGCATCGATCACCGTCACCGGAAGCAGCTCGGTCTCGGACAGGTGAGCGCCCGCGTGCGCGGCGAACGCCGCCGAGAACACCTCGACCTGCGCCGGCTCGATCGAGAGCCCGGCGGCCGCGCGATGCCCTCCGAAGCGAACGAGATGTTCCGAGCACGCGGCCAGGCCGCCATGGAGGTCGAAGCTCCCGGTCGAGCGGCCCGAGCCTTTCCACTCGCGCCCCCCGCCGGCGATCAAGACGACCGGCCGGTGATAGCGCTCGACGAGCCGCGAGGCGACGATGCCGATCACTCCCTCGTGCCAGTCCTCTCGCGCAAGCACGTAGCCGCGTTGCCGCTGCTTCGCCTCAGGCCAAGACTCGATCTCCTCGACCGCCTCGCGGAGGATCCGCTCCTCGACCGTCTGCCGGTCGCGATTGAGCTCGTCGAGCCGGTGGGCCAACCGGCCGGCCTGGGCTGGATCCTCGGTCAGCAGCAGCTCGAGCGCGGCCTCCGGATGGCCGAGCCGCCCGGCCGCGTTCAGTCTCGGGGCGAGGCGGAATCCGACGGAGGAGGAGTCGACGACGGCCGGATCGACCCGGGCAACCTTCATCAGTTCGCGAAGCCCAGGCTTCTGCGTGCTCGCGAGCACGCGCAGGCCGGCGATCGCGAGGCCGCGATTCTCGTCGACGAGCGGGACGACGTCGGCGATCGTGGCGACTGCGACGAGGTCGAGATGGCGAAGCAACGCCTCGGAGTCCGGTCCCAGAAGCGCCTGCCCGAGCTTGAAGACGACTCCGGTCCCGCACAGCTCGCCGAATGGATAGTCGCAGCCACGGTAGGGCCCGACGAGGGGGCAGGCCGGCAGTTCTTCGGCAGGCCGGTGGTGGTCGCTGACGACGATCTCCAGGCCGAGCTGCTTCCCTGCGGCGACCTCCGACGTCGCCGTGATCCCGCAGTCGACCGTGAGGACGAGACCGCAGCCCTCGTCGGCGAGCCGCGAGAGCGTCTCCCCGCGAAGACCGTAGCCTTCGTCGAAGCGGCTCGGCAGGTGCCACTCGACCTCGGCGCCGAGCTCGCGCAGGATCAGGACGGCGAGAGCCGTCGCGCAGATCCCGTCGGCGTCGTAGTCGCCATGGACGCAGATCCGCCGGCCGGCGGCGATCGAGCCGCGAATCGCCTCGCAGGCCGCGACCATGTCGCCGAGGCCGAACGCGTCGTGCGCGGGCAGCGCGCCTTCGAGGAACGCACGCGCCCGCGCGACGTCGTCATACCCGCGCCGGACGAGCACCGCCGCCGTAGTTGTGCTCACCTCCAGCTCGCGCGCCAGCGCCACGACGGCGTCGTGCTCGCACGGCTTGATCGTCCAGCTGCCCTCGTTCATGGGCAATCCACGCTAGGCGTGGCGCCGGACGGAACGAGGGCGGGATTCTCATCCTGCTGCGGTCTTCCGGGTAA
>Ga0209808_1000808_pt1 | contig 15678 bp, 18 predicted proteins | sample GraSoiAngelo_157_FD_186171 | JGI IMG/M metagenome (GOLD analysis project Ga0209808, IMG submission 186171) | Grasslands soil microbial communities from the Angelo Coastal Reserve, California, USA - 14_1009_16_20cm (SPAdes) (version 2) | ecosystem: Environmental > Terrestrial > Soil > Grasslands ... | reverse complement strand
GGGAAGGCCGCGTGGACGGCGCCCGCGCTGCCGCGCGCGGTCGAGCTGACGCTCGGCGTGGACGACGGCGCGGGGGGCGCCCTGGAGCTCGCCACGGCGGTCACGCTGCCGCTGGGGAGCGCGTCGTGACGCGGCTCCTCGGGCTCGAGATCGCCGCGCGCGAGGTGCGCGTGGCACGCGGCGAGCGCAGCTTCGGCGCGCTGCGCCTGACCGCGCTCGAGCGCCGGCCGCTCGCGAGCCCGGCGGCGCTCCCGGAGGTGCTCGGGGAGCTCGCGCAAACCCGTGCCGACGTCGTGCTCACGGCGCTCCCCGCCGCCTCCGCGACCCACCGCTTCCTCACCCTCCCCTTCCGCGACCGCGGGCGTCTCGCGCGCACCGCGCCGCTCGAGCTGCTGGGGCAGCTCCCGCTCGACCCGGCGGGCCTCGCCGTCGCGTGCGAGCCGCTCGGGCCCGCGCCCGGCGGGAGCGCCGTGCTCGCCGCCGCCGTGAGACGCGACGAGCTGGAGGCGCACGGGGCGCTGCTCGCCGGTGCCGGGCTCGCGCCGGCGCGCGTCGACCTGGCGCCGCTCCCGGCCTGGAACCTCCTGCCCGCGACCCGCGACGACCAGGCGCTCGTCGTCGCCGACGGCGGCGAGAGCGCGCTCGCCCTCCGGCGCGGCGGGCGGCTCGCCGGGCTGCGTCCGCTCGGCGCCTCCGCACGGGAGCCGGCCGCGCTGGCGAGCGAGGTGCGCTGGTCGCTCGCGGCGCTCGGCGGCGCGCCGGCGACCGTCGTGGTCGCCGGCGCGGATGCCGGCCAGGTGCTCGCGCGTGCGCTCGCCGCCGCCACCGGGGCGCGCGTCGTGCCCCTCGCGGAGGTTGCGCCTCACGTCCTCGGGTGCGGCACGGACGAGATCGCCGCGTGCGCGGTCGCCGCCGGCCTGGTCGCCGGCGCGGGACGCGCCACGCGCGAAGGCCTGGCGCTCGGCGGGACGGAGCCGGCGGGCCACGGCTCTCTCCGGCGGGCGGCCGCGCTCGCCGGCCTCGCGCTCACCCTCGGTGCGCTCGACGTCGGCCTCGCGCACCACCGCCTGGCGCGCCGCGACGCGGCGCTCGTCCGCGCGCTCGCGGCCGAGGCGGCCGCTGCGCTCCCCGGCGCGCGCCTGGTCGCGCCGCGGGCGCAGCTCGAGGCGGCGGCCGCGGCCGCCACGCGGCGCGCGGCGCGGCTCGGGGGCGAGACGGGCCCCCTGGAGGTGCTGCGCGAGCTCTCGGCGCGCGTGCCGCCCGCGCTGCGCCTCGACCTGGACGAGCTCGCCGTCGAGCGCGACAGCGTCCTCCTCCACGGCCGCGCGGAGAGCTTCGACGCGGTCGATGCGCTCCGCCGCGCGCTCTCCGCCTCGCCGCTCTTGGCCGACGTCACCGCCGGCGAGACCCGGACCACGGTCGACGGCCGCGGGGTCGAGTTCCGGCTGCGCGCGGCGCGGAAGCCGGCCCTGGGAGCGAGCTCGTGAGGCGTCTCGCCGCCTGGCTCGCCACCCTCTCCGCACGCGAGCGGACGCTGGTCGCCGCGGCGGCCGCCGCGGCCGGCCTCGGCCTGGTCGCGAGCGGCGTGCTCGCCGTGCGCGACGACCTCGCGACGCTCGGCGCGCGTGTCGCCGGCCACGAGCGCGAGCTGGCCGCCGTGCGGCGTGCCGCCGCCGCGCTCCGCCGTGGCGGCGCGCCGGCCGCCGGCGAGGCGGCCGATCCGCCCGCGCTGCTCGCGCGCCTGGAGGCGGCGGCCACCGACGCCGTCGGACGCGAGCGCATCGCGAGCATGACGCCCACGGCCGGCCCGGTGGAGGATGGGCTCGCCGAGGAGCGCGTCGCGCTCGCCGTGCGCGGCGCCTCCCTCGCCGACACGGTGCGCCTCCTCCACCGGCTCGAGACGGCCGACCCGCCGCTCCACGTCGCGCGCCTCGAGCTGCGCAAGCGGCCGGACGATCCCGCGCACTTCGACGCGACCGTCGAGGTGGCCGAGCTGCACGCCGCGCCGTGAGACTCGGCCGCATCCTGGTCGCAGGCGCGATCTTCGCGGGCGTCGTCGCGCTCACCTTCCCGACCGACGCGCTGGTGCGCTGGGCGCTGGCACGCGCGCTCCCGCCCGGCGGCCCGCGGCTGGACTTCGACCACGCGACGCTCCGCCCCTGGGGCGTGCGGCTCGCACCGGTCACGCTGCGCGACGCCGCGGGCTACCGGCTCGCGGCCGCCGACTGGCTGCTCGCGCACCCGTCACTGCCGGGTTTCCTCCACGATCGGACGGGACGCCCCTGGCGCGCGACGGGCGCCGCGTACGGCGGCACGTTCGCCGCGCTCCTCGGCCGCGAGGCGACCGACCTCGAGTGGCACGACCTCGACCTGGCGCGCATGCCGACGCTCAAGGTGGGCGGCGAGCGGCTCGAGGGCACGACCGGCGGCGCGGCCACGCTGAAGGGCGCCGCGGGCGAGGGAACGCTCGGGGTGCGCCGCATGACGTGGCCGAGCGCGGCACGCTTCCTCGTCGGCGCCGAGGCGATGCCGATCGATGCGACCGTGTGGTGGACGCTCGCCGGCCGGCGGCTCGCACTCGACGCCGTCACGGCGCACGGCGCCGGCGTCGAGGCGAAGGGCGCCGGGTCGGTGCGCCTCGCGACCCCGCTCGGGCGGAGCGCGCTCGACGTTCACCTGACGCTCGCGCCGGGCCCGGACACGTCGCCGGGCCTGCGGCGGTTGATCGCCGACCTGCCGGCGTCCGCCGAGGGCACGGACATGCGCCGCCTCGCCGTCACCGGGACGATCGACGCGCCCCGTTTCGAGGCAGCACCGTGATGCGGCGCCGCGGCTTCACGCTCCTCGAGGTCCTGGTGGCGCTCGTCATCCTCGCCGTCGGCGTGAGCGCGCTCCAGCGCCTGCTCGTGCGCAGCGTGGCCACCGTGACCGCTGATCGGGAGACGACCCGCGCGATGTTGCTCGCGCAGGCGCTCCTCGCCGAGGCGGAGGTGAAGCCGCCGGAGCCGGGGCGGAGCGAAGGCGTGCGGCCCGGCGGCCTCCACTTCGAGCGCGAGGTGCGGCGCACGCTGCATCCGGCGCTGCGCGAGGTACGCGTGCGCGTCTACCCGGAGGCGGGCGGGACCGCCTGCGAGCTGGTGGAGATGATCCGTGTGCCGCCAGTGGAGGGTTTGTGAACGAATCCCCGGCGACGGGAAGGGATTCGTTCACAGACCCTGAGCGCGGCGTGGTGCTGGTGGCCGCGGTCACGGCGCTCGCGCTGATGAGCGTGCTGGCGCTCGGCCTGGCGGAGACGAGCGCGCTCGACGCGCGGCTCGGCGAGAAGTCGCTCGCCGCCCTCCAGGCCCAGGCGCTCGCGCGCTCCGGCGTGGCCGTCGCCGCCGTCGTGCTCGCCGAGACGGACGCCGCCGGGGGGCCCGACACGCTCGGCGCGCCGTGGGCGGTGGACGTGGGCCGCCAGCCGCTCGGCCCCGGCTGGGTCGAGGTGCACGTCGAGGACGAAGCACGCCGCCTCGACCTCGACGCGCCCGAGCTGGCGGACGCGGTGCCGCGGCTGCTGGTACTCCTCGGCCTCGATCCCGGCCTGGCCGACGCGCTCGCCGATTGGGCCGACGCCGACGATGCGCCGCGCCCGCGCGGCGCGGAGCGGGAGTGGTACCTCGCGCAGACGCCGCCGCTCGTGCCGCGGAACGCGCCCTTCGCGAGCGTGGGCGAGCTCGCGCTCGTACGCGGGATCGACGCCGCGGTGCTGACGCGCCTCAGGCCTTTCGTGACCGTCGCCGGCGAGCATGCGGTCAATCCCAACACCGCCTCGCGCGAGGTGCTGCTCGCGGTGGTGCAGGATGCGGCGGGGGTCGACCGGCTGCTCGCCGCGCGAAGGCGCGGCGCAATTGTGGCCGAGGACGTCGCGGCGCTGCTCCCCGACGCGCCTTACGCCGTCCGCCTCGCGCTCGTGCCGCGCGGCCAGCACTACACGGTGCGGGCCGTGGGTGGCGTCGGGGCGCTCCGTCGCACCGTCGAGACCACGCTTTCGGCGCCGGCGGGGGTGGAGCCGGAGATCGTCGCGTGGCGGTCCCTCGAGCCGTAGCCTCCCTTCACGCCGCGAGCGCTTGCATCGCCGCGCCGAGGCCCGCGACCTCCTTCGCCACGCTCGGCCGGGCCAGCACGCGCTCGTACCAGGCGCGCAGACGCGGGTGGGCGTCGGCCAGCGGCGCGCCGAGGCTCGCCGCGAACGTGATCGTGAGGAAGTAGCCGATGTCGGCGACGCTGAAATCCCCGCAGAGGTAGGGCCGCTCGTCGAGCCGTCGCTCGAGACCGTCGTAGTGCTGCGCGATGCCGGCGCGGGCGCGTGCGATCCGCTGCGCGTCTCGCTCGCCGGCAGGCTTGGAGAAGACCTCCGAGATCAGCTCGAAGACGAGCGGAAACAGGATCTCGTCGGCCGCCGCCTCGGCCTGCCGGCAGCGGGCCCGCGCCACGACGTCCTTCGGGTAGAGGGGCGGGCTCGGATAGCGGTCCTCGAGGTACTCGAGGATGATGGTCGAGTCGTAGAGCCCGAGCGCGCCGTCCACCAGGACCGGCACCTGGCCCTTCGGGTTCGTGGCGAGCACCTCGGGGTGCTTCGGCTGGTATCCCCGCGTCCGGCTGAACGGCACCGAGACGATCTCGTGCGCGAGCCCCTTCTCGCCGAGCGCGACGCGCACCTTGCCGGTGAAGAGACTGAGCGGACCCGAGTAGAGCTTCATGCCTTGGCCTCCTTCGCGGGCACCGGATCGCCCGCGTGCCCGCACGTCGGAGCTACATACCGCGAGTACGTAAGTCAATATGCTCTGCTCGGGACGCGCCTACCCCCGTCCGAACATCCCATTCACCTCCGGGTGCGAGAGCGTGTCGCGGAGGAAGCCCGTGTAGCTGCCCTCGCCGAGCAGCTCCTCGGCGATCCGCCGCGTGAGCGCGAGCGTCGCGCGCATCGGGCCGGCCCCGACGCTGACGCGCGCCACGCCGAGGCGCTCGAGCTCCTTCGCCGGCGGCACGCCGGCGAAGGCCATGACGTTGAGCGGAAGATGGACGGCGCGGACGACCTCTGCGATCAGATCGGGGTCGGCGAGGCCGGGGGCGAAGAGCCCGTCGGCGCCGGCGGCCTCGTACGCCGCGAGGCGGGGGATGGCGTCGGCGAGCTGCTCCGCCGGGTTTCCCTTGCCGCCGAGGAAGACGTCGGTGCGCGCGTTCACGAAGAAGCCGAGGTCGCGCGCGGCGGGGAGCGCGCGGATGGCGGCGATCTTCTCGACCAGGACGCGCGGGTCTTGCAGGGCGTCCTCGAGGTTGATGCCGACCGCGCCGGCGTCGATCACCGCCTGCACGTTGGCGGCGACCTGGGCCGGGCTCTCGGCATAGCCCCGCTCGAAGTCGACGCTCAGCGGGATGGCGACGGTGGCGGTGATGCGCCGGACGGCGCCCAGCACCAGCTCGCACGGGATGCGCTCGCCGTCGGGGTAGCCGAGCGACGCGGCGAGCCCGCTGCTCGTGGTGGCGACGGCGGGCGCGCCCGCCAGCTCGAAGATGCGCGCGCTGGCCGCGTCCCAGGCGTTGGGCAGGACGAGGATGCGCCCGCCGTGGTGGAGCGCGTGGAAGGCGCGCGCCCGGTCCTTCTGCGTCGTCGTCATAGGAGGCTCCTTTGCTCGAGAACGCCGGCGCGCTCGTGCGCGAGCAGCCAGCGCTTGCGCTCGATGCCGCCCGCGTAGCCGGTGAGTCGCCCGTCGGCGCCGATCACGCGGTGGCACGGCACCACGATGGCGACGGGATTGGCGCCGTTGGCGGCGCCCACCGCGCGCACGGCGGCGGGGGCGCCGATGCGCTGCGCGAGCGTCTGGTACGAGACCGTCTCGCCGGGCGGGATCGAGCGCAGCGCGGCCCACACCCGGCGCTGAAACGCCGTGCCGCCGGCGTCGACGGCGACCCGGTCGAGCACCGCGAGGTCACCCCCGAAATAGGCGGCGAGGCGGCTCGCCACCCCGGCCGGATCCGCGGCGCGGCGGAGTTCGGCGTCTCCGAAGCGCTGGCTCAGGCACGCGCGCCGATCTTGCCAGCGCTCCGCGAACTCGAGCGCCGCGAGCCTGCCGTCGCGCACCGCGAGCACGAGCGTGCCGATGGGCGAGCGGAACTCCGCGATCTCGAGCGTCATGTGTCCTCCTCGCCGGCGAGGCCGGCCCAGAGATGCATCACCGCGTAGGCGCGCCACGGGCGCCACGCCTCCGCCCGCTCCGCCACGCGCGCCGGCGCGAGCCGCCCCGCGCCGTTGCCGAGCGCGCGCCGAAGCCCCAGGTCGGCCGCCGGGAAGGCGTCGGGCTCGCCCAGCGCGCGCATCGCGACGTAGTGCGCCGTCCACGCGCCGATGCCGGGGACGGCGGCGAGGCGTGCGACCGCGTCCTCGAGCCCGCGCGAGGCGTCGAGCACGACCTCGCCGCTCGCCACGGCGCCGGCGAGCGCACGGATGGTCGCGGCGCGGGCGCGCGGCACGCCGACCGAGGCGAGGTCGGCGTGCGCGAGCGCCTCGGGCCGCGGGAAGAGATGCGTGAGTCCGTCCTCCGCGCGGTCGAGCGGCGTGCCGGCCGCGCGCACCAGCCGCCCGGCCAGCGTCGTCGCGCCGCGCACCGTCACCTGCTGGCCGAGCACGGCACGCACCGCGAGCTCGAAGGCGTCCCACGCCCCGGGCACGCGGAGCCCGGGCCGGCGGGCGACGAGCGGGGTCAGCTCCGGGCTCGCGGCGAGGTGGTCCGCGATCGGCACCGGGTCGGCGTCGAGGTCGAAGAGGCGCCGCGCGCGCGCCACCACCTGGAGCAGGCGCTCGGGCCGCGCGAGCCGGACGCGCATCAGGAGATGCGGCTCCCCCGCGGCCGCGCGCACCTCGATCGTGCCGGCGCCGTCGCCGATCGCGATCGTCCGCCGGTAGACGCCGTCCGCGACCGCCTCCACCCCGGGCGTGGCGCGCGGCGCGAGGAACCCGAGCAGCCCCGACCAGTCGAGCGGCGGCCGGAAGGCGAGCCGGACGGTGACGCCGCCGTGGTTCGCCACCGGCCCGCGCCGGCCGCGTGCGCGGCGGAGCGCCGTCGGCGTGCGCCCGAACGTGGCCCGCAGCGCATGGTTGAAGTCCCGAATGCTCCCGAACCCGGCCGAGAACGCCACCTCCGCCATGGGGAGGTCGGTCTCGTCGAGCAGCGTGCGCGCGAAGTGCGCCCGGCGGGCGCGCGCCACCTCGGCCGGCGAGGCGCCGAGGTGCGTGGCGAAGAGCCGGCGGAGCTGCCGCGCGCCGAGGCCGAGCCGATCGGCGAGGCCGTCGACGCCGCCCTCGTCGAGGGCGCCCGCGGCGATCAGGCGGAGCGCGCGCGCGACCACGGCCGAGGTGCCGCTCCACGCCGGCGTCCCCGGCGACGCCTCCGGACGGCAGCGCCGGCAGGGGCGGAAGCCGGCCGCCTCGGCCGCGGCGGCGCACGCGAACCAGCGCACGTTCTCGGGCTTCGCGGGCCGGACGGGGCAGACGGGGCGGCAGTAGACGCCGGTCGTCACCACCCCCGCGAAGAAGCGGCCGTCGAAGCGGCGGTCGCGGCTCCGCACCGCCGCATAGCAGCGCGCCGGGTCGAGCGTGATGGTCATGCCGTCTCCGTACATCGTGCCTTCGACGCCGTCTGGCAAGCGGCGGACATGGTCGTCGCCTGCGCCCGGAAGAGCGGCCGCGGCTCCCGACCGGCGATCACGAGCGCCCGCACCGGGCGAAAGCGCGCCGCGAGACCGTCGGCCGCACCGCGCACCGCGTCGCTCACCAGGATCTCGCCGCCGAGCGCACGCTCGGCGATGCGGGCGGCGACGTTCACCTCGTGGCCGATGAGATCGCCCGCGCGCGAGCGCGCTGCGCCAGCGTGGATGCCGATGCGGAGACGCACGCCCCGCGCCGCCTGCTGCATCTCGAGCGCGGCGCGGAGCGCCGCGGCGGGCGACGCGAACACGGCCATGAGCCCGTCGCCGAGGCGCTTCAGGATGCGGCCCGAGTGCCGGCGGATGGCCGGCAGGACCGCTCGGTCGTGCCGGTGGAGCAGGCGTGCTGCGGCCCGGTCTCCGCGCGTGGCGGCGTAGGCCGTGAAGCCTGCGATGTCGGTGAACATCACCGTGAGCGGGCGCCGCCGCGGCGGGCGCATCGGAAAGAGGCCGGCCAGCCACTCGATGCCGGCCACGGGGTCGATCGAGGCATCCATCGTCCGCTACGACCCGCCGGAGGTGCGAAACGTGAAATCACTCCGGGATTTCACGCTCGGCCCGGGCGGCGTGTTAGAGGACGCAGGATGAGCGTGCGCTCCGCCTCGCTCGCCGAGCTGATCGAGCGCCACCGGGGCGAGCTCGTGGGCTACCTCGCGCGAATGCTCGGCGACCGCCAGGAGGCCGAGGACGCGTGCCAGGAGGCCTTCGTACGCGCCCATCGCGCCTTCGGCCGGCTCGGGCCGGATGCCAACTCCCGCGCCTGGCTCTACCGCATCGCGACCAACACCGGGCTCAACGCCGCCCGCCGCCGCTCGCACCGGGCGGCGCGGGCGGCCGAGGTGGACCCCGACGCGCTCCCCGCCGCCGCCGGACCGTCGCTCGAGCGGCGCGAGGAGCTCCGCGCCGTCCGGCGCGCGGTCGAGGCGCTCCCGCCGCGGCAACGGGCCGCGCTCATGCTGCGCCAGTTCCAAGACCTCGGCTACGCCGAGATCGCCGCCGCGCTCGGCGGCAACGAGGACGCCGCGCGCGCCAACGTGTACCAGGCGCTCAAGAAGCTGCGTGCGGCGCTCGGAGGTGTACGACCATGATCACGCACGACGACGAACTGATCGCGCTGCTGCTCGGCGATCGGCGGCGCTCGGCGGCGCTCGGGCGCTGGCTCGGGACGCTCGAGGGCCGGCGCGAGCTCGCCGCCTACCGCCGGACGCTCGAAGCGCTCGCGGCGCTGTACGGGGACGCCGCGGCCGCGCCGCGGCGCACCATCTACTACTGCGCCCTTCCGACCCCGATCGGGCGCGTGTTCGTGGCCGCGGGCGAGGCGGGGCTGGTGCGCCTCTCGTTCCGGCAGAGCGAGGCGTCGTTCGTGGCCGAGCTGCGGCGGCTCGGCGCCGACGTGGTGCGCTCGCCGGCGCGCACGGCGGACATCGTGCACCAGCTGCGCGCCTACTTCGCGGGCGAGCGGCGGAGCTTCGACGTGCGCCTCGACCTCCGCCACACCACGCCCTTCCAGCGCCGCGTGCTTCTGGCCGCCGCGCGCGTGCCCGCCGGCCAGGTGGTGTCCTACGGCGAGATCGCGCGCCGCATCGGCCAGCCGCAGGGGAGCCGCGCGGTCGGCCAGGCGCTCGGCCAGAACCCGGTCCCGATCGTCATCCCCTGCCATCGCGTGATCGCGGCCGGCGGGCGGATCGGGGGCTATACGGGCGGCCTCGGCATCAAGCGGAGGCTCCTCCGCCTGGAGGGCGCGCGGGCGGCGGCGGGCTGACGGGCGAGGGTGCAGCGTCGTAACTGCGCGTCCCCGCATGCGGCTCCGTGCGCCCGGCGGCGACCGCCCCCGATTCCCGGTGTCCCGGCAATGCCCCCGGGGTGGCACGCCTGTTGCCTTCAGGGCGTGACGGACGCATGGTCTACTCCGCGATGGCAAGGGTCGTGAGCAGGCCCGCCGACCGGGCGGCCGCCGGCGCCCCGACACGGGAGCCGTTCGCCGCCCGCCTTCACTTCGTGCCGCGCACGCTCCGCCGCCCGCACGCCTGGCTCGTGCGCGTGCTGCGCGGCTACTTCGAGCGCGCTCCGGGTTGGGTGATCCTCACCACGCGGGGGCGCCGGACGGGCCTCCCCCGCGAGGTGCTCCTCCCGTGCGAGCGCACCGCGGACGCGATCATCGTGATCTCCACCTACCACTGGCGCTCGGACTGGATCCGAAACCTGCGCAAGGACCCGCAGGTGCGGGTGACGTGCGCTGGCTGGGTACTCCCGGCGCACGCCGAGATCGTCGAGGACGTCGCCGCCAAACGCACCATTATCCGCGCGCATCCCTTCTTCCCCGGGGCGCCGTTCGTGGTCGTGCACGCCGTCCTGCGCACCGTGCTGCGCCCGCTCCTCGTCCTCGCGATGCAGCGCTGGGTCGCGCCGCGACCGCTGGTCGTCATCCGGCGCGAAGGGTGACGCCATGTTCTGCTTCCCCTTCGGTCCCTTTCACCGTCGCTTCCGGCGCTCCCTCGAGGACGAGCAGGGGTGCGGCATGAGCTGGCACGACGACTGGCACCGCCAGTGGGCCGAGCGGCTCCAGCGCCAGGCCGAGCGGCGCGCCCGCCACTTCGCGCGGCACGCCGAGCACCAGGCGCGCCGCTTCGCCCGCGAGGCCGGGCGCTGGGCGCGCGGCGGCGAGGACGAGAAGCCGCTCCCGCCCGAGGAGGAGGCGCTCCGCCGGGCCCGCCGCCGCGCCGCCGCCGAGGCCGGCTTCTACGCCCACCTGGCCAGCTACCTGAGCGTCATCGCCTTCCTCGCGCTCATCAACCTCTTCACCTCGCCCTGGTACCCGTGGTTCCTCTGGCCCGCGTTCGGCTGGGGCATCGGCCTCTTCTCGCACTACATGGCCGTGTTCGGCTCGCGCGCCTTGAAGGAGCGCTTCTTCGACCCGGCGGTCGAGCGCGAGCTGCGCCGCGAGCGCGCCACCATGCAGACCGAGAAGCAGGCGAGCATCGACGAGCTGTCGTCGTCGATCGCGCACGAGATCCGGAACCCGATCGCGGCGGCCAAGAGCCTCGTCCAGCAGATGGGCGAGGACCCGACCTCGGTCGAGAACGTCGAGTACGCCAAGGTGGCGATCGAGGAGCTCGACCGCGTCGAGCACCGCGTCTCCCACCTCCTCAAGTACGCCAAGGAGGAGGACCTGAGCTTCGCGCTGGTCAACCTGGCGACCGTGGTGGACTCGGCGCTGACCCAGCTGCGCGCCAAGCTCGACGCCGCCAAGGTCGCCGTGTCGCGCAACTACATCGCCGGGCCGACCGTGCAGGCCGACGCCGACAAGCTGCGCGGCGTGTTCGTGAACGTGATCGACAACGCCATCGACGCGCTGGCGAGCGTCCCCGAGGGCCGCCGCCTGGACCTCTTCCTCGACAACGGCGCCGGCGCCGCGACGGTCCGCGTGCGGGACAACGGCTGCGGCATACCGGCCGACAAGCTCGACCGCATCTTCAACCCCTTCTTCACCTCCAAGGAGAAGGGCACCGGTCTCGGCATGGCGATCGCGAAGAAGATCGTCGAGGCGCACGAGGGCACGATCGACGTGGTGAGCGAGCCGGGCCGCGGCACCGAGTTCAAGGTGACGCTGCCGCTGCCGGCGAAGGGCTGAGCCGTGCAGGGGCGCGTCCTGGTCGTCGACGACGAGAAGGCGATGGTGCTCGCGCTGAAGGGGCTCCTCGGCAAGGAGGGCTACCACGTCGAGACGGCGGGGAGCGGCGAGGAGGCGCTCCGGCGCATCGAGACCGGGAGCTTCCACGTCGTCATCACCGATCTCAGCATGAACGGGGTCGGCGGCATGCAGGTGCTCGAGCACGCCCGCCGCGTCGACCCGGACCTGGCGGTCGTCATGATCACCGCCTACGGCTCGGAGAAGATCGCCGTGCAGGCGATGAAGCTCGGCGCCGTCGACTACGTGCCGAAGCCCTTCGACAACGACGAGCTCAGGCTGGTCGTCCGCCGCGTGATGGACACGGTGCTGCTCCGCCGCGACCACCGCCGCCTCCTCGAACAGGTGGAGCGCGCGTTCGGCTTCGAGCAGATCGTCGGGCAGAGCCCGGCCATGCGCCGGCTCTTCGAGACCATCGACAAGATCGCCGACACCGACGTCACCGTGCTGATCCGCGGCGCGAGCGGCACCGGCAAGGAGCTGGTCGCGAACGCGCTCCACTACCGGAGCCCGCGGCGCGCGAAGCCGCTCGTCAAGATGAACTGCGCGGCGCTCAGCCAGGAGCTGGTCGAGAGCGAGCTCTTCGGCCACGAGAAGGGCGCGTTCACGGGCGCGCTCGGGCGGCGCGAGGGGAAGTTCGAGGCGGCCGACGGCGGCACGCTCTTCCTGGACGAGGTGGGCGACATGCCGCTCGAGACGCAGGCGAAGCTCCTGCGCGCCATCCAGGAGAAGGAGTTCGAGCGGGTGGGCGGGAACGTGCCGATCCGGGTCGACGTGCGGCTCATCGCCGCCACCAACCAGGACCTCGAGAGCGCCGTGCGCGCCGGCCGCTTCCGCGAGGACCTCTACTACCGCCTGCGCGTCGTCGAGCTCGCCATTCCGCCGCTCGCCGAGCGGCGCGAGGACATCCCGCTGTTGATCGACCACTTCCTGAAGGAGGCCGCCCGGCGCTTCGCGCGCGACCCGAAGCCGCTCACCGGCGAGGCGCTGCGCGCCTGCGTCGCGCACGAGTGGCGGGGGAACGTGCGCGAGCTGCGCTCGGCCGTCGAGCAGGCGCTGCTGCTCGCCCCCGGACCCGAGATCACGCCCGCCGACCTCTTCGGCCGCCCCGCCGTCGACGAGAGTCCGCCGTCCGGCGCCCTGCCTGCGACCTTCCGCGAGGCCAAGGAGCGCATGGTGGAGGCCTTCGAGCGCGACTTCCTCCGCCAGGCGCTCCGCCGCCACGGCGGCAACATCACCAAGGCGGCCGAGGAGGTCGGCATGCACCGCCAGAACCTGCAGCAGAAGATGCGCGAGCTCGGCCTGACCGCCGATGATGCGCTCACGGAGCCGGAGTGAAGGAGAGCCCATGCAACTCGTCGGAAGAGTCCGGAACCTCCTGCGTGGCCTGGCTGCGCGCTGGATCGGCCGCCGCGAGCAGCGCCACCCCGACGCGGTCTATGCCGCCGCCATCGAGGAGCGCGTGGCGCAGTACGGGAAGCTGCGCGAGGCCGCGGCCGGCATCATCTATCTCCGCAGCAAGCTCGCGAAGGAGCTCGAGCGCGAGTCGGCCGAGCTGGGGCGCGTCGGCCGCCAGCTCGAGATCGCGGTCGACCGCGACGACGATGCCGTGGCCCTGCACCTGATCGGGCGCCGCGACGCGCTCGGCGCGGAGGTGACGCGGCTCACGGCCGAGCTGACCGAGCTCACCAAGGAGGCGGAGGGCGCCAAGCAGAACCTGGTCACCTTCCAGCGCGAGATCGCCCGGCTGCGCGAGGAGCGCGTGCGCATGCTTGCCCGCCTGGCGAGCGCGAAGGCGCGGCTGCGCTTCCAGGCGACCTTGAACGGGCTCTCCCCCGACGCCGACATCCGCGCCCTGGAAGAGGTGCGCGACCACGTCAACCGGCTGGTCGCCGAGACGCAGGTGAGCCGCGACCTCGGCGACAGCGAGCTCGAGAAGCGCCTCGGGCGCATCCGGGAGGCCGAAGCGGAGAGCGCCGCGCGCGCGCAGCTGGACGAGCTGAAACGCACGCGGCGCGGGCGGCTCGTTCCGATGGTGTTGCCCGAGGCGGTCCCCGTGCGATGACGGATCCACCGCGCGAGGCATGGTGCCCGCGCGCGAACACCCGCCGGCGCGAGAGCCCGGCGAGAGGAGTGAGCCATGATGCATCATCACGAGAGCTTCTGGACCGGCTGCGGCCCCCACGCGCGCGCCGCGTGGGAGGAGGCCGCGCCCTGGATCGCGGCGGCTTCGGGCTTCTTCGGCGCCGCCGCCTTCGGGGTGCGGAGACCGCTGCGCTTTCTCGCCTTCCAGCTCGGGCTCGACGAGACGCAGACGCGCGAGGTGGCGCGCATCCTCGACGAGCTCAAGACCGAGCGCGCGCAGGCCTCCGTCGACCACCGGCGCATGTCGGCGGCGCTCGCCGACGTGCTCGCCGAGGACAGCTTCGACGCCACCCGGGCGGCCGAGGCGGGACGGGCGCGGGTCGAGAGCGCGGAGCGCATGCGCCAGGCGACGGTGCGCGCGCTCGACCGGCTGCACCGGGTGCTGCGCCCGGAGCAGCGCGCGAAGCTCGCGCTCCTCATCCGGACGGGCGCGGTGGTACTCTGAGCGGATGGGCATCCGGATCACCCGGGTCACCAAGCGCTTCGACAAGTTCCTGGCGCTCGACAACGTGAGCCTCGAGGTGCCGAGCGGGGCGCTCCTCGCCCTGCTCGGGCCCTCGGGCTCGGGGAAGACGACGCTGCTCCGGATCATCGCCGGGCTCGAGGTCCCCGACGACGGCTCGGTGCGCTACGACGACCAGGACGTCACCGAGGTCGGCGTGCGCGAGCGCAACGTCGGCTTCGTCTTCCAGCACTACGCGCTCTTCCGGCACATGAGCGTGTTCGACAACATCGCCTTCGGGCTCAGCGTGCGCGGCTGGCCGAAGGCGCGCGCTCGGGAGCGCGTGCAGAAGCTCCTCGCCCTGATCCAGCTGGAAGGGCTGGAGCGGGCCCTCCCCTCGCAGCTCTCGGGCGGGCAGCGCCAGCGCGTGGCGCTGGCGCGCGCGCTGGCCGCGGAGCCGCGCGTCCTTCTCCTCGACGAGCCCTTCGGCGCGCTCGACGCGAAGGTGCGCCAGGAGCTGCGCGAGTGGCTCCGCCGGCTGCACGACGAGATCCACGTGACCAGCGTGTTCGTGACCCACGACCAGGAGGAGGCCTTCGAGGTGGCCGACCGGGTCGCGATCATGTACCGCGGGCACATCGAGCAGGTGGGTTCCCCGGGCGAGATCTTCGAGCAGCCGGGAAGCCCGTTCGTGATGGGCTTCCTCGGCAACGTGAACGTGCTGCGCGGGACCGTGCAGCGCGGGCGCGCGCTCGTGGGCGGCCTCGATATCTCCTACCCGCAGCATCCTCACGACGAGGCGCGCGCCGCCACCGCCTTCGCCCGGGCGCACGAGCTCGACATCCTGCGCGCGCGCGACGGGCGGCCGAGCCTCGAGGGCAAGGTCGCTGACATCCGGGCGGCCGGCGCGGTAGTCAAGGTGCGCGTCTACGCGGAGCCCTTCGGCGTCGTGCTGAGCGTCGATCTCACCCCGGAGCGGCACCGCGAGCTGGGCCTCGCGGTCGGGGACGTGGTGCACGTCGTACCCCGGCAGCTGCGCGTCTTCGTGCAGGACTACTCGATCTGAGCCTGTGGCTCCCGTTCCTCCGCTGGTGGGTCAGGCGCCGTCCGGTGGTCGTCATTCGACGCGGTGCTTGACACTGACGCGGACCTCCGGCATTGACGACACGTGACGATGCGGACCGCGACCTGCTGTTGTTGTACCGAGGCCCGGGGGGTTTCCCTCGCCCACGGTCGCGTCGCGTTCGTCGCCGCCAGCTCCTAAGCCAAGCGAACGTCTCGACCCGAAGGCCCGGGAGGCTCACGCCCCCGGGCCTTTTTGTTTTCCGGCGACCGAGACGGCACCCGCGACCATCCAGGAGGAAGCGATGAGACAGGACCTGCATCACCGCTGGCTGAAGACGAAGCGACCCCTGCGCTCGCTCGGCACGAGCCGCCGTGCGCTCCGCGATGCGGCGCGCGCCACGGCGGCCAGCGTTGCCCTCCGGGATTGCCTTTGTAGACCCTCCTGTCAGCTGGCGGCCTAGCCGCCTCGTTTCCCCCGACATCTCGTTCATCGACCGTCCCGGCGGGATCGCGGACGGCCCGACCGAGTCCTGGGACTTCGTCCAGGGCTGAGGGAGATCTCCATGCTGAGACACACCACACTCGCCCTGCT
>Ga0209808_1000807_pt1 | contig 15699 bp, 17 predicted proteins | sample GraSoiAngelo_157_FD_186171 | JGI IMG/M metagenome (GOLD analysis project Ga0209808, IMG submission 186171) | Grasslands soil microbial communities from the Angelo Coastal Reserve, California, USA - 14_1009_16_20cm (SPAdes) (version 2) | ecosystem: Environmental > Terrestrial > Soil > Grasslands ... | reverse complement strand
CAGGGTCAAGAAGGTTGGCGCGAGCTCGACGACCTGCTCACCGAGGCCGACGCCGTCACGCTGCATCTGCCGCTGACCCACGAGACGCGCGGCCTGCTGGACGCCCGGCGGTTGGGGCTCCTCCGCGACGGTGCCTCCCTCGTCAACACGGCCCGCGGCGCGATCGTCGACGAGGAGGCACTGGTGCGAGAGCTCGTCTCCGGCCGGATCGAAGCGGGCCTCGACGTCTTCGCACATGAGCCGGAGGCGCCGCGCGAGCTGCTGGCGCTACCCAACGTTGTCCTGACCCCGCACGTCGGCAGCGCGACGGCGGAGACGCGCGAGGCGATGACACGCGTCCTCGTCGACAACCTGCTCGCCGCTGCTCGAGGGGAAAGGCCGCCGAACCTCGTCTACCCTGATGCCGAGGCCCCGTAGCTCAGTGGATAGAGCGGCGGACTTCGAATCCGCGTGCGCAAGTTCGATTCTTGCCGGGGCCATCGCCGACACGAGTCCGGCCCTCGCTGCGCGAGGGCGATGACGACTCGCGTCGGCTCTGCTTCTTCGGCAGACCGCTGTGCGCCGCGGCCGCGCAGGTCGGCCGCGGCAGCGTTAGGTCGAAAGCTCTCTCGACAGGACCGACTGGACTGCCCGCAGGGCCACGCGGGTGTCTTCGAGGCGCGGCTCTCTCGTCGTGATTCTTTGCAAGCCGAGGCCGGGGAGGAGAAAAGCCCTTGCGAATCGCCGCGTCGAGCTCTCGACGGCGAGCCACAGCTCCATTGTCAGCGCCAGCGAGAGGAGGACGACGGCGGCTGACGCATAGATCGTCGGCCCGAAGGGCCAGACGCGCTCGAGGAGGACGGCCACCGGGAACACCAGTGCTGCGAAGTTCGTGCCGCAGCGTGCCGCGAAGCGGGTTGGGCGAGCCGCGCCGCGCCAGGTCTCGGCGAGACGGCGCTCCTCCGCGGCTGCGATCGCTCGATGCTCGGCACCGTGCAGCGCCAGCGTGCGGCCGCGCAGGAGCCAGAGGACGAGAGCGAGGGTGACCGAGAGACCCGCGATCAGAGAAACGCGATGCGGGAGGAATGCGAACAGAAGCGGAGCGGCGACCGCGGTTGCGAGCAGCAAGCGTTCCCGCGGCTTCGCGACGCCACCGCGGCGGAAGAGCGGCGACAGGGAGAGCCCTAGCCGAACGAGGCCTCGCAAGAGCGGAACGTTCCGAAGCCGCCTGCGCGGTGCCGGCATCGCGCCCTCGCGCAGGGTCCCGTCGACGCCGGCGAAGGCCCAAAAGCGCTCGCTGACGATCGCGACGCCGTCAGGCCTTGCCATACCACCGAGGCGTGGGAGGGCTTGCGCACCGTCGATGCCGGCAAGGACGAACTCCACCAAGCAAACCTTGCCTGGGTCGAGGCCGCCCGGCAATGGGTCGGGCGGCCTACTTCACGAACGAGTGGGGCCTACCACCTACCGCGCGAGAAGAAGCCGAGCAGCGCAAGCACGAGAACGATGATCAGGATGATCCAGAGAATGCTCAATTGGGGTCACCTCCTCCCGGGCGTCGTCGTTTCCCTACAACGGGATTCCGACCGCGAAGGTTTCGCAAGCGGTCCGGCTCTGGTTAGCGCGAAATGCAGCCGGTCGCTGCCGGCGCGGCGGGGCACGACGCGCCCCTCGAGCACCGTCACGCGTGTCGAAGAGGTTCCCCACGTGCAAGTGTCGCCGGCACGGCGGGTCTTCGCTCCGGTTGCCTGCGAAGCGCTGAGACCGAGCACCGTCACCAGAGCAAGCGCGAGCATGAGCAGACGAACGAGCAGATAGGCGCGAGCGGCCACAGCCTTGCCGGTTACCGGCCGAGTGCGTTTTTCCTGCCCCGGTGCAGGGCAAAGAGAGGCGGTGCCGAGGGCGATTTGGAGCGGCTCGATCAGCTTCGGGCTCGTCAACGTGCCCGTGCGCATGTACAGCGCGATCTCCGAGCACAAGCTCCACTTCCACTTCGTGCACGAACCGGACGAGAGCCCGATCGGCTACCAGAAGGTCTGCAAGCTCGAGGACAGGCCGGTCCCCGACGACGAGATCGTCAAGGCGTTCGAGTTCGAGCCCGGCGAGTACGTCTTCATGGACGACGAGGACTTCGAGGCCGCGCGCGCCGAGGGCTACAAGACGATCGAGATCACCGACTTCGTCCCTTACGAGCAGGTCGACCCGATCTACTTCGCGCGCACCTACTACCTCGGCCCCGAGGAAGGCGGCGAGAAGGTCTACACGCTCCTGCTGCGCGCGCTGGAGGATTCGGGGTTCGCCGGAATCTCGAAGTTCGTCATGCGGGACCGGCAATTTCTCGGCGCGCTACGGGTCCGGGACGGGATGCTCACCCTCGAGCAGATGTACTTCGCCGACGAGATCCGCTCGCTCGACGAGATCAAGCCGCAGCGGACGGAGGTTTCGAAGGAAGAGCTCGCGATGGCCGAGCAGCTGATCGACAACTTCGCCGGTGACTTCAAGCCGCAGAAGTACACGGACACCTATCGCGACGCCCTCTGCGAGATCATCCGGGACAAACGCGCCGGCAAGGAGGTCCATCACGCCCCCGAAACCGAGGAGGCGGCGCCGCCCGATCTGCTCGAGGCTCTCCGCGCGAGCATCGCGGCAGCGGACCGGGGCCGCGGCCGAGCCCCTCGGCGAGCGAGCCGCTCGCGCAACGGATCTCGCGGCGACCTCTCCGGTCTCTCGAAGGCAGAGCTCGACCACCGAGCCCGCAAGGCGAAGATTCCCGGGCGCTCGAAGATGTCGAAGGACGAGCTGATCGAAGCGTTGAGCTAGTGGATGGGGCGTTCGGCTGCCTGAGCAGAAGCACCTCAGCGTCGTCCCGGATGTCGAGGAAGAGCTGGATCGGCTGTTCGCCCTTCCGCTCGAGGAATTCACGAAGGAGCGGAACGACCTCGCGCGGCGCCTGAGCAAGGCGGGGCGCGGCGATGCGGCGGACGAGGTCAAGAAGCTCGCCAAGCCGAGCATTCCGGTCTGGACGGCGAACCAGCTTGCGCGCCGCGAGCCAGGCGAGGTGCGGGTCCTGTTGCGGTCGGCGGAGGAGCTGCGCAAGGCGCAGCAGCGAGCGCTCGGGGGCAAGGGCGGTTCCGACCTGCAGGATCGGCTCGCGGAGCAGCGCCGGTCGGTGCGGGCGCTGGCGCGCCTCGGTCGCGACATCCTCGCCAACGAAGGTCGCTCGGTCAGCGACGCGATCGTCGAGCGGATCGCGAAGACGCTCGACGCGGCCGCGCTCGACGAAGGGTGGCGGTTTCAGCTTCGCGCCGGTCGTCTGACCGAAGAGCTCGAGCCGCCGGGCTTCGAGGCCCTCGCCGGCATGGCTTCGGCGCGGCGGGCGCGGAAGGGCGCCGCAGCCGCGAAACCGAAGCCCGAAAGGATCGGCGAGGCCCGCCGCCGAGTTCAGGAGGCGCAGCGCGAGGCGCGCGCGCGTGCGCGCGAGGCCGACCAGGCCGAAGCCGAGGCCCAGCGCGCCGAGAGGGCAGCCGGCGAAGCGCACCAGACCGCTCGGGCCGCGCGCAAACGCGCCGACGAGGCGCAGCGCGCGCTCGCCGAGGCCGAGGCCGCCCTGCGGAAGACGCAGCGGAGCTAGCTCTCCGAGGCCGCGCTGCCGCAGGCGTAGTGGAGCTAGTTCTCGTCCGCCGGAGGCTCGTTGACGACCGGGTCGGTTGCGAGCCGCTCGGCAGCCTGCCGAGTCTCGTCCGCGACCTCGTCGGTCATCTCCACGAACTTGTTCTCGTCCGTGAGCCGGCTCTCTCGCTCTCGGTCTTGCTCGTCGGTCATCCCCTGCTCGTTCCCGCGCGCTCTACTCTGTAACCCCGTGATGCGGGCGTGGCGGAATTGGCAAACGCGACGGGTTTAGGACCCGTTGGGCGAAAGCCCTTGGAGGTTCGAGTCCTCTCGCCCGCACTCGCGCTCGTGCTCTTGGCGCTGGCGACCTCGGCGGCCGCCGCCTTGAGCTCTGGGTGGGAGGCCGCGAGGCCTCTGCCGCTCGCACGCACCGAGGTGGCAGCCGCGCGGCTCGGGAGCGAGATCGCTGTGATCGGCGGCTTTCTCGCCGATGGGACAAGTACGGGTCGCGTCGATGCTTTCTCGCCGCGCAGCGAGCGGTGGCGGCGCCTGCTCGACCTGCCGGCCCAGGTGAATCACGCGATGGTGGCATCCGCTTCCGGACGCCTTTACGTCGCCGGCGGCTACGGGGCGGAACGGCGTGCCTTCGTGTTCTTCCGCGGGCGCTGGCGAGCCCTCCGCAAGCTCCCAGCACCGCGGGCGGCGGGCGGCGCCGCAATCGTCGGCAGCAAGCTCTACGTCGTGGGCGGCGTGCTGGCGCCGGGGAGGCTGGCGCAGCGAATGCTCGTCCTCGACCTCCGCACGGGCCGCTGGCTCTTCGCGCCGGGGCCGAGCCCACGCGAGCATCTTGCAGTGACCGCCGCCGCTGGCATCGTCTACGCGCTCGCCGGTCGCTCGGGTGGGACGAACTTCACGACCTTCGAGGCCTACTCGCCGAAGCGGCGCACGTGGCGCCGACTCGCGCCGGTTCCCTACCCCCGCGGAGGAACGGGGGCAGCGGTCGTCCGGGGAAGAATCGTCTCCTTGGGTGGGGAGGAGCCTGGCGGCACGATCTCGTCCGTCTTCGCCTACGACATCGCGACCTCGCACTGGATGCGCCTGCCTGACATGCGCACGCCGAGGCACGGGCTCGGCGTGGTTGCATTTGGTGCCCGTGTCTACGCGATCGGAGGCGGCCCGCAACCCGGTCTGCACGTCAGCGCGGCGAACGAGTTCCTGACGCTCCCGAAGTGAGGCGCTCGATCCCGGCTACGGCCGCGGCGAGCGCGTCCTCATCGAACAGGAATGGTGCTGCGTTCGGGATTCCATGTACAGGAGCGTCGAGCTCGTCCGAACCCGCGGCCGCGTTGAGCGCGTAGCGGATCGGGATCTCGTGGCAGACGACGAGCACGCACTCGTACGGGGCGGCGAGCAGGCGGCCGAAGCCGTGCGCGTAGCGATGAGCAGCCTCGTCAAGGCTCTCGCCGCCGGGAAAGCGGTCGGCACGGACGTGCTCGCGCTTCCAGGCGCGGTAGTCCTCGATGGTCAAGCCCTCTAGCTCCCCGATCCGCACGTCGTCGAAGAGCTCCTCCTCCGCGACCGCTACGTCGCGGCCCTGCATCGCGATCCGCGCCGTCTCGATCGTCCGCCCGAAGCGCGTGTGCAGACAGACGTCGAGCGGCAGCGACCGGACCTGGAGACCCAGCAGCGCCGCCTCCTGGCGGCCGCGCTCCGTCAGCGGGGCCGGCCGGCCGGGGTCGCCGTTGACACGGTTTTCGTGGTTCAGGACCGACTCGGCGTGTCGGCTGAACACGAACAGGCGCATGCGCGTGACCCTACCGCCCTGACCGCGCCGTGACGGCAGGCGAAACCTCTTTGCTTGAATGGACGGGTGGCCGTCCAAGTCGAAGAGCTCGCTGACAACAAGGTCCGACTCAAGGTCGACGTGGCTCGCGAGGACATGCGCCACGCGGTCGAGCACGCGACCTCGGATCTCGCCGGCAGCGTCAAGATCCCCGGCTTCCGCCCCGGCAAGGTGCCGGCACAGGTATTGCGGGCCCGGCTCGGCGAGGAACGGCTGCTGACCGAGGCGGTCGAGAGCCACATCGGCGGCTGGTTCTGGAACGCCGCGGCCAGCACGCGCATCCGGCCGATCGCGCAGCCGCAGTACGACTACGACCTCCCGTCGTCCGATGACGACGCCTGGAGCTTCACTGCGACCGTCGACGTTCAGCCGAAGCCCGAGGTCGCCGACTGGTCGGCGCTGGAGGTTCCCTATGCCGAGGCCGAGGTCCCACCCGAGCTCCTCGACCGTGAGGTCGAGCTTCTGCGGGAGAGCGTCGCCGATCTCGCCCCGGTGGAGGGCCGCCCCGCTCAGACCGGCGACGTCGTGGTCGTCGACGCGGTCGAGGAATCGGGCGAGGCGCAGCGCGACCTCGTGCTCGAGCTCGGCTCCGGCAGGCTGCTCGAAGACGTCGAGCGCGCGCTGATCGGCGCCTCGCCTGGAGACACCCGCGCGGTCGAGTACACGCTCCCGGACGGCTCCTCCCGCACGACCCAGGTGACGGTCAAGGAGATCAAGGAGAAGGTGCTGCCGCCGGCCGACGACGAATTCGCGCGGGCCGCCAGCGAGTTCGACACCTACGCCGAGCTCCAGAACGAGATCGAGTCGAGCCTTCGCGAGCAGCTTGAGGACGAGCTGGACGCAGCCTTTCGCGCCGAGGCCGTCGACCGGCTGGTCGAGGCTTCGAACGCGACCGCTTCGGGGCCGCTCGTCGAGGCCCGCTCGCGTGAGCTGCTCAACCAGCTCGGCCGCTCGCTCGACCGCCGCGGGATCAGCGCCGACCTCTACCTCCAGCTGACCGGCCAGACGCCGGAGCAGCTCGCCGAGGGGGTTCGTGCTGAGGCCGCGCAGTCGGTCGCCCGTGAGCTGGTCCTCGAGGCCGCCGCCGACAAGCTCGGGATCGAGGTCTCCGACGACGAGGTCGAAGAGCTGATTCGCGAGCAGGCGGAGGCTGCGGGCGAGGACCCGGCGGACGTTCTCTCCCAGCTCCGCGAGGCGGGCCGATTCGAGACGCTCCGCGCCGACCTGCGCCTCAAGGACACCCTCGACCGGATCGTTTCCGAGGTGAAGAGGATCTCGCCCGACCTTGCCCAGGCGCGCGACAAGCTTTGGACTCCCGACAAGGAAACCGCCCCGACCGAAACGAAACTCTGGACCCCCGCTAGCAAGGAGCCTGCATGAGCCCGTTGATTCCCATGGTCGTCGAGCAGACCTCGCGAGGCGAGCGCGCGTTCGACATCTACTCGCGCTTGCTGAACGAGCGCATCGTCTTTCTCGGCACCCCGGTCGACGATCAGATCGCGAACCTGATCATCGCCCAGCTGCTGCACCTCGAATCCGAGGACCCGGACAAAGACATCTCGATCTACGTCAACTCGCCGGGCGGCTCCGTCTACCACGGGCTCGCGATCTACGACACGATGCAATTCATCAAGCCCGACGTGCAGACGATCTGCGTCGGCACCGCGATGTCGATGGGCGCCCTGCTTCTTGCCGGCGGGACGAAAGGAAAGCGGATGGCGCTCCCGAACTCGAAGATCCTCATCCACCAGGTGTGGGGCGGCTTCCAAGGGCAGGCGACCGACATCGAGATCCACGCGCGCGAGACGATCGCACTGAAGCGCACGCTCGAGGAGATCATGTCGGAGCACACCGGGCAGCCCCTCGATCGGGTGTCTAAGGACATGGAACGCGACTACTTCATGACGCCGCAAGAAGCCCAGGAGTACGGCATCATCGACAACGTCATCGTTCACCGCGATGGGTCAAGGCCCTAGCCGCGGAGTCGATTTCAGGCTAAAAGGAGAGACGTGGCCAGAGCGACAGACGGCAACGAGCAACTTCTCTGCAGCTTCTGCGGCAAGTCCCAGCGGCAGGTCAAGAAGCTGATCGCCGGTCCCGGCGTTTACATCTGCGACGAGTGCATCGATCTCTGCAACGAGATCATCGACGAGGAGCTGACGGCTCCGGCCCAGCTCGATCTCGAGAACCTGCCGAAGCCGAAGGACATCTACGACGTCCTCAACGACTACGTTGTCTCGCAGGAGGAAGCGAAGCGGACGCTTTCGGTCGCGGTCTACAACCACTACAAGCGCGTGCAGATGGTGACCGAGGACGGCGAGGTCGAGCTGCAAAAGTCGAACATCCTGCTGCTCGGACCGACGGGCTGCGGGAAGACGTTGCTGGCGCAGACGCTGGCGCGGATCCTCAACGTCCCCTTCGCGATCGCCGACGCGACCGCGCTGACCGAGGCGGGCTACGTCGGTGAAGACGTCGAGAACATCCTCCTGAAGCTGATCCAGGCCGCCGACTTCGACATCAAGAAGGCCGAGACCGGGATCATCTACATCGACGAGGTCGACAAGATCGCCCGCAAGGCGGACAACCCGTCGATCACGCGCGACGTCTCGGGCGAGGGCGTCCAGCAGGCGCTGCTGAAGATTCTCGAGGGGACGGTCGCCTCGGTGCCTCCGCAGGGCGGGCGCAAGCACCCGCACCAGGAGTTCCTCTCGATCGACACCACGAACATCCTCTTCATCTGCGGCGGCGCCTTCGCCGATCTCGACAAGATCATCGCGAAGCGCATCGGCAAGAACGCCGTCGGCTTCGGCGCCGACATCCGCTCGAAGAACTCGACCGAGGCCGCAGAGCTCCTCTCGGAAGTCATGCCCGAGGATCTGCTGTCGTACGGCCTGATCCCCGAGTTCATCGGGCGCCTGCCCGTCGTCTCCGCGGTGCACCAGTTGCAGCGCGAGGACCTCGTCCAGATCCTGACCGAGCCCAAGAACGCGCTCGTCAAGCAGTACCAGCGGTTCTTCGGCTACGACAACATTGAGCTCGTGTTCACCGAAGACGCGCTCTGGGAGATCTCCGACAAGGCTCTGGAGCGAGAGACCGGCGCCCGCGGCCTGCGGTCGATCATCGAGGCCGCCCTGCTCGACGTCATGTTCGAGCTGCCGTCGCGGAACGACGTCGTCAAGTGCGCGATCACCAAGGAAACGATCGCGAGAGAGCTCAAGCCGACGCTCGTCACGAGCGGCGCGGCGGCTGACGACGAGCCCGAAGAGCTCGCCGAAGAGTCGGCGTAGGCGCCGCGCCTACGGCGGGCCGGCTCGACGGCCGATCACCGCCGCGTCGGGTGTCTTCCAGGCGCCGAGGCTGGCTCGAAGCCACGGACCCGCGAGCGCGTGTTCGGTCGATACGCGTAATCGATCGCTCGGCGAACGAGCTCGGCTTGGGGGAGGCCGGTGCGCTTCGACTCTTGCACGAGGAACGCATGCTGGCGGTCGGTGAGAATCATGTGCGTTCGTCTGCTCATTGGGACTGTGTACACCGGCCCATCATCTCCATAGCGGATGGTGTACACCAGCCCACCGCACGGGTGTGTGCCGGGCGAGTGACGAATCGTAAAAATGGAGGCTCCGGCCGGCGAGTCGCGCCGCCGGCGGTTCGACGCCGCCGGCTACCGCTTCCGCGAAATCGCTCAGTACGATGCGCGGCGTGGAGCCCCTCTACAACCCGCACGGCGTCGAAGAGCGCTGGCAGACCGCGTGGGAGGCCGAGGGCCTCTACGGCGCCGAGCCCGGGACGGGACACGAGCCGTTCGTAGTCGCCCACCCACCGCCGAACGTGACCGGCGCGCTGCACACCGGGCACGCATTGCAGATCGCACTAGCGGACGCGCTCGTCCGCTGGCATCGCATGCGCGGGTTCGAGGTCGCCTTCCTGACCGGCTACGACCACGCCGGCATCTCGACGCAGAACGCTGTCGAGAAACATCTCGCCGCCGAGGGCAAGACGCGGCAGGAGTTGGGCCGCGAGCGATTCGTCGACTTGGTCTGGGAGTGGCTCAACACCTACGGCCGGACGATCATGAGCCAGTTCCGGCGAATGGGCGCGTCGATGGATTACCGGCGCGAGCGGTTCACGATGGACGATGCGTACATCCGCGCGGTCATGCGGTTCTTTGTCCACTTGCACCGCAAGGGCTGGATTTACCGAGCGAACCGAATCATCAACTGGTGCCCTTTCCACGAGACGGCACTCTCCGACCTCGAGCTCGTGCACGAGGAAGTAGACGACGCCCTCGCCTACGTGCGTTATCCGTTCGCCGACAACAGCGGCGGCGCCAAAGATGGCGTCACGATCGCGACAGCCCGGCCGGCGACGATCCTCGGCGACGTCGCCGTTGCCGTACATCCTGACGACGAGCGGTGGCGCGAGGCCGTCGGACGCGAGGTCGTAGTGCCATTCGTCGAACGCGTGGTTCCAGTGGTCGCCGACGAACGCGTCGACATGGAGTTCGGTACAGGCGCGCTCAAAGTGACGCCCGCCCACGATCCCTTGGATTTCGAAATCGGCCGTGCGCACCAGCTTGCTGAGCCGTCCGTCATCGGGCCCGACGGCCGCATGAGCCAAGAGGCCGGCGAGCTCGCCGGGTTCACGCAAGAGGAGGCGGAGGAGCGCATCCTCACGTGGATCCGCAAACACGGCCAGCTCGAACAGCGGGAGGCCTACCGTCACGCGATCGCTCTCTGCGAGCGCTGCAAGAGTCGGATCGAGCCCCGGATCTCGCTGCAGTGGTGGTGCTCGATGAGCGAGCTGAAGCAGCCGGCGCTCGAGGGGCTCTGGGCGGGGCGCGTGCGTTACCACCCTGACTCGCAACACCGATTCGCGATCGAATCGCTCGAGAGCGCCCCGGACTGGAACATCTCGCGGCAGATCTGGTGGGGCCACCAGCTTCCCGTCTGGGAATGTCCCGACGGCCACGAGATGGTCGAGGAGACCGAGCCGGAGGCCTGTGCGACGTGCGGCTCGGCCGAGCTTGTCCGCAGCGAGGACGTTCTCGATACGTGGTTCTCGTCGGCGCTCTGGCCCTTCGCCATCCTCGGTTGGCCCGCTGAGACGCCCGAGCTTCGCGCCTGGTATCCGGGAACGCTGAACACCACCGCGCGCGAGATCATCAGGCTTTGGGAGAACCGGATGATCTTCTCCGGACTCGAGCTGGTGGGCGAGGTCCCGTTCGCGCAGGTGATCATCCACGCGACCGTGCTGGCGCCCGACGGGCGGCGCATGTCGAAGAGTCTCGGGACGGGCCTCGATCCGCTCGAGCTGATCGACGAGCACGGGGCCGACGCCGTGCGTTATGGCTTGCTGAGGATCTCCTCGACCCAGGACGTCCGCTTCTCCTACGGCGCCGTCGAGGAGGGCCGCAAGCTCGCGAACAAGCTCTGGAACGCGAGCCGGCTGCTGCTCCAGGCCGGCCAGGGCAACCGGGACGAGGTCGGGCTGCGCCCCCGAACCGTCGAGGAGCGCTGGATCCTGGCGCGCCTCGACGGAGTCCGCGCGGCGGTTGAGGCCGATCTCGGCTCGTTCGACTTCGCCCATGTGGCGCGAGCCCTGTACCGCCTCACCTTCGACGACTTCTGCGATTGGTACCTGGAGTCGATCAAGCCGCGCCTCTACGAGAGCGATGAGGATGCCCGCGCGACCGCTCTCGGTGCGCTCGAGCGGTTGCTCAAGCTGCTCCATCCGCTGATGCCGCACGTCACGGAGGAGATCTGGACGAACCTGCCGGAACGCGAGTCGAGGCTGATCGTGGCGCCGTGGCCGGAGCCGGACACGGCCTACGCCGACGCGGAGGGCGCACTCGAGCGGGTCCAGGACGCCGCGGCCATCTTCCGCCGCAGCGGCGTTCTCGTCCGCCTGGCCGAGGACGAGCGGCGGATCTTCGACGCCGTCGTCAAACCCGATCGCGTCGCCGCGAACGGCAACGCCGCCGCCGAGATCGATCGCTTGCGCAAGGAGGTCGAGCGGGCGGAGAAGATGCTCGCGAATGAACGCTTCGTTGAGAACGCCGCGCCCGACGTTGTCGAGGCCGAGCGCGAGAAGCTCGCCAAGTACCGACGCGAGCTCGATGCCCTCTCAAACTAGCCTGTCTTGCTCCTCGCACGCCAGGAGCGCGGCAACGTGACCGGGCAGACTAAGGCAGCCCGCCCGGCCACGCCCTCCGGGCCCCTGGCGCGCAATGAGCTGCGCCATGCGTCGTCCTCGGTAGCGCCCGTATCGACTCGATACGGGCGCTCCCTGCGTCCTACCCTGACTTGCTCCTCGCACGCCAGGAGCGCGGCAACGTGACCCGGCAGACTGCGTGGATCGAATCGCTTTCGCCCTGGCCGGAGGAGTTCGGCTTGGGACGAATCCGCGCGCTACTCGCGGAGCTCGGCGAGCCGCAGCGCGCGTACCGTGCGATCCACGTCGTCGGCACGAACGGCAAGTCGACGGCGACCCGCCGCGCCGCTGCGTTCCTTCGTCGGGAGGGCCTGTCGGTCGGCGCCTACACGTCGCCGCACGTCTCGGGCTGGAGCGAGCGGATCCAGGTCGACGGCGAAGACGCCGACTTCGAGGTCGCGGTCGAGCGAGTCCGTCCGGCGGCGGAGCGCTTCGCCGCGACGCAGTTCGAGGCGGTGACCGCGGCTGCGCTCGCCGAGTTCCAGGCGGCGGAGGTCGACGTCGCGGTCGTCGAGGCGGGCCTGGGCGGCCGCTTTGACGCGACGAACGTGCTCGACGCTCCCATCGTCGCGCTCACGAACGTCTCCCTCGACCACACGGACGTCCTCGGCGAAAGCCGCGAGCAGATCGCCGACGAGAAGCTCGCGGTCGTACCGGCGGGCGCGACCGTCGTTCTCGGCGAGTCGGAGTGGGAAACGCGGGCACGCGAACGCGGTGCCGCCCGCGTCGTCCACGCAAGCGACATCGGTCGCGCCGCCGCCGAGCAGCTTCTCGGCCGCGAGCTCGCAGGCGAGGTCGCCATCGACCTTCCGGGCAGGCTCGACTTCTCGGGCAACGACGTCTTTGCGGGCGCGCACAACGCGGCCGGCGTCGAGTGGCTCGTTGCCCGTCTGCCCCGCGACGACTACGTCATCTGCGCGGCGATGCTCGCCGAGAAGGACGCGGGGTCGATGCTTTCTACGTTGGCGTCCCGCGGCAACAGTTTCGTGGCCACGCAGACGGACAATGAACGAACGCTTGCAGCAGAGCAACTGGCGCAGCTCGCGAGGGAGTTTTTCGCCGACGTCGAATCGGTTCCAGATGCCACAAATGCCCTCGACCGCGCCCGAGAGCGCGCCCGGCCCGACGGCGCCGTCCTCGTCACGGGGTCGCTCTATCTGCTCCGCGACCTCTACGGGCGGTTGGAAACCGTACGATGACAGGGCTCGGCGAGAGGCTGAGCGTCTTCGCGGTCGCCCTGATCGTGATCGTGATGGTCGTGGGGCTCGCGTTCGGCGCCGGCTATCTGGTCGGGAAGCTCCTTCTCTGACTGGAGCGTGACGTGATCGACCAGCTCACCGCCAGCGGCGCCTTCGACTTTTTCAGCACGAGCACGTGGACGATCGTCCGCAACCTGGCGATCCTCCTCGTCGCCGTCTTCTGGCTCGCCGTCGCAGTTTGGGTCTACAAGGACGCGCGGCGACGTATCGAGGATCCCTGGCTGGTCGCGATGGCGACCTTGATCGGGCTCGTGCCTCCCTTCATCGGCGCGCTCGTCTACCTCCTCTTGCGCCCGCCCGAGTACCTGGAAGAGGTGCGCGAGCGGGAGCTCGAGATTCGCGCGATGGAGGACCGGCTCGCGACGCGAAACCTCCACTGCCCGGTCTGCCGTGCGCCGGTCGAGGCCACGTTCCTCGTCTGCCCGGTGTGCACGACGAAGCTGAAGCAGGCGTGCGTGAACTGCAAGGCGCCGCTGGAGGCGCTCTGGCAGGTTTGCCCATTCTGTGAGACCCCGGTCGAGGCGGCGCCGCCGCAGCTCGGCAAGACGCAGTGGCTCGAGTCCTCGCGGCCCCGCAGGGAACGGCGACGCGCTGAGTAGACTGCGCGCGCCTTGGCCGCGGAGAAGACTCTCGTCCTGATCAAGCCCGACGCCCTCGAACGCAAGCTCGCCGGCGAGATCCTTGCTCGCTTCGAGCGGCGTGGGCTGGAGATCCGCGCGGCAAAACTCCTGACCGTCGACCGGGCGCTGGCGGACGAGCACTACGCCGAGCACAGGGAGAAACCGTTCTTCGGTGAACTCGTCGAGTTCATCACCTCCGCGCCGACGCTCGCGCTCGTGCTCGAGGGTGAGTCGGCGATCTCGGTCGTCCGCACGACGATGGGTGCGACGAATCCGCCGGACTCGGCGCCCGGCACGATCCGCGGCGACCTCGCGCTGGCGATGCCGGACAACCTCGTGCACGGCTCCGACTCGCCGGAGTCGGCGCAACGAGAGATCGCACTCTGGTTCGGCGATGGCCGCTGACCTCTCCCCGGACGCGCTCCGGAACCGTGAGATCTGGACGCAGGAAAACGCCGAGTACACCGGTCCCAAGGCCCTCGAGGCCTGGCGCCAGGAAGAGATCGGCTGGGGCGTCTTCCAGGTTCCCGAGTCCCAGCTCGGGGCACTGCCGGACGTCGCCGGTAAAGACGTGGTCGAGCTCGGCTGCGGTACCGCCTACTTCTCGGCCTGGCTCGCGAAGCGCGGGGCGCGACCCGTCGGCGTCGATCTGACCCCGGCCCAGCTCGCGACGGCAAGGCGGTGCCAGCAGGAGCTTGGGATCGAGTTCCCTCTCGTCGAGGCGAGCGCCGAGGACGTTCCCCTCCCCGATGCGTCGTTCGACCTTGCCCTCTCCGAGTACGGGGCCTCGATCTGGTGCGACCCTGAGCGCTGGATCGCCGAGGCCGCTCGCCTGCTCCGGCCGGGCGGGGAGCTCGTCTTCCTCGTCAATTCGACGCTCGCCATCCTCTGCTCTCCCGACGAGGGCAGCGTCGTCGAGCGGCTCCAGAGACCACAGTTCGGGATGTACCGCTTCGAGTGGCCGGGCGAGGATGACGGCGTCAACTTCTACATCTCACACGGAGAGTGGATTCGCATTCTCCGGCAGAACGGCTTCGAGATCGTCGCGCTCCATGAGCTGCAGGCGCCGCCGGACGCGGCGGATCACCCCCGCTACGAGCTCGTGTCGGCGGAATGGGCCAAGAAGTGGCCCTCCGAGGAGCTCTGGCGGGCCCGCAAGCGGGCGTGAGCGCGCCTCCGGCGCCGCCGCTCCTGCTCGCATCGCGGTCGCCGCAGCGGCGCGCGATTCTGGAACAGCTGGCGATCCCGTTCGAGGTGGTCGTGCCGGCCTATGAAGAGGAGGTGGCCGGCGCGGATCCGGTCGCGGAGGTCGAGCGGCACGCGCAGGGCAAGGCGCGGTCGGTCGCTCGAGTGGCGGGCGACCGGCCCGTACTCGGCGTCGACACCGAGGTCGTCTTGGCCGGCCGCGTCTATGGCAAGCCGGCCGATGCTGCGGAGGCCGAGGCGATGCTGGAGGAGCTTTCCGGACAGACGCATCAGGTCGTCTCCGGCCTTTGCCTCCTGACGCCCGCGTGGGAGGACCTGCATCACGCGGTTACGGACGTCTCCTTTCGCGTCCTGACTCCCCGCGAGCTCGGCCTCTACGTCGCGACCGAGGAATGGCGTGATCGCGCAGGCGGCTACGCGATCCAGGGCCGCGGCGCCGCGCTCGTCGAGCGGATCGAGGGCGACTATCTCAATGTCGTCGGGCTGCCGACGGCGCTCCTCGTCCGCGTGCTCGCGGAGCGCTTCCCCGGGGTCTACGGCTTTGGCTAGAGCCGCGCTGTTCCTGCTCGCCTGCTCGGCCCCGCTGGCTGCCGGCTGTGGCTCCGGCGGGGGCTCGTGGCGTTCCAGCTCCCGAAGGCTCGCTTCGTCCGCGAACGGGTCGTATACACCGCATCGATCGCGTGCGGAGGCTCGAGCTACCTGCAGCCGATGGTGCCGCTGGCGAACGACCTCGGCTTCGTGAACGCGTTCACGGTTCCGCGGAACGGAAGGCCCTTCGACTTCATCTTGCCGCATCTCGCGGCCGGGATCAGCAGTCATGGCGAGGCGACAAGAGGCCTCGCGTGCCGGCGGTGAGCGACCTCGTCACCGGCGACGACGGCAAGGCCCGCTGCCGTTGGGGATCCACCGACGAGCGGTACCGCGACTACCACGACACCGAGTGGGGTCGGCCCGTGACCGACGAGCGCGGTCT
>Ga0209808_1000806_pt1 | contig 15703 bp, 17 predicted proteins | sample GraSoiAngelo_157_FD_186171 | JGI IMG/M metagenome (GOLD analysis project Ga0209808, IMG submission 186171) | Grasslands soil microbial communities from the Angelo Coastal Reserve, California, USA - 14_1009_16_20cm (SPAdes) (version 2) | ecosystem: Environmental > Terrestrial > Soil > Grasslands ... | reverse complement strand
AACCTCGTGCCGATCCTCGCCGCCGAGATCCCCTCGATCCAGAACGGCGCGGTGGGCAAGGACGGCAAGTCGGTCACCTGGAAGCTGAAGAAGAACGTCGTCTGGCACGACGGCAAGCCGTTCACCGCCGACGACATCGTCTTCAACTGGGAGTATGCGGCCGATCCCGCCACCGCGGCCACCACGATCAGCTCCTACAAGGACATCACCCGCATCGACAAGCTGGACAGTCACACCGTCAAGCTCACGTTCAAGAACCCGACGCCGTTCTGGGCGGATGGCTTCTGCGGCTACCGGGGCATGATCATCCCCAAGCACGTCTTCGAGCCCTTCAAGGGCGCCAAGTCCCGCGAGGCGCCCGCCAACATCAAGCCCCTCGGCACCGGCCCCTACAAGTACGTCGACTTCAAGCCCGGCGACATCGTCCGCGGCGAGCTGAACTCGACCTATCACATGCCGAACCGGCCGCATTTCGACACCATCGAGATGAAGGGCGGCGGCGACGCCGTCTCCGCCGGCCGCGCCGTCGTGCAGACGGCCGAGTACGACTACGCGTGGAACATGCAAGTCGAAGAGGAGATCATGCGCCGCATGGAGCAGGGCGGGCGGGGCAAGTTCGAGACCGCGCCCGGCGGCAACATCGAGCACATCCAGTGCAATCAGACCGACCCGTGGAAGGAGGTCGACGGCGAGCGCGCGAGTGTCAAGGCGCCGCATCCCTTCCTCACCGATCCCGCCGTCCGCCAGGCGCTGAACCTCCTCGTCGATCGCGCCTCCGTCCAGGAGGAGATCTATGGACGCGGCGGCCAGGCGACGGCGAACTTCCTCAACTCGCCGCCGAAGTACGTGTCCAAGAACACCCGGTGGGAGTTCAACGTCGACAAGGCGAACCAGGTCCTCGACGCCGCGGGCTGGAAGCGCGGCGCCGACGGAATTCGAGCCAAGGGCGACAAGAAGCTGAAGATGGTCTACCAGACGTCGATCAACGCTCCTCGCCAGAAGACCCAGGCCATCGTCAAGCAGGCCGCCGCCAAGGCCGGCATCGAGCTCGAGCTGAAGTCCGTCACCGCGTCGGTCTTCTTCTCCTCCGACGCCGCCAACCCCGACATCTACGCGCGATTCTCGACCGACCTGCAGATGTACACGACGACGCAGGCGTCGCCGGATCCACAGACGTTCATGGAACAGTTCGCGTCGTGGGAGGTCGCGGCCAAGGACAACAAGTATCAGGGCCGCAACATCACCCGCTGGCGCAACGAGGAGTACGACAAGCTCTTCCGCGCCGCGGAGACGGAGCTCGACCCCGCGAAGCGGGCGGCGCTCTTCATCAAGATGAACGACATGGTCGTCCAGAACGTCGTCGTCATCCCGGTCATCTTTCGCAACAAGGTGCAGGCGGTGTCCAGTCGCCTGCGCGGTCACGAGATCAGCGGCTGGGACAACGACACCGCCAACCTCTTCAACTGGTTCAAGGTCTAGGACGCCGAAGGGGCGGCCGGCGTCTCCGCCCGGCCGCCGCCAGCGATGTCGCGCTACGTCATCCGTCGCCTGCTGATCGCCGTGCCGGTCATCTTCGGCATCAGCCTCGTCCTCTTCACCATCCTGGCCCTGGCGCCCGGCGATCCGTTCGAGGAGCTGGCCACCAACCCCAACGTCCCGCCGGAGGTGCGACTGAACCTGCGCGCCAAGTTCGGCCTCGACGATCCGCTGCCCGTGCGCTACGCGCGCTGGCTCGGCGCGATGCTGCACGGCGACTGGGGCTTCTCGTTCGTGAGCCGCGTCGACGTGGACACGCTGATATTACAGAGGCTGCCGACCTCGCTCTTCGTCCTCGGCAGCGCGCAGATCCTGGGCCTGCTGGTGGCACTGCCGATCGGCACATACTCGGCGCTGCGCCCGTACTCCGTCTTCGACCAGATCACCACCACGCTCGCCTTCGTTGGGTTTTCGCTGCCCACCTTCTTCACCGGGCTCGTGTTCATCCTGGTGTTCAGCCTGTGGCTGGACTGGCTGCCGTTCATCTACCGCGCCGACATCGGCGCCACCGGCTGGCGCTGGTGGTGGGAGCACGCGCGGCAGGCGGCCATGCCGGTGGCCGTGCTCGGGCTCTTTCAGGGCGCCACGCTCACCCGCTTCGTCCGCTCGGCGGTGCTCGACGTCGTCCGGCTCGACTACGTCAACACGGCGCGCGCGAAGGGCCTGTCGGAGGGCGTCACGGTCGTGAAGCACGTGATCCGCAACGCGCTCATCCCCGTGGTCACGCTGGTCGCGCTGCAGATCCCCGGCATCTTCACGGGCGCCGTCATCACCGAACAGATCTTCCGCATCCCCGGCATCGGCTCGCTGCTGATCAGCTCGATCCTGGCCAACGACACGCCGGTGATCATGGCCATCACGTTCGTGTTCTCGTGCCTGGTCGTGATCTTCAACCTCGTGGCCGACCTTCTCTACGGCTGGCTCGATCCCCGGATCGCCTACCGATGAAACCATGAGCATCGCCGCCGCCCCCGCCGCCGCGCCGCTCCTCACCGCGCCCACGACGCGCCCGTCGCTCTGGCGCGAGGCGACCCGCCGCTTCCGTCGCCACCGGCTGGCCATGGTCGGCTTCACGGTGCTGGTGGTCATGGTGACGGCCGTGCTCGTGGGCCCGTTCGTCTACCGCGTGCCGATCGACGCGATCGACTTCAAGGCGAAGCTCAAGGGACCGTCGCGCGCGCACCCCCTCGGCACCGACGACCTCGGCCAGGATCTGCTCGCGCGCATGCTCTACGGCGGCCGCATCTCGCTCGCCGTCGGCGTGATGGCCATGCTGATCTCGATCACCATCGGCACCAGCGTGGGCGCCCTCGCCGGCCAGCTCGGCGGCGCCGCCGACCACACGCTGATGCGGCTGACCGATCTCTTCCTGTCGCTGCCGCAGCTGCCGCTGCTGCTGCTGATCGTCTACCTCTTCCGCGACGTGCTGAAGAAGACGCTTGGCCCCGAGACCGGCGTGTTCGTGCTCATCGTGGCGGTCATCGGCGGGCTGCGCTGGATGCCGGTGGCGCGCCTCGTGCGCGCGCAGTTCCTGTCGCTGCGCGAGAAGGAGTTCGTGGAGGCCGCGCGCAGCCTCGGCGCCGCGCCGCTGCGCCAGGTGGTCCGGCACATCCTGCCCAACGCCGTCGGTCCCGTCATCGTCGCCGGCTCCCTCGACGTCGCGGTGGCGATCATCGCCGAGTCGTCGCTGTCGTTCCTCGGCCTCGGGTTCCCGCCCGACATTCCGACGTGGGGGCGCATCCTCTTCGACGCCAAGGACAATCTCGACTTCGCCCCGCACTGGGCGCTCTTCCCCGGCACCGCGATCTTCCTCACCGTGCTGTCGATCAACTACATCGGCGACGGCCTGCGAGACGCGTTGGACCCGCGCAAGGTGCTCGGCGGCAAATGAAAGGAGTCGTCGGTGGCTGATCGCGATCTCTGCTTCATGCCGGCCACGAAGCTCGTTCCGCTGATCGCGCGGGGCGCGGTCTCGCCGCTCGAGCTGGTGCAGGCGGTGCTCACCCGCCTGGAGCGCGTGAACCCGCGCCTGAACGCGTACTGCACCGTCGCCGCCGAGCAGGCGGTGGACGCGGGGAAGCGGGCGACGGCGGCAGCCCGGCGCCGCGCGCGCCTCGGTCCGCTGCACGGCGTGCCGGTGTCGATCAAGGACCTCACGCCGACCAAGGGCATCCGCACCACGTGGGGCAGCAAGATCTACGAGCATCACGTGCCCGAGGAAGACGCGCTGGTCGTCGCGCGGCTGAAGGCGGCGGGGGCGATCGTGGTGGGCAAGACGAACACGCCGGAGTTTGGCGCGGGCGCCAACACCTTCAACGAGGTCTTCGGCGTCACGCGCAACCCGTGGAACCCGGCGCTCACGCCGGGCGGCTCGACGGGCGGCGGCGCCGTCGCGCTCGCGACCGGCCTCGGCCCGCTGGCCCAGGGCACCGACCTCGGCGGCTCGCTGCGCCTGCCCGCGGCGTTCTGCGGCGTGGTCGGCTTCCGCACTTCGCCCGGCCTCGTGCCCGTCCATCCGGCGATGCTCGCCGTGATCGCGGGCGCCGATCCGCGCTCGCCGATCTCCTATCCCGTGAACCCACGCGCCTTCATCGATGCCGTCCGGCGGCCGAGCGTTCGCGGCCTGCGCCTGGCGTGGGGCGGCGACCTCGGCGTCACGCCCGTCGACGACGAGGTCCGCACGCTCACGCACGCCGCCGCCGAGGTGTTTCGCCGCCTCGGCGCCCGCGTCGAGGAGGCGCATCCGGACTTCTCGGGGCTGCGGGAGATCGTGCTCACGAGCCGCGGCGTGTCCATGGTGGCGCGCCACGAGGAAAAGCTGGCCAAGTGGCGCGGCGTGATGCAGGAGAACCTCGTCAAGAACATCGACCACGGGCTCGCGCTCACACCCGCGGAGATCGGCCGGGCCGAGCGCCTGCGCACCGAGCTCTGGCATCGCGTGCGCGCGTTCCAGGAGCGCTACGACCTGATCCTCACGCCGACGGCGGCGGTGCCGCCCTTCCCCGTGGAGTGGCGCTCGGGACCCAAGGAGATCAACGGCCAGCCGATGCCGAGCTACATCGACTGGGCGATGCTCACCTACGCGTTCACCGTCGTGGGCCTGCCGGCGATCTCGGTGCCGGCCGGCTTCACGAAGTCCGGCCTGCCCGTGGGGCTGCAGATCGCCGGCCGCTGGCGCGACGAGGCCGGCGTGCTGCGCGCGGCGGCGGCCTTCGAGACCGCGCAGCCCTGGGCCGATCGCCGGCCGCCGGACGGACAGTGAAGATGGGGGGCCCCGACATGGCCCCCCAAACCCCCCAACGCTCGGGGCGGCCCGGCGGAGCCGTGCCACCCCTCGATAACTAGTAGTGCTCGCGGTGGCGGAGCTCGACGAAGAGCCCGTGCGTCTGGCGCGGGTGCACCCACGCGATGTCCGGCCGCGGGCTGTCGACCTGCACGCCCTCGCCGCGCAACGTCGCCACCGCACCCGCCACATCTCCGCACTCGAAGCCGACCAGATAGACGCCCTCGCCGCGCTTCGCGAGGAACTTGCCGACGGCCTTGCCGGGATCGGTCGGCTGCATCAATTCGATGTGACCGATGCCCGTGGGCAGGATGGCGTTCTTGAAGCCGAAACGGTCGGACGTGTCACGCCGGTGCACGCGCAAGCCGAACAGCTTCATGAAGCGCGCCGCCGCCGCGTCCAGGTCGTTCACGACTATCGACAGCTCGACGATGTCGCCCAGCATGGCCATGGCATCCTCCTTGGAGTGAGAGAGACTCAGCGTGTGGCGTCGCGCAGGCGGCCGTCCAGGGCCGGCGCGATCGTGCCGCGCGCGGTGATCGCGTCGAGCAGGACGTCGGAGAGCTGCGGCCCGCTCACGGCGTCCACCAGCACCCGCCCGTCGCGCAGCGCGGTGACCCCGTCGCCGCCCCGCGCGATCCAGTCCACCACGGCCGCCGTATAGGTCCTCGCGGGATCGAGCGGCGCGCCGCCGACCTCGACCCCGAGCACGCGGCGCCCGGCGGGCAGCCGTGGATCGTACGCCAGCCGCAGCCCCGAGACTTGAAGATAGCCGCCGCCCTCGCGCTCCAGCCGGCTCAGCCCCTGCTCGAGCGCCTCGCGCAGCCGCGCGCCCGACACCGCGAGCTTCATCACCACGTTCGTGAACGGCAGCAGGCCGAGGACGTCGCGCCTGGTCAACGTCCCCGCGGGGATCACGCGGTCGGTGCGCAGGCCGCCGCCGTTGACGAGACCGACGTCCGCGTCGAGCCGCGCGCGCATGGCGTCGGCGACAAAGTCGCCGAGGTTGCTCTCCTGGGTGCGCAGCGGCCCGCGCCGCGCCTCGAGCGGAACCGTCGTGCGCCCCACCTCGAGAGCCAGCTCCCGGCCCAGGCGCGCCTCGTAGTCGCGCACGACCGCCGCCACGTTCGGATCCTCCGGCAGGCGCGCGCTGACCTCGTGAAACGTCCACGAGCGCTCGGCGAGCGCGCCGTCCGGCCGGAGCCAGACGTCGACCTCGACCAGATACCGCGCGTCGGAGCCGGCCTTGGTGATGACGGCCTTGCCCTCCTCGGCCACCAGCGGCTCGTGCTCGTGACCGCCCAGGATCACGTCGACGTCGGCGGCGGCCGCGAGCGCGCGGTCGGCGCGCATGTGCTGGTGCGTGACGGCGACGACGAGGTGCGCGCCGCGCCGGCGCAGATCGGCGGCGACGGCGGCGCCCGTGGCCGTGGGGTCGCGGAAGTCGACGTCGGCACCGCCCGCCGACGTCGACGCCGTCTCCGGCGTCGTGAGGCCGAACAGGCCGACGTGGAGACCGCCGAGCGGCAGCACGCGGTCGCGGGCGGCGCCGCCGAACGGGCGGTCACCGGCACGCTCGAAGGCGTTGGCCGAGAGCCAGACGAAGCGCGACTCCGCCATGCGCTCGCGCAGCACGGCGGCGCCGAAGTCGAACTCGTGGTTGCCGAAGGTCGCCACGTCGAGGCCGAGCGCGTTGAGGACGCTGATCATCTGCGCGCCGCGCAGCACGGTGGACATCGGCGAGGGAGAGAGCATGTCACCCGCGTGGGCGAAGACGACGTTCGGATGCGCGGCACGAAGGCGCTTCACCAGCGTCGCGAGCCGGGCCATCCCGCCGCGGCGGCCGCCGTCCACCGGCTCGAGCACGTAGGCGTCGTTGATCTGTAGCAGCGTGATCTCGACGGCGCGCGGCGGCGCGGCCGCGGGCGTCCGCGCATCGGGCGCTGCGCAGCCCGCGAGCAGCCAGGCGGCGAGGACCCACGCCGCGAGATGACGCGGCGCACTCACGCTACGCTACGCGCGACAGCCAGGGATGATCGCGCCGGCGCGCCAGGCGCTCGGCGAGGTACCGGCCCGCCCGCTCCGCGTCACCGGCGCGGAAGCACGCCTCGAAGAGCGTGTCGTGAAAGACGTCGCGCTGGGCCCGCGATCCGCCGAGCTCCACGAGGCGGGGCCGCAGCGGCTCGATCTTCGCGATGCTCGTCCGGTAGTCGCCCTGACCGAACGCGTGGATGCCCTCGACGAGCGGCGCGAGCACATCGCCCATCAGGCCGGTGGGATCCTTGGGCGCGCGCGCGCGCACCGCCTCCAGCTGCGCCTTCGCCGTCGCCCAGTCGCCGCCGCCGGCGAGGGCCATGGCGACGTGGGCGGCGTGGAAGAGCAGGCCCATCCGGTTGACGCGCTCGCGCGCGATGGCCGTGAACGGCTGCCAGCGCGCGCCGACGGGCTCGCCGACCAGCTCCAGGCGCCAGAGCAGCGAGATGGAGTCGTGCAGGTTGCCGGCGATCGAGGAGGGCTCGCGCTCGAACGCGGCGCGCCCGATCTTCGCCGCGCGCGCGTACTCACCGCGCGCGAAGTGCAGGAGCGCCAGGTGCCAGAGCAGGTGGTTGCGGAACCAATTCAGGCCGCGGCACGGGTGGATGGCGACCGGCAGCTTCGTCACGCCGGCGTCGAAGGACTCGGACTCGTACAACGCGTGGGCGAGCGCGTGCACCGACCAGGCGTCGTTGGGCTCGAGCTGCAGCGCCGTCTCCGCGGTGCGGATCGCCTCGGGCAGCCGGCCGGCCTCCTCCAGCGCGAAGGCGTGCAGGCCGAGCACGAACGATGAGCCGGGATAGTGGCCGCGAAGCGCGTCCGTCAGCGTCAGCAGATCCGGGAACCGGCCGAGCCAGAAGTAGACGTAATAGAGCCGCTGGAAGACCATCGCATCGCGCGGCCACCTGGCCAGGTGCTCGCGCATCAGCCGCTCCGCCTGCGGCACCTGCCCCGACGTCCATGCCGTCAGCGCCGCCACGTGCGAGCGTTCCCGCTCGGTCTGGCCCACGACTGCGGCGCGCGCGGCTTCCGTCGCCGCCTTCGTCTCGGGGAACCGCTCCTCGAGGAAGAGACACACCGCGGCGCCCGCGTGCGCGAGGGCGAGGCCGGGATCGCGCTCCGTCGCCGCGCGGAACAGCGGCAGCGCGTCGGCCTGCCACGCCTGCAGCGAGCGCACCGCGCGGTCGTAGAGTGCCTGCGCCTCGCGATCGGCCGTGGACACGGGCAGCCCGTACGCGTCGTCCGGCATCCCGCGCATCCTATCAGGTTGGGGGCCCCGAAATGGCCCCCAAGCCCCCCGACGCTCGGAGCGCCCCGGCGGAGCCGTGGCGCTCCTCGAACACGTCCGACAGAAACTGCATCGCGCGCCGCTCGGCCCACGCCCGCGGCCGCCAGAACGGTCCCTCGACGAAGCCCACGTGGCCGCCCCGCTCGCTGAACTCGGCGACGATGTTCGGCGGCAGCGCGGCGGGATCGGGCAGCGCCTCGGGCGGCACGAACGGATCGTCGAGAGCGCTGATCAATAGAGTCGGCCGGCACACGCGCGCGAGGTACGGCCGGCAGGACGCGCGGCGCCAGTAGTCCACCTCGTCGGCGAAGCCGTGCAGCGGGGCGGTGACGATACGGTCGTACTCGGCGAACGTGCGCGCGCGCATCACGGCCGCCACGTCGACGAAGCCCGGAAACGCCCGCGCCTTGTCGAGCACCTTCTGCCTGAACGACCGCATGAACGACGCCGTGTAGGTCACCTTCTGTATCCCGCGGTCGAGCGTGCGGGCGCAGCGCTCGAGGTCGTACGGCGTGGAGATGGTGACGGCCGCGCGCATCTGGGGCGGCGCGGCATCGCCGCGCTCGCCGAGCCACTTCAGGAGGACGTTGCCGCCGAGCGAGATGCCGACGGCGCCGATGCGCGCGTCCGGCTCGCGCCCGGCGAGCAGGCGGACAACGAGGTCGAGGTCGTCGGTGTCGCCCGAATGGTAGAAGCGCGCCAGCCGGTTCGGCTCGCCGCTGCACGACCGGAAGTTCAGGGCCACCGCGCTCCAGCCCGCCTCGCGCGCGAGGGTGAACAGGCCATGCATGTAGTGCGAGCGGCACGAGCCCTCGAGGCCGTGCAGGACAAGTAGTAGCGGCGCGCCCGGGGCCGGCCCGTCCAGGCAATCGAGGTCGACGAAGTCACCGTCGGGCGTGGCGACCCGCTCGCGCCGGGACGCGATGGCACCCCGGCGCATGAGCGGGCCCCAGACGGTCTGCGCGTGGCGGTTTCGCAGCCACCACGCCGGGCGGAACGCTACTCCTGCCCGCTCAGCAGCAGCTTCACCACTTCCGGCACGATCTCGCGTGCGCGTCGGTCCAGCTCCGCGTCGGTGAGGTTGGCGATGGGATGCGGCATCGCGAGGAACTTGTAGTGCTTCAGCCCCCACTGCTCCGCCATCGCGCGTCCCGTCTTCTCGAACACGTCGGTCACGATCGAGGCCGAGGGAACACCGGTCTTCTCCAACAGAATTCCGTCGAGCACACTGCCCGACGAGCAGGACCCTCAGTCTCCGATCCCGGCGACCACGACGTCGGCCGACGTCTTGATCGCCTCGATGATCTCCTGGTGCGCCGGCACGCTCGCGTTGTGCTTGCGATACATCGTCCACTCGGCGACGCCGTACTCCACTTTCAAGATATCGCCGATCCGCTGCAGGAGCCTGTCGGAGTTGAACTTCGTGTTCTCGATCAGCGCCACGCGCTTGCCCGCCAGCGCGGCCGGCCGCGGGGCGTACGCGATGACCTGCGCCGCGGCCGCGGTGGTGGGATCCAGGATCTCCATGCTCATCTCCTAACCTCCTTTTTCAGGCTAGCGTCGCCCCTCGGCGGGGCTGCCGCGTCGCACTGCCACTGTAATGGCTGCGGAAGACTTGGCGCTCGACCAGCCGGGGATGAAGCAGGAGAACGCGCCGGCGCGCCCGCCGGCGGCGACGACCAGCAGGTCGTCCGGCGAGGCCACGAGCGGCCGCATCTTCTGCTCGTCGCCGGGTTCGAGCGTGCCCGACATGCGGTGCGTGCGCTTGAGGTGCGCGTGCGAGTTCTGCGTGTGCTCCCACACGAACTGGCGGATCTGCTTCTTGTCCCAGCCGTCGGCGGCGATGGTGCGCATGTGCTCGCCCGCCAGCACCAGGCAGTAGTGCGGCTGCCCCATGACGTTGCCGGAGATGCGCATGTTGTCCGCCAGGGTGGTGAGGATGCCCTCGGCCGTGCTCGAAAGCTGGTTGTAGAACTGGTGCGGCCCCTCCGCCGCCATCACGGTGACGGTGGACTGCTCGGGCCGGAAGCCGCGCTCGACCGACAGGGGCGTCCACGGGCTCTCCGCCTCGTTCTCCGCGATCACGTACGACAGCTTGCCGGGATGGCCGACGGTGCCGCGGTCGAGCAGCCCCGGCATCGAGCCGCACACGTTGCGCATCACCAGGCGCAGCGCGCGTCCGATCGTGAGGTTGGCGCGCCAGCCGGGGCCGAAGAGATTGTCGCCCGCGTTGACGTCCAATTCGCGCCCGACGGGTCCGTTGACGATCAGCAGCACGGCGGCGCCGCCCGTCGAGGTGCCGGGCCCGTGGTAACCCCAGCGCGGGTCCCCGATGCCCTCCACCGCGGCCACCACGACCGGCATGTACTCGGGCTTGCAGCCGGCCATGACCGCGTTGATCGCGACCTTTTCCGCGGTGACCGCCGTCGCGCGATCCCTGATGTAGGCAATCTGGGCGTCCGGCGCCAGCCGCGCCGCGTCCAGCATCGCACGGACGGCCGCCTCGGTCGGCGGGACCACCGGCAGGCCGTCGGTCCACCCCTTCTCGAAGCACAGATCGATGGCCCCGGCGGCGTCATTGACGGTGTAGCGCTTGGACGAGAGCGTGGCCGGCATGCAAGCCTCCTGTCTCGAGTCACGCCACGCTACCACCGGCTCCGCCGCCGCCGCAACCCCGCGCGCGCCGACGATCAGTCGGCGATCCGCTCCGTCACCGAGCGCGTGGCGCCGAAGGTCGGCACGATCGCCGAGTGCTTGCCGGGGCCGCCGGCCACGATCACCATCACGTCTTCGGGCCGGCTCGCGAACGGCAACAGCGTGTCGGGCCCCGAGCCTTCGAAGCGCTCGGGATGGATGGTCATGAAGCGCGTGACGTTGTCGGCGGAGAAGCGCTTGAGCGGCACGCGCGCGGCCTCCCAGAAGCGCCGCTTGAAGTCGGCCTTCGACCAGCCGGAGGAGGCGATCGTCTGTGCGTGTTCGGGCCCCAGGATCACGAGCGGGTCGCCGGCGAGATAGATGTTGTTGCTCCCGGTGGTGGCCGCGGTGCCGGCGATGGCCGCCATCAGCGTCTCGCCGGCCATCGAGCCGTGGTCGTTGACGTTGTGCGGGCCCTCGGAGCCGCACACGGTGACCGTGCTCTCGTCTCGCTTGAACCCGCGCTCCACGTGCAGCGGCTCCCACGGCGACTGCGCCTCGTTCTCCGCCAGGCAGTAGGTGAACTTGCCCGGATGCCCGAGCGTCGCGCGGTCTTCGCGTCCCGGCCGCGCCCCGCCGATATTTTGCAAGATCAGCCGCACGGCGCGGCCGATGACCGCGTTGGCGCGATGGCCGTTGCCGAGCGCGTTGGGCCCGCCCGCCACGCCGAGCCGCGCGGCGATCGGACCGTTGACGATCACGAGCGGCGTGCAGGGGTGCGTCGTGCACTGGATCGCGTTGAGGTTGAACTCCGGCCTGGCCACCGCGCGGATGGCGGCGACGATCACCGGCAGGTGCTCGGGGCCCGCGCCCGCCAGCGCGGCGTTGATGGCGACCGCGTGCAGCGTCGCGCGGCCGTCGAGCGGCGCCAGCGTTGCGACCATCTCGTCGCCCGTGCGCCGGCCCAGGATCTTCGTCACCCGCGCCTCGGTCGGCGGCAGCACCGGCAGGCCGTCCGACCACTCCTGCTCCATCGCCCACACCTGGAAGGCGTCCAGATCCTCCGGCGAATCGACCAGCGTCGGGCCCGCGCCCGCCGTCGAGGCCGGTGGCGCCGGGTCCTTCGTCAGGCCGGCGAGCACCTCATCGAGGATCGCGTCGGCCTTCGCGCGCGCCGTGTCGGGCGCGACGCCGCCGAGCGGATGCGGCACGAGCGCCACCGCCATGTGCGGGAGGCCGTGCTTGGCCGAGGTGGCCTTCGCGAGCGAGAGGAACGCGTCGGTGCCGAGCACGACGGAGGGCACACCCCGCCCTTCCAGCTGCGCCGCGTCGTGGATACTCCACGACGTGCAGGACCCTCAGTCGGCGCTGCCGGTGAGGACGACGTGCGCGGACTTCGCGATGTCGTCGATCATCTCCGCCGGCCGTGAAGCGCCGGGCTTGCGCCACGCGCGCACGCCGGCCGCGCCCGTCTTCTCGGCGAGCAGCTCGGCCACGCGGTGCAGCAGCACGTCCGCGTTCGGCTTGGAGTTGTCGAGGACACCGATGGTGAGACCGGCGAGGCTCGGCTTGCGCGACGCGAGCCGTCCGACCTGAGCTTGACCGCCGCCGGGGAACGGGCTCCAGACTTTCATGGTGCTGGAGTATATCGCCGAAGCAACGCCGCCGCGACGCCGGCCAGCGCGACGGCGATCGCCGCCGTCAGGAACGCCTCGCCGAACGCCGCCGCGAGCCCCACCGTCTCGCGGCGCGCGGCGAACACGCCGGCGAGCACGAGCACGCCGGTGACGACGCCGAGCGTGCGCGCGAGGAACGCGAAGCCGCCGGCCACGCCCTGCTGCGCTGCCGGGAACGCGCCCATGATCAGCGCCATGTTCGGCACCTGGAAGAGGCCGAGGCCGAAGCCGGCGGCGAAGAGGGCCATGGCGATGATGGCCGGACTCGTGGCGGCGTCGGCACGGCTCAGGAGGAGCAGGCCGAGCGCCTCGAGCACAAGCCCGGCCACCATCGGGCCGCGCCCGCCGAGACGATCGGCGGCGCGCCCGGCGATCGGCGCGGCGACGGCCGTGCCGAGCGGCGTCAGCGTGAAGAGCAGGCCGGCCGTGGCCGCGTCGAGCCCGCGCACCAGCACGAGATAGAACGGCGCCAGCAGCCACACCGAGAAGATCGACGCGTTGGCGACGAACGCGAGCGCGCCCGGCGCCAGCACCGGGCGCCGCAGGACGTCCACCGCCGCCACGAGCCGGGTCGCGGCGCCGCGCGCGGCCGGCAGCGCGGCGAACGCCCACGCGAAGACGGCCAGCGCGAGCGGCACGCGCACGTGGAAGGTGGACCGCCAGCCGAGGTGCGCGACGAGGAAGCCGGCGACGAGCGGCGCGACGGTGAAGCCCACGCCCATGCCGGCGTTGAGAAAGCCCAGCGCGCGGCCGCGCTGCCCCGGCGTTGCCGTCAGCGTCACCAGTCCCGGCGCCGTGCCGTACACGAGCCCGCCGCCCACGCCCTGCAGCACGCGCGCGCCCAGCAGCAGGTCGAACGTCGGCGCGAGCCCGCCGAGCGCCAGCGCGGCGGCCGTCACGATCAGGCCGACGCGGAACACGCGCGCGTGCCCGACGCGGTCGCCGAGCGCGCCGCCCCAGAATGCCGTCACCGAGTACGTGAGGACGTAGCAGACGATCACCCACCGCAGCCGCTCCGGCGGCTCGGCGAAGGCGGCGGCCATGGCGGGAAAGGCGACGTTGATGATCGCGTCGAGCGAGATGACGCCGGCGCCGGCCGCCGCGATCCAGCGAATCACGGCTGGTATGATGGCACGCCATGGACCTCAAACCCGGCGCCACGCACGAGATCACCTGGACGGTCACGCTCGACAAGACCGCCGACGCGATGGGCAACCGCGGCGTCAAGGTCTTCGCCACGCCATGGCTGATCGGCATGCTCGAGGACGTGTGCGGGGCGATGATCAAGCCGCACCTGGCCCCCGCCGCCACCACCGTCGGCACCATGGTGGAGATGCGGCACCTGGCGGCCACGCCCGTCGGCATGACCGCGCGCGCCAAGGCCACGCTGCTCGAGACCGATGGCCGCCGCTTCCTCTTCTCGGTGGAAGCGTGGGACGCGAAGGACAAGATCGCGGAGGGCCGGCACGAGCGCTTCGTCATCCCGGACCTCGCCAGGTTCCTCGAGCGCGCGATGAACAAAGGGCAGGCGTGATGCCGCTCCAGATCAACACGGGCGTGCTGGGCAAGGAGTTCCCGCCGTACGCCGTCACCGTGGAGCGCGGCAAGGTCAGGGAGTTCGCGCGCGCCATCGGCGACCTCAACCCGTTCTACCTCGACGATCGCGTCGGCGCGGCCTCCGAGTGGGGGGACGTCATCGCGCCGCCGACGTTCGCGACCACTTTCCGCGACGAGGGCGCGGACACCAGCGCGCTGCTGCGCGAGCTGGGCACGGACATCTCCCGCGTCCTGCACGGCGAGCAGGAGTTCGAGATCCATCGCCAGCTGCAGCCGGGGCAGACCTACCTCTGCCGCGCGAAGGTGGTCGACATCTACGAGAAGAGCGGCAAGAGCGGCCCGATGGCCTTCGTCGTGCGCGAGACGGCGATCACCGACCGGGATAACGAGCTCGTGGCCACCATGCGCGCGGTGACCGTGGTGCGGCTGTGAAATACGGAAAGGTCTACGCGGAGGACGTCAACGTGGGCGACGAGCTGCCGCCGCTCGTCAAGGGCCCCATCCAGCAGATCCAGCTCACCCGCTACGCCGGCGCCTCCGGCGACTTCAACCCCATCCACCAGGACGACGAGTTCGCGAAGGCGGCGGGCATGGGCGGCGTGTTCGCGCACGGCATGCTGTCGATGGGCTTCGTCGCGCAGGCGGTCACGGACTGGGCGGGCGCCGGCCGCGTGAAGAAGCTCGGCGTGCGCTTCGCCGCGCTCGTACGCCTCAAGGACACCGTCACCTGCCGCGGCCGCGTCGTGGCCAAGTCGTCGAAGGACGACGTGCACCTCGTGGAGCTGGAGGTCTGGGCCGAGAACCAGCGCGGCGAGAAAGTCGTCAGCGGCCGCGCGACGGTCGGCCTGCCCTCGCGCGCATAAGCGTCAGCCGCGCGGCATCTGCCCGCGCGCGGCCACCCACTCGCGCAGGGCGTCGCGCGTCGAGGGAAACGCCAGCACCTCCCACGGGATGTCGTCCGGCCTCACCCACTCCAGCAGATCGTTCTCTGCGCACGCGGTCAGCGTGCCGCCGACGACCAGCGCGCGATAGACGATGATGACGGGCGCGCCCGGATAGGAATACACGTTGTGCAGGCCGGTCAGCTCGACCTTGAGCCCGGTCTCCTCGAGCGTCTCGCGCATGGCCGCGTCGGTCACGCTCTCGCCGAAGTCCACAAAGCCGCCCGGAAAAGTCCACAGCCCCCGCCCGGGATTGATCGAGCGCCGCGTGAGGAGGATGCGCCCCTCCTGCTCGGGGATGGTGCCGGCCACGACCTTGGGGTTGAGGTAGAAGACGAAGCCGCAGGCGCCGCACACGGCCTGCTCCCGCTGGTCGGGCGGTACCGGACCGCGCCCCAGCGCGCCGGCGCACAGCGGGCAGAAGCGGATCGTGGTGGGGCCCAGCATGCGGAAGGGCTCGTCGCTCACGCCGTCCAGTCTACAGTCGCCGACGAGCGCGCGCCGCTGTGACGCCCCAGCGCCGAACGATGGCGTCACGTCGGAAATCGTCGAGCCGCGGCGCGATCGACTGCTCGCTGTCGGGAAGGCCGGCACCGCCGAGCATGTCGAACGCATCGTCCGCGGCTGGCGCAGGATCGATCGCAAGGCCGAAGCAGAGGAGACAACGTGATCCACGGGCGGCTGGAGCCCGAGGTCGGCTGGGCCATCGACGTGTTGCATCCCCTGGCCACCGGTGAGCGGCTTAGCGCCACTC
>Ga0209808_1000804_pt1 | contig 15713 bp, 12 predicted proteins | sample GraSoiAngelo_157_FD_186171 | JGI IMG/M metagenome (GOLD analysis project Ga0209808, IMG submission 186171) | Grasslands soil microbial communities from the Angelo Coastal Reserve, California, USA - 14_1009_16_20cm (SPAdes) (version 2) | ecosystem: Environmental > Terrestrial > Soil > Grasslands ... | reverse complement strand
TTACAATCACAAACTCTTCTTCCACCAGCTCGGCACGCCGCAGTCGCAGGACAAATTGATTTACGAGCGAACCGATCAAAAGGAATGGCTCTTCAACGCCGAAGTCACGGACGACGGGCGCTATCTCATCATCACCGTCCAGCGCGGGACCGATCCGAAGAACCGGATCTTTTACAAAAACCTGGTCGATCCGAATTCCAAAGTCGTCGAGCTGCTCGGTAAAGCGGACGCCGAATACACTTTCATCGACAACGAGGGACCGGTCTTTGCGTTCCGGACAAATTTGAACGCGCCGCTCGGCCGCATCGTTACCGTCAACACGAGCAAACCGCTCCCCGCCCAAACCGACGAGCTTGTGCCGCAATCGAAAGACAAACTGGAAGCAGTCAGCACCGTCGGCGACCGCTTCATTGCCGTTTATCTGAAAGACGCACACAGCGCGGTGAGATTATTCAAGCTCGACGGCTCGCGTGACGGCGAGATCGCGCTGCCCGGTCTCGGCACCGCCGGGGGATTTACCGGCAAACGCAAAGATCGCGAGACGTTTTATTCCTTCACCAGTTTCACTACGCCGACGGAAATTTTCCGGTACGATTTCGACAAGCGCGCGAGTGAAGTCCTGTTCAAACCAAAAGTAAAATTTAGTCCCGACGATTACACGACTGAGCAGGTCTTTTACAACAGCGCCGATGGCACCCGCATCCCGATGTTCATCTCCTACAAAAAGGGAATGAAGCGCAATGGACAGAATCCGACTTATCTTTTCGGCTACGGCGGGTTCAATATTTCGGAAACGCCGACGTTTGCGCCCGCCAATCTCGTTTGGATGGAAATGGGCGGAATCTTCGCGCTCGCGAATTTGCGCGGCGGCGGCGAGTACGGCGAGAAATGGCACGAAGCCGGAATGCTGCACGTAAAACAAAACGTGTTCGACGATTTCATCAGCGCCGCACAGTACTTGGTCCACAATCGTTACACTTCGACGTCAAAACTCGCGATCGGAGGCAGCAGCAACGGCGGCTTGCTCGTCGGCGCATGTTTGACACAACGACCCGATCTTTACGGCGCCGCGCTCCCGAACGTCGGCGTGATGGACATGCTGCGGTTCCAAAAATTTACCATCGGCTGGGCATGGACTTCGGATTATGGCAGCGCGGATAAACCTGATGACTTCTCATTTCTCTACGCCTACTCACCGCTCCATCACATCGCCAAAGGCTGTTGTTATCCTGCAACAATGATCACAACCGCCGATCACGACGATCGGGTCGTGCCCGCGCACAGTTTTAAGTTCGCGGCGACACTTCAAGCCGCTGAAAATTGCGACAAACCAACCTTGATCCGGATCGAAACCAAAGCCGGACACGGCGCCGGCAAACCAACGACCAAAATCATCGAAGAAACCGCAGACCGCTGGGCCTTCCTCGTCAAAGAGCTGAGGGTGAAAGTCGCGAAATAGCCACGCTTAGAAAATTGGACCGCGGATTAGGCAGATGCCACGGATGATCAGGGCCCAAGCATTCTTGAATCGAAGCGATACTCCACCGGCGAAGCGATTTTGATCCTTTTGAAGTCCGGATGAGTCGGGTTCAACAGAAAATTGAGCTCACTTCTGCTCAGTAAACTGGGTAGCGCCAACACGGCGGAGCGCCCGCTACGAACCCAGTCGTCCCCAACGCGCATGCTCCCATTCGTCGGCGGCTCGGCGTTCCAATCGGGTGGCAGATTTTTGATTGGAAAGTATTCAGTCAATTTGTCGTCCCAATCGACTCGAAAAGAGAGGTATCGGTCCGTTGGGGATAACGGCATGGTGTGAACGAAAATCTCGAGCGCTGCGAGAGATTCGTGTTCGCTCACGTAAACGACCGGTGTGCCGCGCGAGTTCCACCTGCCGCCGTAAAGCCGGCTGCCTTCACCTGTGAACGCCGTGTCAACGCGCTCCGCGCGAACAATGCGCCAAGCCGAACGCATGCCGCGCTAGGAATACACGCTGTACTCGATTCGCCCGAGCAGGTTCTCGATTTCTCGCGCCCCCACTTCGGTGCTGGCGTAATCCAGCGGGACGGCGCCGCCCAGACCTCGCTGCGGAAATTTCAACCACTGCCGCGCACGCGCCATGTCGCCAAAGACTTTCGCTGCCTGCTGAGTCAATCGCCAAAACCGCATGACCCGATCCGATTCCTGCGGCGAAAGACGCCGTTCGGTTTTGCGCCGTTGCAATGTCGATCTTGAAATGGCGAGTCGCCGCGCCACCGACTCAAGCGGTTCGTCGATCTCGCCTCTCAAATGTTCGAGCTCACTAAACGGAAGGCCTTTACTTACGCGGTGAATCACTTGCGCTGGCGCGAGGTTGGTCTGTTTTCGCGAGAGTGTCACAGGGCGTTTCGAGCCATATTTCCGATTCGGGTGTTCGCGAACAACGTTTCGCTTCTTTTTGTTTTTCGCCGCTTTGCTCATTTGAACACTTTAAATGATTCAAATGGGCTAGTCAAACTGTTAGAACACGCTCATTCAACGCCCGCGACACAGGACAGACAAAACGCCCCGGTGAGTTTTCCCCACCGGGGCTTTTGATTCTGCTTACTCTCTGTTGCTTTCCTGCCTTAGCGGGCTTCTCTGCTGGATGTCAGCCGGAGTTCAGCGAACTCAGTCGAGTTGCTGATCTTCGTGACGAACCAGGGCTCAGGGCCAAGACTGGCCGACGGTTGTTGCTGGATGCCGCGGCCAATTGGCGTAGGCCCAAAGGCGATCGAGTGACCAGCCTTTGCTACGGTGATGTAGTTTTGTCCTCTGTTTTGGCAGAGGAAAAGCCCCTCCTCACCATGAAGAAGGCTTGCCAAGTCCAGGCCGCTTACCGGCACGTTGATGTCGAGTTTCATTTGCTATGTTTTCTTTCCTTTCTAGCGTCAATCTCACGCACCGTTTGATGATCGCCAGGTAACTTAGGTTGCCTTTTTTAATTTCCTGGTTGTTGAGCGGCGCAATCTTACGCCCGGGAACGCGAATGGGAATCGCGCGAGACGGGACCAAGAGATGAGGCCAAGCACGGGAGTCAGCGCCAGGCGCGGATCGATGGCCGATCCGGCAGTCGAGAAATATCTGCTCAGTCTTCAGCGAGCGATGAACGTCGATGCGTTCTGGAAAGCCGCCCAGCAGTTGCTCGCTGCCACGGTCCCAAATCGTTTGGTCGGATTCATGTTGCAACACAATCCAATTTTGCCGCCGCTCACGAGATGGACGCTGTCGATGCCTGATGGTTTTTTCACAGCGGAGCCGCTTAAGAGTTATATTGCGGCGCAGCGGCGCAAAAAGATCGTGCGCATCGGCGATCTCTTTTCCAATCGCCGCAGCTTCATGAAATCGCGGTTCTATCGCCAATTCATGGCGCCTCAGGAATGCGCTCAGGCCGTGTGCCTCCTGTTCCGGGAAAAGCAGAGACTCGTTTGCGCGATTGTCATCATGCGCGCGGCGACCCAGGGCGATGTGTCATCGGCGGAGATGAAATTGCTCCGACAGCTTTACCCACAATTTTTGAATGCGCTTCGGCGCCTCAGGTCGCTTGGACGGGAACGCGCAGTGCGGATGGATTTTGAAGAATGCCTGAGGCAACTGCCGTTGCCGACAATGCTCTTGCGCTGGAACTTAAAATTGATTTATCGAAACAGGGCTGCGCGCGATTTCTGCGCCGTTTGGGAAAAGGGATGGGAACAAGCGCGATTGACAAACGCGAGGTCGGAGATCCCACCCGAGATACTAGATCGATGTCGTTCGCTCAAACAACAATGGGCGCACGCGCAACGCCCGAGCGCGACGCGCAGAGTCTTCAAACGAGAACGCGTGCACCATCCCCGGTCGCCGGATCTACGCGCCACAGTTCGCCTGAAACAACTCAGCTCGGCCGACCTGGCGCGACCGCATTTTCTGATCGAGTGCGAAGCCTTGCGCCGTCACACGGCTCAGCATGCTGAGTCAGCGGCCTCCCGTTTGCCGCATCTCGCCCGGCTCACGGCGCGCGAACAAGAAATCACGCGACTCGTTTGCGACGGGCGGAGTAACCAGGAGATCGCCGATGAGGCGGGCTTGAGTTTGCAAATGGTGAAAAAACATTTACACGCGGTTTTCCACAAACTCGAAGTCACCAGCCGCAGCCAACTCATGGCGTTGATGCGATAAACCGACCAACCTCGGATTACCCGCCACGGCGGGCAGGCAGCGGATTTCACAGATTGCATTGAAGGTGGATCGAGCAGTCCCTTGTCCGCCGACGGACGGACTCGTCCCGTGGCGAGCTCGATGTTAAATTAGGCGGCCGAAGCCGCACTTATGTTGGCATCGCCCGACGCAGAGGCCGATCCACCTAAAATCATTGAAGAAACCACCGACCCCTGGGCCTTCCTCGCTAAAGAGCTAGCGATGAAAGTCGCAAAATAAGTTATGCCGGTTTTTCGATTTCTTTGAGCTCGATCGCGACCGCGTATTTGTCGGGTTTGATGTTGGGGCGGCATGTGCGGGCGTAAACTTGGGTAAACTCGGCGCCGAAAAGTAAAATTTGCGACGAGTAGTAAATCCAGAGCAGTAACGTGATGAGCGAGCTGGCTGCACCGTAAGCTGACGCCGCGGTTCCGCTGCCGAGATAAATTCCGAGTGCCCATTTCCCGATCAAAAACAAAATCGCCGTGAGAACGGCGCCGATCCAGACATCGCGCCAGCGGGTTGTCGCGTTCGGCAAGATTTTGAAAATCATCGTGAAGACCGCGGTCACGATCACAAAATCGAACGCGAGATAGACCGGAACGATGACAGTGAGTGCGCCGGGAAGCACGCTTTGCAAGTAATGGCTCAACGCTTTGATCCCAGTTTCAATCACAAGCGAGACGAGAAGCAGGAAACCGATGCCGGCGATCAATGCGAAGGAGAGAAAGCGTGACCGAACGAATCTCCAAATGCTGCGGCCCGGTTTCGCTTTCACTCCCCAAATGGTATTGAGCGCGGCCTGCAATTGACCGAATACGCCACTTGCGCCGAAGAGCGCGAGCGCGAAGCCGATCGTTCCGCCGAGGGCGCTCTTTGTCGGAGTTGCAACCTGACGCGCGATTTGTTGCACCATCTCGATGGCACTCTTGTCCAAAAAATAACTCATTTGCTCCGTGATCCTGCTCCATGCGCCGACCGGATCATTTCGAAACAGAATGCCGATGACCGCGATCAGCAGCAACACCATCGGCGCGAGCGAGAAGACACTATAGTAAGCGAGCGCGGCGCCGAGTTGCGGCGCGTCGTCGTCGAGCCATTCCTGCACCGTTTGTTTGAAAAGATCGATGACAACTTTTGCGCGCGCTTTGAGCGTCATTCCAAAAATATTTCGCGCGCGGCGAGGTAAAAAGACGCGAGTTTCAACCGCGGATTTCGCAGATTGTCGGACAAAGAGATCGGAAATCTCGCTTCTGGATTTTCATCCTTCATCCTTCTAACTTCTGCCTTCCGATCTGTTCCCGTAGTTCAACGGATAGAACGGAGGTTTCCTAAGGGCAAAACGCCACTTTTGCACAAATCCGCAGATGTCGTCAGTTGTGCGCAAATCGCTGTAATCGAGTGCGTTGAATAATTGTTAGGTTCCTCACGCGTAATCAGCAATCTGCACATTTTTACATGCCCGGGTGACACAAAGGGTGACACAAAACTGAGCACTGTTTTTGTTAGCACGCAGCCCATGGCCGCGCTCGCGAGCAGCCGTGGAAAACAATTTGCAGCTCAGGTCAGCGACGAGATTACTGACGTAACTGCGTCGCCTTATTTGTCCGCTGTTTTCGGTACGGGCGCGCCGGCGAGTTTTTGGAAACGCGGATCATTCCGGAGAGGATCGAACATTGGATCGAGCCGGAGCAGAGCGGGAGTCAGTGGCGGAATTTGTCCGAAAAGTTGTCGCTCTATTGCTTCGGCGCGAGCGAGGCGACGATTTTCTCGAAGCGCGGGTCGCCGCGTAGAGGGTCCCACTCGGGAGAAAGACGGAGGTCGCCATAAGATGGTGCGTATGGAAGTTTGCTCACTTTGTTCAACTGTTCCAACGCGAGATCCTTCTCGCCGGTCCAAGCATAAATGACCGCGAGATTTAATATGAAATCAGCGCCATCGATAGCGTCTTTTGACACAGGCACTAGTTCAATTGCCCGTCGTCCTTCCCGGATAGCGTCGTCTTTGCGGCCAAGACCGGCGTCGATCAAGCCGAGGATGATGAGCCCTTGAGCGTAATCAGGTTGGTCGTGCGTAGTCTTTTCAACTTCGGCGCGAGCAACGGTGAATGCGGCACGGGCGACGGTCGCATCACCACGAGCGCGGGCGGCCACGGCCTCGAAATAGGCGCGAGGTGACCAAATGCTGCCTTGACTAATCCCCTCAGGAGGAATAACAGCGAGCGCGCGAGAGATGCCGAAGTTGTCGCGCTCGCACAGGGCAATATAGAACCACCGATCGGCGATGTTTGTGGCAGCCGCAGGGTCCTCGGCAATAATAGTCTCGATGGTGGCATGAACCGGTCTTGCGTCTGCTCGCTCCGCGAAATCGATCAATGCTCGAGCCACCCGTGTCTCCGGGTCGGAAGGAACCAGTTTGAGCGCCCGGTCCAGAACTGAAGCGAGGTCTCGATAGCGGTGCTGCCAGTCATAAGTGAAGGACAACTGCTGGAGGAAAAAGAGGTTACGCGGGTCCAACTCCAGGGCGCGCTTAAGATCCGTTGTTGATTCCTCCCACCGACCTTGTCGTCGAGCGATGAAACCAGTTAGTTCGAAGACCAGCGGATCGTTGGGCAATGCGCGCTGGGCCAGAGTCAGTTCGTCCAAGGCATGTTCGTAGTCTCCGTAACCGCGGTAGAGATGCGCCGCTAAGGTAAGGTGCGCTTCACCGGAGCCGGGCCGCAAACGCAGGGCGGTCTGGATGGCCGTGCTCGCCAGTGCAAGGCGCGCAGGCGTGTGATCGCTTCCGAAAAAGTAAATGAGATCATGCGCTTCAGCCAGTCTGCAATAGGCAAGGAAAAACGTCGGATCGCGCGCGATGGCCTGCTCAAGCAAACGCGTGGCCTCGAGAAGATTTTCCTTCAGCCGCGCATTGAAACTTGTGGCGGCGCGAAGAGCTTCGGCTCGCAAATAAAGATCGTAGGCCACCAGGTCGCCCGTGGGTCGTTCCTTGATGGCTGCTTTTTCCGCCGGGGAGAGCTTAGCGTTCAACTGATCGGCGATCGCCTGTGCGACTTCGCTTTGAATGGCGAAGACGTCATCAAGTGGACGATCGTAATGCTCCGCCCACAGATGCGCGTCAGTGCGCGCATCAATCAATTGCGCGCTCACGCGCACTCGACCGCCCGTCCGCTGCACGCTTCCTTCTAAAACATGTGCCACACCGAGCTGCTCGCCAATCTCACGCAGATTACGGCTGATGCCGTTCTTGTATTGCATGACCGAAGTGCGACTGATGACTTTGAGATCGGCGATTTTAGCCAGATCGGTCAAAATCTCATCCTGCACACCATCGGCAAAGAAAGCGTTCTCCTTTTCTTCGCTCAGGTTTTCGAAAGGCAAAACGGCGATGCTTTTTTCCGGCGCAGCCAGCGTCGATCGGAAGCGATAACGAGAAAACACCACGATGCCGGCGACAATCGCGGCGAGCGCGAGTAACACTGCCGCCGTCGTCGCCCAGCGCACTCGCGCTGTGTGCTTCTTCAGGGCTTGGAACGTTTTTGGCAGCTGCGGATTGCCCACTTGATCCGCGTAAAGATTCACGATCGCGACACGCGCTCCGTGTTTTACTTCGCACAAACCAAGATCATGCAGGAGCGGTCGCCAACGCCCGTATTCTCCTAAATCGTCGGCGACGCGTTTCGAGAGAAGGATATGTCCAGCATCTCCGCAATCCATCACCCGCTGCGCCGTGTTGAGACCAGCACCGGCGAGATTGGCGTGATCATTCACATCGATCACCCCGCTCACCGGACCGCTGTGCACCCCCATCCGAAGTTGTAGGCGTGGATGCTCTTTAAGAATGCGGCTGACTTCAACAGCACATTGTGCAGGCGCTTCCGGACTGGTGTAAAAGACCAGCGCCATGCCGTCGCCCGTCGGAATTTTAATCAGGCGACCCGCGGCTTCAGCCTCCTGAAACTGCTTTGAGGCGCGAACAATCCCGTTCAGTTCCTCGACCGCCGCGTGTTGTTCGTTAACCGAAAGCTTCGAATAACCGACAATGTCAATGAACAGGACATGCGCGATCTCCAGCTGGATCTCTTTCTTAACTTCGACGGACACGTCGTGAAATTACGTAAGAACAACGCAATTCATAATTGGGCTTTCTGCCGACCGTCGAGAACAAAGCTGGGCGGTTCAGGAAGGCGAACCGCGGTGAGCAACTTGCTCAACTTCCTTCAATCCGTTTATTCTTTCTGGATTTTTCGGTTCCCGTAGTTCAACGGATAGAACAAGGGTTTCCTAAGGGCAAAACGCCACTTTTGCACCAATCCGCTGATGTCATCAGCAGTGCGCAAATCGCTGTATTCAAACCCGTTGAATTATTGTTAGGTTCCTCACGCGTAATCAGGAATGTGCACATTTTTACCCATCCGGGTGACACAAATTTCAGCACTATTTTGTTAGCTCGCCGCCCATGTCCACGCACGCGAACAGCCGTGCAAAACAATTTGCGACTTTAGCTCGGCCACGAGATTGCCTTATTTGTTCGCCGTTTTCGGTTCGGCCGACGCGAGTTTTTGGAAGCGCGGATCATTCCGGAGCGGATCGAACATTGGATCGAGTCGGAGCAGCGCAGGAGTGAGCGGCACGTTTTCGGCCAGCGCACCCTGGCCCGGGATCGAGAGCAGTTTCTGTAAAGCAGCGATGGCACGGTCGGGTTCCTTCATCTGCGCTGCAACGCGGGCAAAGATTTCGATCGACGGAGTACCAGCTGATGCGTCTTTCTCGATCGGGACCGTGGCCATGCCCCGTTCCGCCAGTGCCAACGCGGCAGCTTTGTCGCCGAGGCCAGCATTGATCAGCGCGAGATCACCAATCAGAATAAAATTTTCCGGCTGTTCTTTGAGGAAAGGTTCCAGTTCGCTGCGTGCCTGCCGCCAACTTTCCTGGGCCGCGGCATGGTCGCCGGCGACTTCTTGCGCCCAGCCTAACCAAAAGCGCAGCCCCCCATTCAAGTAACCCAAATCTGGATCGGGCTTGGCCAATATTTCTTTTAATCGAGGGATGATTTGCGCCGGGCGACGCTCCAAGATCGCTTGGTAAACTTGTGTTTCCAAAGCCTGGGTGAGGTCGGCGGCCGGGCGGAGCGGAGCGAGGAGCGCCGACGCGCGCGACAGATCGCCCTCGGCTTGTGCAATAGCCGCTTTTACCGCCAAGATATCGACGTCGTCCGGCGTGATATCGAGAACCTGATCAGATTTCCGCAGCGCTTCGGGGAAACGACGAAGGCACATATAGGAAAACGCGTGCTGGGAGAGTAGGTCAACGTTGCGCGGGTCGAGCCGCTCGGCTTCGTTGAAATACGACTCACTCTGGTCCCACTGGCCGCGTCTCCGCGCGACATAGGCCAGTGATTCAGGAATACGGCTGTTATTGGGCAGGAACTGACGCGCTTGCTCAAAGTAATGCACCGCTGTGTCGTAATCTTTTAGGCAGGCGTAGTGGTAAAAGCCCTTGGCCACGACGGCCTCCCCGAGATTGGGCTGAAGTGTGAAGGCGGTTTCGGCTGCCTGCCGTGTTTCTTCACGCAAGCCGACCGTGGGTTGAAGAGTCGCTGTGATGTAGCCGCGCGCATCCACGTATGACAGCAGCGCCCAGGCAAGGGCGAACTTCGGGTCCAACCGCACCGCTTCTCTAAGATATCTCTGTGCGGCGAGGGAGTTAGCGGTGTTTAACGGTTTCAGATTATAGGCCACACCACGCAGGTAGATATCGTAAGCCTCGACGTTATCCGTCGGTTTGGCGGCGATGACTTGCTCCTCCTGACCGGTCAGTTTGGCCCGCAACTGATCGGCGATGGCTTTAGCCACTTCGCTCTCGACCGAAAAGATGTCAGTCAGCTTGCGATCGAAGGTGTCAGCCCACAGATGGGAATCATTGGCTGCCTTGATCAACTGCACGTTGACGCGCACAGAGTCGCCGCTCTTCTGCACGCTCCCTTCCACGATGTGAGCAACGCCAAGTTGCCGCGCGATCTCGGACAGGTTTTCCGGCGCGCTCTTGTAATGCTGGGTGGAAGTGCGCGAGATCACCTTCAGATCGGCGATCTTGGCTAAGCGGGTCAGAATCTCGTCCTGGATACCGTCGGCAAAGTAGGCGTTGGCTTTATCTTCACTGCGGTTTTCGAATGGAAGCACGGCGATCGATTTTTCCGGAATTAAAGATGCAAACGCAGTTGTTTTCGGTTTCTGTCGTTGCCAGAAAAGAAAACTGCCAATAGCAATCGCGATGACGATCAAGATCGCTGCCCATTTTGGAATAGCCGACTTCGGAGGTGCTTTCACCGTGGCTGCCCCTACAGTTTTGAATTTCTCCGGCACTTCCGGGTTGCCCATTTCGTCGGTGTAGAAATTCACCGCGTGAATGCGGACGCCGTGTTTCACTTCACACTCGCCAAGATCGTGCAAGTGCGGCTGCCACTGGCGGTATTGTTCCAGGTCCTCCGCGACATGCTTGGACAGCAGAATATGACCGGCATCACCACAATTCATTACTCGCTGCGCCACGTTGATGCCGGCCCCAGCAATGTTGGCTTGCTCGTTTAGATCGGTGATCTCATTGACGGGGCCGCTGTGAATCCCCATCCGCACTCGAAATTCAGGATGACGTTTTAGTTCCTTGCTGATTTCCAAAGCACACAACACCGGCGCGTCAGGACTCGTGCGAAAGACCAGAGCCCCGCCATCGCCAGTGGGTAAACGCAGCAATTTGCCCGCCGCTTCGGCGAGGCGGAATTGCTCCGTGCCACGCACAATTTCCCGCAACTTTTGCATCTGCTCGCTCTGCTCGTTGATGAGCAATTTGGAGTAGCCGACAATGTCGATGAAAAGGACGTGGCCGATCTCTAGCCCGATCTCTTTTTTAACCTCGGCGGACACCTCGTGAAGTTATCTGAAAACAAAGCAATTGATAATTGCGCTTTTGCTTGAGAGTCCAGCTCAAAACTCGCGCCTGCCAGCAGTGCGCGCACCCGAGATCACAATTTGCTCATCCTTATGCAATCGATGTATTCTTTTTCGATTTCTCGGTTCCCGTAGTTCAACGGATAGAACAAGGGTTTCCTAAACCTTAAATGTGGGTTCGATTCCCGCCGGGAACGCGGCTTCTCTAACGTCGCGCGCTTGAGACTCTTAATGAAATGCGTTAACCCGCACTTCGATTGATTCGCTCGCTCCAGCTCGCTCACCCCTTCAGGGCTGACGTCCATGTCGCTCGACTCCAGTCGGCTCCATTCCCGCCGGGAACGCAGCTTCTCTAACGTCGCGCGCTTGAGACTCTTAATGAAATGCGTTAACCCGCACTTCGCTCGCTCCCCCCTCGCTCACCCCTTCAGGGCTTTGTCCATGTCGCTCGACTCCAGTCGGCTCCATTCCCGCTGGGACGATTCATGGCACGTCCGATTGGCTGGTGTTTTTCGATTTGTCAATGTATGAAGACGCCCCTCAGAATTCTGCTACCACTGTTGTTTCTCGCGCTCCTAACGCCGTGCTATGCCACCGACATTGTTAGGATCGACGGGAAGTTCAAAAAAGATACCGTCGCCGCTCCCGATCCTGAGTATCCAATGAAAGCGCAACATCTCGGCTATCAAGGTCAGGGTATTTACCGGCTTATCATCAACGAGAAGACCGGAGTCGTTGACGAAGTGAAAGTGATGAAATCGACCCACCACCGCGAACTGGACGCGAGTGCGGTGATGACGTTGTTCAATTGGAAATTTCGATCCGGCATCAACCACCGAGATCTCCTGGTCGTATTTCAGATGACTGGTTGGAGCCGGGAGCTTCACTGACCAGACACCGGAGATCAGAGGTCACAGGTCACAGGTCAGAGGTCGGAGGTCGGAGGTCAGCGATCAGACAAATGGTCAGAATTCGTCTGTCCAAATCGGCCGTCGAACGGCTAGCATTTGCAGGATGACGCAGGATCAAATCGGATCCGCAGGCGCGAGTCGCACGCCGCGTCGGTTCCGTTACTTGATCGATATCGTTATCCTGGTTGCAGTCGTGTTTGGAATAGAAGGCGCCGCAGTTGCAGTCTACACGCCGAAGAACATGCAGTCGGGCCTTGTGTTCGACGCCGCGATTCAAATGTTTCAGGTCCTGATCGCGTGCGTGCTGATTTGGCTGAGAGGTGAACGACTGGCGGACATCGGGCTGAAACAACCGACGAACTGGTGGAAAACATTTCTGTTCGGAATCGCGATCGCCGCCGTTGTGTTCGCGGGAATGTACATTTCGGAAAAAGCCGGGTTTCGCCGCGACCTGAGCCGGTTCAAAGATGTGCAGGGAAATCTAGAGCTCGCAATCTACGGGGTTTTTTACGCGCTGATCGGCGCCGGGTTTTATGAGGAATTCATGTTTCGCGGATTTCTGATGCAAGGATTCGCGATGTTGTTTAGCGGAAACCGCGGTGGATGGATCATCGCCAACGTCATGCAGGCGGTGCTTTTCGGAGTGTCGCATGCTTATCAAAATCCCCTCGGCATGGCGATCACGGGCACCCTTGCTCTGGTGATGGGCTTTTTGGTTCTCGCATCCGGCCGCAATCTCTGGCTGGTGATCATCGGCCACGGTTTGTACGACGCTAACCGGTTCGTTTTATTTTATTTCCAAGGTCCGCCGACTGGCTGAGCGATTGTCGATCTAACAACGCGGCACAAAAAATAAAAAATTAAATATTGATTTTGTGATGGAGAAGTTGTTTAGGTTTTGGAGCGGTTTATGAAAAAGCATCTGCTCGTGGCGCTGGTTGGCGTTGCTCTTGCAGCAAGCGCGTTCGCTGACATTCAGGATCCGCCCGGCAACGATTACGGCCCGACGCGCAAACTCGGCCGCGGCATTGGAAATTTTCTTTACGCTTCCAGCGAGTTGCCGGTCACGGTTTGCAAAATAAATAAAGAGGAAGGCAACGCCGCCGCCGCCAGTTATGGCATCGTGCGCGGCCTTGGCCGTTCCACCGCACGACACTTCACCGGCCTCTTCGAAATTTTCACCTTCCCGTTTCCAGTTTGGCACGACAGCTATCGGCCAGTATTGCCGAGCGATATCCCGTATATTCACGCCGGTTACTCAGAATTCCCGCCTGAGCTAGGCAACGAATCGAAATATCCCTACTGCCGCGATTATTGATGTTCCCGCCGCTGATGAGAGCGGCAATTCTCCACGCCGGCACTGATAATCGATCGCGTGACTCGTTTGGGGTTATTCACAATTATTCACAAATCGGTTGACCGATGTTGCCAGCCGCGTAACAGGTAGGGCGATTCGCAGAGGCGGTCGGGTAATGAATGCCAGGAAAATTCCCACGCTGCCGGCGATCAGCGTCCTAACGCTGATCTATTTAATTGCCGGCAAACTCTCACTTCACCTGGCTTTTGTTCACAAGAGCGCGTCGCCCGTCTGGCCGCCGGCCGGAATCGCTCTGGCCGCTTTGCTTGTTCTCGGATTCCGTGTGTGGCCCGCGATTTTTGTCGGCGCGTTTCTGGTAAACCTGACAACAGTAGGAAATATCTTGACGTCGTTCGGAATCGCCAGCGGTAACACTTTAGAAGCGATTTGCGGTGCCTGGCTCGTGAACAGATTTGCCGGTGGCCCGCGAGTGTTCGATCGTCCCCAGGGCGTTTTCACATTCGCGCTCGCAGCCCTTATCAGCAGCGCGGTCGCTCCTACGGCCGGCGTTAGCAGTCTAGCCGTTGGCGAGTTCGCCCAATGGTCCAACTACTGGCCAATTTGGCTGACCTGGTGGCTCGGTGATGCTTCCGGAGATTTGGTTGTAGCCCCGTTGCTTGTGCTCTGGAGCGTGTCCGCGACGCAACGCAAGTGGAACCGGAAACAAGCGGTTGAAGTTTCGGTCCTCTTGTTGTTACTGGTGCTGCTGGCCGAGACCGTGTTTGGCGGATGGTTTCCCATTTCCGCGCGCAATTATCCAATTTCCTTTATTTGCGGTCCGATCGTCATCTGGACTGCATTTCGATTCACCCCGCGCGAAACCGCGACTGGCATCTTTGTTCTCTCGGCCATCGCAATTTGGGGAACACTCCATGGATTCGGGCCCTTCCTCTTGCAAACGGAGAACCAATCGCTTCTGATGCTGCAATTGTGGACAGCGGCGTTGACGATCACGGCCATGGCCATTGCCGCCGCGATCGCAGAACGCAACCGCGCTCAGGCTGCGATCGAACAGCAAAAGGAAATGGTTGAGGCTGCGAACCGAACGAAAGACAATTTTCTGGCCATGCTTTCGCATGAACTGCGCACGCCGCTGACTCCGGTGATGGCGGCGCTCGATACTCTCGAGTCGGACGGTCCGCGCTCGTCCGAATCAAAGACTTCGCTCTCAATGATTCGACGCAACGTTGAGTTGGAAAGCCAACTCATCGACGATCTCCTCGATCTCACCCGAATCACTAAAGATAAATTGCAACTCAGATTCGGGACACTCGATGCCCACGAAGTCATCAATAACGTCGTAGAAATTTGCCGCCCGGAAGCGCAGGCGCGCAATTTAAAGCTGAACCTCAACTTGCGTGGCGGCACCCATCACGTCTCCGGTGACGCGGCCAAGTTCCAGCAAATCGTCTGGAACCTGCTCAAGAACGCGATCAAGTTCACGGCCGATCATGGCGAGATCACCATTTCCTCCTCCAATCCGGAACCACAGCTGCTCGCCATCGCCGTGCACGACACGGGCATCGGAATCCAACCGGAAATCATGAATCGTATTTTCGATCCGTTCGAGCAGGGCGAACGCGCATTTCAACGCCGCTATGGCGGGCTCGGGCTCGGTTTGGCGATCTCTAAATCGCTCGCCCAAGCGCACGGCGGCACCCTTCTCGCGCAAAGCGAAGGCCGCGACCGCGGCTCTACTTTCACCCTAACAATGAAGACTGTGCCGCCACTGGCGCGGATCGTGAAATTAACTGAGCCGGTCCCTGAAAGCCGCCCCCTCCGAATTTTATTGGTCGACGATCATCAAGATACGTGTACTGCGCTCGAGCGACTACTCGTTCGACGCGGCCATCTCGTGGCAGCAGCGCACAATGTGCGGTCGGCGATGGAAACCGCCGCGCGTAACCCGTTCGATTTGCTCATCAGCGACATCGCGCTCCCCGACGGGACCGGCACTGAACTGATGACTTACCTCCGCGCCATTTCACAAATGCCGGGAATTGCCATCAGCGGATTCGGAATGAATGGTGACGTTGAAAAAAGTATCGAAGCCGGATTTTCCGAGCATCTGGTCAAACCGGTGAAAATGGAAAACCTCGAAGCCGCGATCGACCGCGTGATGACAACGGCGAGCGGGTAGCCGCTTCGCTCTGCGCAGCGCAGGTCCAAGTTCTCGCGGATTGCGTCGCCCTGAGGGCGACGGCTACAGTGCGGCATTGCGCACGGTCGATCTAAAAATCACGGACGTTGCTTTCGGCGGAAAAGGGGTCGCGCGCGAAAACGGCAAAGCCGTTTTCATTCCGTTTAC
>Ga0209808_1000795_pt1 | contig 15791 bp, 14 predicted proteins | sample GraSoiAngelo_157_FD_186171 | JGI IMG/M metagenome (GOLD analysis project Ga0209808, IMG submission 186171) | Grasslands soil microbial communities from the Angelo Coastal Reserve, California, USA - 14_1009_16_20cm (SPAdes) (version 2) | ecosystem: Environmental > Terrestrial > Soil > Grasslands ... | reverse complement strand
TCCTGGTCCAACTGTGATGCTGCGCACCGAGCTCGACGCGCTCCCCGTCGAGGAGAAGACGGGTTTACCTTACGCCAGCAGGATCCACACGAAAGACGACGCAGGTCGCGACGTCCCGGTCATGCATGCCTGCGGCCACGACCTGCACATGGCATCGCTCATGGGAACTGCCACGATCATGGCGAATACGAAGAACACCTGGCATGGAACGCTCATGCTAATCGGCCAACCTGCGGAGGAGACGATTACCGGCGCCAAGAAAATGATCGACGACGGCTTGTTCACACGTTTTCCCAAGCCCGATGTCGCCGTCGCGCTGCATACCAGCAACGAACTCCCTGCGGGAAAAGTTGGGGTCGCCTCCGGTTACCGTTACGCCAACGCCGACTCTGTCCGCATCACGATCTTCGGCAAGGGCGGCCACGGCTCGGCGCCTCATACAACTGTCGATCCCATCGTCATCGCTGCCAGAACTATTCTTGCGCTGCAGACCATCACCTCGCGCGAGGTCAAGCCAGGAGAGGCGGCTGTAGTCACCGTCGGATACATTCAGGCTGGCACCAAGAACAACATTATTCCCGACCAGGCCGAACTCGGGTTGACTGTCCGCAGCTACAAGCCCGAAATTCGCAAACAGCTCCTCGCTGCCATCACGCGGATCACAAAAGCCGAGGCCGTTGCGTCAGGCACGCAACGTGAGCCGTTGATCGAACACTACGAAGCCACTGATGCTGTGTACAACGACCCGGCTCTGGCGCAGCGGCTCAAACCTGTTCTCGAATCAGCGCTTGGCAAAGAAAATGTTGCCGTCGCCGAACCGATTATGGGCTCCGAGGACTTCTCCTATTTCATCGCGCAGGACGTCCCGTCGTTTTTCTTTGGCCTGGGCGGAGCCGATCCGCAGAAATACGCGCAAGCCAAAGCGGCTGGAGAAAATTTGCCCTCCAATCACTCTTCCCTGTTCGCTCCCGACTTGGATCCCGCGCTGCGCACAGGAATCGCCGCCGAGGTGGCAGTGCTGCGGAATCTTTTGACCGGATCGGCTGGGGAGCTGCGCAAGTCGACACAACAACAATCAAGATCAAGTGGATAGCGTGAGTCAAACCGATCACGCGGATTCGTCGCAATGAGCAATAGGTTGAGTCTGATTTCACTTTCAAGAATATTAAGAGTAGAAGCCACCAGTGTCCGTATCGACAAACGCAATCTGTTGGAACCCGGGTGATAGTCACAACCTATAATGATCATGTTCGGCTCCTTTCTCCCGAGCCTTGGTTGGAGCGCCACCAAAGTTTACTCGGGCGTGGGAGCCGACATTGTTATGGAATCATTTCACAACCCACGCCTTGAGAAATAGCTGTTTTCGAGACAACTCGTAGCCTGATTTCTGGTATAGCGGGAATCACTTAGCTGGGGAGCAGACTCTCCTAGCCTGGTCCGCGCTCAGGTTGCCTACGCGATGACGGCCAGCATGTCGTCACCGAGTACCTGATGTGCCGCCCATGCCAGGAATGCTGAATCCACACCGCCGGAGTATGCCAGCAACGTGCGCCCGAGGGCGCGAAGGCTCTTATCCAGTGCGGCTCGCTTCGAAGCAAGAAGAGCGGCAACGTTTCGAAGACACCGGCCCCATCAGATCTTCTGCAGCTTCCAGCGGCCTCGCCGGAACAGCAGAACCCCCGCTACCGCAATAGCGGCCTCGGCAATCACAATCGAGAAAAACACGCCATTTGATGCGAAACCTGCGCGCAGAGCCAGCCACCAGGCAAGTGGAATCTCCAGTAACCAGAAGCCGAACAGATTCACAATGGTCGGCGTGACCGTGTCACCGGCCCCGTTGAATGCCTGCAGCATCACCATCCCGTATGCGTACCCGACGTTTCCGTAGCTCAGAATGCGCAGGCATGAGGTGCCGAGTGGCACCACGGCCGGATCGTGCGTGAACAGCCGCACGATCGGTTCCGCAAACAGAATGAAGAACACTCCCACGCCACCCAAAAAAAGCATGTTATAGAACCCTGTGCGCCACACGGAGGTTTCGGCGCGATCCGGCTGCTTCGCTCCCAGGTTTTGCCCCACAAGCGTGGCTGCAGCATTGCTCAGTCCCCACGAGGGCAGGATCGCAAAGATGACGATGCGAATGGCAATCGTGTACCCGGCGAGGGCGGCCGAGCCGAACATGCTTACAATGCGGACCAGGCCGATCCAACTCGTGTGCGCGATGGCAAATTGCAGGATGCCAGTCAGTGAGACTCGCACGAGCCGCAGCAGAACGGTGAAGTTCAGTCGGATGTGCCGCTGCAGCACGCGAATCCGCTCGCTGCCATGAAGCAGGCGATAAAACTGATAGATGACCCCGATGCTGCGTCCCGTGAACGTCGCCAATGCTGCGCCGGTCACTCCCAGACGCGGGAAAGGGCCCAAACCAAAAATCAGGCAGGGATCGAGCACAAGATTGATGATGTTTGACACCCAAAGCAGCCGCATGGCGATGGCGGCATCCCCGGCGCCGCGGAAGATTGCGTTGTTCAGAAATAGCATCAGCACCGCCCCGCAGCCACCAAGCGCAATCCTGGCATAGTTTCCACCGACAGCTACAATTTCCGGGGACGCGCCCATCAACCGCAGCAGCAACGGTGCGTAGAACAAGCACGGAACACCCATGAGGCACGACAGCATCAATCCAATAGCAACCGATTGAACGGCCGCGACGGAAGCTCCGTCCTTATCTTTCTCGCCAATGCGGCGGGCCACCATCGCCGTCGTCGAGAGGCTCAATCCCAAAGCAACGGCGAACACCAGCGTCAGCAGCGATTCTGTAAGGCCTACCGTAGCGACGGCATTGGCACCGAGATGGCTGACCCAAAAGACATCCACCACGGCAAAAAGTGACTCCAGCGCCATTTCCAGCACCATGGGAATGGCGAGCAGGAGAATCGCGCGGTTCAGGTTTCCAACCGTGAAGTCCTGGTGTGAGCCTTGGAGCGATTCCCACACCGATCCCCAGAAGCTCGGCTGTAATTGCGACTGGGCGGCTGTAGCGTGACTCATATATCCCTTACAAAGCCGACGGAAGAAGACGCTTCCTCAAAAATTGGCAGAATCGAACGAGAAATTGAGATTGCTTACGGGCGAAGCGAAGGATGGCGGACTAGCGCGGGATAAACATGGCTACTATCCTGGCCGGACGCCGCTCAGCATCCGGTCAAACGTTAAAAGCAAAAGTAAATGTAACACGAAAGCTATCGGCGTGCGGAGAATTCATAAAAGTTAAAACAGTCTCTCCTGCCGCCGCAGATTTCCGAACGCTCCAACATTGGCCAGCGCAAAGGTGAAGCGAAACTGGTTTTCGTTACGTACCGAACCAAGAGCAAAGCGGCGGTATTCGAGGTTCACTCCGCAGCAATCCCAGTTATAGGCCAGTTGGGCTGCGGAGTATTGCAGAACACCTAAGTTCTGGTCAACTCCGAAGTTGGTGGCGCCGCTGAAACCGCGCTTGCCGGTGTGGCCGTAGCCGAACAGAAGACGGTACTGGTTGAAGCCCTGACCCTGGACATTATGCGTAGAGGAGAGCGCCTCCCCTGGCGCCCGCAGGTAGGCATCGCCCCCGCCGATTGTAAACAGTCCAAATCGATAGTTTAAAAATGCAGTGCTGGCGTTAACGTGTCCGCTCTTGACGTCGTAATCGACGGCCCACGTTGCTTCCGTGCGCATGGTCGGTTGGACGCGAAGCCGAGAGATAAGCGGTGAGAAGCGACGAAGACTGGAATCTGTGAGGAACGCAATTCCCGTGAAGTCGGCGGTCGACGTAAAAACATTTCGTGCGCCAAGCCGGAGCGCGCCACCGAAAGTGGGGTCGATAAAGTATTTCTGCGCTAATTCCCAGCTAACGATCTCGCGAACCCGCGGAATTTTCTGACAGGGGTTTTCTCCCACCGGCACGCCCCGCTCCCAAGGAATCGGATTTCGCGCCCCCGGCCTACCGACAGTGAGCGAAGGCATCCCTTCTGGACCGCAGTCCTCCCGCTCGCCTGAGCTACGCTTGGCATAGAGGCGATTCACCAGCGCATATTCAACCTCGTTCGTGTCGCTGAGGATGTCACGCTCATCGAAGCGCAATATCTCGGCAAAGTTACTTATGCCTGTCACGTACCGGTAGTTTATGCGTGGCTCGATGACATGCTTCCACTCCCGGCCAAGAAGTTCACGGTCAAAAACGCGATCCAATGCCGGCGGAAGAATTTCCACCGATGCTTCGAAGGCTTTGCGATTTATGGCGCTGCTTCTCGCCACCCCAATCCCGCTGGTCGGCAGTAAATGCTCGGTATAGCTGGTGTCGCGCAGAGATATCTCGGGGCGAAACGACCAGCCGGACACCGTTAGTGGAAGCGACAAGGCGGGACTTAGATCAAACCGTCCGACAAGCGGCGCTGTGCGGAACCCCGGTTCACTTCGGTAAAGCCCTTCAAGCGCGGCACCGTAGGACCAATAAAGAGGGGAGCTTCCGAGTTGGCGATCTACGGCAGAGACTTCGAAGCTAGGAGCATGAATGATCTTTACAACTTCCAGAGGGGGTGTGTCATTTTCGAAATCTTGATAATGGCGGACAGACGCGTTGTAAAACGACCCCCGAGTGGCGTTGGACAAGAAAGCCTGCGACTTTACCTCTGAGTTCACGGCCTCAGTGAAAACATCATTGAAGGCGAGGCGGAAGATGAATGAGCTAAGGTAATCGATATCAACAACTCCGCGGAAATTGTCGGCGAATCTGCCCTCCCCGCTGAGCCTGATGTCCTCGCCACCCTGATCCACCTTCGGATGTCCAAAACCGCGATCCAGTACGCTATAAAAATTGAAGTCCAAGAACGATGTTTCGCTAGGTTGAGTACGGAACTCGCCTTGCGGGGCCCACCCACGTTTGGAGAAATATTGCGTTCCCACGGTTGCATCGGTGCTGCGATTGATCGCCCAGAACACCGACTCGCCAAGCACCGTGCCTTTAATTGACGATCGGCCGATGTTTGGAACCAGGAAGCCACTCTGGCGCGGCAATCGTTCAATGGGATGTGTGGCAAATGGCAAATAAAGGACCGGAACGCCCATGATGCGGAACGTGCTGCGGTAAATTTTTGCGTTGCCGCCGACTTCCACAACCAGTTTGTGCGCGTTGAACTCCCATTTAGGGTGAGGCAATTCGCAGGTGGTGATGGTGCCATCGTAAACACGGTAATGATCCGGCCCGGTCTTCTCGACTACTTTCCCGCTGAAAGCGAATGGGTTGGGCGAGGTCAGGATCGCGTGCCGGGCGCGAATGCGGATGCCGGCGGTCCCATGTACGTTCTCAAAACGGCCAGTTTCAGCGCGAATATTGTATGTTCCATGAGTAGCTTTGACGTGCTCATCATTGGGACCGCCATCCAGCACAACATGGCCATCCGCGGTTGCATCTCCCGTATCGGAGTTGTAATCCGCCGAATCAGCATAGAGAACATAGGTGCCGTAATGAATTTCCGCCTTCCCGCGAAGATGAAAGATCGGACCATCTTTTTCCTGCTCGATTGCGCGAATGGTTACGTCTTCACTCCTGATTGCCGAAGGAGCTGACGGTGGCGCTGGTGACGCATTCGACTCTGAAGAGGAAAGCAACTGGCTGGTAACTAAGCGAGGCGCGACTAGCAGATGACAAACGAACGCCGCCGTGATAAGCAATCGTGTGCGGGTCATCTTTGCAAGCGCACGAAATCCCGGGAAGAAACGCGTGGGTATGGTGACGTTAGCACGGCGCCAGCCCGAGTGGCAAAGCGCCTGGAGTTTCGATCCGCGAGCACTGCGCTTTGGTTGCTTTCGGCGTTTTCTGCCGACAGCGAAAGTCTTCCACAGCACGGCAAACGACGGCTCACTGCAGCATGAAACCTAGATTTGAACCCAATCCGGACGCAGCCAGTACGCGCGAGGCACAAAGGCTGATCGATCCCGAAGCTTTCGAGGCAAGCGAACAGCAATTCGCAGCCAGCTTGGAGTCGATGGAGTTACTATCGGCAGCGAGGTTCGTGGTGGATCACGCTCCGGGTGATGTTACCGGATTCCCAGCAGAACCACCTGATAGCTCCGCCTCCAAGCAGAGGCAGAGTCCAGCAGAAGAGCAGCCGTCTTACACCACTCATTCGGAAACGAGCTCCAGAGACTTGGATTTAGACGCCGCGGGTGATCCGAGCGCTTGGCGGCAGGAAGTGGCAGCACGTCTGAACAGATATCGCGAGCGCCGACAGCCGAGAGCGCCCCGCTACCCGTCACTGCGATTAAGATTCGAACCGGCTCAGCCCGACTGGACGGCGCGTGACAATACAGAAGTGCCAACGCCATCGCGCCAATCCGTGGCGGAAGACAGCAGGCAAGTGGCCATCTCTGCCGAGCCGAAATCTCAGAACCTCACAGAGAAGCCACTGCCCGCTAAGTTAGTTGCTGCAGAAGCAACCGCGAAAATCATTGAATTTCCCCGTTCGGCTGCTCCGCCAAGGCCTTTGGACGAACTGGCCGAACCTGTATTGGACCGCCCACGAATTCTGGAAGCTCCGGAAATAGTTCCGGCGGGACCTGCACTGGGGGGCATACTGATCGAAGCCGCCGAGGAAGAACCGGCTGAACGCCGCCCGGGTTTCGAAATCCCGCTGCAAGCGGCGCGGTTAACGCGGCGGATTGGAGCGGGCGCCACTGACTTTCTGATCGTGTGCATGGCGTTATCTGGTTTCGGCTACGTTTTTTTCAGAATTGCCGCCATCGTGCCGCCGCTGACCCAAGCGGCTGGCTGGGGCATGTTTATTGCCGGAGTTTTTTGGGTCGCCTATCAATACCTTTTTCTGGTGCATGCTGGCACAACTCCGGGTCTAAAGATAATGAAGCTGCGACTGAGCCGGTTCGACGGCAAGCCCGTACCGCGAGGACTCCGGCGCTGGCGCGTGCTGGCTTCTCTGTTGTCGGGATTGTCCCTCGGACTGGGTTTTGCCTGGTGCATGCTGGATGAGGACGAACTTTGCTGGCATGATCGCATCACCCACACATATATGGCGCCAAAATCATGACGCGCGGAGCAGATTAACTCCAGCGGCTTGAGAATACCGTTCGATTAAGAGCAGATCGCCTTCAGCTGGCGCTGAGGCTCAAACTTTCCTGAATCACTGCACCTTCGCATACTCCACCTTCGCTTCGCGCAACAACGGAAGATCCGAGTCGGCATCTTTCCACAGACCTAAGAAATCCTGGTACGCAACCCGGCTCCGGGCTTTATCGCCGGCGAGCGCGTAGGCCCGTGCCAGACCCAAGTTCGCTAGAGGCATCAAAGGATCTATCCCGGCAAACCCTTTGACCTCAAGCATTCGCTGAAAAGCTTGCACCGCATCAGCTCCCCGATCACCGTCAGCGTGGATTCTTCTTCCACCAGCTGCGCGTAATAGATCTCGCTGGTGGCATCGTCGAGAATCACCAGCAGGTCGTACCAGCGCTCGTCCTGGAACCAGCGATGCCGGCTGCCATCGATGTGCAACAGCATCCCCGGCAGCGGCCGGCGCTGGCGCCGCTTGCGATGCACTCCCCGCTTGCGCTCCCGCGCCACCAGTCCCGCTCCCGGCAGCGCCAGCTTGACCCAGGTGTAACTCAGCCTGATTCCGTGCTCCTCCACCAGTTTCTGGTGAAAGTGCAGCACATTCAGATCGAAGTACTTCTCCCGATAGAACTGCAGCACCTGCTCGGCCAGTGCCATCGGAACCCGCCGCGGAGAAGCCTTCCCCCGCCGCTTATCAAACAGCCCATCGTAGCCAAACTCCTGGTAGCGTTCCCGCCACCGCCGCATCCAGCGGTCGCTGATGCCTACGATCTCCGCCGCCTGCCACCAAGTGATCCGTTTCGCCATCGCCCGTAAAATCACTTCCTGCACTTTCATCGCCCGCTCCATCGCGGCCTTCGAGTAACCAACCATGCTTCCCATGGTCTGCTACTCTCGCCGCCCGCAAAGCGGACAGATCACTTGCTATTTCAAGCGGACATATCATGTGCTACCAACAGATCCCGTGACACCGATTGACAGGCACAGCGCTGAGTAGCAGAATGCCCGTTCGCCGTTCATCACATTCCACGCACGAGGATACGCATGCGCTTGCGCCGGTGTGCTTTGCTTCAGCCTGTCATACTAATCGCCTTCTCTCTGCTCACGCTGACGCCCAAAGCCCAGCAGAACGCGGCAGGTCCAAGTAGCTCCGGCAAACGTCCAATCACGGAAAAAGATCTTTTCAAATTCACCTGGATCGCCAACCCGCAGCTTTCGCCTGACGGCACCCGCGTTGCATTCACGCGTGTAGTCGTCGACGAAAAGCGTACCGGCTATGAAACCTCCATCTGGACGGTAGCGACCGCGGGAAATGAAGCTCCCGTTCGCATGACCAACGGCAAGCACGACACGAATCATCGCTGGTCGCAGGATGGCCGTTACATCGCATTTGTGCGCGGCGGAGAAAAAGACGAGACCGGCAAGCCGCGCCCGGCGCAGATTGCGATTCTGCCGCTCGCGGGCGGTGAAGCCTGGACCATCACCGATCTGCCCAAAGGCGCCAGCAACCCAGTCTGGTCTCCCGACAGCAAGACCATCGTATTTCTCAGTACGACCACGCCGGAAGACATCGCGAAGGAAGAGCGCAAAAAGAAGAAACTCGAGGGCGAGAACAAATCAAAGGAATCCGAAGCCACCAAGAACACCGCAGAGCCAAAATCGCCGGAGCCGGAAAGCGAACACGAATCCGACGTACACGTTATCAACCGCGCGGTCTACCGCGACAACGACGAAGGCTATCTTGATCCTAAACGCCACAATCACATTTGGGTGCTCGATGTGCCTACCACATCCGACGAGCTCACAAAGCCCAAACAGCTCACCACCGGAGAGTTCGACGAAGCCGAGCCTTTCTGGAGCCATGACGGCTCGCGCATTTACTTCATCACCAGGCGTATCGACGAGCCATATTACGAACTGCAGACAACCGACATTTACTCTGTGCCATCTGCCGGAGGCGATCTGCAAAAGCTCGCCACAGTCCCCATGGGCATTGGTGATGTCGCTCTCAGCCCTGATGGCCGCCGCCTCGCATTTCACGGCGCAGTTACGCAGCCAATCCGTTCCTATTCGCAACCCGATGTTTGGGTCATGGACGTTACGCCCAACGCCCAAACCCGAAATCTCACAGCCAACTACGACTTCGACATGGGCGACTCTGTATCCGGCGACAATGCCGCTCCTCGTGGCGGTAACGGACGCACACTGCACTGGTCACTGGACGGCCGCTGGCTCTTCGACACAGTCGCGAAGCAAGGGCGCACGCCGCTCGTCCGCGTAGATGCGCAATCCGGAGCGGTTACCGAAATTACACACGGTGACCAGGCGGTGCTCGATTTTTCCGTCACGCCTGATGCTCGAGCGCTTGTTGCGCTGGTTTCAACTCCCGTCACGATCGGCGATCTTTTCACCATCGTCGAAGATGGCACGCAACGACACATCACCGATCTTAACCAGTCGCTCTGGTCGCAGCTCACCCTAACGCCGCCTGAAGAGTTCAATTACACCAGCTTCGATGGAAAAAAGATTCAAGCATGGATTCAAAAGCCGCCCGATTTCGATCCGCACAAAAAATACCCTTTGATCCTCGACATCCACGGCGGCCCGCACGCAGCGTACGGCTGGGTCTTTGATCACGAATTTCAGTGGATGGCCGCCAAAGGCTATGTTGTGCTCTATCCCAATCCACGCGGCTCAACCAGCTACGGCCAGGAATTCGGCAACATTATTCAGTACCACTACCCAGGCGATGATTACCGCGATCTGATGATCGGAGTCGACGAATTGCTCAAGCGCGGCTACATCGATCCAAAAAAACTTGGCGTCACCGGCGGCAGCGGCGGCGGCGTCCTCACCAATTGGACCGTCACGCATACTGATCGCTTTGCCGCGGCTGTTTCGCAGCGCGATATATCAAACTGGACGTCCTGGTGGTACACCGCCGATTTCACTCTCTTCCAGCCCAATTGGTTCAAAGCCCCGCCATTCCAAGATACGCAGGACTACAACAATCGTTCAGCGATCACATTCGTGCAAAACATTCACACGCCGGTGATGTTCGTTCTCGGCGAAGCCGATTACCGCACGCCTCCGGACTCGGGCGGCGAACAACTGTTCCGTGCGCTGAAGTTTCTCAAACGGCCCACCGCGATGGTTATCTTTCCGCGTGAGACGCACGAGCTCTCGCGGTCCGGCGAGCCGTGGCACCGCATCGAGCGGCTCGATCACATTATGGGTTGGTTCGACAAGTGGCTGATGGGCGTTCCCCATCCCGAATACGACATCCGGCCAGAAAAGCAGGTGGAGAAAACAAAGCCGTGATCTTCCAACAAACACGCGATGTAGGCGCGGGCGTTCCCGCCCGTGCCATCGGCGAAGTTCGTAGTGGCGACGGATAGCCGTTCACGATCGACTGAACATTTCGAGGAGAGTAGTGGAGACCTCGCGGGCGGTGCTCGCCGAAACCGTTCCAAGCTTCCGCAGCAGACGTTGCCTATCAATGGCGCGGAGCTGATCCAGGACGACCTGCCCGGATTTTCTCTGAAAGCGCACTGGCACTCTAGTGGGATAAAACCGCACGGCTGTTGTCATCGGCGCAACGATGACGGTTTGCAGATAACGGTTCATTTCATCCGGCGAGATGATCAGGCACGGACGGGTCTTCTGGATCTCAGCGCCGTGCGTCGGATCAAGGCTTACGAGCCAGACCTCATCCCGCTGCGGCGGTCGGTTCACCACTTCCATTCCTTGCGATCGAACTCATTCGGGGCCACCGTCTCCAGCAGGCGTTCGTCATTTATTCCAGAGCCAGCCGCGCGGAATGCTTCCTCCCAGCCCTGCCGGGGCCGGCGTTCCGGAGAAATCACGAGAGAGTCATTCTCAACGCGTAACTCCACGTTGTTGCCCAGCCCGCATTGCTCGATGAGGGGCTTCGGAATGCGAATGCCGCGGGAGTTCCCGATACGAACCAATTCAGTTTTCATGGCTTAAAGTCCTATTTGCGTGTGATTACATTGTAATCACAGCAGCCCGATCCCGCAACCTTCCAATTCTCTGGAAGCACACTTGCACGTGCAGTCGCATTTCGGTATTATCTAACTAACTGGTTACTTAAGGACGGAAATGAAGCTCGCACCTTCCAAACCGCGGATGGGTTCCCGAGGACGACCCGAGGAAAGCCGTGCCGCCATCCTCGATGCGGCCGTGCGTGAGTTCTCCCGCGAGGGCGCGGCCGGCGCACGCACCGATGCCATCGCCCGCGCCGCCCGCGTCAATAAGGCCCTGCTCTATTACTACTTCAAAGACAAGGAAGCACTCTACAACGCCGTACTCGATCAGGTCTTTGGCGGCCTTGTCGCAGCAATTGGAGAAGTCCTTTCGCGCGATTTGCCGCCGAAAGAAAAAATCCTGACCTATGCGAGCACCCATTTCGATTACATCGCCAATCACCCTCTTTACCCTCGGATCGTGCAAGCCGAAATGATGAGCGGCAGTCGCGGACGCGCCCCACATCTTGAGCGCATCGCCAAACAATATTTTCGTCCAGTGTTTGGAGGGCTTGCCGCCGTTCTCCGTGATGGGCAGGGCAAAGGGGAATTCCGCGGCGTCGATCCAATGCATTTCATCCCATCAATGATCGCAATGATTGTGTTCTATTTTACAAATGCGCCGGTCATGCGCATGGTGACCGGTCGGGATCCGTTCTCGCCCGAATTTTTGGCGCAGCGCCGGGCTGCGGTGCTCGACTTCATTTCCGCCGCCTTGTTCCAGCAACCAGACGAGAGGAGCAGAAAATGAACAGCCGTAACCGCATTTTCATCCTTCTCGCCGTCATCTGCGCCGCGGCACTGGCTTATTACTTCTTGTCCACGCCCAGTTCGAAAGACCTGGTGCTGATCGGTACCGTCGATTCGAATCAGGTCATCGTCAGCCCGCAGATGCAAGGCCGGCTCGCAAAACTGCTCGTCGATGAAGGAACACAGGTAAAGCAAGGAGACCTGATCGCAGTGCTCGATCCTTCAGAACTAGAAGCGCAGGCCCGCGCTGCTGCCGCCATGATTGACAGCCTGCGCTCGCAAGTGGCGGCAACTCAGGCCACCCAGCAAGCGACGCAAGGTTCGACTTCAAGCAACGTTGCAAACGCGCAAGCGAGATTGGAATCTGCTCGCGCACAACTGGTGCAGGCCGAGGCTACGTTGCAACGCACTGAAAGCGACAGCCGGCGCACCATCGAGCTGGCGAATCAAGGCGTCGCTTCCGAGCAAGAGAAAGTACAGGCAGAGAGCAATCTGAAAGCACAGCAGGCGCTGGTGGCGTCATTGCAAAAGCAAGTAGAGGCCGCACAAGCTGATTTGAGCACGGCCATCGCTAACACGCATCAGGCGCACGCCGCCGAAAGCACCGTCGCTTCTACGCGGGGCCAGCTCGCCAACGCCGAAGCGCAGTTGAAGGAAGCCGAAGTCCGGCTGGGCTACACCAAGATTTATGCGCCGGTGAATGGAACAGTTTCGGTGCGCGCAGCGCGCGAAGGTGAAGTTTTGAATGCCGGTCAGCCAATCGTTACCATCGTTGATCTCGGCGACACCTGGGTGCGTGCTGCCATTCCAGAAACCCAGGCAGATCACATTGGCCTCGGAGATACGCTGCGCATCCGTCTCCCCGGCGGGACAGTGACCTCGGGCAAAGTGTTCTTCAAATCGGCCGAGGCAGATTTCGCTACGCAGCGCGACGTGAACCGCCGCAAACGGGATATCAAGACTATCGTGCTAAAAATCCGTTTGGATAATCCAAAGGGCGCTTATGTTCCAGGAATGACCGCCGAGGTGCTGGTTTCTCCCGAGCAAGTGAACGGCAAGCCGGCCAGGAGCACCGCCGAAGCCGCTGGAAAGAATCAATGATTACGGATTTCAAATCTAACGGCGGAACGAACGGCGCACTCGAGAGCGGTGCCCCTGCTGTGCCTAATGCCATCGAAGTGAAGCACATCGTTAAGAAGTACGGCGAGTTTACTGCGGTAGATGACGTGTCCTTCAGCGTCAAGGAAGAAGAGATCTTCGGTCTGCTCGGCCCAAACGGCGCAGGCAAGTCAACCCTGATCCGCATGATGACCACTCTCATCCCCATCACCGCCGGCACCGCCCGCGTCGCCGGACACGATGTGCAGAAAGAAGCCGATGCAGCACGACGAGCCATCGGCGTGATTCCACAGGCTCTCACCAGCGACCTTGACCTCACAGTTGAGGAGAATCTCAACATTTATGCCAAGCTGTACGACGTTCCTGCAAAAAAGCGCAAAGCTGCGATTGACGAATTGTTGGAAGTCGTCGATTTAACTAAGTGGCGCCACGCGCAGACCAAAACCTTATCCGGCGGCATGCGGCGGCGTCTGGAGATCGCCCGCGGCCTGGTCCACAGCCCGCGAATCTTCTTCCTCGATGAGCCGACCACCGGGCTCGATCCGGTGTCCCGCGTCGCCGTGTGGGAAATGCTGACCAACATTAAATCTCACCGCCAGCTCACAATTCTCATCACCACTCACTACATGGATGAAGCCGACCGTCTCTGTGACCGCATCGCCATCGTGGATCACGGAAAGCTTGTAGCGCTCGATACACCGGCAGCGCTGAAAGCCAGCGTTCCCGGATCGAACGTGATCGAAGCCCAATTTCTGAATGCCCCCGCCGATTGGGAGCAGCGGCTTCGCAGCCTTGATGGCGTGACTTCGGTGAAACACGAAGGAGCCGGGATGTACCGCGTTCTGACCGGAAACGGCTCGCGTACCACGACTCAATTAGTCGAAATGGCGGTACAAGCCGGGGTCGATGTGAAATCGCTCTCTGTGCAAAACACAACGCTGGACGACGTGTTCGTCCACTACACCGGGCGGCAGTTGCGCGACGAGCTGCAGAAAGCCTACAGCTTCGTCATGCCGCCCAGACCAGGAATGCAGCCATGAATCGAATGCTCGCGATTATCGAACGTGAAATGCGCAAGTTCTTCCGCTCGCCCGCCCTGATGATGGTTTCCATGATCTTCCCGCTGGTGCAGTTGATCGTGCTGGGCAACGCATTTGGCGGAAAAATTAAAGACGCGAGGGTCGGACTGGTCGATCAGGACGGCGGTACCCAGGCGCTCAAAATTCGCGAGGCTTTCGATTCAGTCCGCGCCAACATGCGCACTTTCGAGCCGGTCTATTACAACAACGATAAACAGGCCATGGAGGACGTGCGTAACGGCAAGATTCAAGGCGCCGTAGTTATTCCGCCGCAGTATTCCCGCCGGGTGTATGAGCAGAGTCAGCCTCGAATCGCGCTGATCGTCGACAACTCCGACAACTTCATGAGCTCAACGCTGGAAGATGAGCTCACACAGATCACGAATGCTTTGAACAATCCCACCGTCGAGCCGCGCATGTTACAGCAGACTGTTTTGCAAATTGTTGAGCTTTACCCGTATATCGAATACATGAAGTACCTGCTGCCGGGATCGATCGCGCTGGCGATGTTTGTCTCTGTCATGATTGGCGGCGGGATGCTCTACATCGATGACAAAGCTCGCGGCGTACACGAGGGATACCTGGTCACTCCAATTACGAAATCAGAGTTGGTCTTCGGCCTCAACGCTGCCGGCGCAATCAAAGCTGTGCTGACTGGAGTGATCATCACCGTAATCGGTTCCATGTTGGCGGGAGTAGGGACTTTGTTCAATCCCGGCACCGCGCTGGGCTTGATAATCATGATTCTGCTGACCTCGCTGGCGTTCAACACCATGATGTTCCTGCTCATGGTGCGAGTTGAGGACCCGCTGGTGCCGCGCGCCATGTTCGGCATTTTGAATACGCTGCTGTTTTTCCCCAGTGGCTCGATTTATCCGGTGCAGGCATTCCCGTGGTGGCTGCGCGCCATTGCGAAAGCTGATCCATTCACCTATGCGGTGCACGGTTTCAAGTCTCTGCTGCTGAAGGAAACGGGCTTGTCCGCAATCGTTCCAGATATGGTGTATCTCACGGTGTTTGCGGTCATCACATTGAGTTTGGCGACACCGCTGTTCAAAAGGACACTGTAAAGGCATTCACCGCGGAGCACGCCAATGCCTGCCAGGAACTTTTGATACTCTCCCGGAATCCATTATGCTTAGTAAGCCATGACCCTTCTGGATGCCAAGCAGTACGATCCGACCGCGGGCCGCCTTCGTAAGAACATCATTGCATCCGTTGTTGTCGCGGTTCTCGTACTGATCTGGCTCGGCTGGATGTATCGCAATTGGCCGGAAGAACACGTAATAGACCAGTTCTTCGCAGCGCTGCAAAAGAGCGATTTCGAAAAAGCTTACGGCATCTGGATGCATGACCCGAACTGGAAGCAGCACCCTGACAAGTATTCGCAATATCCATTTAACGATTTCTATCGCGACTGGGGGCCCGGAGGCGAGTGGGGAAACATAAAATCTTATAAAGTTTATGGCTCAACCAGTCCGAGAGGCGGTGGCAGCGGAGTGATTGTTGAGGTGGTAGTAAACGACCGAGCAGAACACGCCCGCTTGTGGGTGCAGAAATCAGACAAGACCATGACGTTCTCTCCATTCTGAGAACTGACAACTAGCAACTGACAACTGGACTTTGAATTCGAAATCCGTTCTGGTTGTAAGCCCCATGCTGGCAGACAATTCATCCCAGCAGATCAGGACGAAATCG
>Ga0209808_1000794_pt1 | contig 15803 bp, 15 predicted proteins | sample GraSoiAngelo_157_FD_186171 | JGI IMG/M metagenome (GOLD analysis project Ga0209808, IMG submission 186171) | Grasslands soil microbial communities from the Angelo Coastal Reserve, California, USA - 14_1009_16_20cm (SPAdes) (version 2) | ecosystem: Environmental > Terrestrial > Soil > Grasslands ... | reverse complement strand
CACGCGGCGTCGCTGCGTCAGGCTTTCGCCCATTGCGCAAGATTCCCCACTGCTGCCTCCCGTAGGAGTCTGGGCCGTGTCTCAGTCCCAGTGTGGCTGATCGTCCTCTCAGACCAGCTACGGATCGGAGCCTTGGTGGGCCGTTACCCCGCCAACAAGCTAATCCGCCGCGGACTCGTCCTCGGCCGGAGGCCGAAGCTACCTTTTCCGTCAGCCCCGAGGGGTCGACGGGCCATCCGGCATTAATCCGGGTTTCCCCGGGCTATTCCGGTGCCGAGGGTGGATTATCCACGTGTTACTCACCCGTTCGCCGCTGTCCCCAGGGCCGAAGCCCTGGTTCTCGCTCGACTTGCATGTGTTAAGCGCGCCGCCAGCGTTCGTCCTGAGCCAGGATCAAACTCTCCGTGAAGTTGGTTTGGCCGATGAACGGCCAAGCTTCTCTTCGAGCTTGAGCTCAAAGGTCCATCTCCGCGGTAACTAGACCGCGAAGCGGACGGGTTATTGCTTGATTCCTCGCACGCACGCAGGTGTGACCACGCACGCGAGAGGTCTCGACGTAAACGCTCGCTGCTGAGTTTTCAAAGACCGGCGCTAGCTTCTCGACGGCGTAAAAAAGCCTCCGACTCGCGCCAGAGGCCTCCAGTGCTACAGATCCAGGTCGTATCCGAATCTTCTTGGAGGCGCTCCGTTCGTTGAGTTACAGGGACTTTGCTACACCGCCTCGAGGGCAGCCGCGGAATGATAGCAGCATCCCGGGCCGGGGGTGTCAAGAATCGGGAACTAGCCGGAAACCTTGAGAAATTGCCGCTTGCCGGCCTGGATCACGGCGCCGGCGAGTCGCTCGGCAGGCAGCTCGAGCTCCGTGACCGGGTCACCGTCGATTCTGACCCCGCCCTGCTCGATCACGCGGCGCCAGTGGCTGTTCGACTGGCCGAACTGCGCCTTCAGCAGCTCGGGTAGATAGACGTCGCCGCCGTCGACGCCGACCTCGGGGATCTCCGCCTCGGCCGGCGCCTTGCCCTCGCGGACAACCCGGGTGAAGTGCTGCTCGGCGCGTTCGGCCCCCTCGTCGCCGTGGGAGCGCCTGACGATGAAGCGCGCAAGCTCGAGCTTGGCTTCCAGCGGGTCGCCGGGTGGTGGCTCACGCTGCATGACGAGCCGATACCAGTCGGGCAGCAGCTCGTCGGGGATCCGCATGGCGCGGCCGAACTGCTCCTCGGGGGCCATCGTCAGCGGGATGTTGTTGCCCTCCGAAGAGCTCATCTTCTTGCCGTCCCAGGAGAGCAGGAGCGGCGTCGTCAGCACGACCTGCGGCTCGAGGCCGTACGCCTCCATCACGTCGCGACCGGCAAGCAGGTTGTAGAGCTGGTCGGTGCCGCCGAGCTCGACGTCGGCCTCGACGGCGACCGAGTCGTATCCCTGCATCAGCGGGTAGAGCAGCTCGGAGACGGAGATCGGCGCCTGGGCGGCCATCCGCTTCGCGAAGTCGTCCCGCTCGAGTAGGCGGGCGACCGTGAGCGTGCGCGCCAGCTGGACGACCTCGGCGTAGGTCAGCTTCGAGAGCCACTCGCCGTTGTACCGGACCTCGGTCCGGTCGGGATCCAGGACCACCATCGCCTGGTCGATGTACGTCCGGGCGTTGCTGTCGATCTCCTCGTCGGTGAGCACCGGCCGTTCGGCGGAGCGGCCCGAAGGGTCGCCGATCCTCGTCGTGTAGTCGCCGATGATCAGGACGCCTGTGTGCCCCTCGTCCTGGAAGGCGCGCATGCGTTGCAGCGGGATCGCCCGGCCGACGTGAATGTCCGGCGAGGTGACGTCGATCCCGAGCTTGACGCGCAACGGCTTGCCGTTCGCGAGCTTCCGCTCGAGCTCCCCGGCGGGCAAGACGTCGACGGCGTTACGAGTCAGCTCGGCGACGCCCATGGCTCCTTCAGACTCTAGCGTTACACTCCCGCAGTTCTGTCTCGGCCACGACGTTCCGCCGTGGCGCGGCCCCAGGGCCGGCGCCGGATCCGGAAGCTTCGCCTCTTCGCACTGCTGGCCCTTCTGGCAGTGCTGGGCTTGGCGTCCTTCAGTGTCGGGCTCGTCACTGCGATCGCCGGCGAGATCCCCTCGCTCGACCCGAGCCGGATCCACAACCAGACCGACGGCTTCATCTACGCCAACAACGGCCGAGTGCTCTCGGTGCTCCGGGGTTCGCAGAGCCGGATCCTGCTTCGCTCGGACGAGATCTCGCCGCTGATGAAGCAGGCGATCGTCGCAATCGAGGACAAACGGTTCTACGAGCACCGCGGCGTCGACCTGCGCGGGATCATGCGCGCGATCTGGGCCGACGTTCGGGGTGGGAGAACCGTGCAGGGTGGCTCGACGATCACGCAGCAGTTCGTCAAGAACGCATACACGAAGAATCAGCGGTCGATCGCCCGCAAGCTGAAGGAAGCCGCGCTCGCGTGGCAGCTCGAGCAGCGCTGGTCGAAGGACCGGATCCTGACCGCGTATCTCAACACGATCTACTTCGGCAACGGCGCCTACGGCGTCGAGCAGGCGGCGCAGACGTACTTCCACCACGGCGCCGGGCCCGGCAAGCTGACACTGGCGGAGGCCGCGCTCCTGGCCGGCATCCCCGAAGATCCGGCGGCGTACGACCCGGCGACGAACCAGAGCGCCGCGCGCAACCGCAGGGACCTCGTCCTCCGCGAGATGCGCGACCAGGGCGACATCACGCAGGCCGACTACGCCCACGCGATCCTCCAGAAGATGCCGAACCGGCAGGAGATCCAGCTTCCCGGCGACCAGGGGCCGGCCCAGTACTTCGCGAACTACGTCAAGCAGCAGCTCGTCGACCGGTACGGGTCGGGGCGGGTCTTCGGCGGCGGGCTGAAGGTCGACACGACGATCGACCTCAAGATCCAGAAGATGGCGCGCAACTCGATCGGGCAATGGCTCACGAATCCGGCCGGGCCGACCGCCGCCCTCGTCGCGGTCGACCCGCGCGACGGCCGCGTGCTCGCCATGTTCGGCGGCAACAACTTCCGCAAGAGCCAGTTCAACCTCGCCGTCCAGGGCGAGCGGCAGGCAGGCTCCTCCTTCAAGCCGTTCGTGCTCGCGACGGCGCTGAAGGAGGGCGTCGCGCCGAGCACGAGCTTCGTCTCGAAGCCGGTGACGATCAACGCCGGTGGGCGGCTCTGGGAGGTCCACAACTACGAGGACGAGTACCTGGGCACGATCACGATCCAGCAGGCGACCGCTTACTCGGACAATGCCGTCTTCGCGCAGCTGACCAAGCTCGTCGGCCCGCAGAACATCGCCAACACAGCCAAGGCGCTGGGGATCAAGAGCAAGCTGCAGCCCTACTTCTCGATCGGCCTTGGCTCCCAGGGCGTCAATCCGCTCGAGATGGCGCGCGCCTTCTCGGCGTTCGCCAACGGCGGCAAACGCATCGACGGCAGGCGGTTCGGCAACGAGCCGCGCGTGATCCTCAAGGTTGCGACCGCAAAAGGAAGGCCGATCGACGACAACACGCCGCGGCCCGTGCAGGTATTGCCGGAGACAGACGCAGCGATCGTCACGTCCTTACTCCAGAACGTGATCCGGTACGGGACCGGGAAGGCCGCAGCGCTCTCGGGCGGCCGGCCCGCGGCCGGTAAGACCGGCACGACCGAGAACTACGGCGACGCCTGGTTCGTCGGCTACACGCCGCAACTCGTGACGGCGGTCTGGGTCGGCTACCCAAACGGAGTCCGGCCGATGACCTACAACTTCCACGGCAAGCCTGTGGCGGGAGGCACCTTTCCCGCTCTGATCTGGAAGAGCTTCATGGAACGCGCTCTCCCCTTCCTGCACGACCAGCCGGAGGGCTTCCCGTCGGCATCGATTCCGTACGCGTCGCCCAAGAACGTCACCTACCGGGACGGGCGGCTGCAGCTCGACAACGGCTACTGCCGCGACACCGAGTTGATCGAGTACTTCGGAGACTCCGGTCCCCGGCAGACGGCCAACTGCCTGCCGAACGAGGTCGAGGTGCCGAACGTCGTCGGCGACCCGGTCGGCAGGGCGCGGTCGGTCCTCGCGGGCCAACCGCTCGCCGCGACCGTCGTCTACAGGCCCGCCGAGCCACGCCAGCGGGTCGGCGTCGTCGTCAAGCAGTTCCCCGCCGGCGGGCACCTCTCCTCGGGCGACCGGGTCACGCTCGTGCTCTCCAAAGCACTCCAGGGCGTCGTGCCGAGCGTGGTCGGGATGACGCTCGACCGGGCCCGCGCCAGGCTGGAACCGCTCAGGCTGGACGTGAACGTCTCGCCGAGCGATGCATCCGGCTCCGCGCGGATCGTCGCCCAGTCGCCGCGCGCCGGGCGCGCTTCGGCGCCGGGGATGGGAATCACGCTGGCCGTAAAGGCCGGCTGAGATAGCGCGAGCCGACGAGCGCGTAGCGCCACGGCAGGTCGGCGGCGCGGGTGATCCCGATTCGCGTCCCGCGGGCGAGCTCCGGCCGTCCGGCGCGCGGCTCGAGCCGGAAGGGCGGCTCGTCCAGCGGCAGGCCGTCGTGCTCGCGGGTAATGCCGAGCGCCTGGCAGAGCCGGCCCGGGCCCGCGCAGAGGAGACGCTCGTCCTCGAGCCCCCGCCGGCGGCGCATCGCCTCCAAGCCGTCGATCGGCTCGAGCGCGCGGATCAGCACCGCGTCGGCGACGCCCTCGGCCTCGCAGACGAAGTTGACGCACCAATGGATCCCGTAGGAGCGGTAGACGTAGGCGTGGCCGGGTGGGCCGAACATCGAAGCGTTCCGGGCGGTGCGGCCGCCGTAGCCGTGCGCGGCCGGGTCCTCATGGTGGTAGGCCTCGAGCTCGACGATCTTGCCGCCGACCCCGTCGAAGAGGAAGGTCGCGCCGATCAGCTCCTCTGCAACCTCATGCACCGAACGCGCGAAGAAATCGGGGCCGATCAAGAGTTCGCCGCCTTGGCGTCGTAGCGAAGCAAGGCAGGAATTGCGAGCGCGAGCAGTCCGCAGCCCGCGACACAGGCGACACCGCCCGACACGATCGAGAAACGCAGGCTCGTGACCGAGGCGACGACGCCCGCCTCCAGGTTTCCGAAGGTCGGCGCCGCGGCGACCTGGGTGAACTCGATCCCGGTAACGCGGCCGCGCATCGCGTCCGGCGTCGCGGTGAGCACGATCGCGCTCCGCCAGAGGGCGCTGATGAAGTCGGCCGCACCCGCAAGCGCGAGGGTCAGCAGCGCGACCCAGAGCGCCGTCGCGAAGCCGAAGGCGACGAGCGCCGCCCCCCATGCCGCCGCCGCGATCACGACGCCGAGGCCCTGCCGGCGAACGTGGCCAGCCCAGCCGGAGAAGATCGAGGCGAGCAGCGCGCCCGCATAGGGCGCGGCGTAGAGGAACCCGACCGTCTTCGAGCCGCCGCCGAAGTGCTCGCCGAGCGCCGGGAAGAGCGCCATCGGCATCCCGAAGATCATCGCGTTCGTGTCGACGAGGAAGATCCCGAGGATGACGGGCTGAGTTCGCACGTAGCGGAATCCGTCGAGGATCGAGCGCAGGCTCGCCGCTTCTGCCTCGGCCGTCGGCGGCAGCTTCGGCAGGAGCCAGATGCTCACCAGCGAGGCGCCGAAGCTGGCCACGTCGAGCAGATACGTGCCCGTGAAGCCGAGCGCGGCGATCACGAGCCCGCCGGCCGCCGGGCCGGCGACCGCGTTGAAGTTCGACGCGAGGCTGTCGAGCGCCGAAGCCGCCACGATCTTCTCCTCGCGGACGATTCGCGGCAGCAGCGACCGCAGCGCGGGCGTACCGAAGCTGAAGACCGCCGTGCCGGCGAAGTCGAGCACGTAGAGCGCCCAGACGTGCGGGTGGGGCAGCGACGCGTTGACCGCGAGCCCGACCGAGACGAGTGCGAAACCGCCTTCGGCGATCAAGAGCATCGTTCGTCGGTCGACCGCATCCGCAAGAGCGCCGCCGACGATCGGCGCGACCAGCAGCGGGCCGAGCGTGGTCAGGTAGAGCAGCCCGACCTGGAGGGTCGAGTGCGTCAGCCCGAAGAGCTGGATCGGCACCGCGATCCACGTGATCTCGCCCGCGAACCAGGAGATCGTCTGGCCGAAGAAGAGGCGGCGAAACGGCCGTGACTCGCGCAGCGGGCTGAGGTCGATCGTCGCCCGGCGCAGAAAGCCCCCGGCGCGCGGCGCCGCGGCGCCGACCGGCTCTTGCTCGAAAGGTGGCTCTTGCCGGTCCAGCTAGAAGAGCTGCTCGGTTTCGCCGGGCTTCGCGGTCGACTCGAGCAGCTTCCGCGCTCGGCGACCGAGGTCGTTGACGTCGACGCGGCCTTGCTGGGTCTGCTCGGCGACCCGCTCTGCCAGGTCCAACGCCTGATCGAGCAGCGGCGTGCCGCTGGCGGCCTGCTGCCCCATCTCGTGGAGGATCGTCCGCTCGGTACGCGAGGCGACGATCGGCTCGTTGACCCCCTCGACCCAGACGAGCGTTCGCCGACCGTGGCCGCGGCGGTCGTCGCGGATCGGCTCGATCGCGTAGATCTTGTCGGCCCTGGCGTACTTACCGAAGCCGAGGAACACCATCCGGTTGCCGTCGACCACCGGCGTAGTATCACCGCCGCCGCGGCCGACGCGTGGCCGCTTAGGAGCTCGTTTCAGAAAGACAAACCGGCATCGGCTTTGCCGCCGGGGATTAGACGGACGTCCGGGCAAAGCCCGGACGTCCTCCAGGTCGGCGTCGCGAGCGAGCGCCTAGAAACGTGCGAGCAGCTTGCCCATCGGCTCGAACACGATCCGGCCCGGCCGCAAGGTGCTGCGCGTGTTGTACGCATAGAAGAGCCCGGCCCTGGTCAGCCTTCCGCCGGCGAGCGTGGCCGCCGCCCCGGGGCGGAGCGGGAACGAGAGCCGCCTGCCGTCGCTCAGGCGAACCAGGACGAGGCGGTGCGGGCCGCGCAGCAGTGCGAGCTTGGAGGTGACATCCGCGAGCTGCAGCGACGCAGCGGCCCCGAGCCGGAGCGACTTCTCCGCCGCGCCGGTGCCTGGGTTGTAGAGATCGAGCATTAGCGTTCTCTCGATCGCCAGCCTCGTCTTGCCCAGCGCGACGGCCCGCGCGCTCTCGGCCACAGCCGGAACGGTGGCTACCTTCGCGCCGCTCGCAGCGCGAATCGTCACCGCGCCCGCGGCTTCGACAGCCAGTCGGCCGCCCCCGACCGCGGTTAGCGGGTACGCATCCGTGCCGCGCGTGACGACGACCCGGCGCCCGCTTGCAATCCGGAGGAGCTTTTGGTTCGTGAGCCGAAGCTGCGGATCCTTCTCTCCGCACTGCTGGTCGGCAGGTTTGTCGCAGACCTGCGTCCAGCTGTTGTAGGCGAGCAGCGAGCCCGCGCCGAATAGCTGTCCCATCCAGTCTCCCGCGGGGTCGGCGCCGGCACGATCGCCGTTGGTCACGAACTCGAGCTGCTTCATGGTTCGACCCCCGAGGCTCGCGGTCATCAAGGACATCTCGAGGTTGTTGCCGCCCCCTTGCTCGATCCAGGCGACGCGTCCGCCGCCGACAGCGAGACGGCTGATGCCGTCGCCCGAGCAGCCGAGGATTCCAGGCTTCACGCTCGTCGATCTGCGCTCCGGTGCGGTCCAGACGACGATCCGCCGCGCGCAGGCACGCTTGACCTCCGTAGTCACCGCGGCGCTGTTGCCGTCGGCGGCGAGCAGGAGGACGCGTCCGCTGATCGTGAACACAGCATCCGGCCGCAGGGCCTGTCCGAAGGACTGGGCCGCGCCCGCCAAGGAGACGGCGATCAGCCCAACCGTCGCGAGGGTGCCCCACCGGGCTAGCGAGGCTTTGGCGCAGCGTTGACCCATTGCCTATCGACTGTAGGCGGCGCTTGTTGCGATTTCGTTAGCCAGTGCTCGCCGCTAAAGAGCAGCGCGAAGAGCCTCGATGACCCGCTCTTGGTCGTCGGGCTCGATCTGCGTGAAGAACGGAAGCGCCAGCGTTCGCGAGCAGGCGTCCTCGGCGATCGGGCACGCCCCCTCGCGAAAGCCGTACTGCTCGCGCATGAACGGCTGCAGATGCACGCAGGGGACGTACTCCGCGGTGCCGATTCCCTGCGCGCGGAGCTCGGCCATGACGGCGTCGCGGTCCAATCCCGGCGCGAGCTTGACGACGTAGACGAACCACGAGCGCCTGTGCTCGGGATCGTCGGCAAGCGGCGTCTCGACGCCGTCCACAGCGGCGAGCAGCCCGCCGTAGCGCGCCGCGGCGGCCGCCCGGAGCTCGAGGATCCGGTCGAGCTTCTCGAGCTGGGCGATTCCGAGCGCCGCCTGGATGTCCGTCCAGCGATAGTTCCAGCCGAGGCGTACGTGGTCGAACCAGGCGCCCGTGTCGTAGGTACGGCCCTGGTTTCGCAGGCTGCGGAGCAGCTGCCATTCCCGTTCGGAGTGCGTTAGGACGACACCGCCCTCGCCGGTCGCGATCTGCTTGTTCGGGTAGAAGCCGAAAACAGCCGGAGGCCCATGGCCGCCGACCGGTGTGCCCTTGTACTCGGCCCCCAGCGCCTCCGCGGAGTCCTGGATCAGCGCGAGCCCGTGCCGCTCGCACAACGCCCGCAGCTCGTCGAGCTCGCAGGGATAGCCGAACATGTCGACCGCGACGACGGCCTTCGTCCGTTCCGTGATCGCCGCCTCGACGGCGGCCGGATCGAGATTCAGCGTCCGCGGATCGACGTCCGCGAAGACGGGCCTCGCTCCCTCGAAGATGAAGCAGTTGGCCGACGCGACGAAGGAGACCGGCGAGGTGATCGCCTCGTCTCCGGGGCCGAGCCCCGCAATGTGGCAGAGCAGGTGGAGCCCCGCGGTGCCGCTCGAGACGGCGGCGGCATACGGCGCGCCGACGCGCTCGGCGACGAGCTCCTCGAAGTGGTCGATCGTCGGCCCGAGCGACAGCCGTCCCGAGCGCAGCACCTCGAGGACGAGCTCCTCCTCCCGCTCGCCCATCCACGGGCGAGCGAGAGGTACCTCTTTTCGAGCCGGCGAAGCCGGCTCGCGAGTCTCCCGAGCGGAGCGAAGGGACAAACTAGCTATCCGGAAAATGCGCCAGCATTTTTCGGATTTAAGCTTCTGCGGGCGTGCGCTCGGCGTACTCGCGCCACTGCGCCCAGCGCTCGCTGCGGCCGCGCACGGTGTCGAGGTAGGCCGCCTGCAGCTCCAGCGTCACGGTCCCGACGCCGAGCTCGACGTCGTCGACCTCGCGCAGCGGCGTCACCTCGGCGGCGGTGCCGCACATGAAGGCCTCGTCCGCGAGGTAGAGATCGGAGCGGATCAGGCTCTTCTCGATCACCCGATAGCCGAGATCCTGCGCGATCTGGATCACCGTATCGCGCGTTATGCCCGGCAGGATCGACGTCGAGAGGTCGGGCGTGTAGATGACGCCGTCCTTGACGACGAAGACGTTCTCGCCCGAGCCGTCGGCGACGTAGCCCTCGGCCGTCAGCAGGATTGCCTCCTCGTAGCCGGCGCGGTTGGCCTCGGTCACGGCCAGCATCGAGTTCAGATAGACGCCGGTCGCCTTCGCCACGTGCGGGATCACGTTCGGACCGATCCGCTGCCAGCTCGAAATCTTGGCGCGGATGCCCTTCTTCAGACCCTCTTCGCCGAGGTAGGCGCCCCAGGGCCAGCTCATGATCACCACGTCGACGGGATTTCCGATCGCCGAGACACCGAGCTCGCCGTAGCCGAAGAAGGCGATCGGGCGCAGATAGCACTCCGGCAGCCCGTTGACGGCGATCAGCTCATGCGAAGCCGCGCGCAGGTCGTCGACCGAGAAGGGCAGCAACATCCCGAGCAGCTTCGCCGAGTTCTCGAGCCGCTTCAGGTGGTCGGTCAGCCGGAAGACGGCGGTGCCGTTCGGCGTCTCGTAGGCTCGGATTCCCTCGAATACGCCGGAGCCGTAGTGGAGCCCGTGGGTACCGACGTGGATCCGCGCGTCGTCCCACGCGACCAGGTCGCCGTTCATCCAGATCTTCTCGGTCTCACGCATGCGCAGCCTCCTTTGACCAGATGTTAGTGGGTGTCCGCGATGTCGAGCGCTTGGGCGCGCGAGAGCCGCATCAGCTCTGTCGGCGTCAGCGCCGCCATGTGCCTCGTGGAGCCGGCGCCGATCCAGACGAGCGGGTGCTGGAGCAGAGAGCGATCGAGAAAGACCGCTTCCACTCCCTCGAGCGGGAACGGCGCAACAGCGCCCGGCTCGAAGCCGGTTGCCTTCCGCACCTGCTCTGCGCCGGCGATCCGCGCCCTAGCGCAGCCGGCCGCCTCGGCGACCTTGCTCTTGTCGGCACGGCGGTCACCGGGAACGAGGACGAGAACCGAGCGCCCCTCGCAGTCGAAGACAAGCGACTTGACGATCTGGCCGAGCGCACAGCCGACCGCCTTCGCCGCGTCCTCGGCTGTCGGCGTGCCCCCCGAAAACTCCTCGATCCGCGACTCGGCGCCCGACTCCCGCAGGAACGCCGCGACCTGTTCGACCTCCTCGGGCCAGGAGCGTGTGACCACCGGCCAAGGGTAGCCCGCGCAACTGCTGAGGCATCGCTTGCGATGCCGTGCCCGCAACTGTTGAAGCCCCTGAGCCGTTCTGCACCCGGGAGACGAAAGGAACCGGGGATGCCGACACGATCGGAACGGATCGCGAAAACCGAATCGCTGTTCAGGAACGTCAACGAGCGGATCGCCGAGGCGTCTGAACGGTTCGACGCGGGTGACAACGGTGAGGCCGAGTTCATGTGCGAGTGCGACGACGCGGCCTGCACAGAGCGACTGGAGCTGCCGCTGGACGAGTACGAGCACCTGCGCGAGGACGCGACCACCTTCGTTCTCGATCCCGATCACGTCAACCCGGAGATCGAGAAGATCGTCCGCCAAGGTCGCGGCTACGCGATCGTCAAAAAGGTCGACGCCGCCGCCGCGCGAATCGTGCGGCAGCTCGATCCGCGGGCGGATCCGGCCTAGTAGATACCGGGGACGAAGCGCCGCGGCGTCCGGTAACGGTAGCCCGCGTAGCCGGGTAGCCGCTCCTCGAGCCACGCCTCTTCGACGCGCGCCTTCAGATCGAAGACGACCGCGAGCAGCGCCGTCGGGATCAACCCGAGCGGTGACTCGGCGAGCGACACGCCGACAGCGAGCATCAGGACGGCCCCGTAGACGGGGTGACGAACGAGCCTGTAGACACCGCTGTCGGCAACGACCGCATTGTCCCGCGGGCGGGGAAAGACGGTCGTCGAGCGCGCGAGCACGAGCGAGATCGCCGCGAGCAGGAGCAGCGCAAGCCCGGCCACGATAAGCGCGAGGCCGACGACGACGAGAAAACCGGCGACCAAGTCCGGCCAGTAGACGCCACTGAGCACGGAGAGGCCTAAGAGCACGATCAGCCCGGACTGCAGGGCGACCCAGCCCTCGCCACGCCGGCCCAATCGGGGCAGATCAAGCAAGCGAGATGAAGCGGGCTTCGTCGACGAAGCCCTCCGCGCGCACGTTCTCGACGAGGCCATCAGGCGGGGGCGAGTCGAGCGAGAGCGCCATCAGCGCCTTGCCGCCGCGGCGCGTGCGAGAGACGGCCATGTTGGCGATGTTGACGCCGGCCTCGCCGAAGAGCGATCCGATCCGCCCGATCACGCCGGGGACGTCGTCGTAGCGGAAGAAGACAAGCAGCGGCGCGAGCTCCATCTCGAGCTCGAAGCCGAGCGCGCTGACCAGCCAGTGGCGATGGTCGTTGCCGATCGTCGTCCCCGCGACGCGCACCTCGTCGCCGTCCGAGCGGACGATCACGCGCACGAGGTTGGTGAAGTCACGGCAGGCGCGGCGGCGCTCCTCGAGCACGTCGATGCCCCGCTCGGCGGCGATCAGCGGCGCGTTCACGTAGTTGACGGGCGTGTCGGCGCGGCCCTGGAAGGCCCCGTTCAGCGCAGCGACCGTCAGGAGCCGAGTGTCGTAGCCGGAGAGGCCGCCGTAGTAGCCGAGCGTCAGCCGCTCGGCGCGGCCGCCCGCGAGATCCATCGCGAGCCGCCCGAGCTTCGCGGACAGCGGAACGAAGGGGCCAAGGGCTTCCATGTCCTCGGCGCGGATCGCCGGGATGTTGACGGCGTTCGTGACGAGCGCGCCCTCTAGCGCCGCGGCGACCTGCTCGGCGACGATCACGCCGGCACGGTCCTGCGCCTCCTCCGTCGAAGCGGCGAGGTGCGGAGTGACGACGACGTTGTCGAGCTCGAGCAGCGGGCCCTCGTAGGGCTCGGCGGAGAAGACGTCGAGCGCGGCCGCGGCGACCTTGCCGGAGCGAAGCGCCTCCAGCAGCGCGGCCTCGTCGAGCAGCTCGCCGCGGGCGGCGTTGATGACGCGGACGCCGTCGCGCATCCGCTCGAACGCGGCCTTGCCGAGCGAGCCGCGAGTCTCGTCGGTCAGCGGCAGGTGGAGGGTCAGGAAGTCGGCCGCGCCGTAAACGTCCTCGGGCGCCTCGACCCGCTCGACGCCGAGCTCGCGGAAGCGCTCCTTCGCGACGAACGGGTCGTACGCGACGACGCGCATTCCGAGCCCGAGGGCCCGCCTCGCCACTTGCTGGCCGATCCGCCCGAAGCCGAGCACGCCGAGCGTCTTGCCATCCAGCTCGATCCCGCCGTAGCGCCCACGTTCCCAGCGTCCCTCCTTCAGCGCTGCGTGCGCCTGTGGAATGTTGCGCGAGAGCGCGACCAGCAGGCCGATCGTGTGCTCGGCGGCGGAGACGACTGTCGACTCCGGTGCGTTCGCGACTACGATCCCGCGCCGCGTGGCCGTCTCGACGTCGACGTTGTCGACCCCGACTCCGGCCCTACCGATCACCTTGAGGCGGTCGGCGCGTTCCAGCACCTCGGCGGTCAGCTTCGTCCCCGAGCGGATCACGATCGCGTCGTAGGCGCCGATCTTCTCGGCGAGGTCGCCGTTCGGCTCGACGTCGACGTCGAAGCGCTCCCGCAGCAGCTCGACACCCGCGTCGGCGATCGGCTCGCGGATCAGGACGCGTTGGGTCACACGCGGGCGCGCTCCTCGAAGGCCTCGAGCGCCCTGGTGACGGCGACGCCGCGCTCGATCTCGGCGCCGAGGTCGGCGAGCACGATCTCGACCGCCGCCAGCGCCGTCGTGATGTCGAAGACGTCGAAGTAGCCGATGTGCCCGATTCGAAAGATCCTTCCCTTCAGAGCGGCGTGGCCGTTCGCGATCGTGATCCCGAAACGGTCGCGGAGGCGAGCGACGAGCTCGGTCGCGTCGATCCCGTCCGGCGCCCGGATCGCGGTGACGACCGCAGAGCGGTCGTCGTCGGGCGAGAAGAGCTCGAGCCCCATCGCCTTTGCGCCCTCGCGGCACGCGCGCCCGAGACGGACGTGTCGGTCGAACACGGCCTCGAGGCCGGCATCGAGCAGCATGCCAAGGGCGACGTCGAGGCCGGCGACGAGCGAGACCGGCGGCGTGAACGGCGCGTCGAGCGTGGCCTGCGCCTTCCGGGTTCGCTCCCAGTCGAAATAGAAGCGCGGCGATTCCCCGCGCGCGGCCCACGCGCGCTCGGAGGCGGAGAGCATCGCCAGGCCGGGCGGCGTCATCAGCGCCTTCTGCGAGCCGGAGACGACCACGTCGAGACCCCAGGCGTCCGTCTCGAGCGGGACGGCCCCGAGGCTCGAGACTGCGTCGACGACCGTGAGGGCACCTTGCTCGCCGGCCGCTGCCGCGATCGCCTGCAGGTCGCAGACGACGCCGGTCGAGGTCTCCGAGTGGGTGAGAAGAACTGCCTTCGCGCCGCCGAGCTCCTGCAAGCGGCCGGCGACGTCGTCGGCGGCAGGAATCTCGCCCCAGGCGTACTCGAGCGTCTCCACCTCGGCGCGGTACGCGAAGGCGATCGCGCGCCAGCGCTCGCCGAACTGCCCGGCGGAGACGACGAGCACGCGCTCGCCCGGCGAGCACAGGTTCGCCACTGCGGCCTCCATCGCGCCGCTCCCCGCCGAGCCGAAAAGCAGCACATCGCTCCGGGTGCGGAAGACCTCGCCCAGGCGTGCGAGCGTTCGCTCGTAGACCGGCCGGAAGTCGGGGCTCCGGTGATGCACGACCGGCTGTGAGATCGCGGCCAGGACCTCCGGCGGCACCGGCGTCGGGCCCGGGGTCAGCAGGTAGCGCTTTTCGCTCATCTGCGCTGAGCCTAGCTCAGCGATCGGGTGCTTTCGGCTCCTGCTCCGCTCGGCCTGCTCAGGACAAAGAGGGCACGGGGTCGACCGCGGCGCCGCGGACCCGGACCTCGAAGTGCAGATGCGGTCCCGTCGCCTCCCCGGTCGAGCCCACTCGCCCGACGCGTGTCCCGGTCGCAACCGACTGGCCGACGCGAACGGAGATCGTCGACAGATGCGCGTACATCGACAGCACTCCGCCGCCGTGGGCGACCTCGACGAGGCTCCCGTAGCCGCTCGGATCGTACGCCGCGAAGACGACGCGCCCGGCGGCCGCAGCCCCGACCCGCGTTCCAGTCGGCGCCGCCAAGTCGATTCCCGGGTGGAAGCCGTTGCCACGGGGACCGAACGGGCTGGCGATCGGCGCCTGCAGCGGCCAGGCGAGCGCGATCGGGCAGCGGGGCAGAGCCGCCCTCAGGGCGCGAAAGGTGCCCCGGCCGGCGACGCCATCGGGCGCGAGGTGCGCCCAGCGCTGGAACTTGATCAGGGCACGCTCGGTGTGGCCGCCGAAGCCGCCGTCGATCGTCGCATTCGGAAAGCCGTGCCACGCGAGCGCGAACTGCAGCTCGGCCACGTCCCAGCCGGACATTCCGGGCGCGAGGGCGCGGGAGCCGAGGACGTGCCTCGCGAAGCGTCCCAGGGCGCGGCGCGTCTTCGGGCCGACGACGCCGTCGGGGGTCAGACGGTGAAGACGCTGAAAGCGGATTACGGCGGCAGTCGTCATCGCTCCGGCGATACCGTCGACCGGTCCCCGGTAGACGTGGTGGTGGCGCAGCGTGACCTGCAGCGCGGCGACGGCCGGGCGACCGGCGGCGTGGGCGCGCGGCGCCCCGACGAGCGCGACCACGAGCGCGAACGGAAGCAAGTTGTGATGGAAGCGTGTCATCCCTCGTACGAGGGATCGGCCGGCATGGCGAAATCTTTAGCGGCTCGCCCGCCTGGCCGTCAGCCGCGCCAGCGCGTGCCCGTTACCGAGGTCGAGGCGCCACGCGTGGCGCCGCCCTTCGGGGGCCAGGGGACGGCGTCTCGCTCCACGCCCGCGATTCGGACGTAACGTCCGGGCGAGAAGCGGCGGCCGGTCTTCGGCCCCGGCTGGAACTCCTCGACGTAATCGGCCTCGAGCAGTGGGTCGCGCGTGAGCCGGGCGATGAAGGCGCGCAGATTCATGCTCGCAGGATATTCCCGTTTGGCTGCTCAGTACGCGGGGTAGCCGCCGAAACGTGGCCCGCTACTTCCTCGGCTGCATGCACGAGCAGTACCACCCGCGGGAGCTGCTCGAGCAGGCGGTCGCAGGCGAGCAGGCGCGCTTCGACGGGGTCGCCTGCTCGGACCACTTCCAGCCCTGGTGGCAGCCCGGTCATTCCGGCCAGGCCTGGATCTGGCTAGGCGCCGCCGCCCAGGCGACGGAGCGGGTGCCGATCGGGCCGGCCGTCACGGTCGCGTTGAAGCGGTACCACCCCGCTCTGATCGCGCAGGGCTTCGCGACCCTCGAGGCGATGTATCCCGGCCGCGTCTTCGTCGGTCTCGGTTCCGGCGAGTCGTTGAACGAATCGCCGCTCGGCCTCGACTGGCCGCAGCCTC
>Ga0209808_1000793_pt1 | contig 15820 bp, 14 predicted proteins | sample GraSoiAngelo_157_FD_186171 | JGI IMG/M metagenome (GOLD analysis project Ga0209808, IMG submission 186171) | Grasslands soil microbial communities from the Angelo Coastal Reserve, California, USA - 14_1009_16_20cm (SPAdes) (version 2) | ecosystem: Environmental > Terrestrial > Soil > Grasslands ... | reverse complement strand
ATCATTTTCATTCCGGTGCAGGTATCGGCGTGATCGTCGACGATAAGGAGTCGGTGGCGACGTGAAATGGGTTTCTTCTTGTCCGGGACGGTTGGGCGCTCACCATCCGCGCCGTTTTCCGCGCGAACCGGCGCGGCAACTGTTGTCAGCTGGACCACGAAAGTCGAGCCTTTGTCTTTCCCTGGACTTTCGACATGAATTTTTCCACGGTGGGCGTCTACCATCGCCTTAGAAATGGCGAGGCCAAGTCCAAGGCCGCCAAAGCGGCGGGTAATAGAAGTTTGTCCCTGCTCGAAAGCGTTGAAGATTTTTTCGACCTTCTCCGGCTCGATCCCGATTCCGGTGTCGGTGATACGAACTTCAATTTCATCCGGCAGAATGTTCGACGTCATGATCGTGATTCGGCCGTTGGCGGGCGTAAATTTGACGCTGTTTTTGACCAGATTCCAAAACACCTGCTGCAGTCGCGCCGGGTCGCCCTCCACATGGACGCCTTGAGCGTCGAGTTCGAATTTTACCTCGATTGATTTTTTGGCCAGGTCCTCGCGGCAAATCTCGTAGGCCCGCCGCAGGATTTCGTGCACGTCAACAACTTCAAAACTGAGTTGCAATTTGCCTTTGGCGATGCGCGTCACATCCAGCAAGTCGTCGATCAAGCGGGCTTCCAGCTCGACATTGCGCCGGATCACTTCGAGAGCTTCCCACAGTTTGGGCGAATGGGGGGCGGTGGCTTCCAATTCGCCGACCATCGCAATCACGGGGGAGAGAGGGTTACGCAATTCGTGCGAAAGAAGCGCGAGGAATTGATCTTTGGCCGCGTTCGCGTTGATCAGCTCCTGCCGGAGAGTGACATCGCGAGTCCGGTCTTCCACCAAGTAAAGGACGCCTTGAATCGTTTGGTCGGCCGCTTGCAAGCGCAAAAGTGTAACGTTGACGAAGTGAGTCATGTCCCCTTCGTCCCGAAATGGTTGCTCGATCAACTGAAATGGCGTGCCGAAAGAGAGAACCCGCTCAATTGCATCAACCGGCGCAATCTTCACATCGTCGTAGGTCGCGCCGACGATCTCACGGTTCTGGCTTAAACCGCCGAAGCGTTGTGCCATTTGGCTGAATGCTTCGTTGGCCTGCAAAAATTTCTTCGAGGTCGGATCAACAAAGGCGATGCCGACCGGCATGTTGGCGAGGATCTTTTCGCTGAAAATAACTTCGCGCTCGATCCGGCGGGCGGCCTCCATTTGGCGGCGATAAAAAATTCCACCAAGCCAGGCAAAGATTGCAGCAAGTCCCATGAGCAAGCCCGCCAGCACGGCCATGTTGCCAGTCAGATCGTGCACCGGTTTGTAAGCGACGGCTTTGGGTTGTCGCACTACAACGGTCCATCCGGTCGACTCGACTGGACTGAACGAATAGAGATTGCCGGCGAGCTCGAGGTTTCCATTTCTAGTTTCGCTGATCTCTCTCGGCACAATCGATTCCGCCCCGGAGGATGTCCCCGGGTTTGGCCGAAAGTCGTTCGTAAATAGCGGTTGCCTGGTTTGATCGATGACCTGGCAGGTTGATTGGTCGGCGAATTGGATGGTGGAAAGACGGCGGCCGATTCGCTCGACCAAGACCGAGACACCGAGATAGCCGGCAATATTTTTATCGGGCGTGCGCACCGCGCCTACGATGTCAGTGACGATTCGCTTGTCGGAAAAACGGGGATGGACCGGCGAAACGAACGCGACTGAAGTTTTATCCGCTTCAGGCCGCCACAGGTTCGAATCCAAATCCTTTCCAATCATCGCCGGGTTATAAGGAATTGAAGCGATCAATCGTCCGTCGCGACCGGTCAGGAACATTCCATCGATCCGCGGGTGCGAATAAAAAGTTGTGCCGATCCATTGCTGGGCCGCTGATTGCGGATTCGATGAATTCAGAATCCGTGAGACGTCAGGAAGCGTTTGGTAGTAATCGATGATCCCCTGAGTCCGGCTGAGGTCATCACCGACGAGGCGGCTGATAAGCTGGACAAAGGTTTGGCGGTCGCGCAAAATTTTCGACTCGAGTCTGGGGCCAAGGACGGTGTAAGAGACAAAGAGTATTACGATCGAAGGCACCCATCCGGCCAAAAGGATCGAAACGACGATGTTGAAGCGTTCAAACCGATCGTGCCGGGCTTTCTTCAGGAGGTATCGCATTGGCATACCGCTGGGTAACCAAGATAGCATATGAGCAGAGTGCTTGCCGCTTACCTGACTGAAACCTGATTATTCGCCCCGTCGAATCGCCTCGTTCAATCCGCTTGCTTCCATGCGAATGAGACCAATATCTGCGCGGGTGAGGGCCTCGGGCGATTTGCCCAGGAGCGGCTGCAATTTCTTTATGCTGGCGCGAATCTTTTCAAAAAGCGGCAAGTGGGCAAGCGTTGGCGGCAGCGTTTTCAATTCAGCGCCGAAGTAGTCGGCCAAATCCGGCTGCGCCAAAAGCTTCGCGCGCGGCGGAGAGAATTCTATTTCCACAGCTCCCGCCGAAATCTCCAATCCGCGCAACCAGCCGCCGAGACTGATCAGGTGTGCCATCTTCTCGTCGCGCAATTCGATCATTGCTTGTTCGACATCTGTTTGGGTCGAGATCAGTTCCTGGCGCACTTGCTGCCATGCACCGCGCCGACCGAGCTCAGTCAGACTCGCGCTGTGGCGCATCACCCGGTCGCCTACGCCCAGGGCGCGCGCTTGTTCCATCAAGACGCGTCCAAAATTTTCGACCAGATTCTTCCTTTCCACTTCGACAATCAAAAATCCATCGGCAATCAATCCGCCAAAAACTAATCCTTTATGCTCGCGACCGGCGACGATTGATTGCGGAAGCTCCCGTTTCAATTGATCGAAGGGTAGTGGCCGAAGCTGGTCGAGCTGGGCAAAGATCCTTTCGATCGAAGGCGCGGTGTAGGCATTGACGCCAAGCTCTTCCCGTTCGTGTTGCTTGTCTTCGGTTGGTTCTTCTTGATTCTCGCTAATTGCTGCTGGCACCAGTGTCAGCGCGACCAAGATCGACACCGTGCGGATTTTGACGGGCTTTGGCTCTGTTTTGCAGAGGCAATCACGCCATTTTTGATTTGACGCTGGCGACGGAAACGCCATCATGCGCACCTGCTGTCTTAATAACTGGCAGCCAACCTTATGCAAGGAAGCCTCGGCTATGTGATTTGGACGGCGTGTTACCTCGCCGTGCTCATCGGCCTCTCTGCTTACGGCGTTCACCGGTATTTCATCATTTATCTCTTCCTTAAGAACCGCAAACGCGCGGTAGTTCCGGCGGGTCGGTTTCGGCAGCTGCCGCGAGTGACCGTTCAGCTTCCGATCTTTAACGAAATTTACGTAGTGGAGCGCCTTTTGCGCTCGGTCAGCGAACTCAATTATCCGAGAGAATTGTTGCAGATCCAAGTCCTGGACGATTCGACCGACGATACGCGGGAAGTGACTGCTTCGTGCGCCGAAGAATTGCGGCAGCGCGGCTTCGATGTTCAGCTGATTCATCGAGTTGATCGGACCGGATTCAAGGCCGGTGCCCTTGCGACCGGACTCGAGTCGGCCGCGGGCGAGTTTGTTTGCATCCTCGACGCCGATTTCGTTGCGCCGCCAGATTTACTTCAGCACACGATCCATTTTTTCACCGATCCAAAGATCGGCATGATCCAATCCCGCTGGGGTCATTTAAATCGCGGCTACTCGTTGCTCACGCGGATGCAGGCCATGTTTTTGGACGGCCATCTCGTGCTCGAGCAAACGGCGCGCAGCCGGAGCGGACGCTTTTTTAATTTCAACGGCACAGCCGGGCTTTGGCGGCGCTCTTGCATCGAGGAGGCCGGGGGCTGGCAGCACGACACGCTCTGTGAAGATCTCGATCTGAGCTATCGCGCTCAGCTCGCTGGCTGGAAATTCATTTTTCTTCCTGACGTGGTGACGCCGGCCGAGTTGCCAGTGGACATGAATGGTTTCAAGTCCCAACAGCATCGCTGGACCAAAGGCTCCATTCAGACCTGCAAGAAACTCTTGCCCCGGATCTGGCGCAGCGAGCTGTCTTTCGCGATTAAGGCTGAAGCGACCGGTCACCTGGTCTCGAACTTTGCGTATCTGCTCCTCGCCTGTTTGTGTGTGCTCTTGCATCCATCGACGGGAGGGCCACAGAGCGGCTGGGTGCGCACTCTCTTGATCGACGTTCCGATTTTTCTTACCGCGTCGGTATCAGTGGCAGTGTTTTATGTCTGCGCGCAGCGCGAGCTTCACCCGCGCACGTGGATGAAACAGATGTTGCTTCTTCCATGTTTGCTTGCGCTCGGCATCGGTCTTTCCCTCAACAACGCGCGCGCGGTCCTGGAAGCGATCTTCAATCACAAATCGGATTTTACGCGGACACCGAAGTACGGGATCGAGCGAAAATCTCAGGCGTGGCGGAGTTGCAAATATAGGCCGCTGAAATCGGCGCTGCCGATCGCAGAACTGGCCTTCGCCATCTACTTCAGCTACTTTGTCTGGTTCGCGGTCGCCCATCGGCAGTTCCTGTCGGTACCATTCCTGCTCATGTTTCAAGGCGGGTTTTTCTATGTCTCCCTATCGTCGCTCCTGCCTTGGTCGCCGAGAATCAGCTTCGGCGCTTCCCGCTCCGCTTCTCCAATTCCCGCGTGACAAAACGCGTTTTCTGAGTAAGAGAGCGCGGATGTTTCGTTCCTTCGTCTTCGTTGTTGCGCTGGTTTCGTGCGCTTTCCCTCTTCGCGCCATTACTGTGCCGGCCCCGACTCTTTCCACTCGGGTCATCATCAGCGTTCGGGATCAAAAGCTGATGCTGATCGAGAACGGATCGATTACAACGACCTACCCGGTTTCGACATCGAAGTACGGATTGGGGGACGGCTTGGGCAGTCTCGCCACTCCACTGGGATTATTGCAGGTCGCGCAAAAAATTGGCGACAACGCGCCATTTGGTGCGGTTTTCCATAATCGTCGCTGGACGGGCGAGATTCTGCAGCCGAATACTCCGGGCCGCGATCCGGTGATGACGCGCATTATTTGGCTGCGCGGACTGCAAGTCTCAAATGCACATGCTTTCAAGCGCTGCATTTACATTCACGGAACGAACGAAGAGAAAACGATTGGCCGGCCCGCCAGCTTCGGCTGCATCCGGATGAGGTCGAGCGACGTGACCGCGCTTTACAACCAGCTTCCGCTCGGAACTCCAGTTGAAATTGTTCAGGATCGATTGCCAAAAGCTTCCAAGATGGCCGATCCCGAAATTTACGGGTTTGACGTTCCTGCTTCGGCCTCGGGCCTGAGGAAAGATTCGCAGCTCAAAGTTGGCTCCGGTCCGCGGGCCTGATCCAAGATCGACATCTTGACATTTTCGCGGTCTGCGCGACCGTCCACGCCCCGTAAATTTTCGGGACTAAAGCCATGGCCAATACGAAATCTGCAGCCAAACGTTCCCGGCAATCAGTCGCGCGCGCGAACCAAAACCGCATTGTGCGAACGCGGCTGCGCACGTTACAAAAGCGAGTCCGCGGTGCGGCCAACCCTGACGCAGAACAAATTCGGGGACTGATTTCAGCACTCGATAAAGCGGCCAAACGCGGCATTATTCATCGTAACGCCGCCGATCGACGCAAAACGCGGCTTAACGCTTTGATTCGCGTCAAAAAATAACTCGTCCGGACAACCGTTGTCCGATTGCGCGGCTCGATCCGAATCAGCTTTGCAACTCTCACAGGACGGCTAGATTTCTTCCGATGATCCCGGCGCTCATTCTTATTTTGTCGGCCGTCGCCTATCGCTTGGCGGCGGGGCTCTTAATTCATTCCGGCGCGACCTCGTTGTCGAATTTCGCACCGCTCGCGGCGATCGCGCTTTGTGGGGCGGCTTATTTTCCGTCGAGATTCAAGTTTTCGATTCCGCTGGGTGCGCTTTTCATTTCCGATTTATTTTTGAATTACTATTATGGAGCGACCCTGCTTCAGCCGCACATCGTTGGTCGGTATCTCGCCCTCGCCCTCGTCGGATTAATTGGGTTGGCGCTGCAAGATCGCGCGTCATTCAAAACGCTGCTTCCGGCTTCGGTTCTTGGATCGACCGTCTTCTATCTGATCACCAACTCGTTCTCGTGGCTGAGCGATCCGGGCTACGTAAAAAATTTCGGCGGATTGATTCAAGCCCTCACTGTTGGTTTGCCTGAATACAGCTCGACGCCGACCTGGATGTTTTTCCGAAATTCCCTCGTAAGTGATTTGTTCTTCACGCTGCTTTTCGTGGCTTGCATGCACTTCGGGCGAAAAACCAGCCGGGCGCGCGCTGGAGCTGGATTGCCTCGCGTCGCCTAAATTTCGATGCAGCGGGCCGAGCAACGCGACGAGGTCGAGATGCTCGCGCTGATGCTCTTGATTCGGCGTTTCGAGGAACGCGCGAGCGCGCAGTATCAAGCGCAGAAGATCGGCGGCTTCTGCCATCTTTACATTGGGCAGGAGGCTGTGGTCGTCGGCGCAGTCGCCGCCGTTCGCGACGACGACTACATCATCACTGCTTATCGCGATCACGGCCACGCGCTTGCCCGCGGCACGAGCGCGAATGCGTGCATGGCCGAACTTTTTGGCAAAGCGACCGGCTGTTCCCAGGGGCTCGGCGGCTCGATGCATTTTTTCGACAAGAAAAATCACATGTATGGCGGGCACGCGATTGTGGGCGCGCACGTTCCGCTTGCCGCGGGAATGGCGTTCGCCTCGAAATATCGCGAGGAAGATCGCATCACACTTTGCTTCTTCGGCGACGGCGCGATCAATCAAGGTTCCTTCCACGAAGCGTTGAATCTGATCGCGCTCTACAAACTGCCGGTCGTCCTGATTTGTGAAAACAATCTCTTCGCCATGGGCACGTCGGTGAAAAGATCGACGTCGCTGAAGCAAATCGTCGATCGCACCGAAGGCTACGACATCCCCGGGGACATCGTCGACGGGATGAATTTCCGCGAAGTGCGCGACAAACTGAGCGAAATCGTCACTTCGATCCGTAAAGATCCGCATCCCGCTTTTGTTGAGATCCGAACTTATCGTTACCGCGGCCACTCGATGTCCGACCCCGCGAGTTATCGAACCAAGGAAGAGCTGGAGAAATATCGGCTGGACGATCCGATCATTCGTCTGCGCGCCCAGCTCACGCGTGAGGGCAAACTGACCAACGAACAGTTTGATGCATTCGACAAGAAGGCGAAGGAGACTGTGCTCGCTTCGGTGAAATTTGCTGAGAGCAGCCCGGAGTTGCCGGTCGAGAAAGTTTACAACTACGCCTACTTCAAGGGACCGATCGAACCGGAGTGGAAACGGCGCGAGGGCGCGCCAGCTCCAAAGGCGGAGTCGTGAGAGAGATCACTTACCGTCAGGCATTGAACGAAGCGCTGGCCGAAGAATTGGCGCGCGATCCGAATGTTTTTCTGATGGGCGAGGAAGTCGCCGAATATCACGGCGCTTACAAAGTAAGCCAGGGGTTGCTCGAACGATTTGGACCCAAGCGAATTATCGACACTCCGATTAGCGAAAACGGTTTCGCCGGACTCGGCGTCGGCGCAGCCATGGTCGGTTTGCGCCCGATTATCGAATTCATGACTTTCAGCTTTTCGCTGGTCGCTTTCGATCAGGTCGTGAACAACGCGCCAAACATGTTCATGATGTCGGGCGGCCAGTTCAATATCCCGATTACATTCCGCGGCCCGAATGGACCCGCGCACCAACTTGGCGCGACCCATTCGCACGCGACGGAATCTCTGTATGCCAACGCGCCCGGCCTGAAGGTTTGCACGCCAGCTACGCCGCGCGACGCCAAGGGTTTATTGAAAACGGCCGTGCGCGACGACAACCCGGTTCTCGTTCTCGAAGCGGAGCTTCTCTACAGTTCGAAAGGAATGGTCGAACCACCCGATGAAGAGTTGCTCATTCGACTCGGCCAGGCCGAAGTGAAACGCGAGGGTAGCGATGTCTCGATTATTTGTTACGCCCAAACTGTCCCACTTGCGATCGCGGTCGCCGCGCAGCTGGAGGAGGAAGATATTTCCGCGGAGATTGTCGATCTTCGCTCGATCAAGCCGCTCGATGAGGTCACCATTTTCAATTCGGTGTCCAAGACCCACCGCGCGGTGATTGTCGAACAAGATCGTCCCTTCTGCGGTGTGGGCGCCGAAGTTTGCTATCGCATCCAGAAAAATATTTTTGATGAGCTCGACGCGCCGATCATGCGCGTTTCTCAAGAGGATGTGCCAATGCCCTACAACGAGCGACTTGAGAAATTTGTCTTGCCCAATGCCGACAAGTTAATGGCCGCGGTGAAAAAAGTCTGCTACGCCTAACGAGCCATGCCCGAAGTTCAAATGCCGAAATTGAGCGACACCATGACCGAGGGGACGCTCGTCTCGTGGAAAAAGAAAAAGGGCGACAAAGTTTCGGCCGGCGAAGTGATTGCTGAAATCGAAACCGACAAGGCGACGATGGAATGGGAATCGCCCGAGGACGGAACGCTCACCGAAATTTACGTCGAAGAAGGGGGGAAGGTGAACGTCGGCGATAAAATCGCGTTTATCGGCGGCGAAGGAGAAGAAGCTCCGAAAAAAGAAGAAAAAAAGGAACCCGTAAAAAAAGAAGAGAAGTCCGAAGTAACAACGGAAAAGAAGCCGCAAGCAGAAACGGAAAAGCCCGCGCCGGCTGAGAAAAAAGAAAAGGAAACGGCACCGCCACAGGAAAAGAAGAAACCGGTGGAGGCAAGTGCCAGTCCGGCTCGGACCGAAGAGGCTCGAGTTAAAGCGTCACCGGTCGCGCGGCGGGTTGCGGCCGAGCTCGGTGTTGACCTTGCGAGCGTGAAGGGAACGGGTCCCGAAGATCGGGTCACTGAAACCGATGTCCGCGCGGCAGCAAAATCTGTAGCCGCGGTCGCTGACCGCAGCGGTGCAAAAGCGCAACCAAAACCCGCTCCTTCAATCAAGGCCGGCGAAGGTGCGCGCATTCAACTTTCCGGGATGCGCAAGACCATCGCGCAACGTCTGGTGGAAAGTCTTGGCCCGGTTCCGCATTTCTATCTCACGATCGAGATCAACGCCGCGCCACTGATGGCTGCGCGCGAAGAATTGAAATCCGCCGGCGAAGGCGCGGACACGGCCAAAATCACGGTGAACGATTTTGTTTTGAAAGCGGCCGTGCAGGCGGCGGTCAAAGTTCCGCGAGTGAATGCTTCGTTCGACGGCGACGCGATTGTCCAGTATGCCGATGTCGATCTTGGGATCGCGGTCGCGATCGAAGACGGATTACTCACGCCGGTGATTCGCGCGGCGCAAAACAAATCGCTTCGCGAAATCAGCGAGCAAGTAAAAGACCTCGCCAGTCGGGCGCGGAACAAGCGAATGAAGCCTGAGGAATTTCAGGGCGGCACGTTCACCATTTCAAATCTTGGCGGTATGGGGATCGACAGTTTCTCCGCTGTAATCAATCCTCCGCAAGGATTCATTCTCGCCATCGGCAAGGTCTCCAAGGTTCCGGTGATCGACGATGGCGACCAGATCGTCGTTGGCCATCGGATGTCGATCACGATGAGCTGCGATCATCGCGTGGTCGACGGCGCTTTGGGCGCGGAGTATTTGAAAGAACTCCGCCACCTTCTCGAAAACCCGGCGTTGTTGTTGGTATAATGCAGAAATCAGAGCGCAGGCCGCTCGCGCGAGGCGATTTCCCACGTCATAAAGTCGTCCAGCGTCTGCCGTGTTTGTCGGACCGCAAACGCCAGGACAACTGCATCATCGGCAAAACCGAGGCCGGCAATCCAATCGGGGATAAGATCGAACGGATTCAGGATGTAAATGATCGCGCCGACTATCATCACGAGGTTTTGTAGAGGGACATTGCGGTATTCGCGGCCGTAATAGGCGCGAATCAAACGCAACATCGCCTGGAAGTACGCCCAAAGATCCTTGAACGGGTCTCTCGGTATCGTCGGAGCTTTTTTTACTGCTTCCTTAAAGAGTTGACGTAATCGTTCCGGATCTTTGGCATAGGACCGAGCGTTGGTTAGAGCTTGCGAGAAAGCAGGACTGCGAGGCGCCCTTTTTGGAGAGACGTCGTCCTTCTTTGGGGCTGATAATCCTTCCGTTCGTGACTTCGGTTGTCGGGCGCGCTTCATTTCCTTTTATAGTGAGAGCCAGTTTTGGCACACTCGCAATGCTGTGTTCTTGGGGAAACTGGACAACCGCTGCCTGCCTATCAGGGGGCGGTTTCCCACGCCATGAAATCGTCCAAAGTTTGGCGGCTTCGACGAACGGCCAGTGCCAGAACGGTCGCGTCATCAAGAAAACCGAGTGCTGGAAGTGCGTCCGGAATTACATCGAGCGGATTTACGACGTAAATGATTGCCGCGACGATCACGACCAGCGTGCTCTCGGGGACGTCGCGGTATTTGCCTTCGGAATAGGCGCGAATCAAACGCAACATGGCCTGAAAGTATGGCCACGTTTCTGCAAACGGATCCTTCGGCATCGACGCGGCCTGCTTGGCCGCTTCCTGAAAGAGCGACTGCAACCGTTGAGGATTTCCGACGTAGGTCTTCGCGCTTTTCACCGCCTGGGCGAACTCCGCCTCGAGGCGCTCTTTTAAGACTGGGCTCTGGTTTTCCTTCGTTGCCGCGGGTTTCTTTGTGCGTGATCCCGTTTTCTTCTTCGCTTTTCTCATCCCGGACTATCAAAGCACCGCGAATTGTTCCTGAGAAGTCGATTCGCGATGAGGGCTAAGATCGACAATTACGGTTTGGTGGCGACCACGAGCGGCGATGGGTGCGGAGTTTTCAGTTTGCGAACTTTCTTGAATCCGGCGTCTTCGAGCCAGCTTTTGATTTCACTGAAGCTGAACGTATCGCCCTTTTCTGTGTTCACCAGCATTTGGACGGCGAACATGAGTGCCGGCGCTGGTTCGGTCCGCTGATCGTTCACCAGCCACTCGGCGATAGCGATAGTGCCGCCCGATTTGAGCGCGCCAAAAGTTTTCTTGAGCAACTGCCGGCTGCGTTCTTCGCCTTCGCTGTGCAAAATATGTCCGAGGATCGCGATGTCGTAGCGGTTCCCGAAATTCGCCTTCAACAAATCGCCTTCGATAAAATCAAACCGATCGCGTGCGCCGAATTTTTCGGTGACGCGTTTCGTTGTGGGAATCATCCCGGCCCAGTCAACTGCAGTTACGCGCACGCGCGGCGATTTTTGCGTGAGCGCGATTCCCCAGATTCCGGATCCGGCGGCGAGATCGAGAACGCGGATTTCGTTTTTCGCTTTCGCCAGCTTCAAGTGATCACCAAGAGCCTGAGCGCTAGGGTAACTCATCGGAATGATACTCTCCACCAGCTGCCTGAAGAATTCGGTGCCTTCAGTCTCTTGATTCACGGCCACTACGGGCCGGCCGTCGCGGACGATGTCGGTGAGCCGCAGCCATCGCGAAATAAGCTGCGGTGCGATTGTGCCGAAGAAACCGGCGAGCGTGCCCGGCTTGCCGCTCACGAGAAAAGCGGCGCTTTCCGGCGTGAGCGAATACTTTTTCTGCCGATCTTTTTTCAGCAGCTCAAGACCGACGAGCGCGTTCATGATTATTCGCAAACCACGCTCTGACGCGCCGGTCTCTTTGCTTACCTGCTCCGCGGATTTCGGGCCGCTTTCCAAAGAATCGAAAACTTTGTTGCCGACGGCTGCGCCAATCACCAGCGGCGGTCCATAGGCGGAACTCATTTCCATTAAACGTTCCGGCGTGGCCTGCTTTTTTCGATGAGATTTCCTGGACATATTTTCCCTTGGTTTTTTGAATTGTAAGATCGACAAGTAACCAGCGCGCGCTCGCGCGCAACTTGCTTGATGGAAAAATCGCCCGACGAAAAACAGTTGGAGGCAACGTCGTTTGTCGTGCACGCGACCCGCGGAGTGATTCGCGATCGGAACAGCCGCCGGAAAGCGATGCTGTTTTTGCTCGCGCTCGCGCTGCTGTTGCTGATTTTAGGTTTTACAATTTTGGCGCCGGGCTTGAATCCGCGGGAACATCCGTGGCGCGTCATTTTATTTTGGATCGTCTGCATCTGGCTCACTTTTACGGCTCTGTTGCTCGCCCTCTTCGATCTGCTGGTGCTGCGATTGGAAGCGCGGCGAGCGGAGCGGGCATTACGCGAAAAATTGGAAGTGGCTCGCGAGCCACCGACAAGATCGACATCAGAGGATTAATCGCCAAGTGAAAGACGGTTGGAGAACGCGCGACGAGATGGAAGCGGTCGAGCGCGCCACGCTCGCACCGTTCGCCCAAAAATCGGGGGACTCGCGCGGCCGAAAATATTCCGAGCAAAGCCACGGCTACCGGACCGAGTTCCAGCGTGATCGCGCCCGGATCATTCACTCGCGTGCATTTCGCCGGCTCGAATATAAGACGCAGGTTTTCTTGAACGGCACCGGCGATCATTTGCGCACGCGGCTGACCCATTCAATTGAAGTCGCGTCGATCAGTCGGACGATTGCCCGCGCGCTCGCGCTGAATGAAGATTTGGCCGAAGCGATCGCGCTCGCGCATGATCTCGGGCACACGCCGTTCGGCCATTCCGGCGAAGAAATTTTGGCCGAATGCATGCGCGACCACGGCGGATTCGAACACAACCGGCAAAGTTTGCGGGTAGTCGAATTGCTCGAGAACGCGTATCCGGAATTCCCGGGATTGAATTTAACTTTCGAGGTCCGCGAAGGTTTGCAAAAGCATCAGGATTTTTACGAAGCGACGTCACCGGGCGGACAAAAATACAAATGCCCGTCGCTCGAAGCACAGATCGCGAATCTGGCGGACGAAATCACCTACTACAGCCACGATCTCGACGACGCGATTGATTTTGAGATTCTGAACGGCCCCGAGCTCGAGCAAAACGCGGTTTGGCAACGAAGCGAACGCAATGTGCTCTCGCGTTATCCGGACGCGCGTGAGCCGGAGCTGCACAAGTTAATCATTCGCGACATCATCGACGTGCAAGTGCAAGACGTTGTCGGGACGAGCGCGACCTCAATTTCCAAGGCTAATCCAAAAGGTCCGGATGACGTGCGCAAGCAGGAGGCGCCGCTCATTCGGTACAGCCAAGAGCTGCACCAAGCGAACGCCGCGCTTCGAAAATTTCTCTACGCCAACGTTTATTACCATCCGCGAGTGGCAAAAGTGAACCAGCGCGCGGGTGAGATGCTGCGAAAAGTTTTTGAGAGCCACCTGGCCGATCCGCGCCAGCTCGGCGAAGTCGCAACCAAGCGGATCGATCAGGAAGGTTTGCATCGCACGGTTTGCGATTACGTGGCGGGAATGACCGACCGTTACTTGATGGAGGGATACGCGCGAATTTCGGGCGAGCGGGGCGCTTTGCCTTAAATCGCGGTGCTTCCAATTTCGTCCTGGAGATAAGTAATCAACAGCCGGAGACGCTGGTTGAGTGAGGATTCTTCCAGCATGTTCTGTCGCCGGAGCGGATCCTCGACAAAGGTTGAAGCAATAAGGTCGGCGAGCATTTCGAGATCGCCGAGCTGGGCAAGATAGCGATCAACTTTGGGCGGAAGCCGGCGCTCGGCCCGTTTTAATTTTCGATAAAGCTCGAGAACTTTTTCGCCAAGCGCTTCGGTCTCAACCGTCGCGGTATCGTTGCGCGACTGGATGATGTCGATCCTGGCGATTGGGAATGGAGTCTCTTGCTGGAAACTTGAGAAACGAACGCGATGCAAACCCTGGAGAACGAGATTTGAAGTGCCATCACCGCGACCGACGCAGGCGCGGATGAGACCAACGGTAGCGAAATGAAAGAAATCCTCGGGCGCATGCCATTCCGGACAACTCGGTTTGATCAGCGTCACGCTAAACATGCGGTCGCGTTGAAGCGCGTGCTCGAGCATGTCGCGGTAGCGATTCTCGAAAATATAAAGCGGTAGCAATGCGTGTGGAAAAAGCACCGCACCTGGCAACGGCATCACCGGCACCTCATCTGGTAAATCCACCGAGCCATTTTTCACTTCGATTTTCCGCCCCTGAGCAATTTCACTGCGACAACGCGGAAGGCAAGATGGATCGACGATGGTTTGGTCCAAGGTTTTGAGATGCGTTGACACTTTTTTGCGCTGCGCCGAGCGTCACCACCAATGCTGTTCAATCTGCTGAGCTGGCTTGATGCATCGCCCGCCCACTATTGGTTGGTGGCATGGATCACATTTGGATTTGCCGTCGTGCTGGCACTTATGGCCGTTTGTTTTCCACGCACCCAAGGATGGTGGCAGCATCCGATCATATTCAGCGTCGCCATGCTGATTGTTTTACTGGCATTCCGCTGGCCACTCATCTTCGACAATCGGCAATATCCCGATCCGGATGAAAGCCAATTTATCGCCGGCGCGTTAACGCTGCGACACGATCCAGTTTTTTGGCGGAGCGTCGACGGAACCACCTACGGTCCGCTGGTCCAATGGCCGTTACTGGCGGCCCTTTTTCTGCGCGGCTCGCTCGATTTTACCGGCGCGCGATTCGTCACGGTCTTCCTTCTTTGGATCGAGCTGACCTGTGTCTGGCTGATCTTTCGGCATCTCTTCAAAGCGAGCGTCGCCGGCGTGCTCGTCATGCCATTACTGGCGGTACACTCTTTTCCACACATCTGGAGTTTTGTCGCTTATTGCAGCGAACACGTACCAAGCGCATTGCTGGCGGTCGGCTGTTGGGCATTGATTACAGCGTGGCGGACGTCGGGCGATGGGACACCAAATCTCCGACGGCTGTTTGTCGCGGGACTCTTGTTTGGTGCAATCCCGTTTGCAAAATTGCAGGCCGCTCCAATCGCCGCGGCCGGCGTGATTGCCGGTCTGTGGCTTTTGCTCACTGACGGCAATCTGAACTGCCGTCAGTGGCATCGACCGGTGTTGATGTTCATTGGCGGGGTCACAACAGTTCCGGCGTTAATTGTTGCTTTTTCGCTGGTGTTCGGAGTTTGGCAGGTCTTTTTCGGCTGTTACATTCTCGATAACCTTCGCTACGCAGGAGCAAACCTGTTTCCGCCCGATCGATCATTCGGTTGGACCGAGGCGCCGCGGATGTTGCTTGAGCTGAGCAGAGCGATTGCCGGATTTAACGAGTTTGCGCTCTGGATGGCTGGTTTTGGCGCATTTGGATTGCTGTTTGTCCGGCGATTTTCCCGATCGAACCGTCGCTTTGCGATTGCGTCCCTTGCAATCCTGTTGAGTTCCGTTTTCGCTGCGATGGCGCGGGGCCGGCCGTATCTCCATTACCTGCAGCTGTTGATTTTACCGGTGGGACTAATGAGTGGACTCGTGGCGGGCGCGCTACTAACTGGTGCCGATCAAACCGGCTCCGCTGGCAGGGGCGGTCTCGATCCGACGCGAGCGGTGGTTGCGTCCGTTTTCTTACTGTGTGGCTTAGGGCCGCAAATCTGGTGGCGGATCGGTGAGCCGCAGCCGTTCGTCGGATTTTTTACCGCTAATCACGGAGCTTTGGTACAGTCGGAGGTATCGCGGGAAATTCTGCATCATGCCAGCCCGGGCGAATGCCTCGGGATGTGGGGATGGATGCCGGTGTTTTGGGTTGAAACCGGACTGCTTCAAGCCACCAGGGACGGACAAACCTCCCGGCAGATTGAGCCACATCCGCGTCGCGATTATTATCGTACGCGGTTCTTGCAGGATTTAGTCCGTGCGCGGCCGCCAGTCTTTGTCGATGCTGTCGGTCCCGGGAACTTCGCTTATGAAGATCGCGCTCAGGATGGGCAGGAAACATTTCCCG
>Ga0209808_1000792_pt1 | contig 15822 bp, 14 predicted proteins | sample GraSoiAngelo_157_FD_186171 | JGI IMG/M metagenome (GOLD analysis project Ga0209808, IMG submission 186171) | Grasslands soil microbial communities from the Angelo Coastal Reserve, California, USA - 14_1009_16_20cm (SPAdes) (version 2) | ecosystem: Environmental > Terrestrial > Soil > Grasslands ... | reverse complement strand
ATCTGGTTTCATTGATAAGCGACCCGCATCCCGACCTGTTGCGGATCAAACGCGAGTTGATTCCAGTGCCAGAGATGATGCCGCTGGAAAAACTGCTTTCATTGTTTCTGAGCAGGCACGCTCATCTTGCTATCGTTGTCGATGAGTTCGGCGGAACAGTCGGAATGGTCACGCTCGAGAATATTCTTGAAGAACTGGTCGGCGATATTCAGGACGAGTTCGATACCGAGAAGGAAGAATTTCGGGCCATCAACGAAAATGAGTTCACTGTCGATGGTGCGCTCGCCCTCTACGAATTGCGTGATCTCGCCAGTCTGGAACTGGAAAGTCCGGACGTGAGCACGATTGGAGGTTACGTAACCCACTTGCTTGGCCACTTGCCGAAACAAGGAGAGCAAGTGCAGATCGAGAACTATCTCGTGACGATCACACAAACCGATGGCCGGCGCGTTTTACAACTCCATTTTAAGAAAATTGCGCCCGCTCCCACTGCGGCCGCGGCGAAACCGGACGTAGCGTTCTAGTTGATCATGGATTTGATTGCGCAAACCGAAATCCGATGCCCCCATTGCGGACAAACCTTTCCGCTCGAAGTAGATACTTCGGAAGGGGAGCAAATCTTAGTTGAAGATTGCAGCATTTGCTGCCGCCCAATGACACTGACCATCCGCAGTGAACCCGGCACAGTTCTTGATGTCACAATTTCGGACGAAGTGAGCTAAAGCTCGACGAAGCCACGATTATCCTGCGTCACGCTGGTTGAAAAACCAACAGACCTTCGTTAGTTAAGCTGCTTATGCGAATATTCACGCGTTTCTTATTTCTTGGTGCTGCTGTTTTCGCCGCTCTTCTGACCAGTTGCGAAACCGCCAAAGTCTCCCCCGGTGGCCCCTATCACGTGACTGCATATAAGCCCACCGATCCTTCCAAGGTGCGAGTGAAGGTTTCGCTCTCGAAACAGAACGTTTATGTAATGGAAGGCGATCGTTCCCTGATGGCGGTGGCGTGCTCGGTCGGCATTCCATCGAAACCGACTCCCAGCGGAAGCTTCACGATTTATCGCAAAGAAGAAGACAAACGATCGGGCTCGTACGGATTTCGCGTTCAGGGCGATCGTGTTGTTGCCGCTGAAGCAGGCTCTAACATTTCGGGTCGCTATGTCGGCTACCCAATGGGATTCTGGTGCGAATTCGCGCCGGCTTACGGATTTCACCAAGGATTTGTTCACCCAACACCGCGAACGCATGGTTGTATTCGGCTAAAGGGTGAGGCGGCGGCAAAATTCTATGCCTTAGTTCATAATGGAACACCGGTCAGCATCGCTACGACGCAACCGGAAGACGCAACCATTGGTTCAAAAGTGCAACGCGTAGATGACTCGCGCGCTCCTGATCCTGATCCACATTTGATGGTTACATCAGCGGCGTTTCAGAAACCAAGCGGACCCCTTTTGCAATAGAACGAGGCGCGGCTGACTGCGCGGAAATTTTGTGAATACGAATCTGATCTCCAGCGGCACGAGCGCGCGCGAAAAAGTGAATTTGCGTCGTCCCGATGTCATGGCCGCCGTGCAAGAGCAGGTCGAATCACATTATCGCAGCGATATCGTGGACAAAGTTCGGCGCAACGGCGGTCTTATTTCGGTGGGCGACGTCACAGTGCGGCTGGCTAAGCAATTCGGCTTTTGTTACGGCGTCGAACGTGCCATCGATCTGGCCTACGCTGCGCGCAAAGTTTTTAAGGATCGCCGGCTCTACATCGTTGGGGAAATTATCCACAACCCTGAAGTCAACGAGCAGATCTCCTCTCTCGGCATCAAAAATCTGACCGGACGCCATAAGCAGGCCGACATTTCCGAATTGGAACCCGACGACGTCGTGATCCTTCCGGCTTTTGGGACAGAGCTGGCCATCTTGCAGCAAATCAAAGATCGCGGTTGCCAGATCGTTGATACCACTTGCGGCGACGTCATGAGCGTATGGAAACGCGTTCGCAAATACGCGAGCGAAAGCGTGACCTCCATCATTCATGGCAAAGCCGAGCACGAAGAGACCAAAGCGACGAGTTCGCGCGCGCTAGGTGACGGTAAAGGTCATTACCTTGTCGTCCTGACCTTGGCCGACACCGATTACGTTTGTGATTACATCCGGCGCGGTGGTGACAAGCATGCATTCCTGGAAAAATTCCGAGGCGCACACTCATTCGGCTTCGATCCCGATGTTCACTTAAAAACGGTTGGCGTAGCAAATCAGACGACCATGTTGCGTGGAGAAACGGAAGAAGTTCAAAAACGCATTCGCCAGGCGGTGGTCGAACGCGATGGACCGGAAGAAGCTGCCAAAAATTTTCGCTTCTTCGATACCATTTGCGGCGCCACCCAGGAGCGGCAAGATGCCTTGCGCGAGTTACTCAATGTGCCGATGAATCTGCTCCTCGTCGTGGGCGGCTATAACAGTTCCAACACCTCACACCTTGCTGAAATGGGCGAAGAAAAGCTGCCCACCTTTTTTGTTCTCAATGCATCACGACTCCTCTCAACCGAGGAGATCAAGCATTATGATCTGCATCAGAAACAGGAAGTGATCGCCGAACATTGGTTACCTGATGGACGGGTCGTAGTTGGCATCACGGCCGGAGCTTCTTGCCCTAACAATCTCATCGAGGAAACCTTGATTCGATTGTTCGAGCTGCGCGGAATTTCTCGCGAACAGCTCGAAGCCGCGGCCTGACATAACCCCGGTCCCGGTACGGGCGATTGACTCCGAAAGCTTTCGCGAGTTGACCTCGCCAGTCCAGCTCGGACTCGCGCGCCGGCGGTTCGGTGAACCGAAGGCGCTTCAGGCAGACCACCGTTGCAATCACGAGCAACGAATTAGCTGAAGAATGCGAGCAATTTGGAAAGGCAGCATCAGCTTTGGCTTGGTTAATATTCCGATCGCGTTGTATCCAGCGACACGTAAGGAAGACCTGCGCTTTCGCCTTCTCCGCGCGAAAGACTTGAGTCCGGTCAATTACAAGCGAGTCGCGGAAAAGGACGGCAAGGAAGTGCCGTGGGAGCAAATCGTCAAAGGCTACGAATACGAAAAGGGCAAGTATGTCGTCCTCAAAGATGAAGATTTCCAACGGGTCGACCTCGAAGCGACGCAGACCGTCGACATTCAGGACTTTGTTGAGCAGGAGGAGATCGATCCGGTGTTTTTTTATAAGCCCTATTATCTCGAGCCGCAGAAGGGCGGCGACAAGGCTTATGTCTTGTTGCGTGAAACGCTAGGAAAAACCGGCAAGGTCGGCATCGCCAAAGTGGTGATCAAAACGCGCCAATATCTCGCGGGCGTCAAAGCGGAAAATAACGTGCTGGTTTTGGAACTGATGCATTTCGCTGAGGAGTTAGCCGACCCGGACAAGTTACATCTCCCGAAAAAGATCGAGCCCGGGAAACGCGAAGTGGATATGGCGACAGCCTTGATTAACAGCATGTCGTCCAAGTGGGATCCAAAGAAATATCGCGACGATTATCGTGACGCTTTGATGGAGGTGATCGAAGAAAAAGTAGAGGCTGGCGGCAAGGAATTGGAGGAGAAACCGAAAAAGAAAGCACCGCCCTCAACCAAGGTGATTGATCTGGTGGCCGTACTACAGGAAAGCCTCAACCAAAAAAAGGGGGTCAAGAAAACTAGAGGGGCACGCAAAGCTTCTACGCATGCCACGAATAAGACGCGCCACCGCAAGGCCGCCTGATGAGGAGACTGTTACACGGTCGCCCAAGGTCGCCGACACTCCGAAAGCGGATGACCTGGACTGGGGCCGTTACCGGCCCTCAACGTCCCGCCAGGATCATTATGTACGCCATATATCGTGAGCGCGGCGACGGCTACTCGCCTTTTGCATCCTTGCCTGCGTTTAAATGGCGATCTTCGGGCTATGACGTGATTTCGATTTTGTTGCCACATCGATGCGGCTGGAAATCGCAAGAGAATTGCTAGCCAAATCGGATACCACTTCATCGTCGATGCCAGGCGCATCGCAGCTTGACCCTGGCACTCTCATTCGGCAGTCTCTGCGCCCATGAACGCGCTCAATCGTTATGTGGACCCGGTTTATTGCATTTTGCGACTAATCATAGGCCTAATGTTTGCCTGCCACGGCGGACAGAAGTTGCTCGGTTTTCCACCGGGCGGCCAAGGTGCCGGTGAGGGAATAATGCTAGTGGGTGCTTGGATCGAGTTGGTCGGCGGGTTTTTGGTTGCTTTTGGGCTTCTAACACGAATCGCGGCTCTCATTGCCAGCGGTGAAATGGCGGTCGCTTACTTCATGATTCACGCGGCCGGCAAGGCCTTGAATCACCCACCGGCTACGACCGAGCAATTTTTCCCGCTTCTAAACAAAGGTGAACTTGCCGTTCTCTATTGCTGGATTTTCCTCTTTGTCTTCTTTTACGGAGCTGGTCGCTGGAGTATTGATTCGTTAATCGGACGTCGTGCTGCGCCGGCAACAACGACGACCACCGTCGCTCGATGAAGCGACTTATCCTGTCCCTCGTTTACGCGTTGTTCTCGACGTCGGCGGTGCTCGCTCAGGATTGGGCGAAACCGCGGCTGAACAATTCGCCCCGCCATGGCGAATGGATTGACATCAAATCAGGCGATCGCACGATCAAAGCTTTTATCGTTTATCCAGAGCGAAAAGACAAAACACCGGTTGTGCTCGTGATTCATGAAATCTTCGGCCTGACCGATTGGGTACGAGGAATGTGCGATCAACTCGCCGAGAATGGCGTGATTGCAATCGCACCGGACCTGCTTAGCGGTCAAACCTTTGCTGACGCAGACGGTGCGCGCAAGGCGATCTCTGCTTTAACGAAAGAGCAGATTCAAAGTGACCTCGATGCCACATCCGATTATGCGCTGAAAATCCCTGCTGGTAACGGCACGCTCGCCATATGTGGCTTTTGCTGGGGCGGTGGAGTTACCTTCAGTTACGCTAACCTGAACCCGAAACTGAAGGCGGCGTATTCCTTCTATGGGCAAACGCCGGATAATCCATCCCAGGTGGTAGGCATCGCCTGTCCGGTTTATGGCTTCTACGGCGAAAACGATCAGCGCATCAATGCCGGCATTCCCAAAGCGCAAGAGCTGATGAAAGCAGCGGGGAAGAAATACGAACCAGTGATTTACAAGGGCGCAGGTCACGGCTTTATGCGCGAAGGCGAAGGACCCGGCGCGAGTGAGGCGAGCAAGAAGGCCCGGGAAGATGCGTGGGCACGCTGGAAGACGCTGTTAAAACAATTGCCATAAGCTCGTCCGCTATGCTGCGACGATTCTGCTCATCGCGGTCGCACTTGGACAAGCGGATGCAGCGACTTCCTTTGAGAACTCACAATTGATGTTCGTCCTGACCAAAGAGGAGAAGCGGGTCGTCTGTTTCGTGCTGCTCGCCGTAATCGTTGGACTTGGCGTAAAGGAATATCGCCGTGTTCACTTACCTCCAAATGCTGTTCCGACCAACTTTAAGCCGAGGTTCATGGGGCCTCCGGCCCGCCAAATCAGGCCTGTGGAAGGCCCGACCACTTCGTCGCAGCCCAGCCATCCCAAGTTGAAAAATGATAATGACAACAAGTAACCACAAATTCTGCAATGCCGACGGGAAAAATTCCGGCGCTGGCATGGAAACTTCTGCCGATCAGGTATGCGCGTGCTAATTGCCGACGACCAAAGAAGCGTTGGAGCTTCCTTGGGTGATCTAGTTGGGCTTTGTCATCATGAGGTCGTCGATGTCGTTAGCTCGGGCTTGGAAGCGATTCAGGCCTATGGCCGCCTGAAACCCGATGTTGTTCTAATGGATTATGTTATGGCGAAATTGAACGGTGCAACGGCCTGCCGAAACATTCTCGCCAAGGACCCAAATGCCCGGATTATCCTCGTTTCGGGCATGCCGAAGGTGGCCGAGTTGGCTGATTCCGGGGCAATCGCGGTCCTTTCCAAGCCCGTTGCTCTTGAGATATTAGAAGTCGCACTCAACGCCGCGGCTACTCGATCGCCTCAGCCCCGGCGGCGCTCCCAAGTTTCCGCAACCGAAATGCCTCAGGTAATCGGTTCGGACCCAACCGATCGCTAACCCGATCGGATCACCGCCTTCTCAATCCTCGACAGCTGCGTCCGCGAGGGCGACCTCGCCAGATCTTAAATCCAGCTCAGCTTCTTGGGTCGTGCCAAAAATCCGAGCACGACGGTCGTCAAATTCACCTTCCCATCTCGCTATCACCACGGTTGCGAGAGCGTTTCCAACCAGGTTCACGCATGAGCGACCCATATCCATGATCGCGTCGATGCCCAGAACGATGCCCACACCAGCAGCGGCCACTCCGGCCGGGAGTATGTTCGTCAATGTCGCAAGCAGGACCAGTACTGACGCCCGCGGGACCCCGGCCAGTCCCTTAGAGGTGACCATGAAAGTAAGCATCATTGTTAATTGCTGACCGAAATTGAAGCGTAAGCCGGTGCTCGCCTCGGCAGCTTGCGTGATGAACATCGAGCTAACGGCAAGAAAAATCATCGAACCGTCGAGATTGAATGAATAGCCAGTCGGCATGACGAAGCCGACAATCCGCTTCGGTACCCCGAGCCGTTCCATCGCCTCCATCGCTCGTGGCATGGCCGATTCGCTGCTGGTCGTCGCAAATGCAATCGCCGCCGGTTCGCGGACGGCCCGCACAAATTGTCGGATTGGCACCCCAGAAATGACCATGATCAGTCCGAAAATCACGATGATAAAAATGATCAACCCCAAATAGTAGGTGAAGATAAGGTTCCCCAAGCTAACCAGAACCCCCGGACCTTGGGTACCAATGGTATGCGCCATCGCCGCACCCACGCCGATGGGTGCAAACTTCATGACGTAATTCGTTAACTTAAACATCACTTGGGACAAACTTTCCATCGCCCGCAGCATCGGCTTGCCCTTTTCCCCAACGGCCGAGACCGCCATCGCGAAAAGCACGGCGAAGGCGACAATTTGAAGAATGTCGCCACGCACCAGCGAATCAACCACGCTGGAGGGAAAGACGTGTACCAACGTTTCGGTCAAGGTGCGTGGAGGATTCTCTCCAATCTTTTGGATGACGTCGCTTTGATTACTAACCAGAGGAACGCCGATGCCAGGCTTGGCCAGATTGACCACGGCCAGACCAATGAACAGTGCAGCCGTCGTCACGAGTTCGAAATAAATGAGCGCCTTCACGCCCATCCGTCCGAGTTTGCGCAAATCGCCGCCGCCAGCGATGCCGACCACCAGCGTCGAGAAAACGAGCGGGCCAATGATCGACTTGATCAGGTTGAGGAAAATGTCCCGGAGAAAATATACCTTGTTCCCCCACTCCGGTCGTAACCAGCCGATCAGAACACCTACTACTAATCCGATCATGATTTGCGCGGTCAGCGACAACCGATACCATCGGCGCGTGGACGGCATGGCCGCATTTCCCGGAGTCATCTCTGTGTTGTAGACGCCGCTCTCCTCACCGCAAAATCTTTTCCGGCGGAATGTGCAAATCCTCAGGGTTTGTTTCGGCGTTTTGGAAAACCGCAATCCCTAAGGCGCAGAGTGGATCGAGCTCAGCCACTCCAGGTTAATGAAGCAAGGGCGACTTCGCCGCATATTAATTGACATTGGGCAAGGAGCGCGCAATCCACCCAATCGCTCGCGGGGCTACGAGAGCCTTGGCGCGCAGTCTGACTAGTCTATTCATATGTTTCTGACGCATCTCACCTGCACGTCTTGCGGGCTGCGTCATGAATGGAAGCATCTGCAGAATCTTTGCAGCGCTTGTCAAAAACCGCTGGCTGCAACCTACGATCTCGAAAAAATTCGGCGCGTTCTTACCCCCGAGCTCTTGACCTCTCGCCGCGAAAAATCATTGTGGCGTTTTCGCGAATTGCTGCCTTTGCCTGCCAATACCGAGCCAATCTCGCTCGGCGAAGGCGGAACGCCCCTACTTCGGGCCAAGCGCTTTGGAGAAAAGCGCGGAATGGAGAATCTCTGGATCAAGGATGAATCGCAAAACCCTACTCAAACTTTCAAAGCGCGTGGCATGTCCGTTGCCGTATCCATGGCGAAATATTTGGGCGCAACCAAGCTGGCTGTTCCAAGTGCCGGAAACGCCGGTGGCGCTCTCGCAGCTTACGCGGCGCGCGCCCACCTCGAAGCGCACATCTTTATGCCACGCGATACTCCCCGCGCCAATATTATCGAATGTCGGGAACTTGGCGCGCACGTCTCGCTTATTGAAGGGCTGATTACTGATTGCGGCGCTGAGATTGGAAAGGGCAAAGAAGCCGAAGGCTGGTTTGAAATGTCGACGCTAAAAGAACCATATCGGCTCGAGGGAAAGAAGACGCTCGGCTACGAGTTAGCCGAGCAACTCGATTGGCAATTACCTGACGCAATTCTTTATCCAACCGGGGGCGGCACCGGCCTCATCGGCATGTGGAAGGCATTTGAGGAAATGGAAGCGCTAGGCTGGATCGACCGGAAACGACCGCGCATGTTCTCTGTGCAAGCCAGCGGCTGTGCACCGATCGTACGCGCGTTCGAAGACGGCGAAACCTCCGCCCCCGAATTTCCCAACGCGCGAACCATTGCATCTGGTCTTCGTGTTCCAAAAGCAATTGGCGACTTCCTCATGCTCAAGATCCTTCGCCAATCGAACGGCGGCGCAGTCGCGATCGACGACGAACAAATGATTCGGATGACACGCGAACTAGGATCGATCGAGGGTCTGTTCGTCGCCCCGGAAGGCGCAGCTTGCTTCGCCGCGCTGACGTTTCTTTTGGAAGCCAGAAAGATCGCTCCGGACGACCAGGTCGTCATCTTCAACACCGGCTCCGGAATCAAATACCTCGATTGCTATGATAAAGAGACAAGCTGACGCGAACTGAGCTGGGCCCGACCGCGTCGAATATATCGCGTTCTCTTCGTTGTAGTCGCCGCCTCCCTTGTAGCTGCCGCTGTCTCAGCGGCAGAGGACAGACACCGGCATCCTTGCTCGATTCCGAATCAGCCTGAAACCGCGAAAACAGAAATTTTAATCAGGAACAAAGGAAAATAGGAATCAAAGGCTCAAATCCACCAAACCTGTCGTCCGCAGTTTCCTGGGCCTGCTTTCCTAATTAGAAATTATTTCGGGACGTTTTATCGGCCCGCGCGCGCCCACGTTCCTCATCTACAAGTCCGATCGAGCGACCGCCTAATGCGCGATACGTGTAATTTGGTTAGCGACCATCTTTACCCACACGCTGAGATAGCGGTAGTCGCCGCTACTTTCCTTGCCGCCGTACTTTGTGCCCTCGAGGGTCACGGTTCCCACGTCTAAGGCCACGTTTCCATGTACTTCCATCCGTTCACTCTTGGGACGAACCGCCTGAAACTCGGTCGCTCCTGCTTTCAAGTTCGACAAGCGCTGACCTTTTGTTACCAGCTCGCCTCGCGGATTGATGAAAACATAGTCGTCAGTCCAGATCTGATCCAGGGTCGTCAAATCTCGCTTCGTAAGGGCCTCAGCGTATTCGAGGAAGCGTTTCTCAAGCTCCTGTTTAACGCTCGAGGTGTTGTTCTCGTTAACGGGAGTCGTTTGCCCGGTTGCTGTGTGCGGTGTCGTTAGATAAAGCAACGGAACAAATCCAATCGTTAATATTAATGTTGTTTGCATTTTTATCGAGTAGTAACCGCCGTTTTACCTTCAGGTTTTCTCGAAGTCAACATAGAAGAGACACACTCCAATCGTACCTCCAGTCCAAGTCCAACCGTGATAGCTCGTTCCATCAAACCTCGGTCGTAGTTTCCTCGATTCCGCCTTCCTGATTGGATTGTCGAGGGTCCGATATCGTCAGAGGTATTTTCCTGGGATCGGGTCTTCGGGGTTCTCATGTTGCCAATAGATCGAGACAATCCACCAACGCTTACCATCGTAGAATAGCTGAATACTGTTGATCCCGCGCATGAATGGCTCGGCATCATTTGCATTGTGCCGTGATTCATAGGTGCTCCAGACATGAGCGATATGGCCGAACTCCTCAGTCCGACGCGCAATTTCTTTTTCGAAGAATCCATTCTTCTCAAAGTGAGACGTCGATCGTTCGATGAAACCTTCAACATCCAGCATCTGCGGCCCAACTTTGTCGTCTGAAACCGTGCCGCCAGGCTCCTTGATTGTCGGCATCAAACGCGCGCCCGGAATAAACAGGGAACGCTCGCGATTCCAATCCCGTTTCTTGCCTGCCGATCCGGAGATTACCTCATAAGCGGCGTTAATAATGGCGTCGATCGACCCGACATCAGCAGGGTCGGCGATGGATGCTGCACTGCTTTGATTCATAAACGTTCGACCAAGCGATTGAACCAGCGCGCCGACCGTCTTTTGCGTCCTGTCATTCCGAGCGAAGTCGAGGAGTCTGTCTTCATTCCGTTGAAGTAGAATATCGTGAGATGTCTCGGCTTTGCTCGACATGACAAAAATTTCCTGGACTCCTGCTTTCTTGATTAAAAACCATTTCCAGGACTTTCATCGCTGCATTGTGCCCAGGAATGCCACTGACCGCACCCCCACGGTGCGCACTTGACCCACACAGAAACACGTTTTCGTACTCCGTCTCCACTCCCCAATTACCTGCCTGTTCTTTCCTTTCCGCAAAAGGAAACGTTGGCGCGTCTTGAAAGATATTGCCGTGATACATCCCGAGCGCTTGCTCAACGTCGACCGGGCTTTTGCTCTCGATGCAAAGATCACCATCGCGCGCGACAGCGAGACAATCCTCGATCGGTTCTTCCAACCACTGATTGATGCTGTCGATAAATTTCCGCTGGGCATCACGCCGGAGTTTTTCGTTGTTTCTCGCAAACAATGAGTAAGGCGCATCAAGCCCAAATAATGTCATGGTGTGGAAGCCCTTCCCTCGCAGTTCCGGGGAGAGAATGCTGTCGTCCGTGAGAGTGTGACAATAGACTTCGCATGGCGTCTTATCCGGCAACTCCCGTTTGGCCGCTTGTATATAGCTGCGATTCATCTGTTCGTAGCCTTCATCGCTGTGAAATGTCCCACAGAAGGCTTCGTCCACCGAGTAACGCGCTGCTTTTAGTTTGGGCAGCCGTCGCAGAAGCATGTTGACCTTGAAGACAGAGCCTTCGTCAGTCGCATCCGGCCAATAGGAATTCCCACTAAGCTTCGCCAGCACGTTTCGGCCAAAGTTTACAAGAAGAAATCGCGCCTCGATCGCTTGCCGTTTTCCATCAACCGTGAACTCAATCGTGCGTTTTTTGCCGTTCAGATCGAGTGCGGCAAGATCGACGTTCGTTAACATTTCGGCACCGCTTTTCCGAGCAGCTTGTTCCAACTCCCGCGCCACCGCGCCCATGCCGCCGACCGGCACCTTCCACTCACCCGTTTTGTTGCCGATCACATGATAAAGGAAACAGCGATTCTGCAACAACGACGGATCGTGCGGATAAGTGAAGACGCCGATTTTGGCGTCTGTAAAAACAAGACCGCGCACCAGATCGTTTTCCAAATAGCGCTCGACCGCCTCTCCTAGCGGTTCTTGAACTAAACTCCGCCACGATTCACGCGAAATTTCATCGGTGTCGAAACGGCGGCGCAATTCCTCTCTGGATACCAGCGGCTGCAACATCGTGTCCCAGATTTTTTCTGCAAAGAGACGGGAGAGTCTGTAGAACCGCTTCATCTGCTCGAACTCGATCTGATTCCCCGTTAACTCGAATATCGATTGCCGGTTCCTTTCCTCATCGACGTTGCTCAAGAGCAATCCGTCATACCGCTCCCGCTTGAAATATGGAGTAAACGACGCAGTCGCGCGTCGTCGTAGTTCAAGGTTTAAGCCGAGATCACAAATGATCTTCTCCGGGAACAAGCTGACCAAATAGGAGTAGCGGGACAGATACGCCTCGTAGTCACGGAAGACCTTCGCCGAGGTGGTGGCACCGCCGATGTAATCGTTTCTTTCCAAGAGCAGGACACTCAGCCCGGCCCGCGCGAGATAACTTGCCGCGACCAAGCCATTGTGGCCGGCGCCAAGGATGACAATGTCATATTTGTGTTGTGTCATAGGCGCGGTCGGTATCGGAAGGGATCTTACCAGGGCACAATCGGCAGCGTACTAACAATCGACGCGCAAGATACGAAATTGGTCGTCATCGACAAGCTGCTGGTGCCATAGAAGATTCCCGGCGATTCGGACCGGACCCGCTGATTTGTTGTCGGTTTTTGCTCGACGAATCGAGAGCCTCATTCAGATTATCGCGGTCGCACACGGGGCGACTCGGGGCGTTCCATGTCGAGAGAGGTTAAGCCAAATCTTCGACTCGAGATCGCGCACGTTTTTATTCATCGACATCGTCGGTTACTCGAAATTGCTGATCGACGAGCAGCGTGAGTTGCTTCAGGAGTTGAATGACATCGTGCGCGGGACGGACGTATTTCGGACGGCCGAAGCCTCCGGCCAACGTTCCAGGATCCCCACCGGTGACGGCATGGCCCTGGTTTTCACAGCACGCCGGAAGCTCCCGTACGCTGTGCTCTCGAGATTAGTAGGGCATTGAAAACTCGTCCGGAGCTTCGGGTCCGGATGGGAATTCATAGCGGGCGCGGTAAGCGGCATCATTGATGTGAACGGCCAGATCAATATCGCTGGCGGAACGTTCGCGGCGGATAATGCTCGAACCGCCCGATGTCGGTCGCGAAGACGAACGCAAACGCATTCCGAGTCTGCGGCCTAAAAAACAAAAGCCCTCGCCAGTTTCCTGGCGAGGGCTTTGTTAACTAGCTACTATTGAGCGCAGCAGAGGCTGCCGGGGAAGCAACACGCACCGCCTCCGCAGCAATCAGCTGCGGTTGAAGTCGCCTGTGCTGTTCCGAGCAATGCCAGTGCAGCGATGATCATCAAAAGGTATTTCATAATTCCTCCTGTTGAATTTGTTTTATCTCGCCCGGCACGGGCGAGCCGACGCAACCAGACGAACTATGCTCGTGGCGGCGGAACAGGTGGCTGATCGGAGCGTTCGCTCTTCAATACAAGACCCGAGGAAATCGTTTGTCCTTCTGCTGGCGAATAAATCAGCGGGGTCGAACTTGCCGAAAAAAGCGTGAGACCGAGCGCGCATGCGGCGCAACATTGCCGATCCGGGCTCGGTTTCGCCGGCTTACCGCCACAGTCGCCGTCATTATTCGGCGCAGTCATATGCTCGCAACAGTCTGTCTTCGGCGTTTGCACCAGCTTTGCCTGGACCGGCAAGACGATGGTCGAGATCGATGCTGATATCACACCAAAAAGCACAAGCTTCAGTGCCGGCCGCATTGACTACAATTATACAGCTTGTGCCGTGCCGAGGCAATTGCCGCGCTGTTCACTCGCGCTCTGACCCGCGTCGACAGAGGGATGAGCTCGGAGTTAACCGAGACTTTTCAGCATTTTTAGCCTTTTAGCTTCGCTATTTGCAGAATCGGACGCCTGCCCGAGGTGTTTTCGGAACTCCGCAACCTGCGCGCGGTAGAGGATGATGGTGAGCTCTATGGCAGATCGCCACATTATCGGCCTAATTTCAGCATTTTAGTTTTCCACGTTTCAGTTTTAGCATTTGGTGTGAACATGCGATGGCTTTGGCTTTGGCTTTGCAACGGGGTGCTTCTGTTCGCGAGTGTCGCGGCCGGTGCCGGCACTTATCAGCGCACGCAAGATGGAAGGACGCTGGTCTGGAACGATGACCCTAAACGTGGCGAAGAAGCGAGTTGGTCCGGCAAGAGAGACAAGAATGGATTCGCTGCTGGCTCCGGTACGCTGACGTGGTATAAAGTTGAACGAACAGTCGTCACCGGCTCCAGCATTCCGAACGCGAGGAGACACGCCATTGTCATCAGCCGTTATTCAGGCCAAATGGTCCAAGGCAAATTGGAGGGGCCTGTCGCTTATGTCGGTCCAGATGGAAAAAAATCCCAAACGACATTTGTGGATGGCAGTGAATCGGCGGCTCGACCGTCGCCCACTCCTCGTCAAACCGCCACCGCCACCGCTACGCCTACCTCAGCGGCGACCCAAACGCCAGTCGCAGAGCCCAAGTCCACATCCACACCGCTGATAGAGCATTCGCCGACGCCGCGCCCTGAGCGGACGCCTACCCCAACCGCAGAAACGACTCCACCGCCAACATCAGAGCAAACCGCAACATCGACCCCTCCGCCTGAACCGTCCGCCAGCCAGCCAGCTGAACAAAAAGAGACAGTGGAAGTCCTAACTCAGGCTGATGAATCTCTCCGATCGCTCACCGCGCCTCCGCCGAAATTGCAGGGTGAAAGCGCTGCCCCGACTTCGCCTCAAGCATCCGCACCGTCAACACCACCGCCATTGCCAACGCCACGCTTGGCTGCCATCGGCGATGATACCCATACTGTCGCTGCATTAGACAAGCAGTATCAAGCCGCGGTTAAGAACAATGATCCCGCGACGATGGATCGGATTTTAGCCGATGACTTCGTTTTGATGACGGGCCGCGGCAGTGCATTGACCAAAGCCGATTTGATTAAAGAAGCGCGAGAAAAGCGGACGATCTATGAGCACCAAGAGGAGGAAGAAGGCACACAGAAAGTACGCATATGGGGCGATACCGCTGTGGTGACGGCGCTGTTGCGAATCAAAGGCACAAGAGATCAAAGGCCCCTGGATTACAAAGTCTGGTTTAGCGACACTTATGTCCGGACGCCGGCGGGTTGGCGTTACGTATTCGGTCAAGCTTCCACTCCGTTGTCGAAGACGGACGTGAAATAGTTTCGCGATAGTCTGTTTTCAGCGTTTCTCTCCGCCCAGGATAAAGCATCGTCCGCACCTCTTCGCCAAATCAGACATCTCGCCCGTTTTCAAAAATAACGAACACTGCTGCCATTTTATCGGAAAAATGATGTAGAGATCTGATCCATCCGCCCGTTCGCCAGGCATGCGCCGTAGCGCTCGCTAGCGCGGGCCATCATCTTTGCCTTGCAGGTAACGAGAGCGATGGGCCAGATCTTCGCTTCGATCAAGTACTCGCGCAACACGGGCTGATGTTTCTGTGGTGCTTCCCACGATTGCTCTCGTTTGCAATCTGCGAGTGAGTTCCGCCTTGTTTTCTTTCCAGTCGTACTCGGGATCGCTAACCACCGGTGCCCAGACGAGATGTCCCGAGTACCGCCAGTTATCGAGCAGAATACCTTGCGTGAAGGACTGACCTTTCGCGGTGATCCAGGCGGAGCAGTAGCTCCGCCGCCCATTGGAAGCAAAGACCGCCTTTTCTCGCTCCGCGGTTGACCAGGAAATTTTGCAGGCCCGGTGGCCAAACCACGCGCCACTCGCGGGCCAGTTCTCGTCCGGTGGTAAAAGCAATGTCGACGACCCGGCGTGCCTCCCCTGAATCTACAGCCGGGGAGAGGGAAGTGAGTCGCCTCTGCAAGGACGCGTCCTCAGCGGATCTGGTGAAGATGAGCGGTTCCCTTGGACGTGCCTTCGCGGATGGGGCGCAAACTAGAAACAATAACACCGCCGTGATCCAAAGAGTAGCGAAGCTGGAGCGGACCGCACGCCAACGAGACATGATCGAAGAAGATGTTAGCGCGCCGTCATTTTGGCAATCGCTCTGTTCCGTCATCAGATTGACATCACAAAATTTTCATCCAGAAGCATTGCACGCCTGAAAGTTAAACACGCACGCGGTTCAAACGCCTCCTTCAATTTCCAGTTTGTCCGCCGACGCGATTCTTGCGCTGCTTAATGACCCGGTATAGCGGAAGTT
>Ga0209808_1000791_pt1 | contig 15824 bp, 14 predicted proteins | sample GraSoiAngelo_157_FD_186171 | JGI IMG/M metagenome (GOLD analysis project Ga0209808, IMG submission 186171) | Grasslands soil microbial communities from the Angelo Coastal Reserve, California, USA - 14_1009_16_20cm (SPAdes) (version 2) | ecosystem: Environmental > Terrestrial > Soil > Grasslands ... | reverse complement strand
CCATCGCCATGGGAAGCGGTGAGGCCTGCGTGGCGGTGCGCCCGCAGCGGCCTCGCCGGCCGCATCCTGTGAGCTCGTCATACGCCCCCTTGGGTCAGCCGTCGCTACGCGATCGAACCTCCGGCCGTCAGGCGCGCGAGCGCCTCGCGGTACTTGTCGCTGGTGCGCGCGATGATCTCGGGTGGCAGTTTCGGTCCCGGCGCCTGCTTGTTCCAGTCGAGCGTCTCCAGGTAGTCGCGTACGAACTGCTTGTCGAAGCTCGGCGGGCTCACGCCCGCGCGATAGCTGTCGGCGGGCCAGAAGCGCGAGGAGTCCGGCGTCAGCACCTCGTCGATGAGCGTGAGTCTGCCTTGGCTGTCGAGGCCGAATTCGAACTTGCTGTCGGCGATGAGGATGCCGCGGCTGCGCGCGTGCTCGGCCGCGAACCCGTACAGTGCCAGCGCGGTGTCGCGTACCGCGGCGGCAAGCTCCGCCCCGATGAGCGCGGCGACTTCCTCGAAACTGATGTTCTCATCGTGAGCACCGATGCGCGCCTTGGTCGCCGGCGTGAACAGCGGCTGCGGCAGGCGTCCGGCCAGCTTGAGGTCCCGAGGCAGGGCGATGCCGCACACGCGCCCGCTCGCCTGGTAGTCCTTCCAGCCCGAGCCGATGAGATAGCCGCGCACCACCGCCTCGATGGGCAGCGCCTGCAGGCGCCGCACGATCACCGCCCGTCCGGCCAGCAGGGCGCGTTCCCGCTCGTCCCTGACCACCTCCGCCGGCTCCCGGCCCGTGAGGTGATTGGGCACCAGGTGCCGGGTGCGCGCGAACCAGAAATTGGAGATGCCGTTCAGCACCCGCCCCTTGTCGGGAATCGGATCGGGCAGCACCACGTCGAAAGCCGACAGCCGGTCGGTGGTCACGATGAGCATCGTGTCGTCATCGAGTGCGTAGATGTCGCGCACCTTGCCCTCGTGGATGCGGGCAAGGCCGGTGAGTTCGGTGCGGTAAACGACGGGCGCCGGCATGCGCTTGGTACTATAGCGGCCCTTTGGGCCTGCGACACCCTGCGGGCGCGACGCGCAAGCCATGAGAATGAAATGGATCGGCAAACTCACCGGCGGGCTGCTGGGTGCGGTCGCGCTCGGTCCGATCGGGGCCGCGCTCGGCGTGCTGCTCGGGCATCAGTTCGATGAGCACGGCGAGGAGCTGCAGGCGGGGCCGTTCGCAGGCGAGGACGTCGCTGCGATCGGCGAGCGCTTCTTCCGCGCCACCTTCCGTGTCATGGGCTGTCTCGCCAAGGCCGACGGCCGCGTGTCGGAGCTGGAAATCTCCGCCGCGCGCGCCGTCATGGGCGAGCTGCGCCTCGATGGCCCGCAGGTGCGCGAGGCGATCGCCTGCTTCAGCGCCGGCAAGCTCCCGGCATTCGACCTCGGCGGCGAGCTCGCCGCCCTCAGACGCGCCTGCCGCGGGCGGCCGGACCTGCTGCGCGTGTTCCTCGAGATCCAGGTGCGCGCGGCGCTCGCCGGCAACGGTCTGGAAGGCCCGGTGCGGCCTCTGGTCACTCGGATCGCCGCCGCACTGGGGATCTCGCCCCTCGAGCTGGCGCACGTCGAGGCGGTGTTGCGCATCCAGCGCGGCGGCCCTCGCCCGGGTGAGGCGCGTGGCGCCGGCGCCCCGGCACGCGACCGCTCGCTCGAGGAGGCCTATCGCGTGCTCGAGACCAGCGCGGGCGCGAGCGATCAGGCGGTCGTCAAGGCCTACCGCCGGCAGCTGCACCGCCATCATCCCGACAAGCTCAAGGCCAACGGCTTGCCGGAGTCGATGATGGCGCACGCCAAGCAGCGCACGCAGCAGATCATCGAAGCCTACGAGCTGATCCGCGAGCGCCGCGGCATGAGTTAGGCGCGTCGCGCCCACTCCTCGATGATGCCCTGGATCGCGCGCACGCCATCGGTCAGCGCCGCGGGCCCCGGCTGCAGGATGAGTGATGACTTGATCTCGCGCACGTAACCGTCGCGCACCGCGGGGATGGCGTCCCAGCCGGGCCGCGCAGCCAGGCGCTGCGGCTGGAACTTCTTGCCGCACCACGAGCCGAGCACGATGTCGGGAGCGCGGCGCGGCACTTCCAGCGGATCGGCGATGATGCGATTGCGCCCCAGCCCCTCGCGCGCGAGCTCGGGGAAGCACTCCTCGCCCCCGGCAAGCTGGATGAGCTCGGACACCCACTGGATGGCGCTGATCATGGGATCGTCCCATTCCTCGAAATACACGCGCGGACGACGCGCCAGGGCCCCCGCGCGCGCGCGCACCTGCGCCAGTCCCGCGCTCAACTCATCCACCAGCGCGTGCGCCTTGCCCTCGCAGCCGATCATGCCGCCGAGCGTGCGGATCATGCGCAGGATGTCCGCGACGCTACGGTGATTGAAGACGTGCACCTCGAGGCCGGCACGCACCAGTTCGGCGGCGATGTCGGCCTGCAGATCCGAGAAGCCCAACACCAGATCGGGCCGCAGCGCCACGATGCGGTCGGTGCGGGCACTGGTGAAGGCGGAAACCCGCGGCTTTTCGCGGCGCGCGCGTGGCGGGCGCACGGTGAAGCCCGAGATACCGACGATGCGCCACTCCTCGCCGAGCCGATACAGCGTCTCGGTCGTCTCCTCGGTCAGGCACACGATCCGTTGTGGAAATCCTGAAATTGCCGTCACGGGGGCACCGCACCTTGAAAGGCGGTGAGCACTGTATCCTTAAGGCATGTGGACGCGCATCTGGCCCTTTCTCGACTGGTGCTTCTCCGACTACGACGAGCTGGTCCCGGCGCGCGACCTCGGGCGTATCAGTCTGTACGAGATACTCGACATCGCGCGCAATTACGGCAGCGGCCAGGTCGCGCCCCGCAACCTGCCCATCCCTGCGGTCGACCGGCTGCTGGCCGGTGTCGAGGATGCGCGCCGCCATCGGTGCGGCGAGCTCACGCTACGCGACCTGGTCGATGAAGCTGCGCGGCCGGCGCTGCAGCTCACTCCCCGGCAATCGTCATCTCGCTGAGCAGCACCGAGCCGGTGCGGATGCCGCCGCGCACGTCACGATCGTCGCCCAGCGCTACGATGTTCCGGTACATGGACCTCAGGTTCCCGGCGATGGTGATCTCGTGCACCGGGTACACGATGGCGCCGCGCTCCACCCAGAAACCGCTCGCGCCGCGCGAGTAGTCCCCGGTCACCCCGTTCACGCCCTGTCCCATCAACTCGGTCACCAGGAGCCCCGTGTCCAGGCGCCTGAGGAACCCCGCCGCATCCAGCGCTGGCTGCGCGCTGCTCACGATGAGGTTGTGAATGCCGCCGGCATTGCCGGTGGTGGTCAGCCCCAGGCGCCGCGCGGAGTAGCTGCTGAGCACGTAGCCGCTCAGCACCCCGTCGCGCACCAGGTCGCGATCGTGCGTGGCGGCGCCCTCCTGGTCGAACGGGCTGCTGGCGAGGCCTTTGCGGATGTGCGGCCGCTCCTGCATCTGCAGGAACGCCGGAAAGATCTGCTCGCCGGCCGCGTTCAGCAGGAACGAGGACTTGCGGTACTGGCTGGTGCCGCTGATCGCGCCGACGAAGTGTCTGAGCAGGCCGCGCGCCATGTCGGGCGTGAAGGCCACCGGGACCTTGCGGGTGCTGAGGCGGCGCGCACCGAGCCGGGCCACGGCGCGTACACCTGCGGTGCGGCCGACGCCGGCGACGGTTTCCAGCTCGGTCGGGTCGCGCGCGATCGTGAACCAGTAGTCGCGCTGCATGTCATCGCCGGCCTGTGCAACGAGCGAGCAGCTGACCGAGTGGCTGCTGGCCGAGTAGCCGGCGAGAAAGCCGAGCGAGTTGCCGTACACACCCGTGTGGCGCTGACTGCTCACGGATGCGCCCTCGGAGTTGGTAATGCGGGCGTCTACGGCGAGGCCCGCGGCCTCACATTCGCGCGCCAGCTCGATCGCACGCTCCGGGCTAAGGTCCCAGGCGTGATCGAGATCGAGATCGGGGATCTCGCGGGCCAGCGCCCCGGGCTCCACCAGCCCGGCATACGGATCCTCGGCGGTGTAACGGGCGATCGCACAGGCCTTTTCCACCGTCTCGCGCACCGCGGCGGCCGCCAGGTCCGCGGTACTCGCCGAGCCCTTGCGCTGGCCGAAGTAGACGGTCACACCGAGGCCGCGGTCGCGCTGATACTCGAGCGTGTCGACCTCGCGCAGCCGCACGCTCGCCGACAGCCCCTGGGCGAGCGAGGCGTCCGCTTCGCACTGCGACGCGCCCTGGCGGCGCGCTTCCTCGAGCGCGAGACTCGCGACGTCGGTGAGTTGCCGGATTGCCCCGGATACGGGTGGTGGTTGCATCGTGCGTGATTCGTGTGAGCGTTAGGCTTAAATTGTAGCTCACCGCCTGGCACCGCGGCGGTGAGCGCACCAACGAGCTGCCCGTGATCGCCACACCGCACGACCGCGAAGATGCCGACGACACCTCGCGGCCTCCCAGCAAGAGCGCGCGCAAGCGCGCTGCGCACGCCGCCCAGGACCTGGGCGAGGCGCTGGTGCGCCTGCGCGATGCGGAGCTTGACGCGCTGCAGCTGCCGGAGGCTCTGGGCGAGGCGATCCGCGCGGCGCGCCACATCACCAGCCGTGCGGCCGCGGCGCGCCAGCGCCAGTACATCGGCAGGCTGATGCGGGGGGTGGACGTGGAGCCGATCCGCGCCGCGCTCGCCGCGCACAGCGAACGTGCCGCGCGCGCGAGCGAGCGTTTCAAGCGCGTCAGCGCCTGGCGCGAGCGGCTGATCGCTGAAGGGCCGACGGCCCTGGCGGAGTTGGCGCGCTGGCGACCGGATCTCGATCGAGCGCAATGGGCCCGGCGCGTCAGCGCCGCCCAGGCGGAGCGCCGCCGCGCCGCCGGCGCCGGCGCGGCGGCCAGAGAGCTGTTTCGCGCGCTGCGCGCATTGTTCGATACAATGCCGTGATGAAACCGCTCGTCGGCATCATTATGGGCTCGCCGTCCGACTGGGAGACGATGCAGTCCGCCGCGGAGCTGTTGGACACGCTCGCGATCCCCTACGAAGTGCGCGTCGTGTCCGCACACCGTACCCCCGACCTGTTGTTCGAGTACGCTTCCGGCGCGCGCGCGCGGGGACTCGAGGTGCTGATCGCCGGCGCCGGCGGCGCCGCGCACCTGCCTGGCATGACCGCCGCCAAGACCATCCTGCCGGTGCTCGGCGTACCGGTGCAGTCGAAGTCCCTGGGGGGACTGGATTCACTGTTGTCCATCGTGCAGATGCCGGCCGGCGTGCCGGTAGCGACGTTCGCGATCGGCGCAGCGGGGGCGACCAACGCCGCGCTGTGTGCGGCGGCGATCCTCGCCAGCCGGTACCCCGCCATCGCCACGGCGCTGGAAGCCTATCGCGAACGCCAGACCGCCGGCGTGCTCGGCAAACCGGATCCGCGCGCGACGCCGCGCACATGACGGTCGGCATCGTGGGCGCCGGCCAGCTCGGCCGCATGCTCGTTCTGGCGGGCTATCCGCTCGGGCTCGATTTCCTGTGCCTGGACCCCTCGCGCGCGGCGCCCGCGGGCCGGGTCGCCCCCCTGCTGCAGGGCGCCTTTACCGACCACCGGCTCCTCGCCCGTCTCGCGCGGCGCTGTGAGGTCGTGACCTTCGACTGGGAGAACGTGTCGGTTGCGAGCCTGCGCGCCGTGGCGCGCCTGCACGGCGCGCGTATCTGTCCGCCGATCGCGGCGCTCGCCGCCGGGCAGGACCGCGTGGCCGAGAAGCGGCTGTTCGAGCGCCTCGGGATTCCCACCACCCGCTGGCGCGCCGTGAGCTCACACGCGCAGCTGACGCGCGCCATCGCCGCCATCGGCCTGCCCGGTGTGCTCAAGACGCGCCGGCTCGGCTACGACGGCAAGGGTCAGGCCGTGATCCGCACGGCCGCAGACGCCCGGCGGGCCTGGAGCGCCCTCGGCGCGGCACCGCTGCTGTACGAGGAGTGGATCCCGTTCGATTGCGAGGCGTCGATCATCGGCGCGCGCAGCGTCAGCGGCCAGCTCGCGGTCTATCCGCTGTGCGGCAACGTCCACGGTGGGGGGATCCTGCGACTCACCTGCGCGCCTTTCGGCCCGCCGCGCTGGCAGCGTCTGGCCGCGCGCTATCTCATGCGCGTGCTGGCGCATTTTCGTTACACCGGCATCCTGACCATCGAGTTCTTCGTGCGCCGCGGCGGGCTCATCGCCAACGAGATGGCGCCGCGCGTACACAACTCCGGACACTGGACCATCGAGGGCGCCGCCACCAGTCAGTTCGAGAATCACCTGCGCGCCATCCTCGACCTGCCGCTCGGCGCCACGCGAGCGCTCGGGCACAGCGCCATGATCAATCTCATCGGGCAGATGCCCCCACGCGCAACCCTGCTGGGGCTGGCAGGGGTGCACCTGCACGACTACGGCAAGGAGGGGCGCCCCGGGCGCAAGGTGGGTCACTGCACCGTCGTCGAGCCGACCCCCGCCCGGCGTGACGCTCGCGCGCGACGCCTGCTCAAGGATTTGGCCGTCGGCGTTCGCATCCCGTAACATCGGCTGCGAGCCAACAAGCATGTATCTGGAACCCTTCAAGCTCAAGGAGTTGCCGTTCCGGCTGAGCCCGGACCCCCAGTTCCTGTACCTGTCGAAGCAGCACGCCCGCGCCAAGGCGTACATGGAGTCGACCATCTGGTTCACCGACGGCTTCGTGGTGATCACCGGGGAGATCGGTTCGGGCAAGACCACGCTGATCGAATCCTTCCTCAAGGAAGTGCCGGCGGACGTGGTGGTGGCGCAGATCAACCAGACGCAGGTATCGGCCATCGACTTCCTGCAGGCGGTGCTGGTGCAGTTCGGCTTCTCGCCCTTCAAGATGCGCAAGGCCGAGCTCATCAGCACGGTCAACAACTTCCTGGTCGAGCAGTACGCCGCCGGGCGCAAGGTGCTGCTGATCGTCGATGAGGCGCAGAACCTCACCATGCGCGTGCTGGAGGAGATCCGCCTGCTGTCGGGCGTGGAGACCACCAAGGACAAGGTGCTGCGGATCATTCTCGCCGGACAGCCCGAGCTCAACGACAAGCTCGACGCACCCGAGCTCGCCCAGCTCATGCAGCGCGTGCGGCTGCGGTTTCACCTGCAAACGCTGTCGGAGACGGAAACGCGCAGCTACATTCAGCACCGGCTGGACGTCGCCGGAGCCGGGGACCGCGAGATTTTCGCCGCCGATACCTTCGCCGAGGTGTTTCGCTACTGCGGCGGGGTACCGCGACTGATCAATACTCTGTGCGATACCGCCATGATGGCCGCCTACACCTCGGATCGCAGCAAGGTCACGCGCGCGGACATCATCAGCGCGGTGCGCGAGCTGCAGTGGGTCGAGTACGCCGCGCGCCCCCAGGCGCAGCCCCCCGAGGCCGGCGCCGCGGCACCCGTCGCGGCGCCCGTCGCGCCGTCCGCCGCGACTCCCGAGGCGGGCGCCGCGTTGGGCCGTCTGCTGGTGGCGACCGACGGGCGCACGGTGCAGGAAATCACCCTGCGCATCGGCCGGGTCATCATCGGGCGCACTCCCGACAACGACGTGCAGATCGACAGCCGCTTCATCAGCCGTCATCACTGCCAGGTGATCACCACAGCGCCTTCCTGCGTGATCGAGGACCTCAACAGCACCAACGGCACTTACGTGAAATCCAACCGCGTCCGCCGTCATCACCTCAACGACGGCGACGTCGTGCTGATCGGCAAGCACGAGTTGATTTACGTGGATGAGCGCGCGGCGCGTGGCCGTGGCACGTTCAGCGAAACCGTGCCGCACCTCGACGCCGAGGGCGAAGCGCCGGCGAACCCGTCCGCGCAGCGCACGGTGCAGCCGGCGCCGAAGGCCGGCCAGGTGCCGACAGTGGAGGAGGCGGCGCCCTTCAAGTAGCCGTCAGGGCGGCTTCTTTTCGCCGAGCGAATCCGGGTTCGCATACTGAGAACGCAGCTGGCGGTAATCGCGCCGCCGCAGCAGCACGACGATCCCGCCGACCAGGGTCACCAGACCGAGCAGGCCGATGAGCAGACTCAACCCGCCGCGCGACGCGACCAGGTAGCTGGCGATGAGCGCCGCGACACCACAGGTTATGTAAAACCACGGCAGACTCTCGTAAACGGGACGAGAGAACCGGTGGCTGCGCTGTGGCATGCCACCCATCGTATCGCGAGCGGCCCTGAAGTTGGAACCGCCGCGATTGCACTCGGGTCAGCCGAGGCCGAAGAGCTTCACGAGCCGCTCGAGCAGGGAGGGTTTCCAGCCGTCGACGCGAAAGTCCCCCTGAGGCACGGCGGCGCGTCGGCTGACTTCTGCCAGCAGCTCCGCGGGCAGGTTGAGCTTGGGGGACTCGAATGTGGCGTCGTCGGCGTACATCGGACATCCTTTACGTGGTACGTGGGTTGCGCTCGCCCGATGCACGTTACGGACTCGCGACCGGAACGGGTGTGTGGAAAATCACAGCTTCGTCATGGATGCGATTATGTCGCGGTAAGTGCGTACCGGGTACGTGACTCCGCGTGGCGACAGTCCCTACGCCCTCAAGCGGTGCCGCCGACCGTGAGTCCTTCGATCCTCAGCGTCGGCTGACCGACGCCGACCGGCACACTCTGTCCGTCCTTGCCGCAGGTTCCAACACCGTCGTCGAGCTTCAGGTCGTTGCCGACCATCGAGACGCGCGTCAGCACGTCCGGACCGTTGCCGATCAGGGTCGCGCCCTTGAGGGGCGCGCCCACGCGGCCGTTCTCGATCGCATACGCCTCGCTCGCCGAGAACACGAACTTGCCGGAGGTGATATCCACCTGCCCGCCGCCGAAATTGACCGCGTAAATGCCGCGCTGCACCGAGCGGATGATTTCCTCGGGTGCATGCGGACCAGGCCGCATGTAGGTGTTGGTCATGCGCGGCAGCGTCATGTGCGCGAAGGACTCGCGCCGGCCGTTGCCGGTCGGCTGCGCGCCCATCAGCCGGGCGTTCAACCGGTCCTGCATGTAGCCGCGCAGCACGCCGTTCTCGATCAGGATGGTGCACTGGGTCGGCGTGCCCTCGTCGTCGATGTTGAGTGAGCCGCGGCGCGCGGTGAGCGTGCCGTCATCGACCACCGTGCACTCCGGCGCCGCCACCTGCTCGCCGATGCGGCCGGCGAACGCGGAGGTGCCCTTGCGGTTGAAGTCGCCTTCGAGCCCATGCCCGATCGCCTCGTGCAGCAGGATTCCCGGCCAGCCCGGACCCAGCACCACCGTCATGGTGCCGGCAGGTGCCGGCCGCGCCTCGAGATTGACGAGCGCCTGGCGCACCGCTGCGCGCGCCAGTGCGAGCGGCCGCTCGCCTGCCACGAGCTCGGCGAGCGAATAGCGGCCGCCGGCGCCGGCGTAGCCCTGTTCGCGCCGGCCGCCCTGTTCCACCAGCACCGAGACGTTGAAACGCACCAGCGGGCGCACGTCCGCGGCCAGCTCCCCGTCGCTGGTGGCGATGAGCACCACTTCGTGCACGGCGACCACGCTGGCGGTGACGTGCACGACGCGCGGATCGATGCGCCGCGCCTCGCGATCGACACGTTCGAGCCAGGCGATCTTCTCCGGCGTGGCGAGCGCGGCCGCGGGGTCCGCCGGCAGATACAGCCGATGCCCGGTCTGCGTCCGCCACGGGCTGACGCGCCGCTCGCCGCCATGCAACGCGATGGCGCGCGCGGCACGCGAGGCCTCCTCCAGCGCCGGCAGCACGATCTCGTCCGAGTAGGCGAATCCGGTCTTCTCGCCGGCGAGCGCCCGCACGCCAACCCCCTGCTCAATGCTGGCGCTGCCGTCCTTGACCATGCCGTCCTCGAGCGACCAGGACTCCTGGCGCGCGAGCTGGAAGTACAGGTCGGCGAAATCCACCGAGTGCGCGAGCACCTCCCCGAACACCCGGTCGAGGCGCCCGTCATCCAGGCCGCTCGGCCGCAGGATGAGGTCGCGGGCAAGCTGCAGCGGGTCGCCGACCGGGGAATCACCCATGGGCGCCCCACTCACGGACGTGCGTTTCCATCCGCCAGGACGCGGTGCAGCAGCGCCGGAAAGCTCTCGCGCACACCCGTCTGCTGCGCCAGATCCACCTCCGCCACGGCGCAGCCGCGGCCGCGCGGCACGCGCTGCAGGACTCGTCCCCAATAATCCACGATCATGCTGTCGCCGTAAGTCTCGCGTCCACTCGGATGGAAGCCGGACTGCGCCGGCGCCACAACATAACAGAGATTCTCGATTGCCCGGGCACGCACCAGGGTCTCCCAGTGCGCCCGCCCGGTGGGGCTGGTGAACGCCGACGGCACCGCCAGCAGTTGCGCGCCGGCCGCGCTCAGGTGCCGGTACAGCTCCGGAAACCTCACGTCGTAGCATACCGACAGCCCGAGCCGCCCTGCCGGCGTGTCGATTACCGCGGGACTCGAGCCGGGAGCGACGTGCGCCGACTCCCGGTAGCTCTCGGCACGCCCGGGAATGTCGACATCGAACAGGTGGATCTTGTCGTAGCGGGCGACGCGCCGCCCGTCGGTGTTGTATACCAGCGAGGCGGCCGCCACGCGCCCGTCGGCACCGCTGCGCAGCGGTATCGTGCCGCCCACAATCCACAGGTGCAGGCGCCGCGCGCTCGCTGCCAGGAAATCCTGCGCCGCCCCGCTCCCGTCCACTTCCGCCACGGCGCGCTTGTCGGCGTCCTTCAGGCCCATGAAGGAGAAATTCTCCGGCAGCGCCGCGAGTCGTGCGCCGCGGCCAGCCGCGTCCTCGAGCAGCGCGCGCGCCTGCTCCAGGTTCGCCGCCACGTCCGGCCCGGACGTCATCTGAATTGCGGCCACCTTCATCCGTCACCTCATTCCGCAGGGGTCACGATCGGCTCAACCCAGGTGCCGCGCAAACGCAGCGCGGCACGCGAGCGATCCGCGGCCGAGCCGTTGAACAACTCGCGCAGCGACAGCCACACCGCCGCAACCTTGGGCGTCGGGCCGAGGCGGCGCAGGGCGGCCGGCAGACGCTCCTCGCCACGCAGGATCCACGCCTGCTCATCGTAGTCCTGCGCGAGCAGGCCGGTGCGCCCGCGCACCAGGATCTCCGCGTCACCGTCGAAGTGCAGGTCAGAGGTCGTCGCCTGCCCGTCGTGCAGCACGAAGTCCGCCGTCAGGCTCGAGAAGCTCAGCCCGGGACTCATTCCTTTGGTCAGCGCCGGCACGGCCAGCAGCGCGAAAGGAACGCCCGCGGAAGGCGCCCCCGCGCGCGTGACACCCTGCTCGAGCTGCATGTGGAGGCGTCCGTCGAGGGTTGCAAGGGAGGTGGGCGCCTGCTGCGGCCATTGCAACTCACCCTGCAGCCGCCCGTGGCTCGCGTCGAGCTCCGGCCTGAAGCCGAAGGCGGACAGCGTAGCCGCGGCATTGCGGCTGTCGAGGCTGAACTGCAGGCGGCACACGCCATCCCGGCACTGCAGCGTGCCGCGCGTGTCCTCGTTGTCGCCGGCCAGGTGCAACTCGCTCACCTCGAGCGCGTCCGCCTGGGCTGCGAGCAGCGCGTCGAACCTGCCGATGGGATGGCCCTGCCACTGCAGAGCATCGATGGAGAGTTGCGCGGCAGGCGCGAGTGCCGCCAGCATTCCTGCCCCGAGTGCGGCGTCGCCGGGTTGCGCCAGGTTGAGCCTGGCGAGCTGCACCAGCGCCGGATGCGCACCGCTCACCGCCGCCGGCCAGCGCACCGTGCCGGAGAAGTCCGCGGACTGCAGCTGCAGCTGTCCGCCCGCGCGGCTGGCCTGCGCCGCGAGGCTCACCTCCGGGTAGCTGCGCTCGCCGACGATGAGCTGGGAGGTCGTCAGCCGCGCGCGCAGCGCAGGCAGCGCCGCATCCCGGCCGATCTGCCGCCACAGAGCCAGATACGCCGGCAGGTCGAGGCGGCTGATGCGACCTTCCAGCAACAACCCCGGCTCCGCGGGCGGCGTCGGGGCCGTGGACGCCAGACGTACCGTGCCGCGCTCGATGCGCCACAGCTCACCGCTGCGGCTGAGCGCCGCCCAGGCGTGCAGCCGATCGCCGAGGCTCAGGCGCAACTGCCCGGCGTCGGCACCGGCCTGTACCTCGACGTGCAGCGGCAGCAGCGCGCCCGGGGCCTTGCCAAAGGGCTCGGGCAGGCCGCTCGCGACGCCGATCAGGTTCGAATCGGCGCGTACTCGCCAGCGCGGACCACCGGCATCCGTCGCCGGCAGGAACGTGAGCAGCGCGCTCCATTCGGCATTGCCCGCGAGCTGGGCATCGTCGCTCGCTCCGGCCGCCAGCAGCGCCTGCCGCACGTCCACCAGCCCGCGCCCGAAAATCGCCAGTGCGGTGACGCCGGTCTCGCGACGCTCCGCGACGCCGAGGCTGACCGGGCCGCCCAGCCACTGCCCGGTCAGGGTCGAGGGCTGCAGGTGGCCGGCCGTAAAGGCGAGCGTGCCGCGCAGCGCATCGATCGGCGGCAAACCCGCCACTGCACGCAGCTGCGCGCCATCGAGCACCGCCGTGACGCGCGTACGTTCGCGCGGCTGGCGCACCAGTATGTCGACATCGAGCAGCGTGTCACCGCGCAGATCGACATCCTGCAGCCCGGAGGCGTAGGCGCTGAGCTGCGGGTGTTGACGCAGCCAGGCCAGCGCCTGCTGCGCGCTGCCGGTGACGCGCCCGGCGAGATGCATGGCGCGACCGCGCGCGTCCCACTCGGCACTCGCCGCGACCAGTTGGAACGTCCCGACCTGCCCGCCGTCGATCGCCGCATGCATGCTCGGGCCGTGCCACTCGATGCGCGCATCGAGATGCTGCGTATCGGGCCAGGGATCTGATCCGGCCAGGGTCGCGTCGCGCAGCCCCACAGCGCCCCGGAACCCGGTCCCGCCAGGGGTCCAGGGCGGTTGGGCCGCAGCGAGCGGACCGCGCCACTCGAGATCCGCGCTCGCGATGCGTCCGGCGGTGAGCTGCGCGGCGGGGGCGCCGAACGCGGCCAGCGCGCGCGCACCCAGCAGCCGGGCGAGCAACGCCACGTCGGCGTCCTTGACAGCGACGTGCGCGTTGATCTGCGGCTGCCGGCCGGCGCCCGCGGCGCCGATCGCGCCGCTGGCGGTAACACTCAGCTGCGCGCGCCGCACCTCGAGGTCATCGGTGCTGACCTGCCAGCCGCCGCCGTCGGCGGCGATGGCGAGGCGCGCGGCGATCGCAAGATTGTCGAGCGAGACGCGCTGCTCGCGCGCCAGGGTGAGCTGCGCCGCGTGCGCCTGTAGGTCGGCCACCAGCCGCGCGTCGGCTCCCGCTACGTGCCCGGTCAGTCCGGTGAGCACCATGTCGCGCGCGGGCGTTGCGAGCGTGAGGTTTTCCAGTTGTGCGGAAGTTCGCAGACGTACTCCCCCGGGGCGGCGCGCGTTCCAGTCGAACGTCAGCTCGCGCACCGCGCCGCTCAAGGCCACCTGCGCCAGCGGCAGCTGCGGGGCATACCAGCGCGCGATGGCGGCGACCACGGGAAGGGGCGCGGATTGCAACGTGCCGCGCGCCCAGGCGGCGTCGGTGGCGGCGTCGACGCTCAGGGTCGTGGGCGCGGATGCGGGCGCGCCGATCTCGAGCGCGTGCGCCTCGAAGCGCCAATGCCCGCCGAGCCGCGCAAGCCGCCACGCACCGCTCAGCCGCTCGACGGTGAGCGCCGCGGCGGCCGCGAGCGGCGCTCTCCACTCGAGCGCCTGCGCCAGCACCGTGCCATCGGCGCCGAGGATGCTTCCCTGCGCGAACTCGGTGTGCAGCTCGAGGTTGCCCCGGCCCGCTTGCGGCAGGTAGCGCTGCAAGGGCGGATATTCGACGAGCGCCCGCCAGCCGGCGAATTCGAGCATGCGGCCTTCGAAACTGAGGGTGCCGGTCAAGCCGGCCGGTCGTGCAGGATCGCCCGTCATCTGCAGCGCGAGGTGCGCGCTGGCACCGAGACTTGCCGGCAGCAGCACCAGCGCGTCCGCAGTCCACGCCGAAGCCAGGCGCCGCAGCTGTGCGTGCCTGACGCTCAGGGTGAGGGGGGACGGTGCCCCGGCGCGGGGCCAGCGCAGCGTGCCACCCTGGATGTCGATCCGTCCGTCCCGCCAGCGCGACAACAACCGTGCGCCGGCGCTCGGCACCGGCTCGTGCCCGGCGCCGCCGGCACGCGCGCCGGCCAGACCTGCGCCGGCCCCGAGATCGATGTCGGGATTCACCAGCGTGATGCGCCCGGCCTCCAGCCGGCCGCTGCGCACCATGCGCCAGGCGTCCAGACCCACGATGAGCTGCGGCGCACGCAGCAGCGCCCCGCGGCCGCCGGGCTCGCCGAGCGCGACACTGTGAAACACGGCTTCAGGACCGTACCAGCCCCAGCGCACGCCGAGCTGGCTGAAGCTCACGCTGAGTCCGGTCTGCTGGCGGATCAACTCCTCGAGCGCGGCGCGGTGTTGCGGCACGCGCGCCGCGGCCAGCTCCCAGGCGCTCAACACCACCGCGCCCAGGATGGTGGCGCCGCCGAGCACCCAGGCCGCCCAGCGCAGCCCGGCGCGCGCCGGGCACGCAGCGCCTGCGGCGGCAGGGGCAACCGGCCCGGCAGCGGGCTCTGCTGGCGTTACACGCACTCTTGATGCCTCAGACGAGTACGACGTCGTAGTGATCGACGCCGTAGAGGGCCTCGACCTGCAGGCGGATCGGACGACCGACCTGCGCCTCGAGCTCCCCGAGGGTAGCCGACTCCTCGTCCAGAAGGCGATCCACGACGTCCTGGTGAGCGAGTATCAGCAGCTCACGACTGGCAAACTGTCGGCTCTGTCGCACAATTTCCCGAAAAATCTCGTTGCACACCGTTTCCGGCGTGCGGATGAAACCGCGCCCCGAGCAGCTTGGACACGGCTGACACAGCAGATGTTCCAGGCTCTCGCGGGTGCGCTTGCGGGTCATTTCCACGAGCCCGAGCGGCGAGAGGCTCACGATGTGGGTCTGGGCGCGATCCGCGGCCAGCGCCCGCTCGAGGGCGCTGAGCACCGCGCGGCGGTGCGGCTCATCGCGCATGTCGATGAAGTCGATGATGATGATGCCGCCGAGATTGCGCAGCCGCAGTTGCCGCGCGATGCTCACCGCCGCCTCGAGGTTGGTGCGGAAGATGGTCTCCTCGAGATTGCGATGACCCACATAGGCGCCGGTGTTCACGTCGATGGTGGTCATCGCTTCGGTCTGGTCGATCACCAGGTGGCCGCCGGACTTCAGCGGCACCTTGCGATCGAGCGCCTTGGCGATCTCCTCCTCGACGCCGTTGAGGTCGAGTATCGGCCGCGCGCCGGCGTACAGTTCGATGAGCGGCGCCGCCCCGGGCATGAAGGCGGCGGCGAACTGCTGCATACGCTCGTGCTCGCGCGGCGAATCGACCAGCACGCGGCTCACGCCGCGGCCGAGCTCATCGCGCAGCACCCGCAGGCACAGGGGCAGGTCCTCGTGTACCACCGAGCCGGGAGGCACCTCGCCGGCACGCGCGCGCACGTGATCCCACAGCTTGGCGAGATAGGCCATGTCCTCGCGCAGGGCCTCGGCAGAGGCCCCCTGCGCGGCCGTGCGCACGATGTAACCGCCGCTCGCGCCGGGGGTCAACAGCTGCGCCAGCACCGTCTTCAGTCGCGTGCGTTCGGCCTCGTCCTCGATGCGCGCCGACACCCCGATCGACTCACCGCGCGGCAGGTACACCAGATAGCGCGACGGCAGGGCAATGAAGGTGGTGAGCCGCGCACCCTTGGTGCCGATGGGGTCCTTGATCACCTGCA
>Ga0209808_1000790_pt1 | contig 15871 bp, 6 predicted proteins | sample GraSoiAngelo_157_FD_186171 | JGI IMG/M metagenome (GOLD analysis project Ga0209808, IMG submission 186171) | Grasslands soil microbial communities from the Angelo Coastal Reserve, California, USA - 14_1009_16_20cm (SPAdes) (version 2) | ecosystem: Environmental > Terrestrial > Soil > Grasslands ... | reverse complement strand
AGCCAGCCCTACCGCTCGACCGACGGGACCGTGTTTGTCGTCGTCGAGGGGAACGGCGAGACGCGCATCGGGGACAAGACATTCGCGTGGGAGCCGCACGACATCTTTGTCGTGCCGAGTTGGATGACGCACACCCACCACCCCGGGAGCGAAGCGGTGCTGTTCAGCTTCTCCGACCGGGTGGTCCAGGAAAAGCTCGGGCTGTGGCGCGAAGCCCGGGGAAACGCCTAACTGAAACGCCTGATCGGGCAATGCCTAGGTAAGGTTTCGGTCTTATTGGTAAGCACATGATTTACCCGGTGATCCTGTCGGGGGGCTCCGGCACACGGCTGTGGCCGATGTCGCGCTCGCTCTATCCGAAGCAGCTGCTGGCATTGTTCGGCGACACGAGCCTCTTGCAGCAGACGGTGAGCCGGATCGCCGGCAAGCCGGATTTTGCGCCGCCGGTCATCGTCGCCAATGAGGAGCACCGCTTTATCATCGCCGAGCAACTGCGCGAGATCGGCGTCGAGCCGGCCGCGCTATTGCTCGAGCCGGTCGGCCGCAACACGGCGCCCGCGGCGGCCGTCGCGGCATTGCGCATCACCGAGAGCGATCCCGGCGGGCTCGTGCTTGTTATGCCGTCGGATCACGCGATTGCCGACCCGAAGGCCTTTCACAAGGCGATCGGGCGCGCCGCACAGGCGGCCAACACGGGGCGGCTCGTGACGTTCGGCATTACGCCGGATCGCGCCGAGACCGGCTATGGCTATATCGCCGGCGGGAAGCCGATCGAGGGCTGTGAGAGCGCCTTCGCCGTGGCGCGCTTTATCGAGAAGCCGCAGGCGGCGGAGGCCGAGCGCTATATCGCCGCCGGCGATTATTTCTGGAACAGCGGCATCTTTCTGTTCCCGGCCGCCTTGTATCTCAGCGAGTTGGAGCGGCTGCGGCCCGACATGCTGGCCGCCTGCAAGACAGCCCTCAAACAGGCCAAAGCCGATGCCGATTTCATCCGCCTCGACAAGGCGGCGTTCGCCGACTGCCCAGCCGACTCCATCGACTATGCCGTCATGGAGCATACGAGCCAGGCCGCGGTCGTACCGGTCGGGATGGGGTGGAGCGATCTCGGCTCCTGGGACGCGCTGTGGGAGATGAGCGACAAGGATCCCGCCGGCAATGCGCTTTCCGGCAAGGTCGTCGCCGAGGACACGCGCAACTGCTATCTGCGTTCGGAGAACGGTCTCGTCGCGGCGATCGGGGTCGAGGACCTCGTCGTCGTCGCGACCGACGATGCGGTCATGGTGGCGCCGCGCAATCGCACCCAAGAGGTCAAGCGGCTGGTCGCGCGGCTCCTGGCCGAGCGGCACGATGAGGCCGACGCGCTGCCGACCGTGCACCGTCCCTGGGGGACATACCGCTCGATCCACAATGGCAGCCGCGTGCAGGTCAAGCACATCACGGTCAAGCCCGGCGCCAAGCTGTCGCTGCAGATGCACCACCACCGGGCCGAGCATTGGGTCGTCGTGCAGGGGACAGCGAAGGTCGTGCGCGGTAACGAGGAAGTGGTCCTGACCGAGGACCAGTCGACCTACATCCCGCTCGGCGCGATGCACCGCCTCGAGAATATCGGCAAGATCCCGCTGCATGTGATCGAGGTGCAGTCCGGCAGCTATCTCGGCGAAGACGATATCGTGCGTTTTGACGACCATTACGGCCGGAAATAGGCCTCGCGGCCAGCGTCGGGTTAAAATCGGATACGAGCCGATAAAATCCGATACGGAATGGGGAACCCGCCGCCCTCATCAACGTTCGTGGTGTGGTTGTCTGTGGCGGCGCGGTGAACCCGCGTCAGGGAGATGGGATCGCCGACCCGCCTCCCCTGCCGTACCTAATTCTGCGCGGCGGAATGTGATGCCGCGGCCCCGATGCGACCCCGGGTAAACGCGTCGGAGGTGCAGACCGAGATAACTCGGGTCACGGACGGTCGAAGTGCGGTGTTCTCGTGCCCGCCGATCGAGGAATGCTATCCTTGATCGGCGGCACGTTCTGTCGGGCACCGGCGCCGCGGCGATGCCGAGCAGTGGGGCCGCAAACGGGGAGCGAGCTCGCGCGATGCGCGAAGGCCTGCGGATTTACAATCTGTTTCCGACATTGGCGGGGCCGATCGCCGGCTGGACCGCAGAATTGCCGCGGATTGCCGCCATGGCCTTCAACGCGGTTTACGTTAATCCCTTCCACTACCCCGGTTTCTCCGGCAGCCTTTACGCGGTCAAGGATTATTACCGGCTGAACCCCCGCTTCCGCGGTAAGGCCCGGGGGAGCGACGACGCTCTGTTGCGCGGCTTTACCAAGACGGCGCGCGGCCATGGGCTGCGCCCGATCATGGACCTTGTCCTCAATCACACCGCGAAGGACAACGAGCTGATCGAGAGCCGGCCCAACTGGTTCGCCCGCGACCGGGATGGCGCGGTGCGCTCCCCCTTCGCCGTCGACCCGAACGATCCCGAACGCAAAACCGTTTGGGGCGATCTCGCCGAGCTCGACTACCGGCCGCCGCAGCGGAACGAGATTGTCGCCTATTTCGAGGCGCTCGTGCGCCATTATGCCGGGCTCGGTTTCGGCGGCTTCCGCTGCGACGCCGCGTACAAGGTGCCGGCCGAGGTGTGGCGCCGGCTGATCGGCGCCGCCAAATCGGTCGACCCCGAGATCCTGTTCCTCGCCGAAAATCTCGGGGCCGCGCTGGATGAGGTCGAGGCGCTCGCCCCGGCCGGGTTCGACTATCTGTTCAACAGCGTCAAATGGTGGGATTTCGAGAGCCCGTGGCTGCTCGACCAGTATGACCGCTTCCGCCATATCGCGCCGACGATCGGGTTCCCGGAGAGCCATGACACCGAGCGGCTCGTCACAGAACTGGTGGCCGCCGGCTTCCCCGACAGCGAGATCGAGGCGCATTACCGGCAAGCCTATGCCTTTGCGGCAGCCTTCTCGACCGGCGTCATGATGCCGATGGGCTTCGAATATGGCTGGGCGCGGCGCATCTCGGTCGTGCCGCAGGATTCGGAGGCGCCGGAGTCGCCGCGCTTTGACCTCAGCGCCTTTATCGCCGGCGTCAATCGGCTGAAAGGGTCGATCCCGGCGCTCAACGAAGAGGGGCCGCAGCGGCTGCTGTCGCGGCCGAACGATCCGGTCGTTATGTTGCTGCGGCAGAGCGAAACCGGCGTCGAGCGCGCCCTGACGCTGATCAATACGCAAGACCACGACGCGCATGACGTTGTGGCCGAGGAATTGTTGGCCGGGGCGGGCCTCGGTTATCTCGGCGCCCGGCTGCTCCTGGAGGAGGTCCGGCCAGGCGGCGAACCGCAGCCAGCGCCGGCGCGACTACGGGTCATGCCACTCGAGGTCAAGGTGCTGCACGCCGCGCTGCGGCCCTTTAGGCAGGTGGCGATCGGGCCGTGCGATGCCGGCCGCAAGCCGGCGCATCATCCAGCGTGGCGGCCGGACGCGCGCGTCGTTATCGAGAACGTCTATCCCGAGATCGATGGCGGGCGGTATCCGGCAAAGCGCATTGTCGGCGATACCGTCGAAGTCTGGGCCGATCTGTTCCGCGACGGCCACGACAAGCTCCGGGCCGTCCTCCATTACGCCTTTGAGGATGAGGCGTGGCAGGAGACGCCCTTCGCGTTTCACGACAACGACCGATGGGTGGCGCGCTTCCGGCCGGATCGCGTCGGACGCTGGCGCTACACGATCGAAGCGTGGCCCGACCGGTTTGAGAGCTGGCGCGAGGATCTCGTCAAAAAGCGCGAGGCCGGGCAGGTGGTCGATCTCGAATTCGCCGAGGGCGCCAGCCTTGTCGAAGCGGCGGTGGCGCAGGCTTCAAAGGCGGATGCCGCCCGGCTCGGCAAGCTGCTCAAGGAATTAACGGGCCGCGACGGCGACCCGCGTGCAGCAATCATGCTCTCACCGGAATTGCAGGAGCTGATGGCGCAGGCGGATGAGCGCGCCGACCGAGTGCGCTACGGCCGCGAATTGGAGCTTGTCGTCGATCGTCCGGAGGCGCGGTTCGCGGCCTGGTACGAGATGTTCCCGCGCAGCCAGGGCAAGGTGGCGGGCAAGAGCGCGACATTCAACGATTGCATCGCGCGACTGGCCGATGTCGCTGCCCTAGGCTTTGACGTCGTCTATCTCGTGCCGATTCACCCGATCGGCCGGGTCAACCGCAAAGGCCGCGACAACGCCGTCGTCGCGACGCCGGAGGATCCCGGCAGCCCTTACGCGATCGGCGCCGCCGAGGGCGGTCACACCGCGATCAATCCCGAACTCGGCACCCTCGACGATTTTCGCCGGTTTGTGCGGGCGGCCGCCGAACTCGGCATTGAGGTCGCGCTCGATTTCGCGATCCAATGCGCGCCCGACCATCCCTGGGTCGCCGCGCACAAGGGGTGGTTCCGATTCCGCCCGGACGGCTCGATCCGCTACGCCGAGAACCCGCCGAAGAAATACGAGGACATCGTCAATGTCGAATTCTACAACCCCGACCGCGAGGGGTTGTGGACGGCGTTGCGCGATATCGTGCTGTTCTGGATCGACCAGGGGGTGCGCACCTTCCGCGTCGACAACCCGCACACAAAACCGCTGCCCTTCTGGGAGTGGCTGATCCGCGAAGTGAAAGCGCGCTGTCCGGAGGCGATCTTTTTGTCCGAGGCTTTCACGCGGCCGAAGGTGATGCGGGCGCTCGCAAAGGCCGGGTTCAGCCAGTCCTACACCTATTTCACCTGGCGCAACACAAAGCAGGAATTGACCGAATACCTGAGCGAATTGGCCAACGGCCCGGGGAAGGAATATTTCCGGCCCAATTTCTTCACCAACACGCCGGACATCCTGCCGGTCTTTTTGCAGGAGGGCGGCCGGCCGGCGTTCCGCATCCGCCTTGTGCTGGCGGGCACGCTGTCGCCGGCCTACGGCATCTATAACGGCTTCGAATTGTGCGAGAACGGCGCGATCCCCGGACGCGAGGAATACATCCACTCCGAGAAATACGAATACAAGGTCTGGGATTGGGATCGGCCCGGCAACATCAAGCGCGACATCGCGATCCTCAACCGCTTCCGCCGCGAGAACCCGGCCTTGCACGAATTGACGAATCTGCGCTTTCTCGACTGCGCCGATCCGAACATCCTGGCCTATGCAAAGGCGACGGCCGACGGCGGAAATATCGTTATCGCAGTGGTTAATCTCGATCCGCACGGTGCGCATGGGGGCGAGATCGTATTGCCGCTCGCGGAATGGGGTGTCGCCGAGGCGAAGGAATTTTTTGTCGAGGAGGCGTTTACCAGACGCGTTACCGCGTGGCGCGGCAATCGCCAGCACCTTGTGCTCGATCCGCAGACCAACCCCGCATACTTGTTCCGCTTGCTGCCCGCCGTCCAGTCATGACCCCGCCCGATGACGCTCCGGCCGTGTTGCCAGGCGCCGCCGAGATGGAGCGCGCCGAGGGCGACAATGTCCAGGGCGATCCGCTCTGGTACAAGGACGCGATCATCTATCAGCTGCACGTCAAGGCGTTCTTTGATGCCAACAATGACGGGGTCGGCGATTTCGAGGGGCTGACGCGCAAGCTCGACTACCTGCAGGATCTCGGGGTCACCACGTTGTGGCTGTTGCCGTTCTATCCCTCGCCCTTGCGCGACGACGGCTACGACATCGCCGATTACAAGAACATCCATCCCGCCTATGGCCGCATGGGCGACTTCAAAGCCTTTGTGCGCGAGGCGCATCGCCGCAAGTTGCGTGTCATCACCGAGCTGGTGATCAACCACACCTCCGACCAGCACCGCTGGTTCCAGCGCGCGCGCCTTGCCAGCCCGGGGTCGCCATTTCGCGATTTCTATGTGTGGAGCGATACCGACCAGAAGTTTCTCGAAACCCGCATCATCTTTCTCGATACCGAGAAATCGAATTGGAGCTGGGATCCGGTCGCGCAGGCCTATTACTGGCATCGCTTCTATGCGCACCAGCCGGATTTGAATTTCGACAACCCGAGGGTGTTTCGCGCGATCGCCCACGTCATGCAGTTCTGGCTTGATCTCGGCGTCGACGGCATGCGGCTCGACGCCGTGCCGTACCTGATCGAGCGCGAGGGTACGATCAACGAGAACCTTCCGGAAACGCACGAAGTGCTGAAGCGGTTACGAGGCGAAATGGACCGTCGCTACGGCAATCGCATGCTGCTCGCGGAGGCCAATCAGTGGCCGGAAGATGTGCTGAATTACTTTGGTGCGGGCGACGAATGCCATATGGCATTCCATTTCCCGCTGATGCCGCGCATCTACATGGCGCTGGCGACCGAGGACCGCCATCCGGTCACCGATATCATGCGGCAGACGCCGGAAATTCCGGAGAGCTGCCAATGGGCGGTCTTTCTGCGCAACCATGACGAGCTGACGCTCGAAATGGTGACCGACCGCGAGCGCGATTACCTGTGGGATCATTACGCGGCTGACCGCCGCGCCCGCCTCAATCTCGGGATTCGCCGCCGCCTTGCGCCGTTGATGGAGAACGACCGGCGCAAGATCGAATTGCTCAAGGGACTGCTGCTGTCGATGCCCGGCACGCCGGTCCTCTATTACGGCGACGAGATCGGCATGGGCGACAATGTCTATCTCGGCGACCGCGACGGCGTCCGCACGCCGATGCAATGGTCACCCGACCGCAATGGCGGCTTCTCGCGAGCCGATCCGGCGATGCTGTACCTGCCGCCGATCATGGATCCGGTCTACGGCTTCGAAGCGGTCAATGTCGAGGCGCAGAGCCGATCGCCGTCATCACTATTGAATTGGACCAAGCGGCTGATCGCGGCGCGCCGGTCGCGCCGCGCATTTGGGCGTGGCGGCCTACGGTTCCTCTACCCAGCGAACCGCAAGGTCATCGCCTATCTGCGCGAGTGGCAAGACGAGACGATCCTGTGCGTCGCCAACCTGTCGCGCTCGGCCCAGGCGGTCGCGCTCGATCTCGCCGAATTCCGCGGCCGGCAGGTCATCGAGGTGCTGGGGCGCAGCGTGTTCCTGCCGGTCGGCGAGCAGCCCTACCAGCTGACCCTGCCGCCGCACAGCTTCTTCTGGTTCGAGATGCCACCGCCGGAAAGTGATATCGGCGATGTGACGCAAGCGAGCCATCCCGAACTCGTCACCCTGGTCATGCCGCATGGCTGGGCGGATTTGTCCGGCCGGCACAACCTGCCGCAGCTCGAACGCGACGTGATCCCGGGCTTTCTGCCGCGGCAGCGTTGGTTCGCGGCAAAGGACCGGAAGCTCGAAGCGGCATGGCTGCTGGCCTATGGCGAGATCGCCGCGCCGGCGACGGAAGACAGCAGCAACGACTCTCGCAGCTACTTGATCGCCGTCGTTCAGGCGCAGCTCGCGAATGACGAGCCGCAGCTATATCTGCTGCCGCTCGCTGCCCTGTGGGGATCGGCGGGGAGCGAGCTGCGGCAGAATCTGCAGGCGGCGACCTTGGCCGAGTTGCGCCAGTCGCGCCGCGAAGGGGCACTCGTCGACGCGGTGGCGCGAGACGGCTTTGGACTGGCGCTGTTCGAGGCAATCCAGCGCGAGAGGAGCGTGCCGCTTCGCGACGCCGCCGGCGCGTCTGGGGAATTGCGGTTCCGCCCGACCTCGCTGTTTGCCGAGACGCCGCTGCCGGAGCGGCTTGTCGCGCGCCGCCTGGATGCCGAGCAGTCGAACAGCTCCGTCTTGTATGAGGATTACGCGCTGCTGAAGCTCTATCGGCGGCTGCAGCCCGGGCCGCATCCGGAAGTCGAGATGAGCCGCTTTCTCGTCGAGCGCGCCGGGTTTGCGAATACGCCGAAGCCGCTGGCGACACTCGAGCTGACATTGCCGGGGGCGCCGGCCGAGGAGACCTGTGCGGCGGGCGTGCTGTTCGGGTTCGTGCGCAATCAGGGCGATGGCTGGACATTGGCGCTCGATTATCTGACCCGCTATCTCGACGACGCCCTCAACGAGGCGGCGCCCGGCGCGACGGCCCCGGGGCGCACCGCCGAGCGGCCCGACCCCGACCATTTCTTTTTGGCGCTGGCGCGGCAGCTCGGGCTGCGCTTGGCGCAGATGCACCGCGCGCTCGCCGAGCGCGCCGGCGACGATCCCGCCTTCGCGCCCGAGCCGATCACGCGCCAGGATCTCGCCGAGTGGCGTCAGACGCTGGAGGAGAACGCCGAGCGGATGCTGGCGCGTCTCGAACGCGGCCAGGCGGGGCTACCGGAAGCAGCGCGCAGCCTCGCCGACACGCTGACCGGGGCCGGGCCGCAGCTGTTCCGCGCGATCCGCGCACTGGTCCCGGACGAGATTGTCGCGACAAAGACGCGCTATCACGGCGACCTGCACCTCGCGCAGGTCATCGCGGTGCAGAACGATTTCTTTTTCATCGATTTCGAGGGCGAGCCGGGACGGCCCCTCGCGGCGCGCCGGCGTAAGAGCTCGCCGTTGCGCGACGTCGCCGGCATGATCCGCTCCTTCGATTACGCCGCGACGGCGGCGGTGCGCGAGCTTGGCGAGGCCCGTCCGGCGGCGGTGCCGCGCATGGATATGCTTGCCGAAGCCTGGCGGCAGCGTGCGATCGACGGGTTCCGCGCCGCCTACCGGAAGGCGATGCGCGGCTGCCCGTCCTATCCGGCGAGCAAATTGCAAGCGAAAGCGCTCATCGATTTGTTCACGCTCGAAAAGGCCGTCTACGAAGTCTCCTACGAGCTCGCGAACCGGCCGGCCTGGGCGGCGATCCCGTTGAACGGGATCCTGCGCGTTGTCGAGAAGGTGACCGGGGCGGCGCCGGTCAGGGACGAACATGCCGCACCGCCCTAGCCGCGAGGTCGAGGCGCTTGTCGCCGGACGCCACGGCGACCCGTTCGCGTTTCTCGGCATGCACAAGGCCTCAGCCGGGGTCTATGTGCGAGCGATGCTGCCCGATGCGGAACGGATGGCGGTCATCGACACGGCGAGCGGCGAGATCGTCGCCCAAGGTGAACGCATCCACCCCGCCGGGTTCTTTGTCGCCAGCATGCCGGACCGCAACGCGCCGTTCCGCTACCGTCTGCGGGTGTGGCGCGGCGGGCATTGGCACGACTTCGACGACATCTACCGTTTTCCGCCGGTGCTCGGAGAACTCGACGTCCACCTGCTCGTCGAGGGCAACCATCTCGCGAGCTATCAGAAGCTTGGGGCGCACGCGGTGTTGCATGACGGCGTCGAAGGGGTCGCGTTCGCGGTCTGGGCGCCGAACGCGCAGCGGGTCAGCCTCGTCGGCGATTTCAATGCCTGGGACGGCCGCCGCATGCCGATGCGCAAGCGCCATGCCGGCGGGTTCTGGGAGCTTTTCGTGCCGGGGCTGCGCCCAGGGCATCTCTACAAATACGAGCTTCTCGGCGCCCACGGCGAATTATTGCCGCTGAAAGCCGATCCGCATGCCGAGCGCGCCGAGCATCCGCCCGGCACCGCCTCGGTTGTCGCCAACCCATCGCGCCATGTCTGGCAGGATGGCGGTTGGATGAATGCGCGGGCGCAGCGCAACGACCGCGAGGCGCCGATCGCGATTTACGAGGTGCATCTCGGCTCGTGGCGCCGACCGGAGCAGGGCCGCTATCTGAGTTATCGCGAATTGGCCGAGCAACTCGTGCCCTATGTCGCCGATCTCGGCTTCACCCATATCGAGGTGATGCCGATCACGGAATACCCGTTCGACGGCTCCTGGGGCTATCAGCCGATCTCGTTATTCGCGCCGACCTCCCGGCATGGCGGGCCGGACGATTGCCGCGCCTTTATCGATGCGTGCCACCGCGCCGGGCTTGGCCTGTGGCTCGACTGGGTGCCGGGGCATTTCCCGACCGATGCTCACGGGCTCGGCCGGTTCGACGGCACCGCGCTTTACGAGCATGCCGATCCGCGACAGGGGCTGCACCGCGACTGGAACACGCTGATCTACAATTACGGGCGCCGCGAGGTCACCAATTTCCTATTGTCGAGCGCGCTCTACTGGATGCGCGAGTATCATATCGACGGGCTCAGGGTCGATGCCGTCGCCTCGATGCTCTATCTCGATTACAGCCGCAACGCCGGCGAGTGGATCCCCAATCTGTTCGGCGGGCGCGAGAACCTCGATGCGATCGCGTTTCTACGGCGCATGAACGAGCTGGTGTTCGGGGAGCAGACCGGCGCGACGACGGCGGCCGAGGAATCGACTGCCTGGCCGATGGTGTCGCGCCCGGTTTATGTCGGCGGGCTCGGTTTCGGGTTCAAATGGAACATGGGGTGGATGCACGACACGCTCCGCTACATGTCGATGGACCCGATCCACCGCAAATACCATCACAACGACATGACCTTTGGGCTGCTCTATGCCTTCCACGAAAACTTTATCCTGCCGTTGAGCCACGATGAGGTCGTGCATGGCAAGGGGTCGCTGCTCGGCCGGATGCCCGGCGACCGCTGGCAGCGCTTCGCCAATCTGCGGGCATATTTTGCTTTCATGTGGACGCATCCGGGTAAGAAGTTGTTGTTCATGGGCGGAGAGTTCGGGCAGGAGCACGAGTGGAACCACGACAGCAGCCTCGATTGGCGATCCCTCGCCGATCCGTTTCACGCGGGGGTGCAGGCGCTCATGCGCGATCTGAACCGGCTCTACCGCGCGACCCCTGCGTTCTACCGGCTCGATTGCGAGCCCCAGGGCTTTGCCTGGATCGACGCCGCCAACGGTGCCGAGAGCGTCCTCTCCTATCTGCGGCGGGGACGCGAGGAGCACGAGTTGGCCGTTATCGTGTGCAATTTCACACCGGTGCCGCGCCACGACTACCGCATCGGCGTGCCGCGCCCGGGCCATTACCGCGAGCGCATCAACACCGATGCGCCGATCTATTGTGGCAGCGGCGTCGGGAACGCCGGTGGGATCGATGCCGAGCCGCACCCAATGCACGGCCATGCCTATTCACTACAGCTGAATTTGCCGCCGCTCGGAGTGCTGATCTTCACGCTCGAGCCGTGACAATCGCAAGGGCCGCAGGATGGGTCGACCGCAGCGAAACCCATCGCGCTCCCCACCGGTCAGACGGTGATGGGTGTCGCGCCACTCAACCCATCGTACGAAGCCGCGCCCTTGAGGCGTCCTGATGCCGCCGACAAAGGTCTGGCCCGGACAACCTTACCCGCTCGGTGCGAGCTGGGACGGCAAGGGGGTCAATTTCGCGCTGTTCTCGGCTCATGCCGAAAAGGTCGAGCTGTGCCTGTTCGACCGCTCGGGTCAATACGAGGAGTCGCGCATCGAACTTCCCGAATATACCGACGAGGTATGGCACTGCTATCTACCGGAAATGCGGCCTGACCAGCTCTACGGCTATCGCGTCTACGGCCCCTACGATCCCGCCGCCGGGCACCGCTTCAACCCGAACAAATTGCTGCTCGATCCCTATGCGAAAGCGATTGCGGGGCAGGTGCGGTGGAGCGACGTCGTCTACGGTTATCGGGTCGGCAGCCCGCGCGAAGACCTCGCTTTCGACCGCCGCGACAGTGCCCGTCACGTGCCGAAATGCCGGGTCGTCGAGACCGCCTTCACCTGGAACGATGACCGCCAGCCGCACACGTCCTGGGAGGAGACGATCATCCTCGAAATGCATGTGCGCGGCTTCACGATCAAGCATCCTGCGGTCGATATGCACCAGCGCGGCACCTTTGCCGCGCTCGCCGCGCCTACGGTCATCGATTATCTTGTCGAGCTCGGCATCACGGCGATCGAGTTTCTGCCGGTGCATGCCGCGGTCAGTGACCGTCACCTCGTAAGCCGCGGGCTATCGAATTACTGGGGCTACAACACGATCGGGTTCTTCGCGCCGGATCCGCGCTTTCTGCCGGGCGGCGCGATCGCCGAGTTCAAGACAGCGGTCAAGCGTCTGCACGAAGCCGGTATCGAAGTCATCCTCGATGTCGTCTACAACCATACCGGCGAGGGGAATCACCTCGGGCCGACATTGTCGTTCCGCGGCATCGACAATCTTTCGTATTACCGGCTGCAGGACGACCGGCGCTTCTATCAGGACTTCACCGGCACCGGCAACACGCTCAATCTCGATCATCCGCGCGTCCTGCAGATGGTGATGGATTCGCTGCGCTATTGGGCGCTCGAAATGCATGTCGACGGCTTCCGCTTTGACCTCACTACGACATTGGCGCGCGAGAACGGCGAATACGGCCAAGGCGCCGCGTTTTTCGACGCGATCAGCCAAGACCCCGCGATGGCGCGGGTCAAGCTGATTGCCGAGCCGTGGGATGTCGGCCCCTACGGCTATCAGCTCGGGAATATGCCGCCGGGTTGGGCCGAGTGGAACGCGCAGTACCGGGATACGGTGCGCCGCTTCTGGAAGGGCGATAAGGGGCTGGTATCTGAGATCGCTTCGCGCGTCGCGGGGTCATCCGACATCTTCGGCTATCGCGGCCGACGCCCGTGGTCGAGCATCAACTTCCTCACCGCGCATGACGGTTTCACATTGCAGGATCTCGTCAGCTACAACGAAAAGCACAACGAGGCGAACGGCGAGGATAACCGCGACGGCCACGACCCGAACTTTAGCTGGAACACCGGCGTCGAAGGGCCGAGTGAGGATCCTGCGATCGTCAGCCTGCGCGACCAGCAGAAGCGCAACCTGCTCGCGACATTGCTGTTGTCATTGGGCGTCCCGATGCTGCTCGCCGGTGACGAATTTGGGCACACGCAGGGCGGCAACAACAACGCCTATTGCCTGGACAACGAAATCTCCTGGCTGGAATGGGAGAACATTCGCCCGGAAGACGAAGCATTGCGCGAATTCGTCCGCTATCTCGTGCATCTGCGCCGGCGGCACCGGGTGTTTTCGCGGCCGCGCTTCTTCCGCGGCGAGGTCGTGTCGGAAGCCGGGCTCAAGGACATCACCTGGGTAACCCCGGACGGGATCGAGGTCACCGGCGAGTATTGGGGCAATGAGTCGGCCCTGTCGCTTGGTTACGTGCTGGGCGGTGCCGCCGGCGAGTTCTATACGCGCGGCGGACAGCGCGATATCGACGAGAGCTTTCTCGTCATGATGAATGCCTATTACGGCGATCTCGATTTTCGCTTTCCGCGGCTCTCGACCCCGCTCCTTTGGGAAGCACTCGTCGATACCGCCGAGCCCAGCGGATTGGCGAAAGACGGCCGGCTGTGGCAGCCGGGTGAGGTGTACCAATTGCGCGGCCATTCCTTCGCGCTCTTTATCAATCGCGCGCCGGAGGCGCCGGCGATCGCGCGGGAGGAGGAGGTGCTAACAGACTTCGACTGCACCGGGCCGAAGGCGGATCAGGATGCGCCGCCATCATAAGCTGCCGTTTGGCACCGAGCTAACCGCGGATGGCGTCCGCTTCCGCCTCTGGGCGCCGCGCGCTCACAAAGTCGAGTTGTTGCTGGAAGCTCCGGCGATCCCGGCGCTGCCGATGGTCGCGGAGCCGGACGGCTGGTTTTCGCTGACGACTGGGAAGGCTGGCGCGGGCTCGCGCTACCGCTATTCGGTCGATGGCGCGCCCTATCCCGATCCGGCGTCACGCTATCAGCCCGACAGCGTGCATGGCGCCAGCGAGGTCATCGACCCGGCGGCTTACGAATGGCGCGATGCCGGATGGAATGGCCGGCCGTGGCACGAACTGGTGATCTATGAGCTGCATCTCGGAGCCTTTTCGGAGCGTGGTGACTTTACCGGCGCGATCGCGCATCTCGATCATCTCGTTGAGCTCGGCGTTACCGCGATCGAATTGATGCCGATCGCCGAATGTCCGGGGCGCCGTAATTGGGGATATGACGGCGTCCAATGGTTCGCACCCAGCGCGCGCTATGGCCGGCCGGAGGCTCTGAAGGCGCTTATCGATGAATGTCACGCGCGCGGCATCGCGGTATTCCTCGATGTCGTCTACAATCATTTCGGCCCGGAAGGGAATTACCTCCACGCGATCGCGCCCGATTTCTTCACCGAGCGGCACCACACGCCCTGGGGCGCGGCGATTAATTATGACGGGCCGCGCTCGCGGCCGGTGCGCGATTTCGTAGTGCACAACGTTCTCTACTGGCTCGAGGAATTTCACCTGGACGGGCTGCGCCTCGATGCCGTGCATGCCATTCTCGATCAGAGCGCGCCCGATATCCTGACCGAACTGGCGGAGACGGTTCGCCGGCATATCACGGACCGTCCCGTTCATCTGGTCCTCGAAAACGACCGCAACGAGGCGCGGCGGCTCGCGCGCGATTATGCGGCGCAGTGGAATGACGATCTGCATCACGCGCTGCATGTTCTGCTGACCGGCGAGGCGCGGGGATATTACGGCGATTACGCCGAGCGCCCGATCGAGCAGCTCGGGCGCGCCCTCGCCACCGGTTTCGCCTATCAGGGCGAGCCCTCCGAACATCGCCACGGCCATCCGCGCGGCGAGTCGTCGGCCCATCTGCCGGCGACCGTTTTCGTCTCGTTTCTGCAGAACCATGACCAGATCGGCAACACGCCGTTTGGCACGCGGATCGGGGCGAACGCGCCGGAGCCGCTGGTGCATGCGGCGGCCGTGATCGTGCTGCTGTCGCCCGAGATCCCGCTTCTGTTCATGGGCGAGGAATGGGCGAGCCGACGGCCCTTTCCCTTCTTCTGCGATTTCGGGCCACCGCTCGACGGGGCGGTCCGTGAGGGAAGACGGCGAGAGTTCGCGCACTACCCCGAATTCGCCGATCCGGAAGCGCAGCGGCACATCCCCGATCCAACCGCCGAGGCGACGTTTGCTGCGGCGCGGCTTGACTGGTCGGAGCCCCGCGAGCCGGAGCACGCATCCTGGCTTGAGCGGTATCGCAAGCTTCTGACGATCCGCCATCGCGAGATCGTGCCGCGACTCGACGGCATCACGCCGGGCGGTGAATACGAGCTGCTCGGGCAAACGGCATTGCGGGTTGCGTGGCGGCTCGGCGACGGGACACGGCTCGTGCTGCTGGCCAATTTCGCCGACGCGCCTTTCGCTATGCCGGAGTCCGTCTCCGACGGCCGGCTGCTCTATAGCTCCGGTGAGCCGCCCGGCGACGAGATGCCACCGCAATGCGCGGTGTTCTATCTCCTGATGCCGCGATGAGCCGGCTCGACGAATTGCGCCATGTCGCCGGTCTGATCGGCATTCAGATGCGGCATGTCGATGCGCTCGGCGTCTGGCATGAGCCGAGCGAGGACACCCTCGCCGCGCTGATCGGCGCTTTCGGCCTGCCTGCCGACCCCAAACAGGCCGCCGATCAGCTCGCCACCGAGAACGCCGCGGCGCCCTTTGGTCTTTCGCCGGTGCAGATCGTCGCGCAGGAGGCCACCGATGCGGCGGTGTCTCTCCGTCTCCCCAATGGCAGCAACTCCGTCGAATGGCACTGCCGTTTCGAGGACGGCACGGGAGTGTCCGGACGGAGCGACGCGGCGGCCCTTCACCTGCCCCCGGCATTGCCGCCGTCGTGTCACTTGCCCGAGGCGCTGCAGCCGGGCCGGCGCAATTGGGGTCTGACAACGCAGCTCTACGGATTGCGCAGCGCGCGCGATTGGGGGATCGGCGATTTCACCGATTTGGCTTGGCTGGCACGCGCCGCGGGGCGGCTTGGCGCGGCGACGGTCGGCATCAATCCGCTGCACGCGCTGTTCGCCGCCGAGCCGCGCCATTTCAGCCCGTATTCACCGTCCAGCCGGATCTGGCTCAACGCGCTCTACATCGATGTCACCGCGGTCCCGGGCTTTGTCGGAGACAGCGCGGTCCGCGCGCTCGCGGCGCAAGCCGATATCGAGGCGGCTCGGGCCAGCGAGCTCGTCGATTACCATGCCGTCGCGGGTTTG
>Ga0209808_1000781_pt1 | contig 15961 bp, 14 predicted proteins | sample GraSoiAngelo_157_FD_186171 | JGI IMG/M metagenome (GOLD analysis project Ga0209808, IMG submission 186171) | Grasslands soil microbial communities from the Angelo Coastal Reserve, California, USA - 14_1009_16_20cm (SPAdes) (version 2) | ecosystem: Environmental > Terrestrial > Soil > Grasslands ... | reverse complement strand
CCATTTGTTGATGACAATGACGACAGAGCGGCTGGACTCCTCCGCATAGCTGGCGATTTGCGCATCGCCTTGTGTGACGCCCTGCTCGCCGTCGACGACGAGTAGCGCCACGTCACAGCGCTCCAGCCCGCGGCGGGCCATCACCACGCTGAGCTTTTCCGCGACCAGCGTGGTTTTGCCCTTGCGGCGAATTCCGGCAGTATCCACAAAACGATACTCACGGCCATCACGCGTGATTTCCGTATCCACATTGTCCATGGTTGTGCCGGGGATGGGCGAAACGATGGAGCGTTCCTCGCCAACGATACGGTTCAACAGAGTGGATTTGCCGACGTTGGGCCGGCCGATGATGGCGACCTCGATGATGTCCGGTTGTTTTTCTTCCTCGCCGGATGCGATGACGCTGACCTCCGCTAGCGCGGCGTCCAGCAAATCGTCCACGCCCGTGCCGTGCTCGGCGGCAATAGGAAATACCGGCGCGCCGATGCGATGAAAAACGCCGGCGTTCGATTCTTGCGAGACGGAGTCCACTTTATTTACGGCGATGAAAAACGGCTTGCCGGTGGTGCGCAGAAGCCGCGCTAGTTCTTCGTCGAGGGGCGTGAGGCCCGCCTGGCTATCAACCACCAGAACGAGGAGCGCCGCTTTCTTGATGGCTACATGCGCCTGGCGCAGGATTTCCTGAGGAATAAAGGCTTTGTCGTCCGGCACGATGCCGCCGGTGTCGACGACTTCCAGCGCCCGGCCGCGCCATTCGGCCCTGCCGTAGATGCGATCGCGGGTAATACCCGGCTCATTGGTGACAATGGCGCGGCGCGTGCCAGTCAAACGGTTGAAGAGCGTGGACTTGCCCACGTTGGGGCGACCGACGATAACGAGCGAGGGGAGCAGATCGGGCATAGGTTCCTAAGCGGTGCACTCTACGGGTGCTGCAGAGCGTCGAGCAATCTTTCAATGTAGCGCATTCCCGGTCGTGCAGATAGGGGAGCCGATCTGCCAGGGATGCGCCTGACGAGCACCCCCTCCCCCCGGCCTTTTTTCACAAGTGTTCATTCCAAAGGGAGTTAAAGTCCTTTGTTTTGACGCAAAGACTTACGTTGCACCAAAATTGTGCAACTGGCTGGTAAATCTGAAGTTGGGCGGTGGACGTTGAACAGACGTAAGAGATTAACGACAACTATATCTAACCCGCAGTGTACCTGAGAAATAGCAATCTGTCAAGGGAAAGATGGGAGTGAGCTTGGGAAATCTCCCTCAACCGAGAACCAAACCTCGTCCGGCTGGGGGCCAAAGAAAGAAACGTTGACAACCAACCATATTTCTGCAAATATCGAAATATGGAAAACGGGTCAAACAAAAAGCGGGCGGAGCGGGTGGCGAAATACGCCGATATGTTCTCCGCGATGGGGACGGAACCGCGGCTACGGATCATGCAGTTGCTCTTGTCGGCGCATCCGGAGGGGCTGGTGGTGGGGGACATCCAGGGAGAACTGGAAATTCCGAATTCGACGCTTTCGCATCATTTGGAGAAGCTGAAGAACGAAGGGCTGGTGAACGTGCAGCGGGAAAGCACGTTCTTGCGGCATACGGCGAATACAGAAGCGCTACAGGAATTGCTGCAGTTTCTCTATTCGGAGTGCTGCACGCGGAACAAGGCGTTGAAGCCGCAGGATATTGTGGAAGTGTGCGGGTAACGCGAGGCGGAAAATGGAAAAGCGAAACTGGAAAATTCAAATTGGAAGATCGAAACGCGAACAATCCGAAGCTGAGGGTCGATTTAGAGTCGAAATATAATATGGAGATGAAAAATTCCGGCAGGACATTGGGAGGCCAGCATGGACAGCGTTGACGGTACAAGCATCAAGGAAATTGTTAAGGAAAAATACGGGCAGGCGGCGCTACGGGGGAAGAGCGGAAGTTGTTGCGGAACGGCGGACGCAAGTGGGACGAGTTGCGATCCAATCACTTCGAATCTCTATGACGCGACGCAAATGCAGCAAGTTCCGGGGGAAGCGCTGCAAGCTTCGCTTGGCTGTGGAAATCCAACCGCGCTCGCGAAATTAAACTCGGGTGAAGTCGTTCTTGACCTCGGCTCCGGTGGAGGGATCGATGTTTTGCTTTCCGCGAAGCGCGTTGGACCGACAGGCAAGGCATACGGTCTGGACATGACGGATGAAATGCTGGCGCTGGCGAATGAGAACAAGCGCAAGGCGGGCGCGGAAAACGTCGAGTTCCTGCGCGGAGAGATTGAGCACATTCCTCTGCCGGACAATTCGGTGGACGTGATCATCTCGAACTGCGTGATCAATCTTTCCGCCGACAAGGACCAAGTGTTGAGAGAGGCTTTTCGCGTGCTCAAGCCGGGCGGGAGAATGGCCGTTTCCGATGTGGTGACGCGAGGGGAAGTGGATGCGCAGATCCGGCAAAACGTATTGCTGTGGGTAGGGTGCGTGGCAGGAGCGCTTGAAGAAAACGAGTATCGCGACAAGCTCGCGTCCGCTGGTTTCGAGCAGGTGGAGATTGCGCCGACGCGCATTTACCGCGTGGAAGACGCGCGCGAGTTCCTGACGGAAAAAGGCCTGGATGTGGATTCGCTCGCGCCGCAAGTGGATGGAAAATTCATGAGCGCGTTTGTGCGGGCGACGAAGGCGAAGTCCGCGAAAAAGACGGACGCCTGTTGCGCGCCGACGTGCTGCCAGTGAGAGCGAGAGAGCTTGCGCACCGCGTCCAAACATTAAGTTGCTGAAACGTTTGAAGTTGAGATTCTTTCCGACAGGAGCCGGAATCTTCGATCGGGCATCCTCGTCGGATGCCTCAGAATGACAGGTCTGCTCTATTGGCATCTTGCTGAACGACGACGACAATGCAGGCACCCTACAACGTTCTGTTTCTGTGCACGGGGAATTCGGTGCGTTCCATCATGGCCGAGGCCATTCTCAACGGCAAAGGCCGACCCGTTTTCACGGCTTACAGCGCGGGGAGCCACCCACGGGGTGTTGTAAGTCCCGAGGCGCTGCAGCAGATCAGCCGGGCGCATTTGCCGACAGATGGCTTGCGAAGCAAAAGCTGGGAGGACTTCGCAAAACCCCGCGCGCCAAAGATGGATTTCATCTTCACCGTTTGCGATAGCGCGGCGCGGGAAACTTGCCCGGTCTGGCCGGGGCAGCCAATGACGGCGCACTGGGGCGTTGCCGATCCGGGAGCGACTCAAGGCACGCAGGAGCAAGTCGAACGTGCGTTTCGCGAAGCGTATTTGATTCTCGAAAGACGAATCAGCCTGTTCCTAAGCCTGCCTCTATCGAGTCTCGACAAACTGGCGATCCAAAAAGAAATCAGCCGGATCGGCAATCAGTAAGCCAAATCACTCGCCCTTCACCACGCGTAACGACAGATTTTCCTGTGACTCCGTTGAGATGGCAGGCTCGACTTTAGCTTGGGTGGCTAGTCTGATAGAGTGCTGGCACTTAGGCTCGATTCGTCGCTGGCCTCTGTCTGTGCTTTGACCAACTTTAGGAAGAAGAGCGGCCCGCATGGGAAGGCGGGCCCTACGCGGAAAACCTCCAGCAATATTGCTGGAAGGGGGCCGAAAGAGCAAAGATCGGGGCTTCGGAACATCGAGCTGGGGTGTAAAGGCAAGAATACAGAGGGTTTAGGGGTACAAGTATTAGCGGAGCGGGATTTGCAATGTGTAATATTTGCAGGTTCCCGCGCGTACTAGTCTATGGAAACGCTGAGACCAGGCCGGATGAGCGCGCCGGGAATTAAGGAACCGACGGAGGCGATTGCCCGTGCCAGGGCGGGTGACGCCGAGGCCTGGGGCGAACTTTACCGGGATTACGCACCCGCGATATTCCGGTTCTGCAGGCGTGCCTTACCGACGCGTGAAGATGCCGAAGACGCCACGATGGAAATTTTCATGAAATTGAAGGGCAAGCTGACGCAGTACGATACGACGCGGTCGTTCTCCGCCTGGCTTTACAAGGTGGCTGCGAACCACTGCTGGGATATTTTGCGGCGGCGGAAGATTCGCCAGGACAAGGAAACGGACGATCTCGATAACGTCCCACTAGAGCATCCGGACCCCAGCCAGCTGGATCAACTGATCGAACAGCGCAGCAGCGAAGAAGTGCGCAAGGCGCTTGAAAAACTGGGCAGACGGGCGCGCATGGCATTGGTGATGCGCTACTACTCGGATATGAGCTACGACGAAATTGCGGATGCGCTGGGAGTGCGGCGCGCCTTTGTAGGCGTGGTGTTGCTGCGTGCCCGGCACGAACTGCGGCAAGCGCTGGAAGGCAACACGGCGCTGGCGGCGGGAGGGGCTTCATGAGCGAAAAACCGGGAGAAAAAGTGAAGCATCTGGACGAAATGACGCTCTTGTTGTACATCGAGCGCCAACTGGATCGCGTCCGCGGGCTGGAAGTTTCCGCGCACACCCAGGAATGCGACACCTGCCGCACGTTGCTGCGGGCGCTGGAGCGCGAATCGCGGCTGCTGACTCGCGCAATGCTCGAAGAAGACGAGCCATTGCCCTCGCGACTGGCGCAATTTCAGGAACGGGCGCGCAAGTCGATGCAATGGATTTGGGGACTAGTTTTAGGGCTGGCGGCGACGGGAGCCTACGCACTTTACACGACATATGTCGTGCCTTGGGAGCTGAAACTGGAGGAAGCGGGATTCGGGGGGTCGAACCTGCTGAGCTTGCTGATCTTTCAGGGCGCAATGTGGAAAGGATGGCAATCCATGATCACACTCCTCGAGGTGCTGGCGATGGTGACGCTGGCGGGACTGGGAGCCATGTTCTTCCGCCGGCGGATCCGGCGCGGTTCGGCCCTGGCGCTGGTCTTCGCGGGATTGTGCACGGTGCTGGCAATGCCGACGGGGGCTTCAGCGACGGAGTTTCGCCATGAAGAGCGGCTGACGATCGCAAAAGACGAGGTCATCCACACTGATTTGTTTGCTGCCGGTGGTCGAATCCGCATGGAAGGCACCATCGAAGGTGACTTGGTGGTAGCGGGCGGGGACGTCGAAATATCCGGTCATGTTCTGGGCGATGTGATTTCCTCGTCGGGAACGTTGCGGATACCGGGCCACGTGGACGGGAATATCCGAAGCTACGCGGGAAACCTGACGTTGAAAGGAACGGTCGGCCGGAACCTCATGATATTTGGCGGCGACGTCAATATAGACAAAGACGCCAAAATCGGCGGGAGCCTCACCTCATTTACCGGGCGTGAATCCATCGATGGTCACGTGAAGCGGGATGTGCTGGCCATGGGCGGGCAGATCACCATCACCGGAGCGATTGGGGGCTCCGCGAAGATCAAGAGCGGAGAGCTGATTATCGATTCGTCCGCGGAAGTCGGCGGCCCGATTGATTTCACGGGAGACAAACCGCCGCAAGTTTCCTCCGGAGCCAAACTGGCTTCCCCCGTTCATTTTGAAAAGATGAAGCACGGCGATGACTACCGGACGGTGCACTACTACGTCTGGCAGATCATTTGGGCGGCGGCGTTTATTTTGTTTGGGCTGGTGCTGTTCGCGGCGATGCCGAATTTTTCGCAGGACGCGGTGAAATCGGCGGAGCAGTACGGCGCGTCGGCGGGCTTGGGTGTGCTGGTGCTGTTTGGCGTGCCGATCGCGGCGTGTATCGCGTGCATCACCGTGGTGGGGATATTCATCGGAATCTCAACGCTATTCCTGTGGTATGCGTCGCTCTATTTCGCGCAGATCATCGTGGGCGCAGTGATTGGACAGTGGCTGATGGGCCGCACGAGCGAGCTTTGGCCGCTGATCGGGCGAATGACCGTGGGGGTGGTGATTGTCCGGCTGTGCACGACGATTCCACATGTGGGCGGCTGGGTGAAATTCGCAGCCATTCTTTGGGGCATCGGCGCGATTTCACTGGCGGTATACCGGCGTTTCCAACCGGTGATTGCCCCAAACATGCCGTCCGCGCCCTACACGCCGCCGATTCCTCCGAATACGACAGTGAGCGGGCCACTGCCGGCGTGAGAAGCAGTTAAGAGTTCTTAGTTTTTAGTTGTTGGAGGGGCTGAGACTGCAAGCTTGCGAGAGTCATAGCTTCATTATGTAGAAAGATTGCGGGCCGGTCTGAGAAAGCTCAGGCCGGCCCGTTGCCTTTTGCGGAGGCGGAGAAATGCTCAGGTTAGTCCTGGCGAACTTTGGCGGCGAAGAAGGCGGGGCTCGCTGTATTGCCGACGTTCTCAAGAAAGAGCGCACGAACGGAAACGGGCTTTACAATGATTCCGCTACCGTCCGTCACTCCGTCAAAGTTGGTTACACCCTGTGTTCCTGGTGTACCCACAAACAACTGGACTGCAAGTTGGCTAGAAGAGGCGAAGTTAAAGTAGGAGGGTAAGGCGGTCACGTTGAGAAGCTGAGTCGTAGACGAGACTGCGGAAGCTGTTAGACGCGACCAACGCAGGGTAACCGTATCCACGGTTACTATGGCGGGGGTAGTGCCGATGGCGGCCACGAACGCCGTGGGATGAACGGCCATGGTCTGGCCCGGATGTATTGCCGAGGTATCGGACTGGTTCTGGAACAAGCCCAGGTTGCCGACAGGTACAGCGAGGCCCTTGGTGTCGACGAAGAAGGGTTGGGCAATGGGGTTTGTGGAGATATTTACGGTGAGAAGATCTCCGGTCTTGAGTCCGCTGATGAGGGAGTTGGTGGCGAGCTGAACCTTATCGGTGACGGTGATGACAAATTGCGTAGGAGTGTTGACGGCGTTGACGATACCTTCGACGAAGTCTTGTTGGGTTTGATTCAGGGGCTCGAATTCCTTGAGATCGAACGTTCCATCCGATTTTAGGAAGGCGTCGACGCTGGCGATCTGACCGCTGGCGACGCAGGCGATACTGGCTGGAGCCGAGCAACGCGTGCCATCGGGGCTATGGTCGAAGAACGTGGCCGAGGTACTGGTGGTGGCGAGCACGCCGCGAGTTGGAGAAGTAATGGTGACGGAACTGCCGTTAATTGCAACCACACCGGAGAAATCCTCGATGAGATCAAGTTGATTGGCGCCGAGATTGGCGTTCGTTTTCGGCAGAGCGACGGCGCTCAAGACGCCGGGGTTAGGCGAGGAAGGATTAAAGTTTACGGATAGGGCTCCCCCCGAAAGAGAGATGGCGTTTTTCAAGTTGAAGTCGATACCGATGCCCTGTTGGCCCATGGAATTAACAGTGAAGGTAAAGGAGCCGATGGTCGGCGTGCCGGACGCCGTAAGGTTCGCCGCGCAGACGGCGCTCCTCGGACACATCGCGGTGCCGACCGCGATCGCGGAGGGAGTGTCGTTGAGGAACGTGATTTCGGGATTGGCGAGCGCGACTTGCACGGTGTGGGCCCCCGCCACCACATTGGGGAGGGTACCGAGGAAGGCGGTGTCAGATTGGAGCCGCATCAAATCGACGACGGACGGCGAGGGGTTCAGTGTTTGCGCCGTTCCGCTGGCTGGAGTCAGGGTGATGCCAGTAATCGAGACATTGAACGAAAGGATTGCGGGATTTGTCGGCAGGGTGTCAGCTACTAGAGTAAAGCTCACCGTGGCGTTGCCGCCTCCGCCCCCGCCTCCTCCTCCGGTCTTTCTATGAAGGTTGCAGGAGGAAAGGGCGAAACAAGAGAGGACAACCAGGAAAAACAAAGGCTTGTTGCGAGCCATCCAACACCCCACGGTAGGTCTGTCTGCGATTACCTTCTCTACTCTACCAAAAAGAAGGCATAAAAATTCCAAGTTGGATTTTACAGCGGAGAGAAGGGGAAGGCACTGCAAAAATGGGAAGCGTGTTCGAGAGCTGAATGTCTTGCAAGAAATGCGCTACCGTCTTTCGTCGCAGCGCGGGACGCGGCGAGCACCGGGGAAGGGTATGCTATCGTAACTGGACTCTTTATTTCGGCGGCGAGAGCAAAGGTGGATTTCTGAGCAAGCGCGTATCCAATTCGGCAGGGGAATCGCAAGTGGCTGCGCCTACTAACGAATCGGCGAGACCCTCAATGCACGAGGTGTTTGGCCCAGGAGGATTCCTCGAAAAGTGCATGGTGGCCGGTTTTGACCGCTCGACGGTCAGCTCCGACTACGAATACCGGCCGGCGCAACTGGAGATGGCGGAATTGGTGCACGATGCATTCGAATCGCATCATCACGCTATCGTGGAGGCCGGCACGGGCACGGGAAAGACGCTGGCGTATCTTTTGCCGGCGATTTGCAGCGGTCGGCGCGTGGTGATTTCCACGGCCACGAAATCGTTGCAAGAACAGCTCTACCAGAAGGACATTCCTTTTTTGCAAAAGCATTTCGCGCCGAACCTCAAAGTCGCGGTGATGAAGGGACGCGCGAATTTTCTGTGTATTTCAAAGCTGAATCAGATGTCCGACCAGGGGTTGCTGAAGGGGATGGAAGAGCTGGACGCCTTCCGCCAGATCAAGGACTGGGCGAAATTGACGGAAACCGGTGATCGCGCGGAACTCACCTTCCTACCGGATGATTCCGAACTCTGGGGAAAGCTGGACGCGCGAAGGGACACCTGCACGGGCAAGAACTGCCCGTCGTTCAATCCATGTTTTGTGACCGGCATGCACCAGCGCGCGCAGGAGGCTGACCTGATAATCGTCAATCACCATTTGTTCTTTGCGGACCTGGCGCTGAAGCAGGACGATTTCGGCAGCATCCTGCCGGAATATTCGGCGGTGGTTTTCGATGAAGCCCACGAGATGGAAGACGTGGCCAGCGATTATTTTGGGCGGCAAATTTCCAATTTCCGGTTCGAAGAGCTGGCGCGCGATGCGGATCAAACGCTGCGCCTATTGCATCTCGGCACGCCATCACTATTGCGAAAGACGCAGCGAATCCGGGAACGCAGCCGCGGCTTTTTCGAATTGTTTCCACCGCGCGACGGGCGATTCTCGTTCCTGCGGAATGAGCGCGAAGCGTTTCTGGAACAGAACCGCGAGGCTTACGATTCCCTGGCAACTTCGTTGAAAAGCATGGAGACGGAATTTGCGGCGCTCACGGCAAAGCCGGAGGAGCTGACACGCATCGCGCGACGGAGCTTCGAGCTGCGCCAGGAGCTTTCCTTTCTGCTCGAATCAAACGAAAGAAATTTCGTGTATTGGTACGAGCGCAGGAATAAAGGCGTCTTCCTGACGGCCACGCCAATCGACGTTAGCCAGATTTTGCGTGAGCGCCTATTCGAGCAATTTGACACCGTCATCCTGACTTCCGCAACGCTCACGGTTGGAGGACGCTTCGACTACATCCGGCAGCGACTGGGAATCGATCACGCCAAGGATCGCACTCTTCCGCCGGAGTTCGATTATCCCAAGCAGGCGCTGCTCTACCTGCCGCGAAAGATGCCGGACGTGCGCGACGCAGGGTTCCCTGCGAAGGCCGCGGACGAGATTGTGCAGTTGCTGGAGCTGACCCGCGGACGGGCATTTTGCCTGTTCACCAGCTATTCGCAGATGAATGATTTGTTCGAGCGAGTGCGTTCGCGCGTGTCCTTTCCGGTGATGTTGCAGGGCAGCGCGCCGCGCTCCGTGCTTTTGGAACGATTCAAGAACACGGAAGCGGCGGTGCTGTTCGCGACGGCAAGCTTCTGGCAGGGAGTGGATGTCCCAGGCGAGCAGCTGTCGTGCGTCATCGTCGACCGGCTCCCGTTTGCTGTGCCGAGTGACCCGATCGTGGCAGCGCGAGTGCGCGCTCTGCAGGACGACGGTCGTAACCCGTTTGCGGAATTCCAGGTGCCGCAGGCAGTGCTGTCGTTGAAGCAAGGATTTGGGCGCTTGATCCGGGCGAAGACAGACCGCGGCGTGCTTGCGCTGCTGGACACCCGACTTCAGCGCATGCCCTATGGTAAAATTTTCTTAGAGTCGCTGCCGCGATACGGCATTACGCACGAACTCGCCGATGTTGCCCGCTTTCTCGCTTCGAACGGCGCCTCCGGGCGGCTAGGTGCCAAATCGGCAAGTCCTTCCTGATGGGCCACGATCCAGGGAGATCCGCGGCAATGGTGTAGCGCAGTTCTGGAGAGACATGTTTCAAGTTAGCGTAGAAGAGACTTTTTCGGCGGGGCATGCCCTGCGCGGTTACCGGGGGAAGTGCGAGAACGTGCACGGCCACAATTATCGCGTGCGCGTGACGCTCGAGGGGCCGAAACTTGATTCAACCGGACTTCTGGTTGACTTCACGCAGCTCAAGGCGGTGATCCGCGAGATCATGGGCAAGCTCGACCACCAGTTCATGAACGATCTCGAGCATTTCAAGACCGTCAATCCTTCGGCGGAAAACGTGGCGAAATATTTTTACGATGAGGTCACGCGGCAATTGAAAGATCTGCCGCCGGGAGCGCGGGTTACGGACGTCATTCTGTGGGAGACGGATACCAGCCGGGCACAATACCGGCCTGGAGCCTAATGGTTGAGAGGTCGGTGAGCCGGTGAATCGAGCGTTTTTCATTATCCTGACTCCGGCCCTGCTCGTGGCTGCGGGCTACATTATCGCGTTGCGCTATATTGGATTAGCGCCAGGGTACTCACGGCTGGTTGTCGCGTCGATTCTTTTCTTCGGCATGATTTACTGGTTGTCGCAGCGGAGCGGACGCGAGACGAATTCCAAGCGGGTATAGATCGCGAAAGCCTCATAAAGCTGCGACAAAAGAGCAACAGCCGAGCCTGCGGAACTCCAAAGGTATGGTCATCACGGAAATTTTCAAGTCGATTCAGGGCGAAGGCACACGCGCTGGCCTGCCATGCATTTTCGTGCGCCTGACGGGCTGCAATCTGCGCTGTACGTGGTGCGACACCGCGTACGCTTTTCATGGCGGCAAGAAGATGAGCGTCGAGGAGGTTTTGGCGCGTGTCGATGAGCTGGCGGGACGGTGCGAGGGGATACCCGACGCGCAAGCCTCTGTTCCGTTAGTCGAATTGACCGGCGGGGAACCGCTGTTGCAGGAGGAGATTTATCCTCTCGCCGAAAAGCTGCTCGTGGGAAAGTATTCCGTCATGATCGAGACCAGCGGGGAGCGTTTCATAGGGCGGCTGCCGCGGGGAGTCGTCAAGATTATCGACGTAAAGTGCCCCGATTCCGGCGAGCCGGATACGTTCGACATGCGCAATCTCGAGGAGCTGTCCGAGAATGATGAAGTGAAGTTCGTGCTTTCCACGCGGCGCGACTATGAATTTGCGCGCGCTTTTACCTTGCGGCACGGCCTGGCACAACGCGTGAAACAGGTTTTGTTTTCGCCAGTGTTCGAAGATCCGCAAGGGAAGTGGCCGGGGCTCGAGCCGCGCATGCTCGTGGAATGGATTTTGGCGGATGGTCTGCCGGTGCGTTTAGGGCTGCAACTTCACAAATTTATTTGGGATCCGGCGACGAAGGGCGTTTGAGGCAAAGGAAGAAAAGGGAAAAGACTCGGCGGGAGTTGATAGGGTGGTGAAAGGCGTGGAGCAGAGGAAAGCGGTTGTGCTCTTGAGCGGAGGAATGGACTCCTGCGTGAGCGCGGCAATGGCGCGCGAACGCCACGGTGCGTCAAACATCGCCTTGCTCCACGCCAGTTATGGCCAGCGCACAGAGGAGCGCGAACGGCGCGCGTTCGACGAAATTGCGGATTTCTACGGCGTGGGCGATCGGCTTGTCGCGCACCTCGAACACTTTCGCGCGATTGGCGGTTCTGCGCTCACGGACAAGAGCATTTCTGTACCTGAGAATGAGTTGAGCGCGCCCGGCCCGGGCGGCAACGCGATTCCTGTAACCTACGTCCCTTTCCGGAATGCGCATTTTCTTTCGGTGGCGGTGAGCTGGGCGGAGGCGATTGGCGCAGGAGCGATTTATATAGGAGCGGTGGCGGAAGACAGCTCCGGTTATCCGGACTGTCGCCCGCAGTATTACCGTGCGTTCCAGGAGCTGATCCGCGTGGGCACGCGGCCGGAAACGCGGATCGAAATCGTTACGCCGGTCATCACATTGAAGAAAAGCGAGATTATCCGGCGAGGCATCGAACTGGGTGCCCCGCTGCATCTCACTTGGTCGTGCTACCAGAACGAAGATACCGCCTGCGGCGCTTGCGATAGTTGCCTGCTGCGGTTGCGCGCCTTTTCCGAAGCCGGCACGGCCGATCCTATCCCTTACCGAAGAACCGTTACCGCCGGGCGCTGAGCTTGGAATCGGCCCGCTTGAGAGAGATAATGGGGCGCACCTGGCCCAGATACTCCGGGCAGGGCTCCCCCCGTGAAAAAGGAGAATGCAGCATGAAGAGTATTCTTAAGTCGTGGGCGCTTGCCGCCATCCTGATGGTCGCGCTGGCAAGCGTGTTGGCACCGCGCGCTACGGCCCAAACTGGGTCGATTGCCGGCACGATCCTGGACGTGAATGGGAATCCCTGGCCGGAGGTTGTCATTCGCAGCGTAAGCGACCAGGGCGCTAAACAGGAAACCAAGACGGATAGCGCAGGCAAATATAATTTGCCGAACTTGCGCGCGGGCATTTACACCGTCTTTGTTGTATTTCCTCCGCCGAATGACAAACAAGCGCCCTACGAGGTCAAGTGCAGAGTGCAAAGCGGTGAGGAAGCCAAGGTCGATCTCAACTTCAAGGACATCGTCGCCAAACAGGGGAGCGCTGCCCAGGAACAGGTAAAAAAAGCTGAGGAGGCCAAGGCTAAGCTCGAAGGACTCAAAGCGCACTTCAACGCGGGCAACGCCCTCATCGATCAGGAGAAACAGGTAAAGGCCGATCTGCAGAAGGCGCCCGCGGACCAGCGCGATGCGCTGAAGCAGAAGTTGGCGGAGCTTTCCGATCAGGCCGTCAAGGAATTCCAGGACGCGTCGAAGAGCCTTGTGGAGAAGGATCCCAATGCGCACCTGGTGTGGTTCAAACTAGGAGAAGCCTACGATACCGCAGGTCGCAATGACGATGCAATCCAGGCATACCAGCAGGCCATCGGCGCCAAGCCCGACGTGCCAGGGTATTACAACAACTTGGGCAACGTTCTGGCTCGCGCCGGAAAAATCGAGGAAGCCAAGGCTGCTTACACCAAGAGCGCGGAGCTTGACCCGCCGAATGCCGCAACCGCGTGGCGCAACTTTGGCATCAGCCTGTACAACGCGAATCGGCTTGGCGACGCCGTCGAACCCTTGCAAAAATCCGCGGACCTCGAACCCAAGAATCCGCAAACCTGGTATCTGCTGGGAGCTTCGCTGGTCTATAAGATGACAACCAAGAAGGTGGGCGATAAGGAAGTCGTGCAGTTCGCGCCGGGAACGATCGAAGCCTACCAAAAGGCGGTCGAGCTAGACCCCAATGGTACTTGGGGCCAGCAGGCCAAGCAGGGGCTGGAACAGCTTCAGTTGATGGCTCCTGGCATCGATACCAAAGTCAACGTGAAGAAAAAGAAGTCTTAATCAAAATCGAGTCAGCTCTTTCGGGCCGGTTCGGCGACACAGATCCGGCCTTTTTTTTGGATGCGGGTTAGCGAACAGCCGAAATACTCGGTAGAATACCTGCAAAGGGGCATTTCTCCCGTTACGGTGTAAACAAATGGAAGATCGAAGGTTCCCTGGAACCGCGCCAATGGTTTGTTTTACCAACCGGGCCGTAACGCCGGCTCACGTATTGGTCCGCATTCTCGATCGGGAATCCGTCCTGCTGAATCTCGAGACGGAACAATACTTCGGATTGGATGAGACCGGCACGCGCATGTGGCAGCTTGTGACGGCCTCGCTGAACATCGAGGCAGCCTACCAGGAGCTGATCGCGGAATTCGATGTCGAGCCTGAATTGCTCCGCTCCCACCTGATGGAACTTCTGACCAGGCTCGTGGAGGGCGGGTTGCTCCAGGTAACCCCTGCTGATGTGGGAACGGCTTCGGCGATTTAGCGCGCTAGAGCGCCCGGCGCGGAGTCTTTTTCTGCGCGCGACCGTCCTGCTGCCCCTGGTCGCCCTGAGTCTGCGATGGCGTGGCTTCCGAGCCACGCAAGCGACTCTGCAGCGCTCCCTCTTAAACGGCAACCAGAAACGTGAAGCCGCTCTTGTAGGCAAATCTGCGGCGATGATCGCGCACATGGTCAACGCCGCGGACCGGCACGGGCTGGTTCATCCTTCCTGTCTGGCAAAGTCGTTGACCCTCTGGTGGCTGCTCGCGCGACAGGGGATTTCTTCGCATCTGCGCATCGGCATTCGTAAGAAAGAAGAAATGTTTGAAGCACATGCCTGGGTGGAACGCGATGGAATTGCGCTGAACGAACCGGACGAACATCACCATCACTATGCGGCTTTCGATGCAGCGTTTTCTTCGCTGCCGCCCGAAGAACGATGACTGCGTATTTGCGAGAGGGGAATAAAAAAGGCCCTCGGCGGCACCGAGGGCCTGACCTCGACTGTGTCAGCTAAATGCTCGTGCGCCGAGAGAAGACATGCTTGGTGCGCGCGGCGGCAGGAGCAGGCAACTCGACGGTGAGTGAGACCTCGCTCTTGTTGCGCAGAACGCCCAGCTTCACCGTCCGGTCCTTTTCATCGCGCTTTGCCGAAAGTTTCTCGCGAAGCTCCCCGACGGTCCGAATGCGTTCGCCATTGATTGAGGTAATGACGTCGCCCGCTTTCACGCCCGCCTTTTCCGCAGGCGAACCGGAGTTGACTTCCCGAACGAGGATTCCCTCGCCATCAGGAGCGCCGAAAAACGCCCCTAGCTGTCCGTTAAGATCTTCGGCGTCAATGCCGAGCCGCGGCTGGCCGCCGAATACCATGTTGCCACTCCACTCCATCGGCGGGATTTCCGGCATCTCCGGCATCCGGAATGCAAATGCTCCCGGCATTGGCGCTACTCTCGTCATGACGTGACGACGCTCTTCGGACTTGGCAAGAGTCGCGCTGACGGTTTGCGTGCGTCCATCGCGCCACACCGTGAGCTGAATGGTGCGGCCCGCGGGAATCTCATGGATCATGCGGCGGAATTGCGCCGCACCTTCGACGCGCTGCCCGTTGATTTCCGTCACAACGTCATTTTCCTTTAGGCCGGCTTTGGCCGCCGGGCTGTCCGGAACAATCTTTCCGAGCACCACGCCGCGCTCGGCGGACAGCTTCAGTGCCTTGGCTTTGTCCGCGGTCACTTCATGTGTTTCCACGCCGAGCCAGCTCGAACCATCGTCACCGACGACGATATTCAAGTCATCGGTTGCAATCTTCGGCTGGACTTCAATTTGCGCGGGTTCCTGATCCTCCAGCGCAACATCTCCGACGGCTTCCTCAAGCGCGTCTGCATCAGCAAGTACCGCCTGTTGATCCTGCTGGCGCTCCATTTGAGCATGTAATTTTGCTTCTAGTTCATCGATTCTCTGTTGCAAGCGGGCAAATGCGGAAGCGTCGGGCTTTTGCGGTCCTGCGGAACTAACCGGCAGCGCGATTAGCGCGAGCCCCAGGGCCGCAGTTCCGGCCATCGTAAGAAAAGTTTGCTTGTTCATTTCCGTCCCATCCTCCTCAGCGATTAGACGCAGCAAACGGAAAAGCGTCAGACGGTCGACCGCAGAACGATCACGCGAATTCCGCCATTCACGGTGCGCAAATGAATCGGCGCCCCGCCGCGGCCAAGCTTGCCGTGCATCTCCCGGGGACGCTGGCTGCTCTCCATCGTGATGGGGAGTTCGGAAGAGAAGTTTCCATTCAGGCAGCGCGCTTCGACGTCCGCCTGCATGTCGGAAGGGACAGCGAGGACGAGGGAGCCATTGGTAGTTTCCCCCGTCGCGCCGGTCTTATCGGTAAGGCGCGCCAGTTCCAGCCGCACGTTGCCGTTGATGGTGTGCGCGTGGATGCTCCCGCCGGCCTCGAAGACTTCGATATTGCCGTTTACGGTGTGCAGGTCTTCTACCGAGTCTACGCCGGCGATGCGCAGCGTGCCGTTCACGGTGCCGATATGCTCGACGCGAGCGCCGTGCGGAACGTGGATGGTGT
>Ga0209808_1000780_pt1 | contig 15967 bp, 14 predicted proteins | sample GraSoiAngelo_157_FD_186171 | JGI IMG/M metagenome (GOLD analysis project Ga0209808, IMG submission 186171) | Grasslands soil microbial communities from the Angelo Coastal Reserve, California, USA - 14_1009_16_20cm (SPAdes) (version 2) | ecosystem: Environmental > Terrestrial > Soil > Grasslands ... | reverse complement strand
AGGCCCTCGTCGCCTCGACCTTCTGCTCGCTCACGCCATGCCACATGACGATCAGCGCGTCCACGCCCTCGAGCGCGGCGCCGTACGCGAGCGCCTGCGCGTGGTTCCCGGCCGAGATCCCGATCACGCCGCGCGCCTTCTCCTCGGCCGAGAGCAAGGCGAGCTTGTTGAGGACACCGCGCGGCTTGAAAGAGCCGGTTCGCTGGAAGAGCTCGGCCTTCAGGTAGACGGGCACGCCGACCTCGCGTTCGAGCGACGCCGAGGTCAGCGTCGGCGTGCGGTGCACTCGGCCGGCGATGGAGTTCCGAGCCGTATGCACATCCTCGCGCGTGACCATCGCGGCAGGGTAAACCCGTCCTTGCTTCCTGCTCACATCTGCCGATGACAATGGCGACATGCGCCGGCTCCTCCTCATCCTCGCCGCGGTCAGCTTGGGCGCAGCGCTCAGCTCGACAGCTTCTGCTTCGTGGAAGGTCGAATACGGCCTCCAGGACGATGCCTGGCTCGAGGTCGGGACGCCGAGGATGTCGTCGCTCGACGGGCGCTTGGCAATGCTCGACCGCCTCGGCGTCGGCGTCGTCCGCTACACGGTCCGCTGGGACCACGTCGCGCCTCGGCGGCCCGAGGCGCCCGCGGACCCGGACGATCCAGCGTACGACTGGAGCTCGGCCGATGCCCTGCTTGCCGGGCTACACGCGCACCGGATCGACGTCGTCCTGACCGTCTGGGGCACACCGCCCTGGGCGAGCGGCCGCTTGAGGCGGAGCCGACCGCCGAAGAGCCCGAAGGCGCTCGCCCAGTTCGTGACCGCCGCGGCGAAGCGCTACCCGTGGGTGCACAAGTGGGAGATCTGGAACGAGCCGAACCAGGTCGGCGGCCTGAACCCGAACTCGCCGCGCCTCTACGTCGAGCGATTGCTGAATCCCGCCGTCGCGGCGCTGCACGCCGTCGACCCCCGCAACGTGGTCGCCGGCGGCGCCACCTCGCCGCGCGCGACGCGGACCGCGCTCTCCGCGGTCGCCTTCATGCGCGGCATGCGCCGCGCCGGCGCGAGATTCGACGTCTACTCGCACCATCCGTATCCGCGCTGGTTCGGACGGGGCCGACCGGAGACGCCGTTGCAGACGCTGCCGTGCACGCGCTGGCTGACGATGGCCAGCCTCCAGTGCCTGCTCCGGAACGTGACGCAGAACTTCGGTCCAAAGCATGTGTGGCTAACCGAGTACGCGTACAAGACCAACCCGCCCGACCGCTACCGCGGGGTCCCGTTCGCGCTGCAGGCACGCTTTGTCGGCGAGGCGGCCCGGCGCGTCTACCAGGCTCCCCGCGTCGACGTGTTGATCAACTTCCTGCTCCGCGACGAGCCCGTGATCGGACGCTGGTCGAGCGGGTTCTTCACCGCGGGCGAGGTCGTGAAGCCGTCGTTTTTCGCGTTCATGCTGCCGCTCGCCGAGATCAGCCGCCGCGGCGGTCGGACGATGCTGTGGGGTCAGGTGCGCCCACGGTCAGGCCCCCAGCCCTACCTCTTGCAGCGCCGCCGGCGAGGCCGCTGGGTTCCGATCGGCAGCGTCGGCGTCACCGGCAGAGAGGGCTTCTTCGCGCGCGAGGTCTTCGCCGGGCCGGGCTCGAAGTTCCGGATCTGGTCGCTGCTGGACGACACCTTCAGCCCGCCGCTCACGATCACGTGAGGGTGTATTCCGGGCCCGAGCCGCCTTCCGGCGGGGTCAGGCGGCCGCCCTTCGCCGTGATCGCGCCGCACTGGACGCAGTTCGAGGCGGTCACTTCGACGCGGCCGTCCTGCGGCTCGTAGACCTGGGCCGGACACATCCGCGCCCACAGCTCCGCGAGCTCAGGCGCCACCCGGGTTTGTACGCGGAGGTGGTTCGGCGCGTCGTCGCGCGTCTTGTTCCCGCTCAGGAAAACCGAGGAGAGCTTGTCGAAGGTGAGCTTGCCGTCCGGCGCCGGGTAACGGCGGGCTCGACCGGTGCGGATCAGCTCCTGCTCCGCGTCGGGTTCCGTGCGCGCGTCGCCGGGCGGGAACTTGCCGTGGCTTGCGGTCATCGCTCCCGCCAACGCCCCACCGAGCCAAAAGCCGCGGCCGAAGGCCTGGCGCATGTTCCGGACCTGCTCGAGGTCGCGCCAGACGAAGCTCTGCTTGACCGCCTCATCGTAGGAGGCGAGCGCGCCGCGGCGGCCGACGGCCTCCCCGCGCTGGAGCACCGCGAACGCCGCCTCGGCGGCGAGCGCGCCCGTTTCGATCGCGTAGTGGATCCCCTTCAGCGCCGGCACGTTGACGAAGCCGGGTCCGTCGCCCGCGAGCAGCAGGCCCGGCGCGTGCAACCGCTTCGGCAGCGACAGGAATCCCCCTTCGGGGATCGTCTTCGCGCCCCAGGCGATCCGCTCGCCGCCGTCGAGCAACTTGCGGACGAGCGGGTGCGTCTTCAGCTCCTGCAGCAGGTCGTGGACGGAAAGCTCGACGTCGCGGTAGTCGAGCCCCACCACCATGCCGAGCGTCAGCAGCTCGTCGCCCATCGGATAGATGAACGAGCCGCCGAACTCGCGATACTTGGCGCCGGCGCGCAGCGGCCAGCCCATCGTGTGGATGACTCGTCGAAGTGGCCTGGCGACACGCCAGACCTCCTTGACGCCGAGCGCCCAGACTTGCGGGTTCTCGCCTGCGAGGCCGAACGTCTCGATCGCGGCGCCCGTCAGGTGGCCCTGCGTTCCTTCCGCGAGCACGGTAACGCGCGCAAGGACATCCGAGCCGGGCTCGAAGTTCGGCAGCTCCTCGCCGTCTCTGCCGCGGCCCTTGTCGCCGGTGCGGATGCCGCGCACCCGGCCGTGCTCGACGAGCAGGTTCGTCGCGGCGGTCTCGGGCAGGATCATCGCCCCGGCCTCCTCCGCTTGCGCGGCCAGCCAGCGACCGAGCTCCGACAGCGAGGCGACGCGGTTGCCGTGGTTCTTCATCGTCGGCGGCGTCGGGATTCGGGCGGCGCGGTTGCGGGTCAGGAAGTAGACCGACTCCTGCTCGACCACGCCGTAGAAGGGGAGCTCGTCGAGCCGCTTGCGGCCCGCGAAGAGCCGCTGCAACGCGCGCGGGTTGACGACCGCGCCCGAGAGCAGATGCGAGCCCGGCTGCTTCCCCTTCTCGATCACCGCGACCGGCACGTCCCCGAGGCGCTCGGCAATCGCCGGTGCCTCCTCGAGCAACTGGCCGAGCCTGATTGCGCAGGCGAGCCCGGCTGGGCCGGCGCCGATGATCGCGACGCCGACCTCGATGCGCTCGTCCTCCGGATCGGTCGGCCGGGCGACCGCCTCCGAGACGTCGAAAGGAGGCGGGAAGTCGGAAGGCTTCATCGCCCGAACCCGCCGACCGGGTCCCGGGCCATGTCTGCCGACCGGGTCCCGGGACCTGTCCCGTGACCGGGTCCCGCTGGAAGGTGGTCGGCGCGGCTCACGCTGCTTTGCGTTGCCGGACGAGCTCGGTCAGCTTCGGGATGATCTCGTGCAGGTCGCCGACGACGCCGAGGTCGGCGTACTCGAAGATGGGCGCGTTCGGGTCCTTGTTGATCGCGACGATCACGTTCGAACCCTGCATGCCGACCTTGTGCTGGATCGCGCCGGAGATGCCGACGGCGATGTAGAGCCGCGGCGCGACGGTCTTGCCCGTCTGCCCGACCTGCGTCGAGTATGGGTACCAGCCCGCGTCGACGACCGCCCGCGTGGCGGCGACCGCGCCGCCGAGCGCCTTCGCGAGTTCCTCCACCAGGGCGAAGTTGTCCGGGCCGCCGAGCCCGCGGCCGCCAGCGACGATCACGTCCGCGTCCTCGATCGACGGCCCCTCGCTCTCCTCGTGGGCCTGCTCGATCATCTTCGCGAGGGTGGAGAAGTCCTCGAGCTGCACGTCGACCCGCTCGACCTCGGGCTCGGCAGGGCTCTCGACCGGCTCGAAGGTGCCGGTGCGGATCAGCGCCAGGCGCGGCTCGCCTTTCCACCCGACGTCGACGTAGACGGTGTCGTCGAGCGCCGGCCGCTTGCCGACGAGCTTCCCGTCCTCCCGCGCCAGGTCGACGAGGTCCCAGTTGAGACCGGCGTCGAGACGCGCCGCGAGACCCGCGGCGACGTCGGCGGTTAGAACGGTCGCGCCGAAGAGAACGGTCTCGAAGCCATGTCTCCGGACCAGGTCCGCGGCCACGTCCACACGGGGCTGTGGCAGCGGCGCCTCGAGCGCCGGGTCGTCCGCGACGTAGACCTTGGCCGCACCGAAGCGGCCCGCCTGCGCCGCCAGGCCCTCGACGCCGGAGCCGGCGATCAGTGCCGAGACGTCGCCGCCGAGCTGAGCGGCCTTGGCCAGCACGCCGAGCGAGTCCTTCTGCAGCTCGCCTTCGTGGTGCTCGAGGAAGACGAGCGTGCTCACAACGCCTTCCGCTCCAAGAGGAACTCGACGATTTTCTCCGCCCCCGACCCGTCGTCCTCGACTCGCTGCGTCTCGCCACGCGGCGGCGGCTCGCCGAGTGCGTAGACCTCGGTGCGGGAGCCGCTCTCGCCCGCGCGCTCCCCCTCAACCCCAAGGTCGGAGAGCGACACGGTCTCCTGCGGCTTCTTCTTCGCGCCCATGATCCCCTTCAGCGACGGGTAGCGCGGCTCGTTGATCGCGTCCGAGACGGCAACGACGGCGGGCAGCGGCGCCTCGATCACGTCGTAGCCGAACTCCGTCTGCCGCTTGCCGCGCACCGCTCCGTCGGACACGGTCAGCTCGGCGACCTGCGAGATCAGGGGGCGGCGGAGCCGATCTGCGACCGCCGCCCACATGACGGCGCCGTCGGAATCGTTCGCCTGTTGGCCGAAGAGAACGAGCTCGGCCTGCTCGCGCTCGAGGACACGCGCCAGCGCATAGCTCGAGGCGACGAGGTCCGAGCCGGCCGCAGCTTCATCCGTGACCAGGACAACGCGGTCGGCGCCCATCGCCAGCGCCTTCCGAAGCGCGTCGAGCGAGCGCTCGGGCCCGAGCGAGAAGAGCACGACCTCGGCGTCGGCGGCGTCACCTTTCAGCCGCAGCCCCTCCTCGACGGCGTTCGCGTCGAAGGGGTTCAGCGTCTGCTCGCCGGAGCGGTCGAGGCGCTTCGTCTCCGGATCGATCCGGCGCGCCTGCTCGGGAACGGCCTTTGCGCAAACAGCGATCTTCATCCCGGCGCCGGACTCTATCGGCGGGATATCGCCGGATGACTTGCTAGGGTGCCGCGCTTCGCCGACATGGTCGAGAGCGAAAACAGCCGGTCCTGCTGCAGCAAACCGGGAGTAGCGGCCGCGCGAGTAAATCGCGCGGCCTCTTACACGGCATCGCAAGCGACGCCGTCGCGCGCGAACCGGAGCTCATGAGACGCCACCGGACGACAGCCCGAGGAGCCCTCTTCCTCTTGCTCGTCGCCGGCCTGCTGGCCGGGACGGCGGCCGCGCGGTCTGGGGGCACGGCGAAGCCGATCATCTTCCCGATCCTCGGCGCCGCGCACTACACGGACGACTTCGGCGCCCCGCGTCCCGGCGGCCCGCACCAGGGGATCGACATCGTCGCGGCCAAGAAATCGTTCGCGCTCGCCGCGGAGGCGGGCAAGGTCGAGTTCTGGACGACCTCGGCCTCGGCCGGCTGCATGCTCTACCTCTACGGCGCCAGCGGAACGACCTACTACTACATCCACCTGAACAACGACCTTACGCGCGGCAACGACAATCGCGGCAAGTGCGTCGCCGGCACCGCGTACGCCCCGGGGCTGAAGGACGGCGCCAAGGTCGCAGCCGGGCAGCCGGTCGGCTTCGTGGGCGACTCGGGCGACGCGGACGGAGTCCACGCGCACCTGCACTTCGAGGTACATCCAGGCGGCGGCAAGGCGGCTGACGGCTACCCGTATCTGCAGGCGGCCCAGCACCTGCTCTTCGCGGCACCAAAGGGCAAGCCGTTCACGCTCGAGCTCGACGGCACCGTCATGAAGCCCGCGGCCCTGACGCTGCAGCTGAAGGTGAGCACCGTCCACGCCTGGCCGATGGGGCAGCGTCAGACGAGGCTGCGCCGGCCGCTGCTCCTGAACGTCCCGAACACGGCGATCGTCCAGTCCATGAACGGCTCCTCGACGCGGAAGACGACCCTGCTCAGCGCCCGCCAGGGACAGACAGTCAAGGTCTGGACAATGCCCGCGACCGCGAGCCTGAAGACCGAGCGCGGCGACGACCTCGCGCTCGCGGCGGCACTCGTCTTGCTGAAGCAGCCCTAACGCGGCGTTATCTCGCGGACGTTCGAGCCGTCCGCGTTCATGACGAACAGGCTCTGACCGAGCTGAAAGAGGATCCGCCGCCCTTCCGGCGACCAGTGCGCTGTGTACGTGGCGTGCTCGCCGAGGAAGTGGAGCTTGCGCGTCCGCAGATCGAGCACTGAGATCCTCGTGTTCCCGCGCGGGTCGTTCAAGACAGGGTCTTCGACGAGGAGGATCTTTCGGCCTCCCGGCGACCAGTCGGCCGAGTAGATGGTGTGGCCAATAACAAGCTTCGTCCGCTTCCCGCGGTACCGGCTGATGATCGCAAGGTACGGCGTGATGAGGTCCGTGTCGGCCGCCGTGCCCACGCTGAAGGCGAGCCTTTGCCCTCCGGGTGACCACGTCGGCGACCCGAGCGACTCGTTCTTCCGCGGGAACGCGGCAAGGGTCTTCTCCGCTCCGTCCGGTCGCATCACGTAGATCGAGCTGTAGGACTCGGCGGCTCCGTTTCCGTACGCGATACGACGTCCGCTCGGCGAGAAATCCGGCGCCCAACCGCCGTACCCAGTCAGTCGCCGGTGCTTCGTTCCGTCAGAACTCACTTCGTCGATGAACGCGTAGTCCTGATACGCGATCCACTTCCCGTCGGGCGACCAGGCGAGGCCGGCCTTGCCGTATGGACCCGCATTGTTTGTCAGCTGCCGCAGTCCGCTTCCGTCGAGATTCATCACGTAGACCTCGAACTTGCCGGAGCCAGGATTCACGCGGTCGCTCGCAAACGCGATCTGCCGGCCGTTCGGCGACCAGGCTGGAGACTGATACGCGGCGGGAGACGTTGCTCCGGAATCCCCGGCCCCCGTGGCGACCGTCGCCGCGGCGACGAAGGCGGCAAACCACCTGCACATGACCAAAGTGTAGGGAGGTTCTAGCGACCCTTGAAGACGGGCTCGCGCTTCTCGACGAACGCGCTCATGCCCTCCCTCGCGTCCTCGGAAGCGAAAAGCTCCCCGAAGCTCGCGGCCTCAGCGTCCAGGTTCTCGGCATGCCCGCCCTGCAGCGCGCGATTGCAAGCCGCCTTCGCTGCCGCGAGCGCGACCGGGCTCTTCGAGCCGAGCAGGCGCGCGACCTCCAGCGTCTTCGCAATCAGCTCCTCTGGTTCGAAGACCGCGTTGACGAGGCCGCGGCGCTCCGCCTCTTCGGCGCCTATCACGCGTCCAGTGAAGATCAGTTCCTTGGCGTAGCCGAGCGTCGTCGCGCGCGCGAGGCGCTGCGTGCCGCCCCAGCCTGGGATGATCCCGAGGTTGATCTCCGGCTGGCCGAGTTTGGCCGTGCGGGCGGCGTAGCGGAGGTCGCAGGCGAGCGCGAGCTCGCAGCCGCCGCCCAGGGCGAAGCCGTTGACCGCCGCGATCGTCGGCTTCGGCATCGTCTCGAGCAGCCGCCCGGCCTCGTGCCCGAGCGCGCCCCACTCCTTCGCCTCGCCGACGCCGAGGCCGCTCATGTATTTGATGTCCGCACCGGCGGCGAAGGCCTTTTCCCCCGCGCCGGTCAGAACGATCACGCGCGCCTCTGCATCGCCGGCGAGCTCGCGCAACCGGTCGCGCAGCTCGGTCAGGGTGGGAAGATCGAGCGCGTTGAGAGCGTCTTGCCGGTCGATGGTGACGAGGACGACACCACTGGCGTCCGCGCTATCAACGCGTACGCTCAGGCAGCCACCCTCGCCCGCAGGAACTCGACGATTTCGCTCGTCGGCGCGCCGGGCGTGAACACCTCGGCGACGCCCTGCTCCTTCAGCTCGTTCGCGTCGGCGGTCGGAATCGTGCCGCCGAGGACGACGAGCACGTCCTCGGCGCCGTTCTCCTTCAGGCCGTCGAGGATCCGCGGCACGAGCGTCATGTGCGCGCCGGAGAGGATCGAGATCCCGACCGCGTCGGCGTCTTCCTGGATTGCGGTCTCCACGATCTGCTCGGGCGTCTGATGCAGACCCGTGTAGATCACCTCCATACCCGCGTCCCGTAGCGCGCGTGCGATGATCTTGGCCCCGCGATCGTGTCCGTCGAGGCCGGGTTTTGCGATCACGACTCGGATCTTGCGTGCCACGGGCGGCAAGTATATGGCGGTGATGCTGGCTTGAAACTCACGGTTGCGGGCTGTTCGCCGGCCTGGCCGAACCCGGGCGGTGCCCAGTCGGGGTACCTGCTCGAGAGCGGCGGCGGGCGCCTGCTGCTCGACTGCGGGCCGGGCGTACTCGCGCGGCTGCGGGAGCTCGAGCCGTGGCCCGAGCTCGACGCGATCGCGATCACGCACTGGCATCTCGACCACTGGGGCGACCTCGTTCCCTGGGTCTGGGGCCGAATGTTCGGCCCGGGAGTGGATACGAAGACGCCCGAGCTGTGGATTCCCCCGGGCGGGGGCGAGATGCTCGAGACGATCGGGTCGCGCCTCGGCCGGCCGGACATGTTCTCGAGCACCTTCGAGCTACACGAGTACGTCGACGCGGAGCCTTTTCAGACCGCCGGCTTCGAGGTGACGCCCGCGCGGGTGCTCCACTACGAGCTGTTGGCGTTCGGCTTCCGCGCCTCGGCGAACGGAACCGTGCTCGCCTACTCGGGCGACTCAGGGCCGAGCGACGCGCTGCCTAGGCTCGCGAGGGATGCCGACCTGTTCGTCTGCGAGGCGACGCTCCTGCAGCCGAATCCGGAGGGCGGGACGCGTGGCCACCTCGCCGCCGCCGAGGCTGTCGAGGCATTCGAGCAATCCCGCGCAAGGCGGCTGTTGCTCACGCACCGTCCCGACGAGCGCCCGCTCGAGGACGGCCTGGAGCTCGCCTACGACGGGCTCGAAGTCGACCTGTAGGTCCCCGCCGCCTCATACTCCCGCATCGCCCGACGGTTCCGGACGAAGCCGCGGACCCCGAGCCCTAGGGGAACCAGGAAGATCAGCGAGAAGGCGGACAGCGGCAGCAACAGCCAAGTAGCACTGAGCGGCGACTTGCTGGTCCCAGAGGTCGGCAGGCTGATGTGCAGATCGGAGGCGCCCTCGCCGATGCCGGGCGCTGTGCTCCCGGACGAAGGCGCCGGGACGAACTCGGACACGAGCCAGCGCTCGTGCTTGCCGGAGCCGTGGCGCCGTAGGTCGAGGTAGAAGACAGCCGCGCGCTGGTGCTCGTTCTTCGCCGGGAAGAGCGCGACCTGGAGCCCGATCCGAGTTCGGTACGAGTAGTCCGGCCTCCAGCGAATCACCCGGTAGTGGTACGGCGGGAAGGGCAGCTCGTTTCCGGTGTCCCATTGCGCGCGCGTGTAGCCCTGGTGCAGGCTCGCCTCGGTCAGCACCCACGACCGATCGACGTCGCGGCGCGTGAGCGCGGTCCGCAGGAACTCGGCCGCGACGCCCATCGCCGTCAGCCGCTCGTAACGCGAATGCTTGACCGCCTTGGGTTCCCGATACTCGCTCGGCTTTCCCTTCGTGAACTTCGGCGCGTGCGCAGGAGCCGTGTTGCGGAAGAAGACGAATGAGACGAGGACGGCAAGGCCGACCGCGACGACCACACCGAGCCACGTGAGCCGGCGCCTTCTCCGGGGCGAGGCCAGAAACCTGCTCATCCGACTCAGCTTACGAGACCAGACGGCCGTCGAAAAGCCCCGGTTACGGCGTCTTGATCGCCGGCGGTGAGAAGGTCTGCCAGCTATTCACGAGCCAGCGCCCGTGAATGCGGTCGAGCAGCATCAAGAAGATCTGCGGCTTCGTCACGCCGGAGCCCTTGACGGGCCTGAGAAAGAACTTGAGCTGGATCTCGTGCTGCCGGGCGTAGTCGATGCTCAGAGACGCCTTCTCGGTGGCGGGATAGGGCTGGATCGGAACCCCGACGGTCTTCCAGTCCTGCATCCACTGCTTGAGCGAGTGGTAGCCGTCCCGAATCTCGGGGCCGCTCAGCCGGTAGGCGAGCTGCGGGTCATGGCCCCGGACGCCGGCGTCGATGAAGCGGGCAGCGACGCTGCGTGCGCTCTTCGGCAGCGCGATCGCCTTGCCCAGGCTCGTCTCCTGAGTCGCCGGCTTGCTCGAGAGCCTGTCGCTCGGATTGGCGGGGACCGTGTTGGAGTAGTGGACGACCACGAACGAGATCACGCCGGCGAGCAGAACCAACCCGGCCACCCACGGGAGATACCGATTGACCTTCGGCGACGTCACGATGCCCTCGAGCGCACTCATCCTCTGATCGTTAGACGGTCGCGCCACGCGCTAGTTAGAAAACGGGGGTCTCACGCCATGTTCCCCAGACCTGCCGGAGCGCGTCACACATCTCACCGAGGGTCACGTACGCACGCGCGGCCTCGAGCAGGGCCGGCATCAGGTTCGCGTCCTCCCGGTCGGCCGCATTCGCCACCGCCGCGAGAGAAGCCTCGACCGCCGCCGAGTCGCGCCGGCCGCGTAGCGCCTGGACGCGCTCGATCTGCTTGCGCTCGAGGGCGGGATCGATTCGCAGGATCTCCACCTCCGGCTCGTCCTCGAGCTCGTAGCGGTTGACGCCGACGATGATCCGCTGCTTCTGCTCGACCTCGTGCTGGTAGCGGAACGACGCGTCGGCGATCTCACGCTGGAAGAAGTTCTCCTTGATCGCCGCAACGACGCCGCCGAGCTTCTCGATTCGGTCGAAGTAATCATAGGCCTCGGCCTCGAGCCGGTTGGTCAGGTCCTCGAGGTAGTAGGAGCCGCCGAGCGGGTCGATCGTGTTGCCGGCGCCGGTCTCGTGGGCGATCACCTGCTGCGTGCGCAGCGCGATGCGGACCGCGTCCTCGGTCGGCAGCGCCAGCGCCTCGTCGAAGGAGTTCGTATGCAGCGACTGGGTCCCACCGAGCACTGCCGCCATTGCCTCGAGCGCCGTCCGGACGATGTTCACCTCGGGCTGCTGCGCCGTCAGCGAAACGCCCGCGGTCTGGGTGTGGAACCGCATCAGCCAGGAGCGAGGATTCTTGGCGCCGTAGCGCTCGCGCAGCTCGCGGGCCCAGATCCGCCGGGCGGCGCGGTACTTGGCGATCTCCTCGAAGAAGTCGACGTGGGCGTTGAAGAAAAACGAGAGTCTCGGCGCGAAGTCGTCGACGTCGAGGCCGCGCTCGATCGCCGCATCGACGTACGCGAACCCGTCCGCGAGCGTGAACGCGAGCTCCTGGATCGCATTCGAGCCGGCCTCGCGGATGTGGTAGCCGGAGATCGAGATCGGGTGCCACTTGGGCATCTCCCGCGCGCAGAACTCGACCATGTCGGTGACCAGCCGCATCGACGGCTCCGGCGGAAAGATCCACTCCTTCTGGGCGATGTACTCCTTGAGGATGTCCGTCTGGATCGTGCCGCGGAGCTCAGCGGCTGAGACGCCCTGCTGCTCCCCGACGCAGGCGTAGAACGCGAGGAGCATCGCCGACGGCGCGTTGATCGTCATCGAGGTCGAGACCTCGGCGAGCGGGATCCCCTCGAAGAGCGTCTCCACGTCGGCAAGCGAGTCGATCGCGACACCCTCGCGGCCGACCTCGCCGAGCGAGCGAGGATGGTCGGAGTCGTAGCCCATCAGAGTCGGCATGTCGAAGGCGGTCGAGAGCCCGGTCTGCCCGTGGTCGAGCAGGTAGCGGAAGCGCTCGTTCGTCTCCTCCGCGGTCCCGAAGCCGGCGAACTGCCGCATCGTCCAGAGACGGCCGCGGTACATCGACGGGTAGACGCCTCGGGTGAACGGGTAGACGCCCGGATAGCCCAGGTCTCGGTCGTAGTCGATCTCGACGCTGTCGGGTGTGTAGAGCGGCTCGTTCTCCAGCCCCGAGATCGTCGAGAAGAGCTCGCCCTGGCGCTCCGGCGCGGCCTCGTAGAGCTCGCGCCGCCACTCGCCTGTGCCGCTCTCGACCTCCGGCCGGTCCTCGGTCGTCGCCACGCTTCGAATACTAGGGGCAGGACTGATCGCCGGCGCGGGCCATTTTTGCCCCAAAAATCGTTGACTTTTATCCCTCGGAGGGACGAGGCTCCTACCCCGGAAGGGGGATCTTGACTCGCCGATCAACTTTTCGGCCCGTTTCTCCTCAGCCGGAGCACGTTTGCTGCCGATTCGAAGCGTGTGGCGAGCAACCCTGTTCAGCTTCGCCGATCCTCGGGCTTTCCCGACGGGCGCGAGCAAGCACCACGGCTGGTGCTTCGCTTTGCGCTTTACAGCGGCGCGGTCCTACTCGCCGCCGGTCTGGCGATTCTCTGGACCGTCAACCGCGAGGTCGCATCCAGGGCGCGGCACACTGTCGAGACGCAGGCGGAGATGGTCGCCCAGCAGAGCTTGCGCGGGCGCCTGCTGCCGAGCGACTTCGACGCTCCGGTGCGAGGGCAACGGCTCGCGCAGCTCGACTCGCTGTTCAGGCGGGACATTCTCATGCCCAGCGTCGTCGGGACTCGCCTGGTCAATCGCGACGGGACGATCACTTATGCCGCCCGGCACACGTTGATCGGCACCAAGGCCCCGTACACACGCAACTTGGCCGCGGTCTTTGCAGGCAGGTCCGAGCGGCGCGTGACGCGGACCGTGAGCTGGCGCGGCCAGCAGAACGTCAAGGTCCTCCAGTTGCTAGTCCCGGTCCGAGAGACCGCGACCACGAAGCCGCTGGGAGCGCTCGAGTTCGACCAGGACTACCGCGCGATTGAGATCGGCGTCAGCGATGCGAGCCATCGCCTGGTGGTCATCCTCGGGATCGCGCTCCTAGTGCTCTACCTCTCGTTGTTCCCGATCTTGCACCGGCTAACGGCACAGCTGGCGTCACGAAACCGGCGCCTCCGCGAACAGGCCGCTGAGCGGGAGGAACTCCTCGAGGCCGAGCAGACGGCTCGCGCCGAGGCCGAGACGATCCAGCGGCTCTTGACCGAGCAGAACTCAAGGCTCCGGGAGCTCGACCTGATGAAGGATGAGTTCGTCTCGCTCGTTTCGCACGAGCTGCGAACGCCACTCACGTCGATCCGCGGTTACCTCGAGCTTCTGATGGAGGAGGGGGGCAATCTCACGGCGGAGCAGGAGCGGTTCCTCCGCGTCGTCGATAGAAACTCGGAGAGGCTCCTCCATCTCGTCGGCGATCTGCTGTTCCTCGCACAGGTCGACGCGGGCAAGCTCACGATCGAGCACGAGAACGTCCGCCTCGAAGAGGTGGTGCAGGATTCGGTCGAGGCGCTCCGTCCGATCGCCGAGTCGCGCGGGATCGAGCTCGTCACGTCGATTACGCCTCTGCCCAGCCTTGTCGGCGACCGGGCCTGCCTCGCTCAGGTACTCGACAATCTCGTCTCCAACGCGCTGAAGTTCACCGCCGAAGGGGGCCGCGTCTCCGTTTCGCTGTACGCCGAGGGCGACAGTGCGGTCGTCGAGGTCGAGGACGACGGCGTCGGGATCCCCACGGCGGAGCAGACCCGCCTGTTCGAACGCTTCTTCCGCAGCTCGCGCGCGACGGACAACGCGATTCCGGGAACCGGCCTGGGCCTCGCAATCACGAAAGCGATCGCGGAACGGCACGGGGGGCGGATTTCGGTCGAGAGCGAAGAGGACGTGGGCACATCCGTCCGCGTCGAACTGCCGCTTGCTATGGCGCACGACCACTCCGCTCCGGCGCCCCAGTTCGCAGCCTGAAAAGCCCGACGCCGCCTGGGAGATTCTCCGGCAAGCTCAGGCGTCCCTCGGCGGACGGTAGCGATACCCGAAGCCTCTCACGGTCTCGATCGGAGACTCTTCCCCTGGAGGCGCGCCGAGCTTGCGGCGCAGGTACCCGACGTACAGCTTGACCTGATCGCGCTCGACGTTGCGCGCATTTCCCCACGCGAGCTCCAGCAGCTGCTCGTGGGAGAGGACCTGGTTGGTGTTGCGGACGAAGGCGGCGAGCATCCGAAACTCCAGCGGCGTGAGCGAAAGCTCGTTCTCACCGACTCTGACGGCCCGCTGCGCGAAATCGATGGTGACGAAGCCGTCGTTGTACGTCACCGGCGCATCGGTGTCGCTGCGCTGCCGGCGAAGGTTCGCCTCGACCCTGGCGAGAAGCTCTTGGCGCCCGAATGGCTTGGTGACGTAGTCGTCCGCTCCGCCTCGGAGGCCTCGAACCTTGGCCAGCTCCCGCGTCTGCGCGGTGAGCATTACGACCGGTACGTCGCTCAACTCCCGGATCCGCTCAAGCGTCCCCCAGCCGTCGAGCCCTGGCATCGAGACGTCGAGAACGACGAGATCCGGTTGAGAGGAGAAAAAGACCCGTAGACCTTCGCTGCCGTCTCCCGCTTCCACGACGTCGTGGCCGGCACGCTCGAGCAACTCGCGCACAAGGCTGCGAATGTCGGCCTCGTCGTCGACCACGAGCACGCTGGCCATGCACAGGGGGATAGCAGACGTGTCGGCTCGCCGGAAGTCGCCCTCGTCGCGGATCCCCGTGTCGCCGTCCCTCGTGAGAGTGATTTTCGGCCCGGTCATACGGCTTTCACACCAAAAACACACCGGTTCCCTGCCTTCGCGGCCGAAGCCTGGGCTGTAGTGGCGAGCCTCAAGAATTTGCGGAGTTCTTCTTCTCGACCCCCAGAGCCGGCGGACGGCCCCGGGACGATGCTCACGACCTGGCGCGTGTGGATCCTCGCCTTTGCGCTGGCGGCAGGCGCAGGCGCGGTCATCCTTCACGGCAGCTCTTCGGGCAGGGCCGAAGCGGGCCGGCGCGCGGACGGTCCGTTCTCTTCGGTCGTCCTCCACGACTCGAGCGAAAGCTCCAAAGGACAAGACGGCGCTCGAGGCTCCGCCGGTAGCTCGGGGACTGCTGGACAAGACGGCGCAACTGGCGCCGGAGTGCCTGGAAGCAAAGCCGCGCGTAACGGCGCTTCCACGAAAGATTCGAGCTCAACAGGTTTCGATCACGGCGGCGCGGACAGCGCCGGGACCGCGGGTAAGGCGGCCTTGGCCGGTACCCCGGGCGCCGGCCCCCAGGGTGTGCACGGTGCTCAAGGTCTCGCCGGCCTCCAGGGAGAACCTGGCACCGACGGCGCTGTCGGACCGTCCGGTCCGGAGGGGCCGATTGGGCTCACGGGCGCACAGGGGCCGGTTGGTCCTCAAGGACCTCAGGGAATTTCGGGCCCGCAAGGGCCGCAGGGCATCCCCGGCGCGTTTGCAGGCAAAGGCGACAAGGGCGATACCGGTGCTACCGGTGCTACCGGTGCTACCGGTGCTACCGGTGCTACCGGTGCCGCCGGTGCTACCGGTGCCGCCGGTGCGACCGGACCGGCCGGCGCGGCCGGTCCTCAGGGGGCCCAGGGCGTCAAGGGCGACATCGGTGCTACGGGTGCTACCGGCGCTACGGGTTCCACCGGCGCTACGGGTGCCACCGGCGCGCAGGGTCCGGCTGGCCCACAGGGGCCGATCGGGCCGACGGGCGCAACCGGCGCACAGGGTCCCGCAGGCGCCCCGGGTCCTCAGGGTGTCAAGGGCGACACGGGCGACACGGGCGCGACCGGGGCTACCGGCCCACAGGGTTTTATCGGCCCGCAGGGGCCGACGGGCGCGACGGGGGCACAAGGCCCCGCAGGCGCGCAGGGTCCCCAGGGCGTCAAGGGAGACACCGGCGATACAGGTGCGACAGGTGCGACTGGTGCGACCGGCCCGCAGGGCCCTCAGGGCGTCAAAGGAGACACGGGCGATACGGGCGCGACCGGGGCGACGGGCGTACAGGGTCCCGCAGGCGCGCAAGGTCCTCAGG